>ERZ1370068.2453-contig-1603_pt1 | contig 74571 bp, 123 predicted proteins | sample MGYA00561227_ERZ1370068 | MGnify/ENA primary metagenome ERZ1370068 (study PRJEB38410, sample SAMEA6850437) | metagenome | study: Metagenomic assessment of the ecological functions of the soil: analysis of the soil microbiota associated with the... | reverse complement strand
CAGTTACGCATTGCTGTAGCACCGCAGGCCGGCTCGAGCGCGCCCATGGAGCCCGTGGTGGCCGAGGACGAAGGCGAAGGCCAGCAGGTAGGGGAACCACTCCTCGTAGAGGGCGCCAGGACGCTGACCATCACGAAGAAGTGGAAGTGGCCCTCGATGGCGCCGTTCATCAGGTGCACGACGACCGCCGACGACGGTGAGCAGGCTGACGCAACACGGCGACCGCGCGGCTGCGCCGCGAGAAGCGCGCGGCGCAGCGCGATCGCGCCGCAGACGACGAGTGGGCCGGCGTCGAGCGGCGGCGTGCCAGACGGGTGTGCCGACGAGCAGCCCCCAGGCGAACAGCCCGACGGCGTGCGCCCACAGGAGCCGCAGCATCCAGGCATGGCGACGCCGCCACACCGCGGGCGGCAGGGTCCGGCCCCTTGGGCAGGGGCGGACCGAGGCGCGAGAACGCTCTCACGGCCGGATGGTCGGCATATGCAGCGGGTTTCTTTATCGCGCGGCGCCGCAGCACGCGCGAGTCGTCGGGCAGGCGCTTGGTCACCCGCTCGGCGTCGAGGTGCTCGAGCAGCGCCTGCGCGAACTTGCGCGAGGTCTGAAGCTCGTCGCGCAGGCGCGCCAGCGTGATCGCGCCGTCCGCGGCGATGACAGCCTCGACCCGCGCGCGCACCGCCGCCAGCGCCGTCGGGGTGCGCGTACATCGCGCGGCCGACGCGCACGGCGCGCCCGGCGGCGCGCAGGGCGCGCGAGGTCGGCGGCGATCGAGGTCGGCGGCGTTCGGCGGCTCGTGGCCGGCGGCGCGCAGGCGCTCCTCGAGCGCGAGCGCCGAGTCGGGCGAGCGGCGGCTGGCGCGGCCGCGCCGGCGCGGCGGCGGCGGCGCGGCCGGCGCGGGCGCGGGCTCCGGCTCGCCGCGCGCGCAGGCGCTCCAGGCGCGCGAGCGCGTCGGCGCGCCGGCCGTGGCGGCGCGCGCGCGCGGGTCGAGCACGACGCCGCCGCCGAGGGTGTCGGGCGGCGCGATCGAGCGCACGACCACGCGATCGCCGCGCGCGCCGAGCAGCGGCTGCTCCAGGCGCGCCTGCCACAGCCCGCCGCCGAGGTCGGCCAGCCGCGCCGGCGTCTCGCGCGTGCCGTGGTGGACGTGCGCGCGCATCGCCGTGGCGCGGCGTCGCGCAGCGCGAGCGTCGCAGTCGAGCACGCGGCGAGGGCGCCACCGCGCCCGGGCGGCGACGACGTCGCCGCGCGCGACCTCGCGCAGCTCGACGCCGACGAGGTTGAGGGCGACGCGCTGGCCCGCGTCGGCGCGCGTCGACGGGCTCGTCGTGGACCTGCACGCGACGCGCACGCGCACCGGCGGTGCCGGCCGCCGAGCAGCACGAGGCGGTCGCCGGGCGCGACCGCGCCCGACCACAGCGTGCCGGTCACCACGGTGCCCGGCGCCGCGGATGGTGAAGGCGCGGTCGACGTGCAGCAGCGGCTCGCCGGCGTGCGGCGCCGCGGCTCGGCACGCGCGCGGCGACGCCGTCGAGCGCCGCGCGCAGCGTCCTCGACGCCGGCGCCGGTGCGCGCCGAGCACGCGCACGACCGTCGGCGCCGCGGCAGCAGCTCGCTGCGCCTCGCGCGCGGCCCGCGCCGGGTCGGTGACGTCGGCCTTGGTCACCGCGACGACGCCCGTCGCCGACGCCGAGCGCGCGCGAGCACCGCCGCGTGCTCGCGCGTCTGCGGCATCACGCCGTCGTCGGCGGCGACGACCATCAGGTAGAGGTCGATCGCCGGTCGCGCCGGCCACCATCGTGCGCACGAAGCGCTCGTGGCCGGGCACGTCGACGACCGACAGCCGCCGCCCGACGGCAGCGTCGAGCGGCGCGTAGCCGAGCTCGATCGAGATGCCGCGCGCCTTCTCGTCGGGCAGGCGGTCGGTGTCGACGCCGGTCAGCGCGCGCGACCAGCGCGGTCTTGCCGTGGTCGATGTGGCCGGCGGTGCCGAGCGTCAGCGGCCGTCAGCCGTCGCATCGCGGCGCGCGCGGCGGCGGCGGCCTGGTCGGCCTCCTCGTCGGTCGAGCGTGCGGACGTCGAGCAGCAGCCGCGCCCGTCGGCGATCCGGCCGACCAGCCGGCGGGTCGCCGGCGCGCAGCGCCGCGGCCAGCGCGACGTCGACCGCGCACCGCCGGGCCGGGCAGCTCGAGCAGCGGCAGCGCGCCGCCGCCGACCTTCGCGGTCGAGGCGACGACCTCGCCGCCGCAGCCGTCGGCCAGCCGCCGCGCGCGAGCCTCGAGCGCCTCGCGGCGCGGCGTCGAGCATCGCCAGCACCGGCAGCTCGGCGCGCGCGCAGCTCGGGGTCGCGGTAGAGCGCGAGCGTCGCCTCGAGCGCCGGCGAGCGAGAGCTTGTCGATGCGCACGGCGCGGGCCAGCGGGTGGCGCCGGCACGCCTCGACCGCCGTCGCGCGTGCCGACCAGCAGGCCGGCCTGCGGCCCGCCCAGCAGCTTGTCGGCGCTGAAGCACACGACCGCCGCGCCGCGCGCGCACCGAGCGGCGCACCGCGGGCTCGTCGGCCAGCAGCTCGACGTCGTCGGCCAGCACGCCCGAGCCGACGTCGTCGACCACCGGCACGCCGAGCCCGCACAGCGCCTCGATCTCGACCTCCTCGGTGAAGCCGAGCGGTGCGGAAGTTCGACGGGTGCGCGCGCAGGATCGCGCCGGTGCGCTCGCCCAGCGCCGCCGCGTAGTCGCCCAGCCGCGTGCGGTTGGTGGTCCCGACCTCGACCAGGCGCGCGCCGGCCTGCGCGACGACCTCGGGGATGCGAAAGCCGCCGCCGATCTCGATGAGCTGCCCGCGCGAGACGACGACCTCGCGGCCCGGCCCGGCCAGCGCCGCGGCGGCGAGCAGCACCGCGGCGGCGCAGTTGTTGACCGCCAGCGCCGGCCTCGGCGCCCGGTGACCTCGCGCAGCAGCGCCTCGACGTGCGCGTGGCGCGAGCCGCGCTCGCCGGTGGCCAGATCGAGCTCGAGGTTCGAGTAGCCCTCGGCGGCCGCCGCCACGGCGGCGCGAGCGCTCGCGGCCAGCGGCGCGCGCCCGAGGTTCGTGTGCACCACGACGCCCGTGGCGTTGAGCACGCGCCGCAGCGATGGCCGCAGGCGCTCGCGCGCCCGCGCGACGAGGTCCGCGTCGTCCGCCGCGCCGGCGAGGAGCCTTCCGCGCGCCGCTCCGCCAGCTCGGCCCGCGCCACCGACGTCGCCAGCCGGTCGACCGACGGCAGCTCGCGCAGTCGCTTGCGCACGCGCGGGGCGGGGACTCGGACATGCTTCGGATGCTACGACCGCCGGCGCTCGCGTCGTCGTCCGCGCGGCGCCTTGCATGCCTGCGCCGCGCTTACTGCATCACCGAGGGGAACGGACGGCAAGCGGTGCATTCGCGCCGCGCGCCGTCAGCGTCCCCCATCGCGCGTGCCTCGCGTGCACAAAGCGCGCGTCTTCCGTAACACCTTGTGCAGCCTGCGGGCGTCGAACGTCGGTCCTACCCCCGTCCAGACGTGGGGAAGACCGACGTTCGACCGAGCTGGCCCGGCGCAAGGCGTTGCGAAACGCACGCGAACTGCGAAGGGACTCCCGCCCGTGGCGCGCCGGCGCGTCCGGACGCGCGGCCGTCGAGTGCGGTCCGGGCACAGGCGGGACGCTGCGCGCCGACTCCATCGTCGAACGCCGGTCCTGTCCGCCTGAGGGGGAAAACCGGATGCGCGGCGGCGACCAGCGCACGAGGCGCCGCTCACTCTTCCCTCGATGCGTAGCAGTAAGCGTCCTGCAGCGCCCAAGGCGCGAACGGGACGACTCTCAGCGCACCCGTCGACTCAGCGCGCGCCGCCACCCGCGCCCGCTGCGGCTCGACGACGTACTTCGGGTCCGCCGCGCTCTGGAAGCCCGCCTTGTAGACCGACCAGCGCGTCGCCAGCGCGCCGGCGAGCATCAGCGCGCCGCCGGCCACGGTCCCCGCAGCGGCGTCTGCCGCGCAAGGCCATCGCCAGCCGCCCGCCGCGGTCAGCGCCCTGGCCGCGCGCGCGGCGCGGCCGGCCGTCGCCCTCGCGATAGGGCTCGCCGAGCTCGACCCAGGCGCCGCTCCATGGCGGTCGTCGTCGACGGCCAGCTCGCCCGCCGCGCCCGCGAGCGCCAGCCGCCGCGCCGGCGGCAGCCGCCGCCCAGCGAGCGCGACCGCCGACCCCGCGCTCATCGCCGCGCCGGCCGACGAAGACCGAAGGGCAGCTCGCGGCGCGCCCTCGTGCCACGCCGGGATCGGCGGTGTCGGCCACGAGCACGGCGGTAGTAGGTCGCCAGCGCCGGGCCGAGCACGGCGGTGGCGCCCGCCGCGCGCCCGAGGCGCGGGAACCAGCCGAAGCACGCTGCGCGCGCTCGCCAGGCCGATCGCGGTGCTGGTGCGCGCCGAGGATCCACGAGCCGATGCTCATCGGCGAGGTCGGCTTGAACACGCGCAGCATGTGGTGGAAGCGCTCGGGGCGACCGAGGTCGGAGATCAGCAGCGGCGGGCTCGCCGCCGACGCCGGCCAGCGCGACCGAGCCACGCGCGGCGCGCGAGCGCGCTCGTCGCCGCGCAGCTCGGCCGACCAGCGCGAAGCGGCGCGGCCGCGCCCGCCATGCCGCCGAAGAAGAAGTAGGCCGGCGATCTCCCACGTCCACACCGGCGCCTTGAGGATCGGCCGCCCGTAGTAGGAGTCGCTCATCGCCGCCCACCGAACGCTCGCGACCGCGATCCCGGCCAGCAGCGCCGCGCCGCGCGCCCGCCGCGCGCGCCACATCGAGCCGAGGTCGCGCGTCGTCGACGACCGGGATCGGGCGGCAGGCCGTAGACCTCGGGCTCGTCGAGGAGCAGGAAGATCGAGCCCTGCGCCGCCGACGCCGTCGCCGTCCTCGCCGTACAGCCGCGCGCGTCGACTCGCCGGCGGCGTGCAGCACCTCCAGGCGCTCGACGGCGCCGCTCGCGCAGCTCCGTCGAGCGGCGCCGAACTGGATCGACTCCGTCGGGGCACGCCTTCGCGCAGCGCCGGCTCCATGTCGTCCTTCAGGCGGTCGTAGCAGAGGGTGCACTTGTGGGCCCGCCCGTCGTCCTCGCGCCGGTCGATCACGCCGAACGGGCAGGCGGGCACGCAGTAGCCGCAGCCGTTGCAGACGTCCTGCTGCACGACGACGGTGCCGAACTCGGTGCGGAACGAGCGCGCCGGTCGGGCAGACCTCCAGGCACGCGGCCGACGTGCAGTGCTTGCACACGTCCGAGATCATCAGCCAGCGCATGCCCGACGCCGTCGGCGGTCCTGCTCGACGAACGCGACGTGGCGCCAGGTGCTGCGCGCCCAGCGCGCCGCGTGTTGTCGTAGGACGTCGCCGGTGAAGCTCGAGCGCCGTCCGTCGGGGACGTCGTTCCACTCCTGCAGGCGACCTCGCACGCCTTGCAGCCGATGCACACCGACGTGTCGGTGAAGAAGCCGACGCGGTCGCGTCGTGCGCTCCTCCTCCTGCCGCGCCCGCCGGCGGTAGGCGTCGACGAGCGTCGAGCAGCGCGCGGCCCGCGGCGGCCGGCGCCCGGCCGGACGTCGCAGGTCGCCGCCTTGTACTCGCCGATGTGGACGTTGGGATCGAGCGCGAGGGCGAGCAGGTCGTTGGCCGAGTCGCCCGCGACGAGCCCGCGCGAGCCCCAGTGGTAGGGCAGCCCGACCTGGTGGACCGGGCGGCTCGCCGACCTGCAGCGGCGCCGACCCGGTCGGTGACCATCACGCGCGCCTCGATCGCCGTGCGCGCGGTGACGATCGTCGCCCAGCCGCCGTGCTCGAGGCCGCGCTCGCGCCGCCAGCGCCGGCGAGACCTCGCAGAACATCTCGGGCTGCAGCTCGGCCAGGTAGGGCAGCCAGCGCGACATGCCCGCCGGCGGTGTGGTGCTCGGTGAGCCGGTAGGTGGTCACGACGTACGGGAAGACGTCGGCCCCGGCTCGCCGTGCGTCGGGTTGTACGGGTTCTCGCGACGGCGGATCTCGCTGGCGCGCGGGTTGGACCGCCGTGCGCGTAGAGCGGGTTGTCGAACGGCGACTCGTGCGGCTCGTAGTGCGTCGGCAGCGGGCCGTCGACGAGGCCCGCTCGGCGCGAACAGCCACGCCCTGCCGTCGGCCTGCATGATGAACGGCTCGTCGCCGCGCAGCGCGGCGGGCCGCTGGCGCCCTCGGGCGGCTCGTAGTCGGGCGCCATGTCGGCCTTGAAGTCGGGGACGTCCTCGCCCGTCCACTTGCCCGCGCTCGGCGTCCCACCAGACGTAGCGCTTGCGCTCCGACCACGGCTTGCCGTCCGGGTCGGCCGAGGCGCGGTTGTAGAGGATGCGCCGGTTCATCGGCCACGCCCAGCCCCACTCGGGCGCCACCCACGACTGCTCGCTGCCGGGCCTGCGCCGCGCGACCTGGTTGACGCCGTCGGCGTAGCAGCCGGCGTAGATCCAGCACCCGCACGCGGTCGAGCCGTCGTCCTTCGAGCGGCGGTAGTCGGGCACGCTCCGTGCCCGTCTGCAGGTCGATGCCGCCGATCTCGCGCAGGACGGCCTCGGCGTCGGGATCGTCGTCGGCGCCCTCGGTCGGGTAGTCCCAGGTGAGGTCGAGCACGGCGCGGTCGCTGCTCGGGCCGTCGAGCCGGCGAGCTTCTCGCGCACGCGGCGGCCCAGGTGGTACATGAACCACAGCTCCGAGCGGCAGTCGCCGCGCGGCTCGACGGCCTGCTCGCGCCACTGCAGCAGGCGCTGGGTGTTGGTGAAGCGTGCCCGTTCTTCTCGACGTGGCGTAGCCGCGGGCATGAGGAACACCTCGGTGCCGATGTCCGCCGTCGCGATCTCGCCGGTCTCGATCTCGGGTGCGTCGTGCCAGAAGGCGGCGGTCTCGATCTCGCACGCAGGTCACGCACCACCAGCCAGTCGAGGCCGCGCAGCGCCGCGCGGTTGGAGCGACCGTTGGCCGCCCCCACCGTCGGGTTCTCGCCCATGACGAACAGGCCCTTGACCGTCCCGTCGACCATCCCGCTATAACGCAGGAGACGAAGCGATTGACGTTCATCGCGCGCGCGACGTATTCGGCCTCCGCGATGCGCCAGGCCGGGAAATTCGAATTGCCGATGTAGCGGACCTTGCCCTGCCGCGACGAGATCGTCGAGCGCGCGCAGCGTCTCCTCGATCGGCGTCAGGGGATCGTAATCGTGCTGCTGGTAGAGATCGATGTAGTCGGTCTTCAGCCGCGTCAGGCTCGCTTCGACCGCGGACATGATGTAGCGGCGCGAGGCGCCCTGCCTGGTGCCGTCGTTGCTCATCGGTTTGGAATATTTCGTCGCCAGCACGATGTCCTTGCGGCGGTCGCCGAGCACGGTCGCCGAGCACGGTCTCCGGAGCCGCCCATGCCTGCATAGATGTCGGCGGTGTCGAACAGCGTGATGCCGAGGTCGATCGCCTTGTGGATCACCTTGCGCGAGGTTTCGAGGTCGGTGCGCTGGCCGAAATTGTTGCAGCCGAGGCCGACGGCGGAAACGCGCAGGCCGGAGCCGCCGAGATTGCGAATTTGCATGGATCGATCCTGAGTGGGATCATGGCGATGGACGAGGCGCGCATTGTGGCGCGCGCGCGCCGAACGCCGCAAGGCGCCACGCGCGCGGCGCCTGCCAGCAGCGCAAACGGCATAGCTCGACAAAAAAGCGGCCCCGGTCAGACGCGGCGACTGACGGGGACCGCTTGGGGCGTCGTGATCTGAGACGGGGGCCTGATCATACGCGAGCGTGCAACCTAGCCGGGCTTTGTAACGCGCCGGTGACAGCCGGATTTATCCACAGGCCGGTCCCTGATCCGGTCAGCCCGTCGCAGGCGGCGCGTCAGAACAGCTTGCGATAGACGACGAAGCCGGATCGCTCCGCCACCTTGTCGTAGAGCTGCATCGCGGTGCGGTTGGTTTCATGGGTCTGCCAGTAGACGCGCGGACGATCCGGCGAGCTGCGCCTGTTCGTAGACGCCGTTGATGAGCGCGCGGCCGACGCCTTTGCCCGCGCGCGGCTTCGCTGGTGAACAGATCCTGCAGATAGCAGGTCGGCTCGATCGCCGTGGTCGAGCGGTGAAACAGGTAATGCGTCAGCCCGAGCAGCGCGCCGTCGCTTTCGGCGACCAGCGCATGCACCGGCTCGTAGGCATCGAAGAAAGCGCTGCCCAGGTCATCGCGCGTGATCTCGGGCGCCAGCGCGGTCGCGCCCGAGCGGCCGTAGAACGCGTTGTAGCCGTCCCACAGCGGAAGCCATTGCTCGTAGTCCCGGCGGGCGACAAAGCGGATAGTGAGATCCGTTGGACATTCGTGCCGCTGCATGGCTGGAGGAGGGCGCTGCCGGCGGTAGCCGGCGATCCCGCCGTTATTAGCGGCGGCAACGAACAGGATCAATCTTGCCGGACCACGGGATCGGCTATTCCGCCGCGTGCATGGTGCCGGGTGGAACGCGATCCGCTGCGGCGCCGGGTTGGGCGCGCGGACCCTTTGTCCACCGCGGAAATTTCTGGTTGCGTGTCTCAAAAAGCTCCGCCCGGGCGCTCGCAATGCTTTCGCGTGTATTGAAATCAAATGCTATGCGAAAGCGCATGGAACCCGATTCCGCGCCCGGTCGTTGGCGCAGCAGTGTTGCATGAGGACATCGATGACCGCCATTTCCCCCTCGCTGCTGCCGATCCTGATGTTGTTTGCCTCCAACGTCTTCATGACCTTTGCCTGGTACGGGCATCTGAAATTCAAGGGAACGCGCTGCCGCTCGTCATCATGGCGAGCTGGGGCATCGCCTTCTTCGAATATTGGCTGGCGGTGCCGGCCAACCGCTGGGGCAGCGCGGTGTATTCGGCGGCGCAGCTCAAGACCATGCAGGAGGTGATCACGCTGGTCGTGTTCGCCGCCTTCTCGGTGCTGTATCTCAAGGAGCCGCTCGGCTGGAATCACGCGCTGGGCTTCGCCCTGATCGCCGCCGGCGCGTTCTTGGTCTTCCATAAGTGCGGCGTAGCGAGCGGTCGCGACTTATCTGCTGCACGCCGGCAAGGTCCGTGCGGGCGGCAGGATCCGGATCGGTGGATCACGCCCGCGCCAGGTACTGGTCACGATCAGCAGCGATGCCGCCAGCAGGATTGCCGCCGTCAGCGCAATCGTCACAAGTCCGACAGGTGTCTTCATCATGTTTCGACGCGCGATGCCAACCATCGCGCGCTTGCCTTCGGAAAATGGTGCAAATCGGAAAATTTGCCGGGATCTATGCCGGGAAGCGGCATCGCCATGGTGACCTTGATCGAGAGCACCGTCAGCGCGACCACGAGGCACAGCGACAATGCGCCGATCGCGAGCGAGGCGGCGATGGCGTTGGTCAATCGGGACGAGGCGACTGGCGCAGGGCGGGTTCTCGAAGCCGGCCGTGCCGGGCGACCGTATCAGTGGTCCAAATCCTTCAAGGCGCGGACAGAATCACCCACGGACGTTCAGCTGGGATCTCGCAACCTCCGCCGGGCAATATTGCGGCGGCGGCCGCCCGGAAAATGGCGAAACCGCGGCAAATACCGAGGTTTTGCCCGCTATCCACGAGGGTTTTAACCTTCGGCGGCGTTTTCAATCGATCTGAAGGAGCCGCCTCATTCAAGCCCCGGCGGCGACGCTCGGCGGCATCGTCGATTTCGGCCTCCGGGCTGCCAGTCCATGGTGACGAAGCCGGGGGTCTGTTCGACCCGCCTGCAGCCAGGCGCGGATCGCCGGGAAGGTCGCCAGATCGAAGTCGCAGCGGTCGGCGACATGGGTGTAGCCGTAGAGCGCGATGTCGGCGACGGTGAGCTGGTCGGCGGCGAAATAGGCGCGAGGTCTTGAGATGGTTCTCCATCACCTGCAGCGCGCGCATAGCCGCGCTCCATCCAGTCTTCCAGCGCATGCGTCTGCAGGTCGCGGCCGCCCTTGACCAGCGACAGCCAGAAATAGGCCGCGCCGATATTCGGCTCCAGCGCGTGCTGTTCGAAGAACATCCATTGCAGCGCCTCGGCGCGCTCGATCCGCGATTCCGGCGCCAGCGAGCGTGCCGCCGGCGACATACCACAGGATGGCGTTGGATCTCGGCGAGGTAGCGTCCGTCGGCGACCTCGAGCAGCGGCACCTGTCCGCTCGGATTCTTCGCCAGAAACTCCGGCGTGCGGCTTTCGCCGCGCAGGATGTCGACCTCGATCGCGCATGATACGGCGCGTTGAGCAGCGCCAGCGCAAGGCGGACCTTGTAGCTGTTGCCGGAGCGCTGCATCGAATAGAGCTTGTACATCGTCAGCGGATTTCATCGATCGGTCGAAGCGCAGCTGCGCGATGCGATGTCATCGCCGCAACGCGGCTAAACAATGATGCCGATGCGGATGCGTCGCAAGGCCCGCGGAATGGAAAAAGTCGAAAACCTCTACCGCACTGCACGCGTGCAGAATGCTTCCATCGACACGTCAGGACAATTCGGATCACGCTTGCGCGATGCGTTCTGCCGCCGGCGGCATGCGCAAGGCGCGAGCCAGCCTCGAACGTCGCGGCTGTGAACAGCAGCGACGCCGTACGCGCAGCTTCGAGGTCCACGGCGCATCGCCGAAGCGCGTCGGAGAATCCTGCGGACGGCAATTGCCTCAGTGCCACTCGCCTGACCGGCGCGGCCGATAGTCTCGCAGGCCCGGCCGAGCTTGCTTGCAGATATGAGTCATTTTGCGCTCAGAACTTTCGCGAATATTGCCGTCGAACTGCGCCTGGCGGTCGCCGAAAGTTTTGCCCGTTTTGCGCCAAGCTTCTTGCGATGCAGCGCGCATGCGCCTTAGGGTGCAGCGATCCCATTCAAATAGAGTCGTGGACCTTCGGTGTTCACGATGTTTGCCAGGAGATGATGATGGCCTTCCTGTCCGCTGCGCTCGACCGTGTGAAGCCGTCCGCGACGATCGCGGTCACGGATAAAGCACGCGCGCTGAAAGCGGCGGGCCGCAACGTCATCGGCCTTGGCGCCGGCGAGCCGGATTTCGACACGCCCGCCAACATCAAGCTGGCGGCGATCCACGCCATCGAGGCCGGCAAGACCGAGTACACCGACGTCGGCGGCATTCCCGAGCTGAAGGAAGCGATCATCGCCAAATTCCAGCGCGAGAACGGCCTGACCTACAAGCCGAACCAGGTCATCGTCGGCACCGGCGGCAAGCAGGTGCTCTACAACGCGCTGATGGCGACCATCAATCCCGGCGACGAGGTCATCATCCCCGCGCCCTATTGGGTGAGCTATCCGGAAATGGTGGCGCTCGCCGGCGGCGAGCCGGTGCCGGTCGTGTGCACGGCGGCGCAGCGGCTTCAAGCTGCAGGCCAGACGACTGGAGAAGGCGATCACGCCGAAGACCAAATGGATCATCCTCTACTCGCCGTCGAACCCGACCGGCGCCGCCTACACGCGCGCCGAGCTGAAGGCGATCACCGACGTGCTGGTGAAGCATCCGCATGTCTGGGTGATGACCGACGACATGTACGAGCACCTGGTCTACGACGATTTCGTGTTCACCACGCCGGCGCAGGTCGAGCCGAAACTGTACGACCGCACGCTGACCGTGAACGGCGTCTCGAAAGCCTATTGCATGACCGGCTGGCGCATCGGCTATGCCGGCGGTCCGGCCGAACTGATCAAGGCGATGGCGACGATCCAGTCGCAGTCGACCTCGAACCCGTCGTCGATCGCGCAATGGGCCTCGGTCGAGGCGCTCAACGGCCCGCAGGACTTCATCCCGGTGAACAACAAGGTGTTCAAGGAGCGCCGCGACCTCGTGGTGTCGATGCTCAACCAGGCCAAGGGCATCGACTGCCCGCGGCCGGAAGGCGCGTTCTACGTCTATCCGTCCTGCGCCGGCACCATCGGCAAGACCTCGCCGTCCGGCAAGGTGATCGAGCAACGACGAGGACTTCGTCACCGAGCTGTTGGAGAACGAAGGCGTCGCCGTCGTGCAGGGTTCGGCGTTCGGCCTCGGCCCGGCGTTCCGGATCTCCTACGCGACCAAGACCTCCGATCTCGAAGACGCCTGCAAGCGCATCCAGCGCTTTTGCGGCAATTTGAGATAGAGCGTTTTCGGCGCCGCCGTCACCATCGCGAGCTGAGCGCCGACGCTGTTCGTTAAGAGAACGAGGCTCGCGCAAGCGGTCAACTCTTGTTTCGTGTCGGACGTTGGTGTTATTCACGGCATCCAGTCGTCTACGAGATTCTGCTCTTTCGCGCACCCGGAATGACGTCAACTGTCAAATCTGGCACGGCTGCCGATGGTTGTGGCATAGAACGCGAGCGCCGCAGGGCACGGCGCGTTCTTCTCGTTCTCTGCTCGCATCACGCTTTCTCAGCCGGAGATTTCTTCATGCGTCGCTTTCATCGTCCTGGCCGCGCACGGCCGTCACCCTGCTGGTCGCGTCGATCGCGGCGCCAACGCGCAGCAGCCGATGCAGCGCGTGCAGGTCGGCATTCTGGAATGCCGCGGCGGCGCCAGCGTCGGTTTCATCGTCGGTTCCGTGACCAATCTCGGTTGCGTGCTGCGCGTCGACGGCATGCCGGAAGACCGCTACATCGCGACCATCCGCAAAGTCGGTCTCGATCTCGGCATCACCCAGGAATCGGCGCTGGCCTGGGGCGTGTATGCGCCGGTGGCGCGGCTCGGGCCCGGCGACCTCGCCGGCGACTATGCCGGCGCGCAGGGCAGCGCGACGCTCGGCGTCGGCGTCGGCGGCAACGTCGCTGGTCGGCGGCTCGGCCAATTCGATCGCGCTGCAGCCCCTTAGCGTGCAGGGCCGAGTCGGCATCAACATCGCCGCCGGGCTGGCTAGCCTGGAACTCCGGCCGGGCCGCTGATGTTAAGGCCTCAATTCCCCGGGGTGACTTGACCTGGATCATTTGGCGCCCATAAAAGAACAACCGTTCTTTTGACGGAGAGCCGCAAAATGTTAGCAGCACCAACCGAGCCGGACCGCCGAATACATGGCGATGTTCCGAGCGTCCGAGCATGCCGAGGGCAGCAGGGTCGGCGGATGTTTCCAGATCCCCTCGCGGCGGCATTGTTGCCGGAAAGCCTGCGCTTGCCTGCGAAGCTTTTTGCCTTGCGCCCCGTCGCCGCGATGCTGACCGCTATATCGACCTTCGTTCGCCAGGAGCGCGCACTCCGGCATTCGCCCGAACGCGTCTGATCGACGACCTGGATCGAGCATCGAGCGGTGAGGTGGACCAGCTTGTGCTGCTCGGCGCCGGCTTCGATACGGGCTTGGCGGCTGAAGTCGCTTGACGCTGTCAGGATCTACGAGGTCGACCATCCCGACACCGCAAGCGTGAAGCGCCGGCGCCTGCAAGCTGCTGGCGTCGATCTGAACAAGGTCTCATTCGTCGCCGTCGATTTCGAGATCGACGATTTCGACACGCGGCTTCCGCGAAGCGGGCTCGACGGAACGCGCAGGGCGATCGTGGTCTGGGAGGGCGTCAGCCAGTATCTCACCGGGGACGCGGTATGTCGCGTGATGCGCTGGGCGGGCCGGCTCCGCAAAGGCAGCCGGTTCATCTTCACCGTATGTCCATGAGGGCGTGCTCGACGGCACTGTCGCATTCGAGGGCGCGCACAAAGGCCATTGCAAAGGTCAACGGATCAGGCGAGCCTTTGGCGCTTCGGCTTGCTGCCGCGGCGAACTGCCCGCCTTGTTGCGCTAACGGGGACTGAAGCTGGTCAGCGATCTCTGATGCCAATCGAATACCGAGAGAAAGTCATGGGGCCGCGGGCCGCTACATGCAGGGCTACGGATCTTCTATCACGCCGTGCTTGCGGAAGTTTCCGATGCCTAGGATCACGGCGGCGCGGCCAACGAGCAGCGTGAGCGCATATTGGACGCGGCGCTGACATGTTTCGCCCGCGAGGGTTTTCACGCAGCAACCGTTCAGGACATCGTCGTGGAGTCAGGGCTCAGCCCCGGCGCCATCTACGGATATTTCAAGGGCAAGACCGAGATCGCGATGGCGATCGCATCGGAACGACACGCGATGGAGCGTCGGCGCATGGAGTTTGCGCTTGCCGCACCCGACATCGAGACCAGCCTGCAGCGCCTGCTCGACGGCTTCGTGCTCGAATTGCGCAATCCCGCGGAAAGGCGGTGGCGCCATCTGGCCGTGCAGCTCTGGGCTGGAGAGCTCTTCCAATCCGCGGCTGAAGCGGGAGGCGCTCGGTGGCGTTTCCCAGGCCGTCGACGTGTTGTCGCGGATGATAGCGCAAGCGCAAAGCCGGGGAGCTGGCCGAAGCATCTCCGATCCGGCTTCCGCCGCCCGTGGTCATGATCGCCATTCTTCAGGGCATTTCGCTGCAACTGGGCGTGGGACGAGCGCGTCGATATCGAACGCTTTGCCGTGGCGCTGCGGATGATGCTCGATCCGCGCTCGGACAAGCCCGGCCGAACCACCAGGGGGCGCTCGAGCCGGCGTCAATGCCCGCCGAGTTCCCGCAAAGCGCGCGGCGTCATGGAGGACGGCGTGGTCCAGCCGTCCGGTGTCGTCACATCGCACCGCAGCGACGTTTTCTCCTTCTTCCGCTTGCCAAATCGCCGCCGTGGGCGGAGCATCTGTAGTCTGCCGACCCAATCACGGGCCGAGCTCCAGACGAGGAGGCGGCGAATGGGACAAGACGTCAGAAGTCCCCGCGGTCCACGGTGCATTGCGCTGGTGGGCCCTTTCCAAAGCGGTAAAACCACACTTCTAGAAGCGATATTGGCGCGGACGGGTGCCATCCGCTCGCGCCGGCAGCGTCGATGCCGGAACTTCCGTCGGCGACGCCAGCCCCGAGGCGCGCCATCACAAGATGGGCGTCGGCCTCACCGCCGCCACCACCAATTTCATGGGCGACAGCTACACCTTCATCGATTGTCCCGGCTCGATCGAGTTCGCGCATGACATGCGCGCCGCGCTTCCCGGCGGTCGATGCCGCGGTGGTGGTCTGCGAAGCCGACGAGAAGAAGCTGCCGCAACTGCAGATCATCCTGCGCGAGCTCGAGGAGCTCGGGCATTCCCGCTTTCTGTTTCTGAACAAGATCGACCGCGCCAACAAGCGCATCCGCGAGACGCTCGCGACCCTGCAGCCGGCGTCGCGCGTGCCGCTGGTGCTGCGCCAGATCCCGATCTGGAACGGCGATCTGATCGAAGGTTTCGTCGATCTCGCGCTGGAACGCGCCTTCGTCTATCGCGAGCACAAGCCGTCCGAGGTCGATGGCGCTCGAGGGCGGCAATCTCGACCGCGAGAAGGAAGCGCGCTTCTCGATGCTGGAAAAGCTCGCCGACCACGACGACGCGCTGATGGAGCAGTTGCTGGAGGATATCCAGCCGCCGCGCGATGCGGTGTTCGACGATCTCGCCCGCGAATTGCGCGAAGGACTGATCTGCCCGGTGCTGCTCGGATCGGCGGCGCGCGAGAACGGCGTGCTGCGGCTGATGAAGGCGCTGCGGCATGAAGCGCCCGGCGTCGCCGAGACCGCCAAACGCCTCGGACGCGTCCGTCGCAGAAGGATGCGCTCGCCTATGTGTTCAAGACCGTGCATCTGCAGCACGGCGGCAAGCTGTCGCTGGCGCGGCTGCTCGCCGGCCATCTCGACGACGGCGCGACGCTGCAGTCCTCGTCCGGCGAGAGCCGGGCGGGTCTCCGGCATTCTTGCCGTCAACGGCGCGCCACGACAGCAAGCGGCGCTTCGGCTGAAGCCGGCGAAACCGTCGCGCTCGGCAAGCTCGATGCGATCAAGACCGGCGACACGCTCTCGAGCGGCAAGACCGCGCCGGCCTCGCTTGGTGAAGGTCGAGCCGACGCCGCCGGTGCTGGCGATGTCGCTCGCGGCGACCGACCGCAAGGACGACGTCAAGCTCGGCCAGGCGCTGCTGCGGCTGAACGAGGAGGATCCCTCGCTGACGCATGATCCAGAACCCGCGCACCCACGACACCGTGCTGTGGGGGCAGGGCGAGATGCATCTGCGCGTCGCGCTGGAGCGGCTCAAGCGACCGCTTCGGCGTCAACGTCAAATCGCATCCGCCCGCGATCGGCTATCAGGAGACCATCCGCAAACCGATCACCCAGCGCGGCCGGCACAAGAAGCAGTCCGGCGGCCATGGCCAGTTCGGCGACGTCGTGCTCGAGATCAAGCCGATGCCGCGCGGCGCCGGCTTCGAATTCCACGAGAAGGTCGTCGGCGGCGCGGTGCCGACGAACTATATCGGCGCGGTGGAAGAGGGCGTGGTCGACGGGCTCGACGCGCGGGCCGCTCGGCTTTCCCGTGATCGACGTCCATGTCACGCTGACCGACGGCTCCTATCACAGCGTCGATCTCGTCCGATCTCGCGTTCCGGACCGCCGCGCGGATCGGCGTCACCGAAGGGCTGCCGCAGTGCCAGCCGGTGTTGCTGGAGCCGATCTACACGGTCGAAATCGTCTGTCCGACCGATGCCACCGCCAAGATCAACGCGATCCTGTCGGCGCGGCGCGGCCAGATCCTCGGCTTCGATACCCGCGAGGGCTGGACCGGATGGGACTGCGTCCGCGCCACCATGCCGGAAGCCGAGATCGGCGACCTGATCGTGGAATTGCGCTCGGCCACGGCCGGCGCCGGCAGCTTTACGCGGGCAGTTCGACCGCATGGCCGAAGTCATCGGACGCGCCGCCGACCAGATCATCGCCGCGCACCGCGACGCGGCGTGATGCTCTCCGTCATTCCGGGGCGGTCCGTGAGCGACCGAACCGCGAGATCTCGCCTCAATCTGGTTTGCCGCGCCGCCACTCGCGCCCGCGGACCGCGAAGCTGAGGATTGACAGCCGTCGTCGCTTGTCCGATGCACGGGTCATGACCGAGAGGAGAAAAGCCCCCGCTGCATGCCTGATCGGATGGCCGGCCGCGCATTCGCGCTCGCCGCTGATCCATCATTACTGGCTGCGGACGCTCGGCATCGAGGGCGGCTATGTCATCGAAGCGGTGCCGCCCGACGAATTTCAGGATTTTGTGTTTCGGCTTTCGCTGCGCGGCTTCGTCGGCGCCAATGTCACCATCCCGCACAAGGAGCGCGCGCTGGCGCTGTCGGCGCCGGATGATCGCGCCCGCGCGGTCGGCGCCGCCAACACGCTCTGGTTCCAGGACGGCGAATTGCGCTCGACCAATACCGACGTCGAGGGCTTCATCAACAATCTCGACGCCACCGCGCCCGGCTGGGACCAGGCGACCGATGCGCTGGTGCTCGGCGCCGGCGGCAGCGCCCGCGCGGTGGTGTTCGGCCTGGTCGAGCGCGGCTTCACGCGCGTGCATCTCGTCAACCGCACCATGGAGCGGGCGCGCGCGCTCGCCGACCAGTTCGGCGCCAAAGCGTTCATCCCGCGGCCTGGGACGCGATCGCCGATCTGCTGCCCCGCGCCGAACTGCTGGTGAACACGACCTCGCTCGGCATGCACGGCCAGCCCGCGCTCGACATCGACGTCAATCTGCTGCCGCGGAAAGCGGTCGTGGCCGATCTCGTCTATGTGCCACTGGAAACGCCGTTGCTGGCGGCAGCGCGGGCGCGCGGACTGAAAACCGCCGACGGGCTCGGCATGCTGCTGCACCAGGCGGTCCGCGGCTTCGAACTGTGGTTCGGGCAACGACCGAAAGTGACATCGGAACTTCGGGCGCTGGTCGAGAGCCGACCTCACAAAGACTTGAGGCCGGGAATAGCGCCGTCGAGCCGGGGTCAGTGGTTAGGTTACGCCTGTCCCGGAGATTGCTTCATGGCCGACCGTCCTGTCCGCTTCGTTCGCCCGCTCATCGCCGTCGCGATGGTTGCCGCCTCGACCCTCTACGCCATCGCGCAGGCGCCGCCGTCGCCGACGCGGGTCCGCGGCACCATCGAGAGCGTTGGCGGCGACACCATCGCCGTCAGGTCGCGCGGCGGTGAGGACGTCAAGCTGCGCATGACCGGCGACACCAAGGTGCTCGGCATCACCAGAATTTCGCTCGCCGATATCAAGGTCGGCTCCTTCGTCGGCACCACCACCGTGCCGGGGCCCGACGGTGTCGACAACGCGGTTGAAGTGCATGTCTTTCCGGAAAACATGCGCGGCACCGGCGAGGGCTCGCGTCCCTACGATACGCGCCCGAACAGCAGCATGACCAATGCGACGGTGGCGGAATCCGTGGTCGGCAATGACGGCCACACGCTGCTCGTCAAATACAAGGGTGGCGAGAGGAAGGTGCTGGTCTCGCCGGAGACCCCGGTCGTGACCTATGTGCCGGGCGACAAGTCGGACCTGAAAGCCGGCGCCAAGGTGATCGCGTTCATCAAGCAATTGCCGGACGGTTCGTTCGAGACCAGCCGCGTCAATGTCGGCCGCGACGGCCTGACTCCGCCGATGTGACGCGAAGCGTCATCCCGGGCGCCAAGGGAGCAGGCAAGCGCGAATCAAACTGGAGGGGACACCATGAAAAAATCATCTTCATCGCCGCTTCGTTTGCGGTCGCATTGGCAACAAACGCATGGGCGCAGCAGCCGCCGACCGTCCGCATCCGCGGCACCATCGAGGCCGTCGATGGCCCGCTGCTGTCAATCAAGTCGCGCGACGGCAGCGACCTCAAGGTCCGCGTCACCGACAACGTCGCGGTGTTCGGCGTCGCCAGAACCGAACTGTCCGAGATCAAGGAGGGCTCCTATATCGGCGTCACCGCCATGCCCGAGCCGGACGGTATCCAGAAGGCGATCGCGGTGCATATCTTCCCGGAGAGCCAGCGTGGCGCGGCGGAAGGTTTTCGTCCCTGGGACTTGCGCGCCAACTCCACCATGACCAATGCCACCGTTGCCGAGACGGTCAAGGGCACCGAGGGCCAGAACATTCTGGTCAAGTACAAGGACGGCGAGAAGAAAGTTGTGGTGCCGCCGGGCACGCCGATCGTCACCTTCGTGGCCGGCGACAAGTCCGAACTGAAGCCGGGCGCGAAAATCATCATCTTCGGCGCGGCGCAGAAGGAAGACGGCACGCTGGAAGCCAACCGCGTCAATGTCGGCCGCGACGGAATTGCGCCGCCGATGTGAAGTGAATTTGCGCCAGCGTTCTCGCCGGGACGACACAGTCACGCCGCCATCGACGATCTCCGGCAGCACCTCGATCGAGGACGGCGCGCCGCCAGCGTAACTCCGTCACACCATCAGGTCGTGCGGAGCATACGTAACGATAGCGTTGCCCGCATGGCTCGGGACATGATCGACCGGGTGCCAGGGTAAAGACAGCTCAATTGTTTGCGCTTCCTCTGGTCCAGCGATTCCCGCAGCGTTTGCGTGTTGACCGGCCGAGGCAGGGGTATGGTCAACGACTGCGAGTTCGATGACGCCTGAATTTTCAGAACCGGCAATCGCGTGACTGAATTGGAACGAGTCTCCAAGCCCCGGCGTACCAGCAGCCGCTGAGCCAGACGTCCCGGGGCAGTCGAGGGTGGCGCGCCGTGCGTGGGAGGAGCGCCGTGTTCGCTTACGTCGCCTGGGATCGAATGATTGTTGCCGTGGGTCGGCGCCTCCTCCGAATTCGCGACCGCTGGCCCGTGATTCCCTGAAACTTCCGGCACTCCCAAGTTTTCGTCGTTGTTGAGCGCGACAGGTGAATTCGTTTCAGAACCAGTGTTCCCATGGCCGTGAGATGGTGCGTTCCCGCCGCCACTTTCAGAATCGGCAATCGCATGACTGAACTGGAATGAGTCCCCAGGCCCCGGTTTACCGTCGGCAGTTGAGGGTGGCGCGCCGTGCGTGGGAGCGGTGCCCGTGTTCGCTTACGTCGCCCGGGATCGAATGATCGTTGCCGTGGGTCGGCTCCTGAATTCGCGACCGGGCTTGCAACCGCTGGCCCGTGCTTCCCGAAACTTCGGGCACTCTCAGGTTTTCGTCGTTGTTGAGCGCCACGATGGGGTTGATTTCAGAACCAGGCTTCCCGTGGCCGTGAGACGGTGCGTTCTCGTGTTCGCTTACGTCGCCCGGGATCGAATGATCGTTGCCGTGGGTCGGCGGCTCCCTGAACTCGCGACCGGGCTCGCAAGCGCTGGCCCGTGCTTCCCGAAACTTCCGGCACTCCCAGGTTTTCGTCGTTGTTGAGCGCCACGATGGGGTTGATTTCAGAACCAGGTTTCCCGTGGCCGTGAGACGGTGCGTTCCCGTGTTCGCTTATGTCGCCTGGGATCGAATGATCGTTGCCGTGGGTCGGCGGCTCCCTGACTCGACCGGGCTCGCAACCGCTGGCCCGTGCTTCCCAGAAACTTCCGGCACTCCCAGGTTTTCGTCGTTGTTGAGCGCCACGATGGGGTTGATTTCAGAACCAGGTTTTCCATGGCTGTGAGATGGTGCGCTCCCGTCTTCGCTTACGTCGCCTGGGATCGGATGATTGTTGCCGTGGGTCGGCGGCTCCCCTGAATTCGCAACCGCTGGCCCGTGCTTCCCCGAAGCTTCCGGCACCCCAGGTTTTCGTCGTTGTTGAGCGCCACGATGGGGTTCGATTTCAGAACCGGTGCTCCCATGGCCGTGAGATGGTGCGTTCCCGCCGCCGCCCTCCGGCGCTTGGCCCTGCACGTTAAGCTGCAGTTCGGCCATATAGCCCAGTGCGTCCGGCACGGTCATGCTGGCATCATGGATAGCGCCACTCGGGCGCATCGTGGCGTCGTGGGCCGTCATCGCACTCGCGCTATTGAGCGCCGGCGCCGGATCGAACGCCAATCTATTCTCCGTCGGCTCCGTATCGTGAACGTGATGCGGGACGACTAATTGCGCGTTTTTCGGAGTGATGACGGCATTATCGTCAGTCTCCTCCGTCGGTTGCGTTTCGGTCTTCGCCGAAGCTGGCAAAACTGGCGTGGTCAAAATCAAACCGGTCTCGATCGGCATCGAAGCCGAAACCGATGTCGATTGTTTGCGCTTTCGCGTCGGCGTGATTGACGGTCCCTTCGGACGGACCGTCGGCGATGGTCATCGCGAGGACGGCTTCGTCCGCTGTTGCGGCCAGCTCAAGATTGATCGGTTCGACGGCCGCAGCGGCGGGCGCTGCCGCCGCCACGAAAACGAAATCCAGCGACTCAACGTTTAAAACACCCTGCAGATGGATTTCCAGCAGACCGGGACTTCCGATACTCAGGGTTTGATCGGTCGGATTGACGTACACGATGGTCTGATTGGTCGCGCTGTCATGCAGATCCAGGCGATGGTATGCGGCGGCACGGTAGTGCTTGTAGAAGTCAACGCCAGGAAGGTGAGTGCGCCAAGCGCAGTTAAATCGATCGTGTCTGATCTGGACTGAAAATCGGTGATGGTGTCGAACCGAGTGGCGTTCGAATCCGCTACGGACAAATAAACGAAACGGTCGTTTCCATTGCCGCCTGTGAGATTGTCCGCACCAAATCCGCCGACGATGGTATCATTGTCATTATTGCCGTTGATTGTATCACTTCCCGAGCCTCCGTAGATGGTGTCATCCCCACCATTGCCTTTAACCGTGTCATTACCGGACCCCGCGTAAATAGTATCATCTTTACCGGTGCCAAGCTGATGGTGTCGATCGCGGCAGTCCTCAGGGCTGTGGAGGCCGGGGCACTGGGCCACGCCGGGCGCGCCGACCGCGATGGCACGCTCACATGACTCACCGACCTCGACATCGCGGCCACTTCCTATCAAAAGTACTTGAATGATGAGGTTCATGCAATATGACGTTTTGGTGGCGGTGAGCCACACACTAGACTAAGATGAGGCATTGCTTTGAAGGGTCAGTCAGTCTGTCCAACTTTTGATGACCGTGTTGCGGCCCTGGCCCGGGTCGTGGGCAGCTGCGGACAAGATCTTCTCAGGAAGGGGGATCATGCGCACGCATGTTATCGGCGTATTGGTGACAAGTTTTGTTTTAGCGCTGGCTGGTTTCTTGCCTTGCCCGGCCGAAGCGCAAATTCGCGCCGCTGAACCCGCTGTTCAGGCTCCCGCATCAGAACCCATTGGGAAAGTTGTAACGGCCACGGGTGCGGTCACAATTGAACGTGCGGATGCGATGGTCGTTCAGGCAAATGTCTCCGGTCAAGCCGGTCAGTCGAAGGTTGGCGATCTTGTCTACCGGGGCGACGTGGTCCAGACCGGCGCCGATGGCCGGATAGGGATCAACTTTAATGATGGCACCTCGTTCAATCTATCGAGCAACGCCCGCATGGCATTGACCGAGTTCGTGTACGACCCAAATGGGAAGTCCAATTCGACATTGTTCAATCTATCCAAGGGAACGTTCACCTTCGTTGCGGGCAAAATTCGCGAAAACCGGCGATATGAAGATCGACACCCCTGTCGCCACCATGGGCGTTCGAGGCACCACGCCACACATCGAAATTTCGGATGATGGGACGGTCAAGTTTTCTACCCTTGTTGAAGAGGGCAAAAGTAAACTCATGAAAAAGCCGCGGCTCCTGCGGCGGAGAAACTCGATCATCAAAAGCTCAATTTCAAGATCTGTCGGGGGTGCTAGGGTTACTTGATGGGCTCAAGCCGTCTCGGTACGAGCGGCAATCCGGGCGTGCGGCGCCGACCCGCACCAATCAAGTATCGCGCTTTGCCTAATTCCCAAGACCGGGAAGCCTGGGATGGAAGTAAGTGCAAGAGCGGCCATCATCGGCGGCGTGACCTCCGTGTTCATCTTGCTGTCGTTCGGGTCGACGACGTCGACTGCGCAGAATCCGCGCAAGGATAGCTATGTCTCAGAACATTCAGTTGTGCAACGGTTCGGATCGCACGTCCCTCGACTCCAGGATTGTTGGTTGCACAGCGTTCATCGATGCGGGTCAAGGTACGCCAGCGGCGTCGGCTATCGCCTATAACAATCGTGGCAATGCCTTTGTCGCAAAGGGGACTACGAGCGCGCGATCCAGGATTTCGATCGATCGATCCAGCTCAATGGAACCTACGCCAAGCCCGTCAATAACCGCGGTGTGGCTTACTTGAAGAAAGGCGAATACGACCTCGCCATCAAGGCCTTCGATGAGGCAATCAAGCTCAATCCCGACTATGGCGAAGCCTTCGCCAACCGCGCCCAGGTCTACCTGAAAAAAGTGAGCACGATCGGGCGGCGCGGGACTACAGCGAGGCAATACGACTTGATCCCAATCTGGAAGCCGTATGGCACGGACGCTGTTGGACGCGAGCCGTTCTCGGCGAGTTGGAGGCGGCGCTGGAGGATTGCAACAAGGCAATTCAGTCGGGGTCCAACAACGCCGCGACGTATGACTCCCGTGGGCTGATCTACCTGAAGATGGGTCAACCCGGTGCGGCTATCGACGATTATAGTTCTGCGCTGCGCTTCGATCCGAAGCTGGCGAGCGCGCTCTATGGACGGGGGCTCGCCAAGCTCAAGAATGGCGACAAGGCCGGGAGCGATACGGATATCTCAGCGGCAAAGACCATCCAGGCCAGGATCGGTGACGACTTCGTGCGCTACGGCGTGCGATAGGGACTGTCGAGCTTTTACAGCACATCCAAATTTGATGCCCCCATAGTGCATTCCGGCTGACGCCGGCGCTCCCGAATGGGGGCATGGCCGGCGCGCCACGTGTTCCCGGCCTGGGCGTTCGCCGGAACGACACGATCACACCGCCAGCACGTGATCGTCGATCTCGGCGACGGTGTTGACGCCACAGAGCCCCATTGTCGTGGTGAGCTTCTTTCGCCAGCACGTCGATCGCCTTTGCCACGCCCTCCTGGCCGGCGGCGCCGAGGCCGTAGGCATAGGCGCGGCCGATCATGCAGGACTTGGCGCCGAGCGCCAGCGCCCGCATCACGTCCATGCCGGTGCGGATGCCGCCGTCGAACATGATCTCCACATCCGAGCCGACCGCATCGACGATCTCCGGCAGCACCTCGATCGACGACAGCGCGCCGTCGAGCTGGCGGCCGCCATGGTTGGAGACCACGATCGCCTGCGCGCCGGTCTTGGCGGCGATCTCGGCGTCCTCGACATCCAATATTCCCTTCAGGACCAGCTTGCCCGGCCAGATCGAGCGGATCCAGTCGATGTCCTTCCAGTTCAGCGAGGTGTCGAACTGCGAATTGATCCAGGTCGACAGCGAGGTGATGTCGTCGCCGACCTTGAGATGTCCGGCGAGATTGCCGAAGGTGCGGCGCTTGCCGCGCAACACGCCGGAGACCCAGGCCGGCTTGGTGGCGAAATCGATCAGCTTCGACAGCGACCATTCCGGCGGCACCGTCATCCCGTTCTTGATGTCCTGATGGCGCTGCCCGATCACCTGCAGATCGACAGTCAACACCAGCGCGCTGCATCTGGCCGCGATCGCGCGCTCGATCAGCGCCTTGATGAAGCCGCGGTCCTTCATCACGTAGAGCTGGAACCAGAACGGTTTTGTCGACCGCGGCAGCGATATCCTCGATCGAGCAGATCGACATCGTGCTCTGCGTGAACGGAATTCCGGCGGCCTCGCGCGGCGCGGCAGGCATGGATCTCGCCGTCGCCATGCTGCATGCCGAGTAGCCCGACCGGCGCGCAGGATCAGCGGCATCGAGGCGGGCTCGCCGAGGATCGTGGTGGAGAGGTCGCGCTTTGAGACGTCGACCAGGATGCGCTGGCGGAACTTGATCTCCTGCAGCTGGGCGGAATTGGCGCGCAGCGTGTCCTCGGTATAGGAGCCGCGATCCGCATAGTCGAAGAACGCCTTCGGCACCCGGCGCTTGTGCAATTGGCGCAGGTCTTCGATGCAGGTGATGTGCTTCATAGGTGCTCCCGCCCCTTCTTTTACTTTCTGGGCTGTTTGCTGAGACTTGTAATATCCAGGCTTGTCGTCATCTAGCATGGTTGGGTAATCCGCCAAATCACTCCGACGGAATCGGCCTAATGCGGAGGGTACGATGACCAGATCAAGCTCCAAGCCGAAAGGCGTGGACCAGCCCGAAAAGCGCCTGCTCGATGAGGCCCTGGAGGAGGGGTTGGAGGAGACTTTTCCGGCTTCCGATCCGCCCAATGTGACCCAGCCGCCGCCGACACGGGAGGACCGGCACGTCAGGCGCAAGGGGTGAAGTCAAAGCCAAAGCCTGACGGGAACTGCAAATCGCAGCCGCTAAGGCATTGTTTTGTAAAGGTATAGGCAAATCTTTGCCGTAGACGGATAATGATTCATCATATTTTTGAAGTCATTTTAGCGACTGGGAGACTATAAGACCCGTGCACGCTATGATGGGGTGTTCGCGGCTTCTCTCCGGGTGGATCTGAAGCAGCGCCGGCGTTGCTGGGGGTCACATGAACCGCAAATATTTCGGAACCGACGGGATCCGGGGTCGCGCCAATGGTCTGATCACGCCCGAGCTCGCGCTCAAGGTGGGGCAGGCGGCCGGCCTGGTGTTTCAGCGCGGCGATCATCGCCATCGCGTCGTCATCGGCAAGGACACGCGGCGGTCCGGCTACATGATCGAATACGCCATGGTGGCCGGCTTCACCTCGGTCGGCATGGACGTGCTCTTGCTCGGCCCGATGCCGACGCCGGCGGTGGCGATGCTGACCAAATCGATGCGCGCCGACCTCGGCGTGATGATCTCGGCCTCGCACAATCCGTTCGAAGACAACGGCATCAAGCTGTTCGGGCCGCAAGGCTTCAAGCTGTCCGACGACGTCGAGAAGCAGATCGAGCAGCTGCTCGACGAGCCGATCGAGCGCCGCCTGGCACAAGGCGCCAGGTCTCGGCCGCGCCCGCCGCATCGACGGCGTCCATGACCGCTACATCGAATTCGCCAAGCGCACGCTGCCGCGCGACCTCAGCCTCGATGGCCTGCGCGTCGTGATCGATTGCGCCCACGGCGCCGGCTACAAGGTGGTGCCGGAAGCGCTGTGGGAATTGGGCGCCGACGTCGTCGCCATCGGCGTCGAGCCGGATGGTATCAACATCAACAAGGAATGCGGCTCGACCTCGCCGGAGGCGCTGCGCCAGCAAGGTCCGCGAGATGCGCGCCGATATCGGCATCGCGCTCGACGGCGATGCCGACCGCGTCATCCTGGTCGACGAGCGCGGCCATGTGGTCGACGGGGACCAGTTGCTCGCGGTGATCGCGCAGAGCTGGAAGGAAGACGGGCGCCTGGCCCAGCCCGGCATCGTCGCCACCGTGATGTCGAACCTCGGGCTCGAGCGCTTCCTGCAGGGACTCGGACCTTCATATGGTGCGCACGCCGGTCGGCGACCGCTACGTGCTCGAGCAGATGCTCGAGCGGCGGCTACAATCTCGGCGGCGAGCCGTCCGGTCACATCATCCTGTCCGACTACGCCACCACCGGCGACGGCTTCGTCGCTGCGCTGCAGGTGCTTGCTGTGGTGCAAAAACTCCGCCGCCCGGTCTCGGAAGTCTGCCACCGCTTCGATCCGCTGCCGCAGATCCTGAAGAACGTGCGCTACCGCAGCGGCAAGCCGCTCGACGACGCCGAGGTGAAGTCCGCGATCATCGACGGCGAGAAACGGCTCAACGGCCACGGCCGCCTGCTGGTCCGCTCCTCCGGCACCGAGCCGGTGATCCGCGTGATGGGCGAGGGCGACGACCGCATCCTGGTCGAGGAAGTGGTCGATCACATCGTCACGCGCTCGGGCAGGCGGCGGCGTAGCGGCGAGATTGCATCGCAGCCATCGGCTAATGACGGTGGTCGATGCGACGCACCGCATCGTAGGACACGGCGGTTACCAGCCGCGAATCCTGCCGGGAATCCTCCATTGAACAAGCCGTGTCAGTCTCCGAAGAAGCACTGGGCGAGCCGGTGCTGGTGCTGGACGTGACGCCGCGGCTCGCCGATCAAGCGCGCCGCCGCGGGGCCGGCCTATGTCGTGCTCGCCGGGATCAGCTTCTCGCATTTCCTCAACGACACCATGCAGTCGCTGATCGCCTCGGTCTATCCGATCCTGAAGGACAATTACGCGCTGGATTTCGCCCAGATCGGCATGATCACGCTGGCGTTCCAGTTCACCGCTTCGCTGTTGCAGCCGGTGGTCGGGCACTTCACCGACAGGAAGGCGCAGCCGTTTTCGCTCGCCATCGGCATGGGCTTCACCTTCTTCGGATTGCTCGCTGCTCAGCGTCGCGCATCACCTATCCGATCATTCTGCGTCGCGGCGTCGTTCGTCGGCCTGGGTCGGCGGTGTTCCATCCCGAATCGGCGCGGATCGCGCGGCTCGCCTCCGGCGGCCGCTACGGCTTTGCGCAATCGGTGTTCCAGCTCGGCGGCAGCTTTGGCACCTCGATGGGGCCGGTGCTGGCGGCCCTGATCGTGGTGCCGTTCGGCCAGCCCTCGCATCGCCTGGTTTTCCTCGATCGCCTTTCTGGCGATCGTGATCCTGTGGCGGATCGGCGTCTGGTACAGGCCGCAGATCGCGACCAGGAAATCGGCCGTGGTCGAGCGGCATCCGGACTTGCCGGATCTCGCGTCGCGTGAAGATCGCGCTGCTCGGTGCTGGTGGCGCTGTTGTTCTCAAAGCAGCTCTATGTGTCGAGCCTGTCGAGCTACTACATCTTCTATCTGATCGATCGCTTCGGCGTCTCGACGCAAGGCGCCCAGCTCTATCTCTTCATCTTCCTTGCGCGCGAACGCGGTCGGCGCCTTTTTCGGCGGGCCCGCTCGGCGATCGCTTTGGCCGCAAATATGTCATCTGGTTCTCGATCCTCGGCGCGCTGCCGTTCACGCTGGCGCTGCCCTATGCCGGGCTGATCGGCAGCGCCGTGCTGACGGTGTTCATCGGCCTGATCATCTCGTCGGCGACCTCGTCGATCATCGTGTTCGCGCAGGAATTGATGCCGCATCGTTTCGGCATGATCTCGGGCGTGTTCTTCGGCGTCGCCTTCGGCATCGGCGGGCTGGGCGCCGCGGTGCTCGGCAAGCTCGCCGACCACACCAGCATCGCCTTCGTCTATCACCTCTGCGCCTTCCTTCCGGCGATCGGGCTGCTTGCGGTATTCCTGCCGAAGATGCCAAGACACGCGCATTGATGCACGGACACTTGCGCTGGAGCGGGTGACCTCGCGCCGATTTCGTAAATACATTGTTAGCGATCTGTGGTCGCGCCGCCATCAGTTGTTGCGCGAATGCATCAACCTGCAAGCAAGCAGCGAAAACAAATCGTCAGGGATTATCAACCTTAAAAATTAGGGTTAAGTGCGGCTTAAGCATTTTCTGGCACCGTCCGGCCGTGAGATTTCAGACGTGAGGCTTTGCATAGTCGCCTCACCGGCCCAGAAGGACGAAGTCAATGCGTAGCGTTAAGTCTCTCATTGCCGCCAGTGCGGCCTCCCTGCTGTCGTCAGCGGCGTTTGCCGCCGACATGCCAATCGCAGCTCCTCCGATGTACGCGCCGCCGGTCGTTGAAGACTTCGGCGGCTGGTATCTGCGCGGCGATATCGGCTTCAGCAATCAGCGCGTCGATCGCCTGAACAACGCCCGACGACGCCCGCCTCACGTCGTCATCTCAGAACCTCACCTTCAACACCGCCGGCATCTTCGGCCTCGGCGCCGGTTACAAGTTCAACAACTGGTTCCGCGCCGACGTCACCGGTGAATGGCGCGGCAATTCGCAGTTCTTCGGCAACGGACTCCGATCACGTATGTCGGTGGGTTCGGCACCGATACCTATCACGGCACCAAGTCGGAGTGGGTGGTTCTTGCCAACGCCTACGCCGATCTCGGCACCTGGTGGTGCGTGACCCCGTTCATCGGCGCCGGCGTCGGCGGCGCGCGGGTTTCGATCGCGAACTTCACCGATCAGAGCCACGCCATCGAGGGCGGCCCGGTGCTGCCGGGCCTTGCCTTCGCCGACAACGTCTCGAAGTGGAATTTCGCCTGGGCGCTGCACGCTGGTCTTGCCTACAAGGTTACGCCGAACTTCACCGTCGAACTCGCCTATCGCTATCTCGACATGGGCGACGGCCTGACCGGCGATCTCCGGCGCTTCGACGGCGTCAACGACGAGATTCAATCCGACGACGTTCAAGAACATCACCTCGCACGACCTCAAGCTCGGCGTGCGCTGGGATCTCAGCAGCCCGAGCCGGTCTACGCGCCGCCGCCGCTGATGCGCAACGGTTAATCGCGACCCTCGATCGGTTAGCGATTGCAGACGGCGCGGGCATGTCCCGCGCCGTTTTGCATTTGCGACCACGCGCACGCTTTTCGCGAGAACATCACGCTCAATCGAGCCGCGCGACAACCATTGGTTAAGGTTAACGAGCGATGATCAGCGTCACGTGAGGGGTATCGATGGGGGTGGTCGCGATGCGCAGGTTTCTGCTGGCGGCGGTGATGTGCGGAGCGGTGACGACCGCCCAGGCCGCCGATATGCCGGATCTGCCGATCCTGCGCGGGAGCTACAGCGACGGCCTGAACACGTCGCGAGTCAACTGGCAGGGCTTCTACGTCGGCGGCCAGGCCGGCTACGGCTCGTCGGATGAAAATTTCGCGGCTCGAACGCGAACATGCTTGCGGCCCTACTGATCATAACGTCATCCAGGAGATGCAGATCTCCCAATGGAATCTCGGCCTGGGGAAGCAATCGTCGCGTTCGTCCGCATACGGAGCCTTTACCGGTTATAATTGGCAGTGGGACGATGTCGTCGTCGGCCTGGAGGCGAGCTACGTGCACGGCAAATTCGGCGGCGACCTCCACTGCGAGCAAGGAGCTCGTCAGCGGCGCCGGCGTTGTCCGACAGCTTCTTCCATGATGTGCGCGTCGACTCATCGGCGTCGATCGCGATTTCGGACGCTGGCAACCTTCCGCGCTCGCGCCGCCTATGCCTGGGGTTGCTTTCGCCCTATGCGTTCGGCGGGTTCGCGCTGGGCAAAGCCGACATCTCGCGCTCCGTCACCGTCCACGACGCGGTCAGCCCCACCATATCCGGGCCTTTACATCGCTGGCGACATTGAACGCGACGGATGCCGTGCACAATCACCTGGTCTACGGCTATACCGGAGGCCTCGGCGTCGACGTCAATCTGGTCGGCGGCCTGTTCATGCGCGCGGAGTGGGAATACGTACGCTTCACGTCCACCGTCGATACCAGCATCAACACCGTGCGCGCCGGGTCTGGGCTACAAGTTCTGACGGAGCGGGCTCGCGCACTACGCGCATTCCGATCCGGTTGACAGAAACTCTGCTCGGCTGTTGGTCTGTCGCTCCATCGCAACGAGGGCGACCGGCCTATGAAGATCTACGGCGACACCAATTCCGGCAATTGCCTGAAGGTGAAATGGGTCTGCGACCAGCCTCGGCGCTGCCCTACGACTGGGTCGCCATCGACACGCATCAAGGGCGAGACCCGCACGACGGAATTCCTCAAGCTCAACAGCGCCGGCCAGGTGCCGACGGTCGAGTTCGACGACGGCCGCACGCTGGCGCAGTCCAACGCCATCATCCGCTATCTCGCCGCGCGGCAGCGATCTCATCCCCGACGGATGCCTTTGCGGCGGCGAAGATGGACGAGTGGCTGTTCTGGGAGCAATACAGCCACGAGCCCTATATCGCCGTCTGCCGCTTCCAGATGGTCTATCTCGGCAAGCCCGCCTCCGATCTCGATCCCGACAAGGTCAAGCGCGGCTATGCGGCGCTGGCGCGGATGGAGCATCAGCTCGCCACGACGCCGTTTCTGGCCGGCGACGCCGTCTCGCTCGCCGACGTCTCGCTGCTCGCCTATACGCGCGCTCGCGCATGAGGGCGGCTTTCATCTCGACGGCTATGCCGCGGTGCGCCGCTGGATCGGCGAGGCCGAGACGGTCGCTCGGCCTGCCGCCGGCGCGCTGAAATTTTGCAGGAAACGTCCATGGCCGACGCTTCTTCCGTCACCATCCGCCGCGCCCGCCGCGACGACGTCGGCACCATCGTCGAAATGCTGGCCGACGATCCGCTCGGCAGCGCGCGCGAGCGGCTCGAAGAGCCGCTGCCGGCGTCCTATTTCGCGGCGTTCGAGACGGTCGAGCGCGATCCGAACCTCACAGCTTGTGGTCGCGGAAGATGAGGGCGGGGCGGTCGTCGGCTGCCTGCAGCTCTGCATCCTGCCGGGGCTAAGCTCGCAGGGCGCCTCGCGCGGCCTGATCGAGGACGTTCGCGTCGCCACGCATTGCCGCAGCCAGCGGCATCGGCGAGCAGCTGGTGCAGTGGGCGCTCGCGCGAAGCGCGCGCAACGCGGCTGCGAGCTGGTCGAGCTGCTGACCCATCACACCCGCGTCGATGCGCAGCGCTTCTACGAGCGGCTGCGGATTTGCGGCGCAGCCATGTCGGTATGACGATACGGTTCTGATCCAATCCGGCGAGGTTGCGTGTCGCGGCCGTTGCCGTGGTCTCTGGAGTACGCGATCCCGTTAACAAGCGGTAAACTAACGAAGGCTTTGTCATCTTCCGGCAGGAACCGTGCGCCGCAATTGCCGAGTATCTCGCGCTGGCAGCCGGGGATTTCCACATGAAGCACTATTCGATCGCAGGCTGGGAAGCGAGTACGTCGTGCTGGCCGACGATCAAAGCATTCTCAGTTCGCGAGCCGGCGGAAGGCCGAGCGACTCGTGCCGACGCTGCGGCAGACTGCTCCGGTGCAATCGACGCCGGCTAGGCGTGATCAGTCCGGATCATATCGTCCGAGCTCCACGCAAAGTTCCTTGACGATGCAGGCGCGATTCCCTTAATGCACCGCGGCGGGACACCTCCCCCAACGGGAGGCTTAGCTATCTGGAAGGATAGATCATGACCGCAGCGAAGCCCGCTTCGCGGCCGAATGTGCCGCATTTCTCCTCCGGCCCCTGTGCCAAGCGCCCCGGCTGGAACCCGCAAAATCTCAAGGACGCCGCGCTCGGCCGTTCGCATCGCGCGAAGATCGGCAAGGCCAAGCTCAAGCTTGCGATCGAACTGACGCGCGAAGTGCTTGAAGTGCCGGCCGATTACAAGCATCGGCATCGTGCCGGCGTCCGGATACCGGCGCGGTCGAAATGGCGCTGTGGTCGCTGCTCGGCGCGCGGCCCGTGACCACGATCGCCTGGGAATCCTTCGGCGAAGGCTGGGTCAGCGACATCGTCAAGGAATTGAAGCTGAAGGACGTCACCAAGCTGCATGCCGGCTATGGTGAAATCCCCGATCTCTGCAAGGTCGATCCTGCATCCGACATCGTCTTCACCTGGAACGGCACCACGTCGGGCGTGCGCGTGCCGAACGCCGACTGGATCAAGGCGGATCGCCAAGGCCTCACCATTTGCGACGCCACCTCGGCGGCGTTCGCGCAACCGCTCGACTGGGCCAAGCTCGATGTGGTGACCTTCTCCTGGCAGAAGGCGCTCGGCGGCGAGGCCGCGCACGGCATGCTGGTGCTTCAGCCCGCGCGCGGTGGAGCGGCTCGAAACCTACAAGCCGGCCTGGCCGCTGCCGAAGATCTTCCGCATGACCAAGGGCGGCAAGCTCAACGAGGGCATTTTCGAGGGCGAGACCATCAACACGCCGTCGATGCTGTGCGTCGAGGACTATCTCGACGCGCTGAACTGGGCGAAATCGGTCGGCGGCCTCGAAGGCGCTGATCGCGCGCGCCGACGCCAACACCAAGGTGCTCGCCGACTGGAAGGCGAAGACGCCGTGGATCGATTTCCTGGCCAAGGATCCGGCTGATTCGCTCCAACACCTCGGTGTGCATGAAGGTGATCGATCCCGCGATCACTTCGCTGACGCCCGGACGCGCAGGCCGACTTCTCCAAGAAGCTGGTCGCGCTGGTGGAGAAGGAAGGCGCCGGTTACGATTTCGCGCATTACCGCGATGCGCCGGCGGGCTTGCGCATCTGGTGCGGCGCCACCGTGGACGCAAAGGACGTCGCGCTGCTGACGCAGTGGATCGACTGGGCCTTTGCCGAGACCAAAGGCCGCGCTCGCCGAAGGCGGCCTAACTCTCTCACTCGTCGTCCCGGGCAAGCGACGCACTTCGCGCGCGTCGACTCGGGACTCCAGTACCACGCACGGAGTATGGGTCCCGGCTCTGCACGCCAGCGGCGCTTCGCGCCGGGACGACAGCTCGGATGTTCAAAGGATCACTATCAATGACCAAACCCAAAGTTCTCATTTCCGACGCGCTGTCTCCCGCCGCCGTGCAGATCTTCAAGGATCGCGGCGTCGAGGTCGACTTCCAGCCCAATCTCGGCAAGGACAAGGACAAGCTCGCCGAGATCATCGGCAATTACGACGGCCTCGCGATCCGCTCCGCCACCAAGGCGACCGCGAAGATCATCGACAAGGCGAAGAAGCTGAAGGTGATCGGCCGCGCCGGCATCGGCGTCGACAATGTCGAAATTCCCGCCGCGACCGCCAAGGGCATCATCGTGATGAACACGCCGTTCGGCAATTCGATCACGACCGCCGAGCACGCCATCACCTTGATGCTGGCGCTGGCGCGCGAAATCCCGCAGGCCGACGCCTCGACCCAGGCCGGCAAGTGGGAGAAGAACCGCTTCATGGGCGTCGAGATCACCGGCAAGACGCTCGGCGTGATCGGCTGCGGCAATATCGGCTCGATCGTCGCCGACCGCGCGCTCGGCCTGCGCATGAAGGTGATCGCCTTCGATCCGTTCCTGTCGCCGGAACGCGCCAAGGACATCGGCGTCGAGAAGGTCGAGCTCGACGAACTGCTCAAGCGCGCCGATTTCATCACGCTGCACACGCCGCTGACCGAGAAGACCAGGAACATCATCGACGCCGCCGCGCTCGCGAAGATGAAGAAGGGCGTGCGCATCATCAATTGCGCCCGCGGCGGCCTGGTCGACGAGCAGGCGCTGGTCGATGCGCTCAACTCCGAAGCATGTCGCGGGCGCCGCCTTCGACGTGTTCGTCGAGGAGCCGGCGACCTCGAACGTGCTGTTCGGCCATCCCAACGTGATCTGCACGCCGCATCTCGGCGCCGCCACCACCGAAGCGCAGGAGAACGTCGCGCTGCAGGTCGCCGAGCAGATGTCGGACTATCTGCTGACCGGCGCGATCTCCAACGCGGTGAACTTCCCGTCGATCACGGCGGAAGAGGCGCCGAAGCTGAAGCCGTTCATCGAGCTTGCCGAGAAGCTCGGCTCGTTCGCCGGCCAGCTCACCGAGACCGGCATCCTCAAGGTGCAGATCACCTATGAGGGCCACGTCGCCGAAATGAAGATCAAGGCGATCACCTCGGCGGTGCTGTCGGGCCTGCTGCGGCCGATGCTGGGCGATGTCAACGTGGTCTCGGCGCCGGTCGTCGCCAAGGAGCGCGGCATGGTGGTCGACGAGATCGTGCGCGCCGCGCAGAGCGACTACGAAAGCCTGATCACCGTCACCGTCACCACCGAACGGCAGGAGCGCTCGGTGTCCGGCACCGTCTATCACGACGGCAAGCCGCGGCTGGTCGACATCAAGGGCATCCGCGTCGACGCCGAGTTCGGCAAGTCGATGATCTACGTCACCAACGAGGACAAGCCGGGCTTCATCGGCACGTTCGCGAGCCTGCTCGGCGACGCCAAGATCAACATCGCGACCTTCCATCTCGGCCGCGTCAAGCAGGGCGGCGACGCCATCGCGCTGGTCGAGGTCGACGGCGCGGTGCCGGCCGATGTGCTCGCCAAGGTGCAGACGCTGCCGCAGGTCAAGCAGGCCAAGGCCCTGGTATTCTGAGCCGCTGATATTCCAAATTACGGGGAGAACGGGCCGTCTTCCCCAGCGGGAGGCGGCCCGTATTCGTTCCGCCGGGGCGGAACGTCCGCATTTCTGTTGCTTCGGCAAGAATATTCGTACGAATACGGTGCCCGGAGCCACACTCGGCCAGCTTAAAGGGAGAGAAGATGCGTGAAGCCGTTATCGTTTCCTATGCCCGTACCGGGCTGGCGAAATCCGGCCGCGGCGGGTTCAATATCACCCCACCGATGTCGCATGGCGGCCCACGCCATCAAGCACGCCGTCGAGCGCGCCGGCGTCGACAAGGAATACGTCGAGGATTGCTATCTCGGCAATTGCGCGCCATGGCGCGCCGAACATCGGCCGCCAGGCGGCGCTGCTCGCCGGCATGCCGAAGTCGACTGGCCGGCGTGTCGGTCAACCGCTTCTGCTCGTCGGGCCTGCAGACCATCGCGATGGCCGCCAACTCGCATCCGCTCGGACGGCGCCGATTGCATCGTGGCCGGCGGCGTCGAAAGCATCTCGATCCCCGGCGGCGGCTCGCCGAAGGAATCGATCGATCCGGACCTCCTGAAGGCCGCGCCCGACATCTTCATGGCGATGATCGACACCGCCGATATCGTCGCCGGAGCGCTACAAGCTCAGCCGCGAATACCAGGACGAGTATTCGCTGGAATCGCAGCGCCGCATGGCCGCCGCCCAGCAGGCCAACAAGTTCAAGGACGAAATCGTCCCGATGAAGACCAAGATGAAGGTGGTCGACAAGGCGACGAAGGCCGAGAGCATCGTCGACTACGTCGTCGACCAGCGACGAGTGCAACCGGCCCGACACCACGCATGGAAGGCCTCGCCAAGCTCGAGCCGGTCAAGGGCCCCGGCAAGTACGTCACCGCCGGCAACGCCAGCCAGCTGTCGGATGGCGCGGCCGCCGTCGTGTTGATGGAAGCCAAGGACGCGGAAAAGCGCGGCCTCAATCCGCTCGGCCGCTTCGTCGCCTGGGCGGCGGCCGGCTGCGAGCCGGACGAGATGGGCATCGGCCCGATCTTCGCGGTGCCGAAGCTGTTGAAGCGCCACGGCCTGAAGGTCGACGACATCGATCTCTGGGAGCTCAACGAAGCCTTCGCCAGCCAGTGCCTCTATTCGCGCGACCAGCTCGGCATCGATCCCGGCGAAGTACAACGTCAACGGCGGCTCGATCGCGATCGGCCATCCCTTCGGCATGACCGGCGCGCGGCTCACCGGCCACATCCTGCAGGAAGGACGCCGGCGCAAGGCCAAGTGGGGCGTCGTGACCATGTGCATCGGCGGCGGCCAGGGCGGCGCGGGCCTGTTCGAAATCTATAGCTGAGCCCATAGCGCGGCAGCGAGCCTGCCGCAGCAACCAACACCGGCAGCACGGCGCATTCATCGCCGTGCTGCTTTTTTATGGCTGCGCGTTGCGACTTTCCGTCCCAGCCGCGCCTTTGCGGCGCCTTACGGAAACCCCAATCGAACCGGTTCCTTCCTCCGCTGCGTCTCACTACCAATGGGGTGACGTCTCGCCTGTCCGGCGTTCGCTGGACCGGACGAGATTTTGCGCGCGCCGTCGCGAGCTTTGCAGGAAGGAACGATGCGAAGTGATTGCCAAAAGTCTTGTAACGACCAGCCTTGTGGTGTTGACGGCGCTCGCCGCCGCACAGGCGCGGGCCGCCGACGTGAACGCCACCTCGGCGGTCGATGCCGTCACCGTCTATCCCGATGGCGCCAGCGTCACGCGCGTCATCGCGCTCGACCTGCCCGGCCGGCGACAACACGCCTGTCGCTGAAGGATTTTCCGCTCGACGCTCGATCCGTCCTCGCTGCGGGTCGAGGGTGAGGCGGCGCAAAACTCACCATCGGTTCGATCGACGCCCGGCCGCCACGCGCGGCGCCGCCGGTCAATCTGCCCGAACTCGACAAGCGCATCGAGGCGCTGAAGGACGAGCGCGCCAACCTGCAGGGCGCGATCGCCGCCGCCACCGCGCGGCGCAAATTCGCCGAGCGCTTTGCCGGAGACCTCGCCGGCCGGGACTGGGCGAAAAGGGCGAGGCGCGGCCGATCGCCGAATGGCGCGCGGCCTTTGCCGCCGTCGCCGAGGAAGTCGGCGTCCGCCGATCACCGCCATCCGCGACGCCGAACGCAAGCAGCGCGATATCGACCGCGAGATCGCGCGGCTGCGAATCCGACCGCGCGCAGCAAGCCGCCGAGCAAGCTCGAAGTGCGGATCGACCTCGCCGCTACCGCCGCGACCAAGGCGACGCTGCGGGTGACCTATGCGGTGCGCAACGCGCGCTGGGCGCCGCTTTACGACGCCCGCCTCGACACGGCGGCGCAAAGGACCGCAAGCCGGCGCTCGAACTGGTGCGCCGCGCCGAAATCACGCAGATCGACCGGCGAGGACTGGTCGAATGTCGCGCTCGGCGTCTCCACCGTGCGACCGGCGCGCGGCGGCAGCGCGCCCGGACTCGGCTCGCTGATCGTGCAATATCCGCAAGCCGCCGCGGCCGGCCGCGATGCGCGCGGGGTTTCCGAGGCCATGCGGCCGCCATGCTCCGATGCCGACGCCGGCGCGAAGCCGCCGATGCACGCGACCAGGCGGCCGAGGAGCAGCAGGCCGCGGCCGAAGTCGGCGGTTTCCAGGTGACGTTCAGGATTCCCGGCCGCGTCAGCGTCGGCGCCAGCGAAGGCGCCAAGAGCCTGCGCGTCTCGACCGCGACCATTGCGCCCGATCTCGCCGTGCGCGCCGGCGCCGGTGCATGGATCCGACCGCGTTCCTCGAAGCCAGCTTCAGGCAGAGCGAGGACGCGCCGCTGCTGCCCGGCCGGGTCGCGATCTATCGCGACGGCGTGTTCGTCGGCCGTGGCCTGATGGCGGCGGCCGAGCAAGGACGAAACCGTGCGGCTCGGCTTCGGCGCCGACGACAAGGTCAAGATCGAGCGCACCGTGCGTCAAGCGCAACGAGGGCTCGGCCGGCCTGATCGTGACCACGTCGAAGACCGACGAGCGCTGCCTTCAAGACCAGCGGTACGCAACGGCCATGACTTCCCGATCAGGATCGCGATCGAGGACCAGTTGCCGGTCAGCGAGAACGAGGACATCGTGGTCGAAATGCTGCCGTCGACGACGCCGCCGACCGCGACCAACCTGCGCGACAAGCGCGGCGTGCTGGAATGGGCGTTCGAGGCCGAAGCCCGGCGAGGTCCGCGACATCGCCTTCGCCTGGCGCGTGCGCTGGCCGAAGGACAAGGGCGTCGTGATGACGCCGGCTGGGCTGACGCGGCGACGCACAGCGCCTGCTGCTGCGGATCGCCGCACTCTCCCTCTCCCGTTCCTTACGGGAGAGGGCGGGGTGAGGGCTGTCTCCGCGAGACTCAAGACGGCAGTGATTGTGAAACGGCTCGCCGATCGACCCTCCCCGCGGAGACGGGAGAGGGTAGAGAAGCAGCGGCGTCACTTCGCCTTCAGGAAATCGGCCGACCTCGAGCAGCACGAACTCGTTGTCGTCGGCCTTGTTGGGATCGCGGCTCGAGGAGAACGGCAGGTTGTTGTCGTTGCCGACGATGATGTGCGTCTCGTCGACCCGATCGACATTCTCGATGGTGAAGAACGGGAAGGTCAGCACGCCGTCGTTGAGGCGGCTTGCGCGCCTTCTTGTCGGGATCGCTGATCTTCATCAGGTCGATATAGGCGATCTTGCGGGCCGGCTTGCCGACATTGGCGTCGAGAGCTCGACCTTGTAGACGCGCTTGAATTTGGCGAGGTCCGGAAAGCAGTTCTCGCCGCGCGTGACCTTGCGGGCAGGCCTTGTCGGCGGTGCCTTCGCCATTGTCGCGCTCGATGATCAGGCCGCTGGCGGCGTCGATCATGTTGAAGTCGCCGATGCGCGTTGCCGTTCTGCTCGAACACATATTGCCAGTAGCGGCCGGTGAACTTTCCGCCGGCGACGTCGAATTCGAGGATGCGCGAGGCTTCCTTGCCGTCGACCTTTTCCCAATCCTTCTTCTCGGCATCCCACAGCGGGCCTTCGAGCAGGCCGTAGAGGAATTTGCCGTCCTTCGAGGATGCAAAACCTTCATAGCCCTTGGAGCGGCGCAGGTTGACGTTGGTGTAGCTCGCGCCCGGCGCGCCCGGCGACTGCACCGACCAGTGATCGGGCGAGCGCACCGGCTTGCCATCGGCCATGGTCTCGAACACGGCCAGGATCTTGCCGCTGCGATCGGCCTTGAGGATATAGGGGCCGAACTCGTCGCCGATCCAGAAGGTGTCGCCGACGATCTGAAAGCCTTCGGTGTCGAAATCGGCGCCGGTGAGATAGCGCTTCGCCGGTGTCCTCGTGCACGATGCGGAACGGCACCTTCTTGTCGGGATCGTGCAGGAAGATGGTTTCCTGGCGCTCGATCTTGCCGGTCGCCCAGTCGATCTTGTGCCGGTTCAGGTACAGCATCGGAATCGGCCGAGTTGTAGCGCGAGCCCATGCCGTTGTCGGTGATCACCCAGAACGAACCGTCCGGCATCGACCTTGATGCCGGAATGGCCCTGCAGCGGCTGACCCTTGAACGGCAGCGACACGCCCGGTCGGCCGCTCGTTGGATTTGCCCATCACGCTGCCGATGGCGTCGACCCGGCGGCCGGTGGTATATTTGCCCGAGGTCTTGAGATCATCCGGTGCGTCGGCGGGCGCATCGATGAAGGATTGCGCCGGCAGCACGGCGTGCCCGGTCAGCGTTGCCGGATATTCGCCTTCGCCCTGCGGCAAACGCGGCACCGGTAGCGCAGAAAGACGGACGCGACGGAGCAGAGCAGTGACATACGCATGGTGGATCTCCCGTGAGTGAGCGATGCGGTGTTCTGCGGAGCGGATGTTACAGCCCGCTGACGGTTTTATGAAACCCGGGTGACGCCGTTGGACAGCGATGCGGCGCTACGCCGCTGCTGCAAGCCTAAGCACCGTTGGTGACCCAGCGGCGTATCCGGACCGGCTGCATGGTTTGCGGCAGCAGGAACGGTACACCGTCAGCGGTGTGCTGAATGGTCTCGACGTCGATCTCGAAGATCCGCCGGATCATGTCGGCCGTCATCGCCTCGGCGCGGCCGCCGTCGCATCGCCGGAGTTTGCCGCGATGAAGCAGCACGATACGGTCGGCAAACCGCATCGCCAGGTTGAGGTCGTGCAGCACGGCGATCACGGCCGTGCCGTTCTGCGCGCGCCGCCTTGCCGTCTCCACCAGGTCGATCTGGTGGCGCAGGTCGAGGCTCGAGGTCGGTTCGTCCAGCAAAGCAGAAGCCCGGGCCCATGCAGCGCCTCGCCGCAGGCGAGCTGCACCAGCACGCGGGCGAAATGCGCGCGCTGCTGTTCGCCGCCGGACAGCGTCGGCAATTGCCGATGACGGAAACCATCCAGCCCGACCTCGTGCAGCGCCGCGTCGACCAGACGGCTGCGAGGCCGCGCGCGCGGCTGCATCGCCGGCGCCCATCTGGACGATCTCTTCGACCGTGAACGGGAAGGTGACATTGACGATGCTGCGACAGCATCGCGCGATGAGTGGCTGAGCTGGCGCGGCGGATAGGCGCGGAGGTCGCGCTGCTTGAGCGTGATGCGGCCACGGGCAGGCGCGGAGATCGCCGGACAACAGCCGCAGCAGCGTCGATTTGCCGGCACCGTTCGGCCCGACGATGGCGATCATCTCGCCGGCATCGACGCGCAGGTCGATCAGCGTCGACCAGCGTCGCGCCGCCGACCGTCCATGCGAGATCGACTGCGCTGCGAGCATCGGCGTCACAGCGACACCAGCCCGCGCTGCCGCAGCAGCATGCCGAGGAAGAACGGCGCGCCGATCGCCGCGGTCAGGATGCCGATCGGCATTTCGGCCGGCGCGACGATGGTGCGCGCCAGCGTATCCGCGCCGACCAGCAGGACCGCGCCGAGCACAGCATCGAGGCCGGCAGCAACAGCCGGTGCGCCGGCCCGATCACGAGCCGCAACAGATGCGGAACCACGATGCCGACAAATCCGACGACGCCGCAGACCGAGACCGCGACGCCGGTCATCGCCGACACCAGCACGATCGAAATTCGCTTCAGGCGCTCGACGTCGACGCCGCTGTGAAAAGCCTCGGCTTCGCCGAGCACCAGCACGTCGAGCCCGCGCGCGATCCACAGGCATGCGACGAGCGCCGAGCGCCAGCACCGGCGCGAGCGTTGCGGTCTTGGTCCAGGTCGCCCCGCTCAGCGAGCCCAGCAGCCAGAACGTGATGTCGCGCAGCTGGCGGTCGTCCGGCGATGAACACCAGCAAGCCCGATGCCGGCATTGGCGATGGCCGCGATCGCGAGCCCCGCCAGCAGGAAAATCGCGATCGAGGTGCGCCGCCGAACGGCTGGCGATGCCGTAGAGGATGATGGTCGTCGACCAGCGAGCCGGCGAACGCCGCGAGCGGCAGCAATTGGTTCTGCATGAAGCGCAGGCTCTCGCCGATCCGGCTGTCGGTGAAGACGATCGCCGCGGCCGCCGCGAACGCGCCGCCGGAGAAACGCCGACCAGCGCCGGATCGGCGAGCGGATTGCGAAACAGTCCCTGCATGATGGCGCCGGATACCGCGAGCAGGCCGCCGACCATCGCCGCCGCGGCGATGCGCGGGATCCGGATCGACCACAGCACGAGCTGGTCCCGCGTGGTCAACGGATCGGCGGAGGCGTCGGTCCACAGGCCGAGTGCCGCGGGCAGCCGGGCGAATGGAATGCCCGCAGCACCGCACGGTGAGTGCGATCATGCGCTGCGCCGGCGAGCGCGACCAGCAGGCAGAGCGATGGTGAGCGATGCGCCCGGGCGTCAGCGACCGCCAGGACGCGCCGTGCTGCGCGGTTCGCATTGTCTTCAACGAGTCGCGGTCATTGCCGGCAGTTTGCCGTCAGCGCGGCGGGCGCAAATTTCTCGGCCTGCTGGCGCCAGCGCCGGATAGAGCTTGAACGAAAGGTCGCGCGCGCCGGCGGCCGTGCGCGGTCCGAAGCCGAGGAGATAGAGGCCTTCCATGGAGATGAAGGATCTTGTTCGCGGCTACCGGCGTCAGTGCGAAGGCCGGATGGGCGTAGACCGCTTCGGCCTCCAGCGTATCCTTGCCGCGCTCGATCGAGAGCACCACGTCGGGTTTTGCTGCGACGATCGCCTCGTCGGTGATGATCTTGTAGCCGTCATAGCCCGTCGATGCGCGTTGACGGCCGCCGGACAGCGGATGATCTCGTTGGCGGCGGTCTTCTCGCCGGCGGCCATGGCGCGGCCGTTCGAGCAGCGACATCACGAACATCACGCGGACCGGCTTCGTCACCTTGGCGCGCAGTTCGCGCAAATGCGCCAGATCGTCCGCGACCGCCGTCAGTCAGGCACTCGGCGCGCGCGATCCGCGCCCATGGCGTGGCCGACCAGCCCGATCTTGTCGAGCAGCCCTTGCTCGAGAAAACGTTTCGGGCACCAGCACCAGCGGCACCTTCGCCGTCTCCAGGACATCCATGGTTTCCTTCGGGCCCGGATCCCTGCATCGCGAGCACGAGCGATGGGTTCAGTCCGAGCACGCCTTCCGGCCGAAGCTGGCGCATATAGCCGACATTGGGTTTGTCGCGCAGCGCGTCGGCTGGATAAAGGCTGGTCGTGTCGACGCCGGCCAACCCGGTCGTCAAAGCCCAGCGCGTAGAGAATTTCCGGTGATCGCGCCGCCGATCGAAACGATCCGCGCCGGATTGTCGATCGCGACGTCGCGGTTGCGCGCGTCGTGCACCGCGACGCCTTCGGCCGCGGCCGGACTGCCGGATCGCGACACAGACAGGCCACGCGAGCGAACAGCCCGATCGTGCGAAAAATTGTCATCGCCAGGCTCACTTGGTCAGGATCAGTTTGTTTTGCGAGGTGAGGCGCAAGCGATACGCCTCCTCGCCATGCGCGATGATGATCTCGCGCTCGGCTGCAGAACAGGTCGCGGCTGTCGATCACGGTTGCCGGTCATCGGCAGCGATCGTGATCGCAGGAGCGGCATTTCCCGCATGCTTTCCGCCAGCGTCTCCGGAGCTTGCGGTCATTTCTGTTGTCGTGCCTCGCAAATTGCAAATGGGTCAGCGTCTTGTACAGGTTGGCTCGAGGCTCAATCCAACCGCCGCAATTTACAATCGATATAAAGTGGTCCGCCCGGTTATTGACCGCTCCGGCTGCTGCCACGTAACCAATGACGGCACGATGCGGGCGGTAGCTCGCGTCCGGAAGATCGATAGCCAGCTAAGCAGCTGCGTCATCCGCAGCGCGCCCGCCAGCCAAACCCAAGAGACAGACTCATCAGGTTGGGGCAGTATGGCTGACGGGGCTAGGCATTCGCGCGCCTTGATTTTGGGCGCGTCGGTATCTTTGAGCGGCGTTGATGTTTTCAGCGTGCCGGCGTTGGCGCAAACGGCTGACGCCGAACGTCGTCAGCCCTGCGTCGAGCAGAAGAAACAAAAGCAATCGAAACGCCAAGCCGGCGAAGCCAGCAGGAGCAAGCCGCAGACGCCGGTGCTCAATGCGCGGGCGCAGATCGGCGGCACACCGGTGCAATCGCTCGATACGATTACGGTCGCGGCATCGAAGGCCGAGGAGCGGGCGATCGACGCGCTGGCTCCGGTGAGCGTCGTGACGCTGGAGCAGATCCAGGGATTGCAGCCAGAATCGGCTGTCCGACATCCTCTATAATGTCCCCGGCGTGTCGGTTCAGGAGCGCGGCGACGATCCCGCGACCGTCGATCAATATTCGCGGCCTGCAGGACTTCGGCCGCGTCGCTGTCGATCGTCGACGGCGCGCGACAGAACTATCAGCGCACCGGCCACAACGCCAACGGCTCGTTCTTCCTCGATCCCGAACTGATCGGCGGCGTCGATATCGTGCGCGGCCCGACCGCCAACATCTACGGCTCCGGCGCGATCGGCGGCGTGGTGTCGTTCCGCACCAAGGACATCAACGACGTGCGTGCGTCCCGGCGAACGCTGGGGCGTCGACATGACCGGCTCCTACGGCACCAACACTGGATCGCGGCGCTGGCTCGGTGTTCGGCGGCGTCCGCGCCGATCCCAACGTCGATATCTTCGGCGGCGCGGTCTACCGCACCCAGGGCAACTATACAGGACGGCAACGGCACCGAGATCGGCAACACCGGCAACGAGATCGCCGGCGGCCTGATGAAGCTCACCGTGCGGCCCGCCGAGGGACACGAGATCAAGTTCGGCGGCGTCTTCCAGGATTACCAATACAGCATCGGGCAGTTCAACCGCGGCCCGACCACGACGCTGCGCGCGCCGCGCTGCGATCGCGGGTTCGTCGGTCTACGCCTCCGACGTCAAGAACTATCACGGGCACCATCACCTGGAAATACTCGCAAGCCCGATGACAACTGGTTCGACTGGAGTGCGATCGGTCTACGGCAACCGGACCGAGAACGACCAGATCAAGACCTACAACAACCGCATCACCTCAGGCGGCGGCGTCTGCAGCCTCGCCAATCCCGGCAACAACATCTCGGGCTGCGTCGGCGACAGGCGCGGCTATCTGCTCGATACCGTCGGCATCGATGTCTACAACACCACGCGTTTCAATGTCGGCGACTGGCGCAATGCGCTGACCTACGGTTTCGATGCGTTCCAGGATGAGGTGAGCACGTTCGACACCCGCGGCAATTCCAACGTCACGACGCCGGGCGGCCAGCGCACGGTTTCCGGCGGCTTCGTGCAGTTGAAGAACAACTATTCCACCTGGCTCGAAGTGGTCAGCGCCGATCAGGTACGACCGCTACGATTTGAACTCTCGCCTGCGGTATCGACCGGCGGCGACCGCTTCTCGCCGAAGATCACCGTCGGCGTGACGCCGGTGTCGCGGCTTCACGCCCTATGTCAGCTATGCCGAAGGCTATCGTGCGCCCTCGATCACGGAAACGCTGATCGCCGGCGACCATGCGACCGGCGGCGGCCCCGCATTTTCCCTGTCCGGGCGGCACCGCCGGATTGTTCTGCTTCCTGCCCAGATCCGAGCTTGCGGCCCGAGGTCGGCAAGAACAAGGAAGTCGGCCTCAATCTGAAATACTGACGGCATCTTCGCGGCCAGCGACAGCTTCCGCGGCAAGTTCAATGCGTGTTCCGCAACGACATCGATGATTACATCGATCTGGTTGGGTCGACACCGATCCCGGCCATCCTCATCCGGCTCCCGGCCGCTTCAGCCAGTTCTTCCAGTATCAGAACATCGCGCATGCCCGGATCGAGGGCGTTGAGGCGGAGACGCTGTACGATGCGGGCACCTGGTTTGTCGGTCGTCGCCGGCCATCTGATCCGCGGCAAGAACACCGCAGACCAATATCGGGCTTGCGACCATCACGCCGCGCAAGGTCGACGACGACGGCCGGCGTGCGGCTGCTCGACCGCACGCTGATCCTCGCCGCGCAGTGGTCGTCGTTCGGCGCCAACGACGATCTGCCGGCCGGCTATCTGCCGTCGACCGCCGTATGAGCTGGTCAATCTGTACCTGACCTGGCAGGCGACCAAGGACATCACCTTCACGGCGTCGATCGACAATCCTCCTGAACCAGTACTACCGGCCGTATGCGATCCCGGGCAGTTCTCGACCGACGGCACGACGCAGAACGACGTGCTGTTCTCAAGTCCCGGTCCCGGCACGGTCTACAAGGCCGGACTCAGGATTCATCTTGGGTGGAGCATAAACTTGACGACTGACCTTTCAATCCAGTCGCCGCCAGGCCGCGCCGATTGCTCCAGCGCGGCTTTTGGCGCGTTCGTGTTTCCACCCTGACTCGACCGTCCGCTTGCGAACAAGGCAGGCCACAACAGCTAAGGAGATTTCGAATGTTTATCGCAATGAATGGATTCAGGTGAAGACGGGCGCCGGAGCAGGCGTTCGAGACCGTCTGGGCGACACGGGAATCCCTATCTCGGCAACATGGCCGGCTTCGTCGAGTTTCATCTCCTGAAGGGCCCGGTCGCCGACGACCACACGCTGTATTCGTCGCACACCATTTGGGTCGACAAGGCGGCCTTCGAAGCCTGGACGCGCTCCGACGAGTTCCGCCGCGCCCATGCCCGCGCCGACAACAAGACCGGCGAAAGCCTCTATCTCGGGCCATCCCAAGTTCGAGGGCTTTGACGTGATCCAGACCGAGCGCAAGTCGAGCGCGGCGGCGTGAGCAGCGAGGGATGCGCATGTTGAGCACGGAACTCGCCGATCTCAAGGCGCTATATGGCCGAGAACCCCGGCGCGGTGATCGAGGACGTGGCGCGGGCAACGCAAGGTCACGCCGCGCGCCGTGATCGAGGCGCTGCCATCACCCATGGCGCGGATCGGCCCGCGGCGGCGAGTTTGCCGCCGCGATGCAGGACATCGCGCAATGGGGTGAGGTGACGCTGATCGTCCATACCGACGATGCGATCTTCGAATTCACCGGCGCGGTTCCCGCGGGCGAGGTCGGCCGCGGCTATTTCCAACCTGATGCAGCCCAAAGGGCCTGCACGGCCACCTCCAGGCACGAGCGGTGCGACGCGATCGCCTTTGTCGAGCGGCCCTTCATGGGAAAATCGTCGGCGTTCATCGCGTTCATCAATGTCGACGGCGGCATCATGTTCAAGGTGTTCGTCGGTCGCGACGAGGCGCGTGCGCTGCGCGGAGATCAGCTCGAACGCTTTCATTCGCTGGCGGACAGGATCGCGCCGTACCGGCGCGGCCTGAGCAGGACATTGAATCCGGGAGGCGACCATGCAGCCGGAGTGTACGGCGACGCCATGAAGCCCTTCGCGTCGTGAAGGCTGCCAGCCCTGATTTGCGCGTTCTGCGCGACGCTGCTGCCTGGCAGCGGGTTTCGCGGCCACCGACGCCGCGCTGCTGCCGCGCAATCTCTCGCCATGGGGCATGTTCGTGAATGCCGACGTCGTGGTGAAGGCGGTCATGATCGGGCTCGCCTTCGCTTCGCTGCGTCACTTGGACGGTCTGGCTCGCCAAAACCGTCGAGCTCAGCCGCAAGACCGTGGTCGCCAGGCGCCGGCTTGGCATGCTGGAAAGCGACACGCACGTCTTGGCCGCGGTCGCGCGTGCAAAGCCGCGATGCCAGCGATGCCGTCGCGCAGCTTGTCCAGTCCGCCGCGCGCGGAGGCGAGCCTCGTCCGGCGGCGTCGTCGACGACGGCGTTCAAGGAGCGCGTCGCGCTGCGGCTGGAGCGCGTCGAAGCCGCGATGTCGCGGCAGGTCGCGCGCGGTACCGGCGTGCTGGCAACGATCGGCGCCACCGCGCCGTTCGTCGGCCTGTTCGGCACGGTCTGGGGCATCATGAACTCGCTTCATCGGCATCTCGGAAGCGCACACCACCAACCTCGCGGTGGTGGCGCCGGGCATCGCCGAAGCCGCTGCTGGCGACCGCGCTCGGACTGGTCGGCCGCGATCCCGGCGGTCGTGATCTACAATCATCTGGCGCGCTCGATCAGCCGGCTACCGCGCGCTGCTCGGCGACGCCTCGGCGCAGGTGCTGCTCATGGTCAGCCGCGACGATGCGCAGCTCGCGCACGCCGCGCACTGCCGCGGCGCGGCGGAGTGACGAAGATGGCGATGCGTCTCGGTTCACGCGCCGAGGCGACGATCTGGTCGAAGTTCAGCACGAGATCAACGTCACGCCGTTCATCGACGTGATCCTGGTGCTCTTGATCATCTTCATGGTGGCGGCGCCGCTTGCCACCGTCGATCTTGGCGTGGACCTGCCCGCCAGCACCGTCGAACCGCAGCCTCGTCCGGACCAGCCCGTGTTCGTCACCGTAAAACCGTGATCTTTCGGTTGCGGTCGGCGAGGACGTGATCGGCCGCGACGCGTTGACCGCGACGCTCGATGGCGCGACCAGGGGCCGGAAGGACGAGCGGATTTACCTGCGCGCGACAAGGCCGTCAGCTATGGCGACCTGATGGAGGTGATGAACCTGTTGCGCAACGCCGGCTATCTCAAGATCGCATTGGTCGGCCTCGACGGGCGAAGCTGATCGCCATGAACGCCTTCGCGCTACATCATGGCACCGACCAGGCCGAAATCCGCCGCTGGGGCATGTCGCGCGGCGGCGATCCTCACGGCGCATGCCCTGCTGATTGCGCTCGGCATGAACTGGTACACGCAGCCGCCTCCGCCTGGCGTCAGCTTTCCGCGATCATGGTGGACATGGCGCCGGTATCGTCTTCGCCGCAGCCGACGCCGATGGATCTCGCGCCGGGGCCCGTGATGCAGCAGGCCGACGCCTCGCCGCCGCCGGAAGCCAGCGATAGCCGGAAGACGGTGCCGGAGCAGCTCGCGCCGACCCCGCCGCAGGAGAAGCCCGGAAGTCGTGGCGCCGCCCGGGCAGAAGAGCGAACCGACGCCGCCGAAGCCCGGACCTGTCAAGATCGCTCCGGAGCAAAAGCCGGCGCCCGGTGAAGCCGAAGGTGGTTCGCGCGGAGGCCAAAGAAGCCGACGGAGGCGACGCCGGCACCTCGCACCACCGCGGCGCCGAAAGCCGAACGCGCAGGCGCCAGCGGCGTCCGCGGTCAGCAGCGGCGCGTCGCGCGGCGGCGATCGCCTCCTACAACCAGCTGGTCGCCGCGCATTTGCAGCGCTTCAAGCAATATCCGCCGGGCGCGAAGGCTGCCGGCCAGCAGGGCGTGGCACGTCTGAGCTTTCACGCTGAGCCGCGGCGGCCAGGTGCTCGCGCAGCCGCCTCGCAGGATCGTCCGGTCATCGGCGCGCTCGACGCCGAGACGCATGGCGATGGTCCGCCGCGCCCAGCCATTTCCGGCGTTTCCGCCCGACATGAAGCAGGCCTCGACGAGCTTCAGCGTGCCCGTGGCGTTCGCGATCAGGTAGCGCGGCCTATTCTTTCACCGCGCCGGTCAGTGACCACACGTAATAGTCGACCAGCAGCGAGTAGAATATCGCGACCGGCAGCGAGCTGCGAGCAAGAAGCCGGCCATCAGCGCTCCCCGTTGATACACGTCGCCCGACACCAGTTCGGTCAGGAGGGGATCGACCTGAAATAGCCGATCATCTGTCGTTCCCGGCGTCGATCGCCAGTGAACGGCCGTCGGTTGGTCGTTTAGCTGTTGGGGCCGCGATCCATGCTGACAGGCTGCCAGCGTCGAAGCGAGGTGTTTTGCAGCACCGACGGATTGACGCAGCTTACCGGCCACATGCCGGACAGGACCAGTGACAATTCGTAGCCCACGCGGCGCTTGCGCGCCTCGTCAAAGCGTGCCGAGGCCGAGGCGACATGGGCGGTCAGGGTGACGTTTTCCATGCCGAGCAGCGGATTGTTGTGCGACGGCGGCTCCTTTTCCAGCACGTCGAGCGCGGCGTGCGCGATCCAGCCTTCCTGCAGCGCCTTGATCAGCGCTTCCTCGTTCCACGGTGGCGGCCGCGGCCGGTGTTGATGAAGATGGCGCCTGGCTTTTCATTTGACGGAAATGCTTCTCGCCGAGCATGTGGTGCACCTCGGGCGCGCCGGCGCGTGCATCGACGACGAAATCCGACTGCGACAGCACCTCCGACGAGCGTCGCCGGCATCACGCCATGCTCGGATATCAGCGTCTCCTGGAGGAAGGGATCGTAGGCCATGCATGCGCAGGCCGAACGGCGCGGCGCGCTTGGCCACCGCGCGGGCCACCCGTCCGAAGGCGAGATGAAGCCGAGCGTCTGCCCCATCAGCCGCGGGATTTTCAGAAGCGCCGGGCGGCCCTCGGCCCAGCGGCCCGTCGCGAACCATCCTGTCCTGCTCGACCAGGCGGCGGAAGCCGGACGAGCAGCAGCATCATGGCGTGGTCGGCGACTTCCTCGATGAAGGTGTCGGGGATGTTGGTGACGGGGATGCCGCGCGCGGTCGGCGGCCTTGACGTCGACGCTGTCGACGCCGACGCTGCCAAGCGTGATGACCTTGCAGTTTTCCAGCGCGTCGATGATCGCTTCGATGATCTGGATGCCCTTGGCGTAGATCGCGTCCGCGGTCTCTGGCGGCGGCGATGAATTCCGCCTCGTTGGCCGGCGCCTCGACGATCTCGGCGCCGATCGGATCGAGCGCCTCCATTTCATAGTCGTAGCCGCCGCCGGCGACGGTGAAAGCAGCGCCCTTCGGCGTCACTACCCTGAATTTCGACATTTCGTGCTCCCGATTTGATCTCTTTGTGTTGGTTGCCGCCGCGTTGCGCCGCAGGCTTATATTCTTATTCGCGACCGGAGGATGTCCTCCACAATCCCGGTTGGTCTCGATGCCATCCATTCCGGAGTTCTACGGGGATTTCGTAAACCACCCGGTAAAGGGTCTCACATTAAGGTGAACCGAATCAATCCACGCCAATCGCGCACCTCGCCCGCGCAAATGCCTGGAGATGCCCCGTGAAGCTGACCAACATGAAGATCACCCCCAAGCTCGGTATCTTTGGTCGGTGTGGCGCTGCTCGGCCTCTGCGCCGCCGGCGTCCTTGCGGGTCTGGCTGATGCAGCGCGAGATGCTGAATGCGCGCATCGACCAGGCCAAGGCCATCGTCGACATGGGCCTCAATCATGGCGGCCGGCCTGAAGAAGCAGGTCGATGCCGGCCAGATGACCAAGGAAGCCGCGCTGGCCGAATTCGGCCGCCGCGCCAATTCCATGACCTACGACAAGGGCGCCGGATACCTGTTCGGCACCTCAATGACGGCATCACCGTGATGTCTCCTGATCCCAAGCAGATCGGTACCAACCGCATGGACGTGGTGACCAATGGCCGGAAACTGTCGCGCGAGCTGATGGATGGCGTCAAAGCCAACGGCTCCATCCTGCTGACTTACGAATATATGAAGCCCGGCGAGGAAACGCCGATCCGCAAGATCAGCTACGCGGTAGCGGTGCCCGGCTTCGACATGTATGTCGGCACCGGCGCCTATCTCGACGATCTCGACGCCAAAATGAAGCCGATCGCCTGGGTGCTCGGTCTCGCCATCCTCGGTATCGCGGTGATTTCCGGCACGCATCGCCTGGCTGATCGGCCGCAGCATCTCAAAGCCGCTCGGCGAGCTCGGTGCCCGCATGCAGGCGCTGGCCGACGGCAAGCTCGACGGCGAGATCCCCGGTCTCGACCGCGGCGACGAGGTCGGCGCGATGGCGACGACGGTCCAGATCTTCAAGGACAACGCGATCCGTATCCGCGGCCTCGAACAGGCCGAGTCCGAGACCCAGGCGCCGCGCTGCGGCCGAGCGCCGCGCCGCGATGGAGAACATCGCCAGCGATTTCGAGCGCAGCGTTACCGGCATCGTCCGTTCGGTCTCGACCGCGGCGGCGGGCATGCAGACCACCGCCCAATCGATGACCGCGACCGCGAGCGACGCCAGCGCGCGTGCCGCCACCGTCGGCGCCGCCTCCCAAAGCGCCTCCAACAATGTCGGCACCGTTGCCGCCGCCGCCGAAGAGCTCTCCAGCTCGGTTGCCGAGATCTCCCGTCAGGTGGCGCGCTCCAGCGAAGATCGCCAGCAAGGCGGTCGCCGATGCCGAGCGGACCAATGCCACCGTGCAGGCGCTTTCCACCGGCGCCGAGAAGATCGGCGAAGTCGTCAAGCTGATCCACCTCGATCGCCGCGCAAACCAACCTGCTGGCGCTGAACGCCACCATCGAGGCGGCGCGCGCCGGTGAATCCGGCCGCGGCTTCGCGGTGGTCGCTTCCGAGGTGAAGGCGCTCGCCAACCAGACGGCGAAGGCGACCGAGGAAATCTCGGCGCAGGTCGCCGCGATGCAGGCTTCCACCGGTGAAGCGCGTGACCTCGATCGGCGGCATCACCGAAACCATCGCGCAGATGAGCGAGATCACCACGTCGATCTCCGCCGCGATCGACCAACAGGGCGATGCGACGCGCGAGATCGCCCGCAACATCCAGTCGGTGGCGGCAGGCTCCGAGCGAGATCAACTCCAACATCGGCGGCGTCACCACCGCGGCGTCGGCCGACCGGCAAGGCGGCGTCGGAGGTGCTCTCGAACGCCCGCGAGCTCGACAACCAGTCCGGCATGCTCCGCAACGCCGTCGATGAGTTCCTCGTCAAGATTCGGGTGGCGTAATTTCAGATCGCGGCAGCCGGGTGGGCAAAGCTAGCGCCCGCCATTCAAGCTAACTGTTGCGGATAGATGGCGGGCACGGCGCAGAAGCCTTTGCCCGTCTACGCATCCGGCTTGTCCCGGGCAATCCACGTTCTAGCGAGCCGCCGGAAAAGAAAAGATGGATGGCCGGGTCAAGCCCGGCCATGACGAGAACGAATAATGTGCTGCTGCATCCCACTCGTCATGCGAGGCGCGTAGCGACGAAGCAATCCATCTTCCTCGTGCGGAGCTATCGGATTGCTCCGCTTCGCTCGCAAACGAAGCGTGCAGCCTCGGCCAGCTCTTACTGCTTCTCGATCCCCGCATTCGTCGACCAGCTTCTCCCACAGCACCAGCTGATCGGCGACAAACGTGTCGAGCTGTTCCGGCGTGCCGGAGAACGCGTCCATGCCAAGCGTCGGCGAGCTTTGCTCTTGATCTCCGGATTCTCGACGATCTTGCGGATTTCGGCGTTGAGCCTGGTCACGACCTCCTTTGGCAGGCCGGCGGGACCGAAATAGCCCTGCCATGAGGTGATGTCGAAATCGGTACGCCGGCTTCCTGCATCGACGGCAGGCCCGGCATCAGCGGCGAGCGGTCCTTGGTGGTGACGGCCAGCGCCCGCAGCGCGCCTGCCATTGACATGCGGCAGGCCGGTCAAGACGTCGATGAACATCATGGTGATGCGTCCGCCGATCACGTCGTTCAGCGCCGGCGGCGAGCTCTTGTAGGGCACGTGCAGCATGTCGATGCCGGCGTTATGCGCAAAGGTCGCGCCCGATACGATCGCCGACGAAGATGCCGCTGGCGTAGGTCAGCTTGCCGGGATTGGCCTTGGCCGTAGGCGATCGAGTTCGCCGACGGTCTTCGCAGGCACGTCGGGATGGACCACCAGCATGAAGGGCAGGTCGCCGGTCCGCGCGATCGGCGTAAAATCCTTCACCGGGTCATAGGTCAGGGTCTTCAGGAGATACGGATTGGCCGAGTGCGTGGTGTTGGTGGTGACGAACAGCGTATAGCCATCGGGCGCCGAGCGCGCGACATAAGTTGCGGCGATCATGCCGTTGGCGCCGGGCTTGTTGTCGATGACGATGCCGACGCCGAGCGCCGCGGCAAGATGCTGCGAGATGATCCGCGTCGTGGTGTCGGTGCCGCTGCCGGCCGCGAACGGCAAGACCAGCGTGATGGTGCGGGTCGGATAGCCTTGGGCCAGCGCAGTGCCTGATATCAGCGCCGATATCGCGGGCAGGGCCACAGCCACGCGCCAATATCGTTTCAGCAACGCGATCATTGATGTTGTTTCCCCAGGTAGTTGTCAGCTTGTTGACGGGCAGGTTAGCGCGGCAGCGACGAAGGCGAAAGCCGCTATAGTGCCGCGTCTCATGGCTTGGCCGAAGCTCTGCCGCGACGCGATGATCACGCCCGCCAGCACCAGCGCATAGCCGATGAGGTGAAATGGCTGCAAGGCTGCTCGCCGAGCAGCAGGATCGCCATCGCGGAGCCGAACACCGGTACCAGATGGAAGAACGGCGCGGCGCGGTTCGGCCGATCAGCGCGACGCCGCGGTTGAAGAACAGATAGGCCAGCGTCGAGGGGAAAATCAGCGACATAGATGAGCGTGGCCAGCGTCAGGAAATCGAATTTCAACCTCGCGCCGGTGGAGAATTCCCAGACCGAGAACGGCACCAGCAACAGCGCGCCGCAGCAAGGTGGTGAAGGAAATCAGCGACAATTGATGCGTCACCGGCCGGCGCGGCATCAGCGCCGAATAGAGCCCGAACGACAATAGCGAGGCCGGCGAACATCACGTCGCCCTTGTTGAAGCTGATGGTCGCGCAGCGCCGCGAAATCGCCGCGCAGGATGATGGTCAGCACGCCCACGAAGCGAGATGGCAATGCCGGCGAGCTGCGCCGCGGTCAGCCGCACTCCGAACAGCACCAGCGACCACAGCGCCACGAACAGCGGGCCCGACGACTGGATCAGCAGCGCGTTCAGCGCCTGGGTGTATTGCATCGCCCAGTAGGAGATCGCGTTGTTGAAGGCAAATCCGATCGCCGACAGCAGCACCATCAGCGGCAGATGGGCGCGCAGCGCCGGCCAGTCGCGCTTGAGATGCGGCCAGGCGAACGGCAAGCAGGATCAGAAAGACGCCGAACCAGCGGATCGTGGTCAGCGTGATCGGCGGCACGTGGTTGCCGACATGGCGCGCCAGCACGATGTTGCCGGCCCAGAACAGACCGGTCAGGCTGAGCAGGAGATAGGGCTGGTTGTTGAGCCATCCGGACCGGGTCGAAGGCGGGCGGCGCTGGTGCGGGTTTGGTCATCGGTCTTGGCGCAAGTTGTGCCAGATTCTTGCCGCGCGACAAGTCCCGTCCCTGCAATGCTACAATGTCCTTGAATCTGCGGAATGCCGTCGAGGCAAGGCGTCAGGAGCAAGTTATGGGCGTGGATCTGTTGAACGTCGAAGGCCTCAAGGACCTGGAGCATCAGGGGCCGGTCGTGATGGTGAACCTGATGCGCTTTCGCGAGCGCTCGCTCGACGGCGACGGCATCGGGCTGGGATGCGTATCTGCGCTACAGCGCGCTGACGGTGCCGATGATCAAGGCGCGCGGCGGCACGCTGCTGTGGACCGGCGACGCCAAGGCGGTGGCGCTCGGCCGGCAAGACGGCAATCAATGGGACTATCTCGCCCTGGTCTATTACCCCAGCCGTCGCCGCGTTCATCGACATGATGACGTCGGCCGATTACGAAAGCCGCTGCGATCTCCATCGCCGCAACGGCTGCGCCGAGCACGTGATCATCGCGACGAATGAGGCGTACAGCAAGTTCAAGATCGGTAGGGGCGCGAGCGAGCAAATTATTGTTTCGTCCGGCAGATGGGCGCCGTCGGCGTTCCATCGTTTTTGGTTCTTGGCGGGGCGGTACGTTAGCGTCTGCCGCCCGGCCTGCCAAGTTTCTGGTCCGCCTTGATCACGGACTGGCTGATATCGCCGAGCATCCTTCGCGTAGTCGGCCATCAGGCGACCTGATTTCTTGTCAAAACTCTCGATCAGCTCGCGCAGCGAGACGATCGGTCGGCAACAGATCGCCGCCATATTTGTCGCTGCCGAGGCCCTTCAGGAAGGCCTCTGTCCTGACATGGCGTCGTCCGACGGCGTTGACGCCGAGTCGGCGATGCTGATGATGCTGGTGATCCGCTCGCCGTTGACGGACAACGATGCGGTGAACGATCTGAAATTCCGAAGCGTGTCCTTTACCGCGACTTCATTGTCGGCGATCACCTTGTCGACGTTGCGCAGCGCCACGCGGATCTTCTCCTGCAGGCCCAGCGTTCCTCGGGGTCGGCGGTTAATTCCGGAATGCCGTCTGCCCCCAACGGCGGAGGCGGCGCGTCGTCGGTGCCGCCGGTGAAGGAGATCGCGGCGATGCCGGTCAGGCCCTGGAATTCGAGTCCGACCTGGGTGTTCTTGCGCACCGGGGCGCTGTTGTCGATCATGGTCAGCGCGACGACGCGGCGGGATTGTCGAGCTTGAGCGACACCACCTCGCCGATCCGGATGCCGGCAAAATTCACACTGCCGCCCTTGCGCAGGCCGGAAGCGGAGCCCTCGAAGATCACCCGGAACGGCGTCCGCTGGTTGATGCCGGTGTATTTCTGGTAGCCGAGCCGCGCGCCGAAGGCGCCGGCGATCAGTGCCAGCATCAACGTCCCGATCATCACATTGCTGGCGCGCGCTCTCATTTCCCGACCTTGCGAAGCTGCTCGACATAGATAGCGGATTTACGGTGCCGACGCCAACAGGGACGGCATCGATATCCATCCTTACGCGACGCCGCTACGGCCGAGGCTTGCGAGACGCCACGAAGACGCCGGCCAGCACCAGCGCGAAACCGATCAGGTGGAACGGCTGCGGGTGCTCGCCGAGGAAGACGATCGACATGATGGTTCCGAACACGGGCACGACGTGGAAGAACGGCGCGGCGCGGTTGGCGCCGATCAACTGCCACGCCGCGGTTGAAGCAGAGATAGGCCAGGGTCGAGGGGAACACCGCGACATAGAACAGCGACAGCAGGTTGTTGGCGTCGATCTGCATCAGTGGGCGCGCGAACAGCTCCCAGATGAACAGCGGGATCAGGCACGCCGCGCCGCAGCCGGAAGGTGAAGGCGACAAAGGACAGGCCGTGGATGGCGGGGCGCTTCAACGACAGCACGGAGTAGAGCCCGAAGATCGCCAGCGCCACGATGAAGATCAGATCGCCCTTGTTGAACTGGACGTCTCGACAGCGTGGTCAGGTCGCCATGCAGCAGGATCATCAGTACGCCGGCTAGCGACAGCAGGATGCCGAGGGCCTGCGCCGGGGTCAGCCGCACACCGAGCAGGATCAGCGACCACACGGCCACGAGCAGCGGCGCGGCCGACTGCAACAGCAGGATGTTCAGCGCCTGGGTATGCTCGAGCGCCCAGTATTGCAGGGTATTGAAGGCGCCGATCCCGGTGATCGAGAGCACGATCATGATGCCGAGCTTGCCTCGGATCGCGGCCCAGTCGCGCACCAGGTGCTTCCAGGCGAAGGGAAGAATGGAGCAGGAACGCGAGCGACCAGCGCAGGAACGACAGCGTCACCGGAGGGATATGTCCGGCTGCGAGGCGTCCGACGATTGCGTTGCCGGCCCAGCACAGCGCTGTGACGCTGAGCAGGAGATAAGGCTGGTTGGCGATCCAGTTGCCGCGAACTGGCGGGTGACGTGGTTTCGGAAGCAGACATTCTAGAGGCCCGGTTCATGGCGCCGCGCCCCGCCCGGCGGCCGCCCGGCCGGAATCAGCCTGCCCGGCCTGTGTCACAGACACGGATTCCGCCCGTCCATCAATGGGGTAGATGCATCGCGACCATGCGCGAGCCCGCATGCTGCCGCATAGCGCGCGAAGTGGATCCCGGTTCGCGCAAGGAAAACGCGTCGGGCCCTAGCCGGCATCTCCGGGCGGGCGCCCTGGCGCTCTGACGAGCTGTTCGGTCAGCTCGATCAGGATGCACTTGGTGTTATGGTCGCGCAGCTCGCGAAAGAGCCGGAAGCAAGCGCAGTTCGAGCAGGGATTGCAGCGATTCGTCGTTCGTACCGGGCGCGGCTTTTCCTGGCCGGTCGGTCCAAGGCGTTCCGCCGGAAGCCCGAGCGCATCGGCAACTTTGTCTGAGGCGGCCGGGATCAATGCCGTCCTTCGCAGTTCCGTCCGCCTGGCCGCCGAGCACTTCTGCGAGGTCTTTCTGCGAAAGCCCGAGCGCGAGCCATCGCGCCTTCACGAGTTGATCGAGCTGGTTGTCCGTGGTGCTGCCCGTCATGGATTGGTCCCGACCTTGCGATTGCGGAACACCGGGACTTTGGGGCGCGATACCTTCTTGAAGCCGGCGAACCTGCCGATCCGGGCCAGAAACATCCGCACCGCATCCCAATCCGCGATCCGTAACGCGGGTGCGCACCGCCGTGCGCCCCCAAGTTCTCAAAGCAGGGGCATACAAATCTTCCTGTCTAGCTTCTATTGCTGCCAGAGATGGAGCAGTTTGTGCAACCAAAAGATGAGTGATGTCCGGGATCCAACCTGGATGTGCCCCGACGCGCCCGGTCCGAGCCTTCATGATCCGTCCCATGTCGATCTTCGACGGCGGACCGGCACGTCCATGAACGCGCCCATGCCGGCCGAAGGCGCCGAAACCGGGAAGCGGCACCGGTTTGCCGTTCGCCCCAATCCTCGATCCTGGCCTTCCTCGAGTGCCCGCAAGAGCCGCGGCCGAAAGCTGCGCGACGCCATCGTCGACGGAATGTCGCGGGCGCAGACCCGGCCGAATTGAGATTGGCCGGACGGCGTCCTTGCTGCATCGGGTTGTTCACAGGTCGATGATCCCCAGGGCGATGCCTTTGGCGACGCCATGGGTCTTGTTTGACGCACCGGAGCTTGCGCAGCGCCTGCTTGATGAAGCCTTCGACCGTCTCCGGGGAAATTCCGAGGATTTGCGCGGTGTCCGCAACCGTTCTTGCCGCGCCCGGCCCAGGCCATCACTTCCCCGCTCGCGGGCCGTCAGCTGGACCGAAGCGGCATCGTCGGCGGGCCGCAGGATCGCGGCCGCGTTGCGCTGGTCGCGGTTGACGATGTCCATCGCCCGCTGCACCCAGTAGATCATCAAGAGGTGCAGTTCATGCCGATGGCAGATGAACAGTTTGTCGAACCAGCGCGGCTCGTCCTCCCAGAAGAACACGGTCGAGCTCGAATGGATGGCGCCAAGCCGGTCGCGATAGTGGAAGGGCACTGACGAAGCCCTCCTTGAATCCATGGTCGCGCGCCGCGTCCATCATCTTCAATTCCGGCGGCCGCTTTCGCCCGGACGCGTTCGGGCAGTTTGAGGTCGCCCCAATGGAACTGGCGTGTTGGTTCGCCGCACCCGTGCCAGCGCCGGATCGGAATGCACGAAATCGTTCTGGATATAGGCGCGCTCCCAGGCCGGCGGATAGGTACCGGTGTGATACGGGATATCGAGTTCGGGTCGTCTGGCATCGATGAACGCAAATCTGGAAAACCCGAAGTCCTGATAACGCGATGCAATGACGAGCGAAGCTCGTCCATCGCATCCGCTGCTTCGATAGCGGCGATCGCCTCTTCCAGAACCATTTGACTAAAACCCCCGGTTTCCGGGGGTACCATAAGTAGGGGTTTCTGTTCCAGATGATGCGTCATTTGGAGACAGGGCATGCCGCCCCTTGCGCCGGTACCATGCTTTAATCACGACCGAAGAGGCCGATCCCGCTGCCGTGCAGGCGATGTTCCGCCTGCGCAAGCGGCTGTTCGTCGACCAGTGCGGCTGGATGCTCAGCACGACGGGCGATGTCGAACGCGACCAGTTCGATGTCTGGTATACCGAACACTGCCTGTTGTTCCGCGACGCTGACCTGGTCGGCGGCTTTCGGGCGATCCGGACCGACTATCCCTATCTGACCCAATCGGTATTCCCCAGCTCGCCGTCCGGCGTTTCCCCAATCGCCGGAACGTCTGGGAAATCAGCCGGTTTGGCGTGTTGCCGGCGGCCGCCGAGGCGCGGTCGACGCGGCTGAACTACGCGCTGATGTTTCGCTTCGCGGAGCTGCGCAAGGCCGAGGCGTTGGTCGCGATGGCCGATCTGACCTACGAGCGCTTTCTGGCCCGCATGAACATCCGCACCCGCCGATCTGGCCCTCCGCAGCTGATCGGCGCTGATCGCCACGGTCGGCCGCTGACGGCGGTCGCCGGCGAAATTCCGATCAACGAAACCGACAATCCCGGTCTCGGCAAATTCCTCGATCTTGACGGCAACTGGAGATAAGCGATGCCACACATGTTCTCGGACGTTCGAGCATTCCGGCGTGATCCGCTGCAGTTCCTGCTGGCGCGCGGAAACGCCGCACCGCTGGGGCTCGTGCCGCTGTATCTCGGGCCAAGCCCGGTCTTGCTGGTCAACGATCCAGATCTGATCCGGCCGATTCTCAAGGCCCCGGAGACCGAGGTCGGCAAAGGGCAGGCTGATCAAGAAGCTGACGCCGGTGCTCGGCCAGAGTTCGTTGATGTTGCATGGCGAGGAGCACAAGCGGCGGCGCGCCGTGCTGCAGAAGCACATGGCCAAGGGCAGCGTCGAGAGATATTTGCCGCAGATGTGCGCCGAAATCCGTGCCGGTCGGCGCCAGGCTCGCGCGTCTTGATCGTTCGATCCGCATCGCTTCACGGCAACGCTTGCGCTGTCGCACCATCTGCATTGCGGTGTTCGGCGCGCAGGTGATTTCCTCCGGCGACGAAGAGGCGCTGGTCCAGGCGGTGGGGACCATCGAGGACGATCTCGCGGACGAGATGTTCCGCGCGCTGCCGCTCGGTCCCTTCTCCCGGTATCGCCGCAACAAGAACCGGGTTTGCGCGAAGCTTGCGATGTCGACCGTGGTGCAGCGCCTGCGCGCAGCAGCGCCGGGTCGACCAGCGCGCTCAAGGACCTCGAGGCCCTCGGGCTCAGCGACCGCGATCTGCACGACGAAATTCCTGACATTGCTGCTCGCCGGTCACCACACCACAGGATCGACCGCGGCGTGGCTGCCAGATCACATGGCCGCCGAACCGGCCTTGATGGACGAGGTCGCCGGACGAAGCGGCTGAATGCCTCGGCGACAACGGCGAACTGCGCGTCGAGGCGGTGCGGCGCGCCGACGTCAGCGCCACGCTGGTGAAAGAAGTGTGCCGGCTCTATCCGAGCGCCTGGTGGTTCTCGCGCGAAGTCATGCAGCCGGTTGCGATCGGCGGGCGCGAAGCTCAAGCGCGGCACCTCGCTGTTGATCTGCCCATGGCAGCTGCAGCGCGCATCCCCGGCACCGGGGAATCCCCTGACAAATTCCTGATGCACCTGGCGCCATACGACCGACGCCTTAGCGTGCCGTTCGGCGCCGGTCCGCGCGCCTGCGCCGGGATGGGGCTGCCATGCTCGAACTGCAGCTGCTCGCGCTGGAGATGGCAGCCGCCTATCGCTTCACCGGCGTTGCACCGAACCCAGCGCTCTTGGCCGAAAGCGTCGGTGACGCTGGATCTCCGCCGCCCATGCAGATCGACATCGAGTTGTGGCAGGGCGGCCGCGCAGCATGCCGGGCTTCGAGGAGGTGCTGGAGCTGCCCTACGTGCCGCCGTTCAGCGCGGTTGCCGAAGCGCTGCAACCCCAGTCGTCATGAACGCGTGAAGCGAAGCGGAAGAGATTATGAAGCAAGAGATCGATACGGAGATCGTTATGGCTGAACTGCGTGCCCCCGATCTGCGTGAGGTCATTTCGGTGTTGGTCGAGCAGCGTAGCCTGGTCGCGGCGACCGGGACCGAGTTTGCCGCGCACCTGATCGATCTGGCGATCGTGCAACTCCGCCTGACGGTGAATGGCATCTCCAAAGAGGAGCTATCGGGGGTTTACCGATTTCCTCGACAACAAGCGGGTCGGTGACGAAAACCGCAACTGAGGGAGACGTCGCCGCCCCGCGCCGCTGCCTTACGACCGCCAGCGGCCGCACGATCGCAGCCGCGGCCTTCACCGCATCGTTGGGATCGAGCTCGATCTGCAGGCCGCGCTGCCCGCCATTGAGGAATACGCTCGCATGCGCAAGCGCGGCTTCCTCGATCGCGACGGGCACGCGCTTCTTCTGTCCGAACGGGCTGATGCCGCCGACATGGTAGCCGGTGAGCCGCTCGGCATCGGCAGGCCGCATCATCTTCGCGGCCTTGCCGCCGAACGCCGCGGCACAGCTTCTTCATGCTGACCTCGCGATCCGACGGCACCACCGACGCAGACCGCCTTGCCGTCGGCCTCGGCCATCAGCGTCTTCAGCATCCGCGCTGGCGCAACGCCGAGCGCTTCGGCCGCCTGCAGGCCGATGCTGTCCGCGTCGGGATCGTCAGTCGTAGGTGTGCAGCGAAAATTTCACGCCGAGCTTTTTTCCAGCGCCTGGGTCGCGCGGGTGGTTTTGGACATCGCTCGTCAGTCGCTCCTGCTTTACCATGCCGCCGCGCGCCTGCCGCGGCCGCAAATTTTCAGGGGATATCAATGAGTTGGAGATTCATCCAAAGGCTCGAAATAGCCCCGTTCTTGCTTGCCTAGGCCGACCCGCTTCCTTTATCCGATTGGAGCCTTGCGTGCGGACCGGCCCCGGCCGTGATTTCGGCCGGGCAAGCTAAAGCATGAGCCGGAAGGCCGGGACTCCTTTCCGGCGTGTTCATGTTCGAACCTCTAGAGTTGCAAGGAACACGTTCAGAAATGGCCAATGTTGTCGTCGTCGGCGCCCAGTGGGGCGACGAGGGGAAGGGCAAGATCGTCGACTGGTTGTCGGAGCAGGCCGACATCGTCGTGCGCTTCCAGGGCGGCCACAATGCCGGCCATACCCTCGTCATCAACGGCGAGACCTACAAGCTCGCGCTGCTGCCGTCCGGCGTGCTGCGGCCCTCAAGCTCGCGGTGATCGGCAACGGCGTGGTGTTCGATCCGCAGGCCTTCCTCGACGAGGTGGCAAAGCTGAAGGGCCAGGGCGTCGCCATCAGCCCGGAAAACCTGCGCGTCGCCGAGAACGTCACGCTGATCCTGCCCCTGCATCGCGAGCTCGACGCCTTGCGCGGAATCCGCCAACGCAGGTCACCGCGATCGGCACCACCCGCCGCGGCATCGGCCCGGCCTATGAGGACAAGGTCGGCCGCCGCGCCATCCGCCTGATGGATCTCGCCGATCTCGACACCCTGCCGCACAAGATCGACCGGCTGCTGGCGCATCACAACGCGCTGCGCCGCGGCCTCAATCTGGAAGAGATCGACGGCAAGGGCATTCTGAACGAGCTGACCGCGCTGGCGCCGAAGCTGCTGCCCTACGCCGAGACGGTGTGGCGGCTGCTGGACCATCAAGCGCCGCGAGGGCAAGCGCATCCTGTTCGAGGGCGCGCAGGGCGCGCTGCTCGACGTCGACCACGGCACCTATCCCTACGTCACCTCGTCCAACACGGTGGCGGCGCAGGCGGCGACCGGCACCGGCATGGGCCCGGGCGCGGTCGGCTATGTCCTGGGCATCTGCAAGGCCTATACGACCCGGGTCGGCCAGGGGCCGTTCCCGACCGAACTGAACAACGAGATCGGCGAGGAGATCGGCCGCCGCGGCAAGGAATTCGGCGTCAACACCGGGCGCAAGCGGCGCTGCGGCTGGTTCGACGCCGTGCTGGTGCGGCAGACCGTCCGCACCTGCGGCATCACCGGCCTGGCGCTGACAAAACTCGATATTCTCGACGGTTTCGACACCATCGAGGTCTGCACCGGCTACATGCTGGACGGCAAGGAAATCGACCATCTGCCGGCCGGCGAGGGCGCCCAGGCCCGGGTGGTGCCGATCTACGAGACCATCGAGGGCTGGAAGGAGCCGACCGCCAACGCCCGCTCCTGGGCGGATCTGCCGGCCCAGGCCATCAAATATGTCCGGCGGGTGGAGGAACTGGTGGGCTGCCCGATCGCGCTGCTTTCCACCAGCCCGGAACGCGAGGATACTATTCTGGTACAAAATCCGTTCGAGGCTTAACGAGTTGTTACCCATAAGCCCGCATTGTTGAGTCGAAATGGCTGACTACTACCCGCTGATCGCCCGCGCCATCGCCGGACTGGACCCCAGTGCCCCGGCGAGAGCCGCCGTGCGCTCTATGAGCGGGCCCGCGCCGCGCTGATCGCAGCAATTGCGCAGCGTGCAGCCGCCGCTTTCAGCGAATCCGAGATCACCCGCGAGCGGCTGTCGCTGGAAGAGGCCGTGCGCAAGGTCGAGTCCGAGGCCGCCCAGCGCGCCCGCGACGCCTCGCGCGCCGGCGGCGGCGCCTCGCGGCGGCGACGCCTTCCGCCGCGCCAATGCCCGCGCCGCCGGAAACCGGCGCCCGGCGCCCGGCACAGCGCCACGCGCCGCGCCCGCCGTCATCGCCGCCAGGCCCGCGGCGCGATCGTCCGCCGCTGGCGGCGAGGACGACCAGCGCCGCCGCGCAATCTGCGTCCCGATGCGCCGCCGCCGCCGCGCCGCGCCGCAGCCGCCGCAAGCCCGACCGCCGGATCCGCAACTGCCGCCGACCCGCGAACGCGTCCGGCGCGCCGCGCCGCGGGCCGCGATGCCGCGCCGCCGATGCCGCCAGCCGCCCGGCATGCGCGGCTTCCGCGACCATCGCCGCCGACGCCGACGATCTCGGCCGCGCCGCCGCCCAGGCCAACCGCAGCGCGCGCGAAAACCTACGCCAACGTGCCGTCGCCCTCGCCGGAATTCGACCGGCTCGAGCCGAGCATGGAGAACCGCGGCGCCGATCCGGATGCGCCCTATTCCTACGACGAGTCGATCGAGGAGGCCGAGCGCTACGCGCACGCCCAGCCGCCGCAGATGCCGCCGCCGCAGCGCTCGCGGGTCGGCGGCGGCGATCGCGAGGCCAGAAGCGGCGCCGCGGCGGCGCGGTGTTTCCGTTCAAGAGCGCGATCGCGGTCGGCATCGTGCTGATCCTGGTCGGCGCCGGCATCCTCTGGGGCAAGTCGGCGGTCACGATCGGTCAGCGGCCTGTTCAAGTCGTCGCCCGACCGTGCGAAGCGCCGAAGGATGCGTCCGCCGCGCCGCAGTCGAAGCCGAAGATTCCCGATCGCGTCGGCCAGCCGTCGTCGTCGGAGCAGGTCGCGCCGGTGGCGCAGCGCGTGGTGCTGTATGACGAGGACCCGTCCGATCCCAAGGGCAAGCAATATGTCGGCTCGGTGATCTGGCGCACCGAACCGATCAAGGCGTCGCGGCAACCAGAAGGCCGACATCGCCGTGCGCGCCGACATCGAAATTCCCGACCGCAAGTTCAAGATGACGATGTCGTTCCGCCGCAACACCGACACCTCGCTGCCGGCGAGCCACACCGCGGAACTGACCTTCATCCTGCCGCCGGATTTTTCCGGCGGCGGCGTCGGCAACGTGCCGGGCATCCTGATGAAGTCCAACGAGCAGGCGCGCGGCACGCCGCTGGCCGGGCTCGCGGTGAAGGTCACCGACGGCTTCTTCCTGGTCGGCCTCTCCAACGTCGATGCCGACCGCGCGCGCAATCTGCAGCTCCTGAAGGAGCGCTCCTGGTTCGACGTGCCGCTGGTCTACGCCAACCAGCGCCGCGCCATCATCGCGATCGAAAAGGGCGCGCCCGGCGAGCGCGCGTTCAACGAAGCGTTCGCGGCATCGGGGAGTAGGCTCGCAGGAGTTTCGCGGGGCACCGGCTTCTGAACGCCTCTCTTTCCGTCGTCGCACCGCCTTGACCGGGCGATCAGTATTCCAAGAGGCCGTGGTGTCGAGGCGAGAGGCCGCGGCGTACTGGATGCCCCGCTCGAAGCCAGGGGCATGACGGTCAGGGTCGTTCCATCGAGCGAGATCGCGCCAAGCCAGTCGAATTTATCGCCGAACCATCGTAAGACAGAGCCGCATCTCGCTCCCGAGTTCGGCAGAGCAAGGCATGAAACGCTACCTGATCTTCGCAGCCATCGGCCCGTTCCTCGGCGGCTTCCTGCTGCTGTTCGCGACCACGTTTGCGTCCGGCTACTGGACCCACACCAACTGCGGCGGAGGTGCGCAAAGTTGTTCGTGGCCTTCGTCAAGACGCTGCAATTCGCCTATCTGTTCGGCATCGTGCCGGCGCTGATGATCGGCGCGATCGACGACATCCTGTTCGCATGTCGCGCAGGATCGGCCCGGTGCTGCGGATGCTGATCGTGGGCGCGGTCGGATTTGCCGCGGCCGGAGTTGCTCTACGGCTCGCGCGGGCCGGATTCCGGCGTGGTGCAGTTCTTCCTCTACGGCATGGTCGGCTTTGTGCCGGCGACGCTGTCGTCGTGGCTGGCGCACAAATATGCCGAGAGCCGCAGGCGGCGCCGACGTGGGCTCGTCATTGCGACGGCGCGATGCGACGAGCAGTCTCGCGCGTGGCGATATCGGAGATTCGCTTCGGTACGCAGCACCGACCTCCGCCTGAACGGTCGTCGGGCATCTTCGCCGCCGTAGCCGACTGACCAGTCGCAGCCCGCGCGGCTTGGTTCGGCCTGCATCTTCCGCCAGCGCGGCGGCGTGACGCAACTTGCGCTCGTTTCCGCGTTACCATGTGATGGCCATGTCCAACGACGATATCTTTTACGCCCAATCGCGCCCAGGCTCGCGAGGCTCCGCACCAGCGAGGCGCAAGGCCGCGGCGCAGAGATCATCGATCAGGAGGGGCGCGAAATCCCGGCGCGTCGCTGCGGCCGCGCGCGTTCGAGACGCTTCTCGCTTCGATTTCGGCAGCTGCAGCGCCAATCCCGTTCGGCAATCTCACCCGCGAGCAGCGGCTGGCGCGGCTCGAGGCGATCGCAAAACTGCTCGACGTCGCCTTCATCCTGCCCGGCACCAATATCCGCTACGGCATCGACGGCCTGATCGGATTGATCCCCGTGGTCGGCGACCTCATCACGACCGCGATCTCGCTGTGGCTGGTGCGCGAGGCGCGCGCGCTCGGCGCGCCCTGGCGCATCACGGCGCGGATGCTCGGCCAATGTCGCGCTCGATGGCGCGGTCGGCATGGTGCCGCTCGCGGGCGACGCGTTCGACGTCATGTTCCGCGCCAACGTGCGCAATGTGCGGATGCTCAAGCGCTGGATGGACAAGCAGCCGCGGCTAATCGACACGCGATGCTCGAAAACAAAAGCCCCCGGACCATGCGTCCGAGGGCTTTCGTTGGAGACGGCAAGATCCTTACGCCGCGTTGGCGGCGTCGGTGTTGGCGGCGGCGCGCCGGGCGCGCGGACGGCGCGGCAGCGGAAACGCCTCGCTCTCATAGAGCGTGCGGATGCCGCTCTGGTCGAAAGCGGGCTTCCTCGACCTGCAGATAGGCGCCGTTCAGCAGATCCGCCGGCAGTTCTTCCATCGCAAAGCGCACGGCTTCAGCCGCGGTGCCGAAGCGGCGATAGGCGAAGCCGGCCCGCTTCTTCTTGCGGATCGCGGCGGGAAACAGTTCGGCGGCGGTATTGTAAGCTGAACGGACGCATGGTGCGCTGGTCGACGACCTCTTCTTTTTGGCGCTTCGACGAGCGAATGGGGATGGAGACGGCGGGCCGCAACCGGCGGCGCGCCGTGCATCGTCATTTCGCAGCCCTAATATAGGCCTGTTTGACAAAAATGCGACCCCTGACCGGCCCCGTCAGAGCTCATGATGAATCCGCGCATGGCAGCCGGCTTTGTCGAAATAAATGCTGTAATTTCAATATCTTAAGATGGATTACAGCTTGCCGAGCAGGACCAGGATCAGCAGCACGACCAAAATCACCCCGACCGAGCCCCATGCCGGAATGGCCGATGCCCATAGCCGTAGCCGCCGAACCGGCCGGCTGAAACCGCCGAGCAGGAGGATGATCAGGATGATGATGAGGATCGTTCCAAGCGACATCGAAGCGCTCTCAAGGGTGGCCGGCGGGCACAAAGGCTACGCCGCCGCGCGCACACGACAGCGTCCTCGTCGGCCGACGGGGGCGAAATCGTCTATCGCCTTATTCCTGGCCTCGTCGATCGGCAGCACCTTCAGCGGCGTCGCGTAGGGTTCGACGCGCAGCGAGCTCGTTGGCGATCAGCCCGACCTTGCGCAGCGGCGCCTGCTCGAGATCGCCGTGTCGGCGCTTGTGCACCGCGTATTGCCACACGCTCATCGAGCCCTTCGCCACCAGCATCTTGGCAATTCCGCCGGCGTTGCTGCCGTCGAGCTGCGCCAGTTCGTCGTCGGCGAGCCCGATCACGATCTCATCCTTTGCGGTGATCACCTTGAACAGCGAGACGCTTGTCGGCGGCAGAGGGCGGGCCTGGATCACAGACGCTCTCCATGATGAGGCCGGCAGGCCGAGACCGAGCAGCAGACGTCTTCGACATTGGCGGCATCTGAAACTTTCCTCGATTTGCGCGCGGGCAAGCGACAGACGCGAACAGGCAAGAAACCCCGCGCGACCAGCTCTTGGTCGCGCGGGGCACGAGAAGCTACAGTTCCGACGCGAAGGTAAGGTTTATTTCGGCTGCAGCTTCAGCGCCGCCGAATTGATGCAGTAGCGCAGGCCCGTCGGGCCCGGGCCGTCCTCGAAGACGTGGCCGAGATGGCCATTGCACTTCGAGCACAACACCTCGGTGCGGACCATGCCGTGGCTGACGTCGCGCTCCTCGTCGACATGGCCCTCGACCGCCGGCTGCGGTGAAACTCGGCCAGCCGCAGCCGGAATCGAACTTGGCGTCGGATTCGAACAGCGTCTGGCCGCAGCCGGCGCAGGTATAGGTGCCCGGGCGCTGCTCATGCTCGTATTCGCCGGAGAACGGCCGCTCGGTCGCCTTCTCGCGCAGCACCGCGTACTGCATCGGCGTCAGTTCCTTGCGCCACTCGGCCTCGCTCTTCTCGACCTTGTCGGTCGTCTTGGTGTCGGACATGGACCTCCTTAATTGCATCGTCATTCGAGGCGAAGTTCCACTGACAGAAGCCAGTGCTTCGCGCTTCGCCGCAATCACGTGCTGACCTCAGTTGGTGACCTTGGCGTTGCTCACCAGCGTCGGCTTCTCGATGTAGTTCTCCGCAAAGATCTTCTTCAGGTTCTCGACCTTCGGAATGTCGTTGATAGGCAATATAGGGCTGGTTCGGGTGCAGCGTCAGGTAGTCCTGGTGATAGGCCTCGGCCGGATAGAACGCCTCCAGCGGGCCGACCTTGGTCACGATCGGCTTCCTGTAGACTTTGGCGGCGTTGAGCTGGGCGATATAGGCCTCCGCCACCTTCTTCTGCTCGTCAGTGGTGGTGAAGATCGCCGAGCGGTATTGCGTGCCGCGTGTCCGGGCCCTGGCGGTTCAACTGGGTCGGGTCGTGCACCACCGAGAAGAAGATCTGCAGGATCTTGCCGTAGCTGATCTTCGTCGGGTCGTATTTGATCTCGACCGATTCCGGCGTGCCCGGTGGCGCCGGTCGACGACCATGTTGTAGTCGGCGGTCGCCTGCTGCCGCCGGCGTAGCCGGACACCGCGTTGACGACGCCGGCGGTGTGCTGGAACACGCCCTGCACGCCCCAGAAGCAGCCGCCCGCGATCACCGCGGTCTGGATGCCGCTCGGCCGGCCTGCGCGTCCGGTGGCGGGGCGGGGATGATCACGGCGTCTTCGGCGGCGCGCGAGGGCGCAGCGGCGAAGGCGGCAATCGGCCAGCGCGCCGATGGCGGCGGCGCACAGAGCGAAAGGCGGCTGAAGCGGGCTGACGGGACATGGTTTCTCTGGGGGCATGTTGGAAGGCAGTTTAGAGCGCGAGCCGCGTTTCGCAATCGGCGCGGCTTCCCCGAGTGCCCCAAGATACGCGCCGGCGCGGCAGTTGTTACCGGCCGGAGGCACACGGTTTCGTGAATAAAGCCCGCGTCCGGCGCAAGGGCCTTATGAGGCCGAGGCGACCCTCACTCCCACGAGCGCCACTCACGCCGCGCACGGGTGATGCCGGTATAGAGCCACCGCGCGCGGCTGATCCTGGAATGCAAAGCTTCTCGTCGAACAGCACGACGTCGTCCCATTGCGAGCCCTGCGACTTGTGCACGGTCGAGCACATAGCCGTAGTCGAACTCGTCATAGGGCTTGCGCTGCTCCCACGGGATGGTCTCGATGGCGCCGCCAAAGCAGTCGCCGCGCACCGAGACTTTCGTCACCTTGTGGCCGAAATCCTCATCCGGCGACAGCGCGCATGGTGATGATTTTCGATTTCGACTGCGCGCGCGACTTCACCCGCCACAGCCCGCCGTTGAACAGGCCCTTCTTGCGGTTGTTGCGCAGGCAGACCAGCTTGTCGCCGGCCACCGGCAAGGGATCCTCGATGTTCTGCTTCTGCCGCATCCGCATGTTGTAGGCGCGGCGGGTGTTGTTGCGGCCGACCAGCACCTGGTCGGCGCTGCATCACCCGCTGTCAGGATCGAGCTCGTCGCGCGGCACCACCTCGCTCTCGCCGTGGCGGCCGATCTCGAGCTCGCGGCCCTCGCGGATATCCATCGACATCCGCACGATCGGATCGTCCTGGGCCTGGCGATGCACCTCGGTCAGCATCGCGTCGGGCTCGCAGTCGGTGAAGAAGCCGCCGCCCTGGATCGGCGGCAGCTGCGCGGGATCGCCGAGCACCAGCAGCGGGCAGTCGAACGACATCAGGTCGCGGCCGAGCTCGGCGTCGACCATCGAGCATTCGTCGATCACGATCAGCTTTGCCTTCGAGGCCGGCGCGTCGTCCCACAGCTCAAAGCTCGGCTGCTCGACGCCGGATTCTGCGGGCGCGATAGATCAGCGAGTGGATGGTGGAGGCGTTGTCGCAGCCCTTGTTGCGCATCACCAGCGCGGCCTTGCCGGTGAAGGCCGCGAATTTCACCTCGCCGTCGACGCCCTCGGCGATATGCCGCGCCAGCGTGGTCTTGCCGGTTCCGGCATAGCCGAACAGACGGAAGACCGGCGGCGTGCCGTTCCTGCCGGGCTTTGGCCTTCAGCCAGTCGGCAACGGCCTTCAGCGCGGAATCCTGATGCGGCGTGAAAGTGGTCATGGGGTCTCGGCGGGGGATGGGTCGTGCACGCGATCGGCCGCGACTCACGCGCCCCAAGCTAACCATTCGCAGCGCCGTCGGCGCAAGCTGCCGGCCGAGGGCGCTATTGCCAGCCCGGAACGCCGCGCATGTCGGGCAGATGGTGGGCGATGCCCTTGTGGCAGTCGATGCAGGTCTTCTCGCCCGTGAACAGGAAGCGCTGGTGCGCGACCGAGGCGCGCGGCGACTGCTTGGTGATGTCCATCGATCCGGCGCTGTGGCAGTTGCGGCATTCCAGCGAATCGTTGGCCTTGAAGCGCGCCCATTCGTGCAGCGCCAGTTCGAGCCGGTGATCGACGAATTTCTCGCGGGTGTCGATGGCTGCCGAACAGATGGCCCCAGACTTCCTTCGGAGGCCTGCATCTTGCGCGCGATCTTGTCGGTCCAGTTGTGCGGGACGTGGCAATCGGGCAGCTCGCGCGCACGCCGGAGCGGTTGGAGAAATGGATGGTCGGTCTTCAGTTCCGCGAACACGTTGTCGCGCATCTCGTGGCAGCCGGTGCAGAATTTCTCGGTGTTGGTCAGTTCCAGCGCGGTGTTGAAGCCGCCCCAGAACACCACGCCGGCGACGAAGCCGGCGAGCACCAGCACGCCGAGCCCGAACACCGAACTCGGCCGGCGCAGCACGTCCCACAATTCGACGACGAAACGCCCAGACCCGCGCCAGCCATGACCGGCGCGGTGCGCGCCGGATCGGCCGCGCTCATCGGCGTCCTCCCGGTGCGGCGCGGCTGAGCATGGTGTCGATGTCGACGAAGTCATTGCTGACCGGCGGCTTCACCACGTTCTGCGGAACGTGGCATTCGGTGCAGAAGAAGCGGCGCGGCGACACCGAGGCGAGGAACTGGCCGTCGCGATCCATGAAGTGGGTGATGCTGACCATCGGCGCCTGCGATCCGCCGGTGCGGGCGCGGGCGTGGCAGGACAGGCACTTGTTGCCGTTGATGTCGATCTGATAGCCCTCGATCGATGTGCGGGATCACCGGCGGCTGTTCCGGATAGTTGCGCGCCTCCTTCTCGGCGGTGTTGCGCATCGGCGTCATCGGCGCGCGCCGGCCCCTCCTCGTTGAGCGGCGTCGAGCCGCGCAGGCCGGAACTGACGGTCTGCGCCAGCAGCGATGCTCGATCCGGCCGCGAGCGACGATGACCAGCGCGCAGAATCCAGGTTTTCCGATCATGTGCGTTGCTACCCGCTCGATGCGCACGGCGCATTTCTTGTAGTCGGTCTGCAGCGAGATCGGATCGGTGGCGTCCAGCGTCACCTTGTTGATGAGCTGCGCCTCGTCGAACCACGGCACGAACACCAGGCCGCGCGGCGTCTTGTTGCGGCCGCGGGTCTCGACCCGGGTGCGGATATAGCCGCGGCGGGACTGCACCTTGATCTCGTCGCCGCGCCGCAGCTTGAGCTCGGCCGCGTCGTCCGGATGCATGAAGCACACGGCTTCCGGAAACGCCTTGTAGAGTTCGGGGACGCGGCGCGTCATGGTGCCGGAATGCCAGTGCTCCAGCACGCGGCCGGTCGAGAGCCAGAACGGATATTCGCTGTCAGGAGATTCCGCCGGCGGCTCGTAGGGCAGCGCGAAGATGCGCGCCTTGCCGTCGGGAAAACCGTAGAACTGGACGCCAGCGCCCTGCTTCACATAGGGATCGAGGCCCTCGCGGAAGCGCCACCTGCGTCTCCTGGCCGTTGACCACGGGCCAGCGCAGCCCGCGCACCTGATGATAGGTGTCGAACGGCGCGAGGTCGTGGCCATGGCCGCGGCCGAACGCGGCATATTCCTCGAACAGGCCCTTTTGCGGACGTAGAAGCCGAACGCCTTCGACTCGTCGTTGGCGTAGCCGGCCTCGATATCGGACAGCGGAAACTTGTCGACCTGGCCGTTCTTGAAGAGCACGTCGAACAGCGTCTTGCCGCGGTATTCCGGCTTCTTCGCAAGCAGCTCTTCCGGCCAGACTTCCTCGATCTTGAAGCGCTTGGAAAATTCCATCAGCTGCCAGAGATCCGGATCGCGACTCGCCCGGCGCGCGACACCAGTTGGTGCCAGACATGGGTGCGGCGTTCGGCGTTGCCGTAGGCGCCTTCCTTCTCCACCCACATCGCGGTCGGCAGGATCAGGTCGGCGGCGAGCGCGGTCACCGACGGATAGGCGTCGGACACGACGATGAAGTTGTCGGGATTGCGATAGCCGAGACAGGTCTCCTCGTTGGCGTTGGCGCCGGCCTGCAGATTGTTGTTGACCTGCACCCAATAGGCGTTGAGCAGGCCGTCCTTCAGCATCCGGTTCTGCAGCACCGCGTGATAGCCCGGCTTGTCGGGAATGGTGCCCTCCGGCAGCTTCCAGATCTTCTCGGCGATGTCGCGATGCGCCTTGTTGGTCACCACCATGTCGGCGGGCAGCCGGTGCGAGAAGGTGCCGACTTCGCGCGCGGTGCCGCAGGCCGAGGGCTGGCCGGTGAGCGAGAACGGGCTGTTGCCGGGCTCGGAGATCTTTCCGGTCAGCAGGTGGATGTTGTAGACGAGGTTGTTGCACCAGACGCCGCGGGTATGCTGGTTGAACCCCATGGTCCAGAAGCTGGTGACCTTGATCTTCGGGATCGGCGTAGAGCTCGGCCAGCGCCTCGAGCTGGTTGATCGGCACGCCCGACATCTCGGACGCCTTCTCCAGCGTGTAGTCGGACAGGAACTTGACGTATTCGTCGTAGCTGATGTCGGTGGCGTCGCCGGCCTTGGCGCGTCCGGTCGCCTTCTGCTCCAGCGGATGTTCCGGGACGCAGGCCGTAGCCGATGTCGGTCTGGCCGCGCTTGAACAGCGGTATGCTTGTCGACGAAATCCTTGTTGACCCGGCCGGTCTTGACGATGTGGTTGGCGATGGCGTTGAGCATGATAGAGGTCGGTCTGCGGCTTGAACACCATGCCGATGTCGGCGAGGTCGAACGAGCGGTGCTCGAAGGTCGACAGCACGGCGACGCGCGACATGCGGCGCGGACAGCCGGCGATCGGTCGACCCGGGTCCACAGGATCGGGTGCATCTCGGCCATGTTCGAGCCCCACAGCACGAACGCGTCGGCGGCCTCGATGTCGTCGTAGCAGCCCATCGGCTCGTCGATGCCGAAGGTGCGCATGAAGCCGACCGCGGCGGACGCCATGCAGTGGCGCGCATTGGGATCGAGATTGTTGGAGCGGAAGCCGGCCTTCATCAGCTTCGAGCGCCGGCGTAGCCTTCCCAGATCGTCCACTGGCCGGAGCCGAACATGCCGACGCCGCTCGGCCCGCGCTTTTTCAGCGCGCGCCTTGAACTTCTCCGCCATGACGTCGAAGGCTTCGTCCCAGCGTGACCGGCGTGAACTCGCCGTTCTTGTCGTATTTGCCGTTCGTCTTGCGCAGCATCGGCCGGGTCAGGCGGTCGTGGCCGTACATGATCTTGGAGAGGAAATAGCCTTTCACGCAGTTGAGGCCGCGATTGACCTCCGACTTGATGTCGCCAGTGGGTCGCGACCACGCGGTTGTCCTTGGTCGCGACCATGACGCTGCAGCCGGTGCCGCAGAACCGGCACGGCGCCTTGTCCCACTTCAATTCGCTGGCGGCGCGCTCGGTGACGAGATTGGCCGCGGCCGCGCGTCGCGTCATTCCGCCCGCCAGCGCCGCCATCGCGGCGGCCTCGAGCTTCAGAACCTGGCGGCGGTCGAGTTTGGGTGCGGTCATGGGAATTCTCCGGCATCGTTCTTGTTTGAGCATGATCTCGTCCGAAAACCGGTTCCCACTTTTCGGGATCATGCTCCAGGCATCGATGGCGTGAAAGACGAGCGAGGCGGAATAGACGTCGGGCAACAGCGCGATGGTGTTGAGCGTCGTTCCCGAGCGAGCCGGCGTCCGGCGCGTCGACCACGACGACGAGCTTGCCCTTGGGATCGCGGCCGTAGATCTCGCAGCCGGCCAGTGCCGCGATGGCGGCTTCGACGCCGCCCAGGCGTTCCGGCCGGGCCTGCACCAGAATGCTGGCGATTTCGCCGCCGGGCGGCGTGACGACGCTGGTCCGGCTTGAGCAGGCGGCCGGTGATCAGCGCGCGGCGGTCGATGGCGGAGTGAGTCTGCGGCCACGATGATCATCCTCGATTGAGCTGCATCAGTGCTGGAGGCCGGGCGGACCGGCCAGCCATCTGATAGACCCAGACCGCAAGCCCGTAGCTGCCGACGGTGGCGACCGCCAAGGCCGGCATCAGCACCGCCGTCAGAAACAGGAACGCAAAGATTTCCATGCGCCTGCGGCGCGGACCGTCCACGCCGTGTCGTCGCCGGCGGCGGACATGCTGCGATCTCGTTCGTGAATGTGATGATCGGCGGCGGCGGTGCCCAGCTGGTGCGGCGGCATCCGGGCCGCCAGCCGTATCGTTTCGCCTCTTGGACGTCAGATCAGGGGGACCTTGATCTGGGTCAAGTTTCCTGCCAATCCGGTGTGGCCGAAAGTCCCTTCGATCCTTCCGCCAGGCAGGTGCCTTGACGGTGGACTCGGCTCCCTCGGTCATACAATGACCGCGAAACAACAAGGAACTGGGAGCGACGTCATGAAGAGCAATACGTAACC
>ERZ1370068.2878-contig-2007_pt1 | contig 74581 bp, 99 predicted proteins | sample MGYA00561227_ERZ1370068 | MGnify/ENA primary metagenome ERZ1370068 (study PRJEB38410, sample SAMEA6850437) | metagenome | study: Metagenomic assessment of the ecological functions of the soil: analysis of the soil microbiota associated with the... | reverse complement strand
TGTGCTTCGTTCGGTTACGTATTGCTTGCCCGGTTGCACCATTAGCCGGTGTTGGTGACAGCTGTCCGTCGCCGAGACCTGGAGCGACCGTCGCGCGTGGCCGGTCGTCCCGTCCGGGCAGCTGGATCTGGAAGAAGCCGTTGCCGCGGATCGCGAGCGCCGAGCGGATTGCTGCTCTGCTGCCGGGTTGCCCTGGCTGAAGTTGCGCGCGGTCGCGACCCGCTGCGCGATGCCGGAGGCCGACCTGCAGGCCGGTCCGGCAGCTCCGGTCTGGTCGCTGCTCGCCGCGCCGGCCTGGCGCCATGTTCTGGTACATGAGGTCCTCGAAGACCGCATGGGCGCGCTTGCCAGCCGTTGGTCGAGACGTTGGCGAGGTTGTTCGAGATGGTGTCGAGCTGCGTCTGCTGCGCCTCCATCCCGGTCTTCAGCAAATCCCACAGCGACCGCATCATGGCGCGGCTCCGGTCAATGCCCCGCCATCGTCGCTGCCTGGAGACCCGGCCAAGGGCCGGAGAAAGGCGGGCGGAACGCCCCTATCTCGGCGCTCGGCGGCCGTGATGCGCCGCCGGCCTCAGCGCGCAGCGCACAGCGCGCGCAGCGGCTGCGCCAGGGCGGCGCGAGGCGAGTCGACGCGCGATGGAGCGCGACGGCTCCGGGGTCGATCGACCGGTTGGGCGCCCCTTCCGGGGACCCGCTCCATGCTACCACCGCGCCCAGGACGGCGCGCACGTCGGCGACCTCGGTGCTCGCGTCGACGATGAAGAAACGCAGCGACCGAGCGGAACGAACCGCACCAGGTGCCGGAGCTCGTGGACGCAGCCGGCGTTCTTGCGGTGAAGCTGCGCAGGTCCATCAGGATGACGTCGCCGTCGCCGACGAGCCGGGCGAGCACCGCCTGCCGGGTGTCGGCGCGACAGAGGAACTGTTGACCCGGTACCAGCCGTCGCGGTCCCGGGCGCCCGGTCGCGAAGGTCCATGCGTGCCTCGACCGCACGCGCGTCGCTGACGAAGGAAATGGGCCGCCGAGCCGGCTCGGAGACGAAATCGAGCGGCAGCTGGTGCGGCTGGACCACGCTGTGTGCGCGACGTCCGGCCCGGTGATCCAGCTACTGCTGCCGCGATCCTTCGCCAATGCTTGGCGAAGCGCATCCGGCTCAAGGGCGTTGCTCCTTGCGCCGAGCGCGAACACGCGCGCAGGAAGGTGAGACGCCCGCGAGGCGCGAGCGGCGCGGCGCCGGAAGCGCGCTGGCGGCGCAGCAACGCGACCGTGAGCTTCAGGAGCCAGGAATGCCAGCACGCCGGTCGCCAGCCAGAGCGGCCCCAGCAGGACGAACTGGTTCCAGTGGTAGAAGGCGAAGAACAGCCGCAAGGCGTCGAGGCCGATCGACCGGTCGCTGATCGTCTTGGCGAGATAGGCCTTCCTCAGCCAGCCGAGCGCGAACCAGCCAAAGGCACGCCGACCCACGACGGGCGCGCCCACCGGGGCGCCGACCAGCAGCCGCACTGCCGGCCAGCCGGCGACGTCGGCCGCCCGGATGAAGAATTCCTTCGACGGAGCCGAAAGAGGGCCAGCCACGCCGCCATGCCACCGCTCGCACGACGGGCGTCGCGAAGGCGAGCAGAGGCGGGCTCACGGCACGCGCGTGCGCGGGTTGAAGCAGCAGCAGCACACGGCAGTCGGCAGGCCGGCGTAGATGAGCCACTGGCGCAGCATGAACTGTCGGCGTGACCGTCTCCTCGCATCGTCGCGAGAACGGCTTCGATCGAGTCCTGCGGTGGCCGGAGGCATCGCGAGAGCACGACCAGCGTGCCGCCGACGAACGGAACGAAGTACGCAGCCGTTCCGATCGCTGCGACCGCGCGGCGGGCGAAGCTCGGCGCGGTGAGTCGCCGATCGCGGCGACGATCGGCCAGCTGATCGACCCACAACGTGAGCGGGCAGCGCAACGGCGTTCGGGCCGGCGGCTCGCTGAGAAGGTATCGCGAGCGCCAGCACGAAAGAGCGAAAGCGAAGCCGCCGGCGGCGGCGTTGAGCGCAGCCCCTCGCGCGGCGCATACCGGGGCACGCTCGAACAGCGCCTCGGCGGGAATCGGCAGCGACAGCGCCGACAGCGCCGCGTGCGCGGCTGGCCGCGCTCGACGCCGTGTCGGTCGCCGCGACCTCGCGCACTCCGGATCCGCGATCGGCGCCGTGGCAAGGCCGGTCTTGCGCATCGCCACGGTCACGCCGCGGCGGTAGAGCCAGACGATCAGCCACGAGCCGAGCAGCGTCAGCAGCGACGCGACGAGATGACGACGAACAGCGCAACCCGAGAGCAGCCCGGGGTCAGCTCCTGCATCGCGGACGCTACGGCCTTCTTCGGACGCCCACCGATTCAATATCGACCACCACCGCACCGGAAAAGTTCTTCACCTGGGAGATGCAGCGCAAGGTGTCGGCGGCTTCGAAGGTGCAGCGACTCGTGTAGGAGGTCTGGTCGGTCGCGGAGCTCTTCCAGGACATGGTCCGGGTCGACTCGTTCCATTCGCCGCGCGACAAGTAGAGAGGGATGCCGGTGGAAGAGAAGATCCAGAGCGAGTAGCCCTTCGTGACCGGGCGTCGTAGCCGAAGATCTGCAGCTCTCTGGCTGCCGTCCGACTTGACGGTCTCGACACGCAGATAGCGGTGGTCGAGCACCCACGTCGAGGTGGACGTCGAGGTCACGGTCGATTTCTTCGGCAGCCGGATGGTCGCCGTGGTGTCCCACGTGCCCGGATAACGATCGAGGACGGCGCGCGCCGCCGCGGGCGGCGCTGTTCCCGGGTCGGTGTGCGCTGCGGCAGCCGCCGCAACGCGCTGCACGCAAGGGCGAGGAACTTGCGCTTGACCGCGCTGCTTGCGCCCGGCAACGAACGTGATCGCATCGCCGCTCCTTCGCGCAGTGGAGGTCCGGACCCCACTCTACTGCGGCCGGGTGCCCGCAACCAGCCGCGACTCAGGGCTGGCTCTGGAACATCGAATCGGTGCCCAGATCTCCAACACCGTGACGCCCGCGTTAGCGTCGGCGCTGCGCACGAGGAGCACGGGCACCGTCACGAGGTTGAGCAGGTGTCCGCTGTCATGGCTCAGGAACAGCCGGCTCAGCGCCTGGCCGGCATGCGTGCCGGAGGACGACGAGATCGGCTTGCGATTGCTCGGCCTGGCGCGCGACCAGCGCCTGCAGGTCCCGCCGTTGCTGCGCACCAGCGCCGTCGCGCTGATCACGCCCGCCTGCTCGGCGAGGCGCCTGGGCATGGCGCAGCACCGCTTCGCCGCGCTCGCGCACGACGCTGCGCAGGTCGCCGGCGGCGGCCGACCGGCGCCGTCGCCGTCGAAGGCGCGATCGTCGACGACGTTCATCCAGATGCGGCAGCCGGGCACCGACGGCGCTGGCGAGCCTGATCGCCTCGTCCAGGCCTGCGGTCGCTGCCGGGCTGCCGTCGACGGGAACGAGTAGGGTTCGGTACATGGCGACGCCCGATGAGCCGCGTTCGCGGCGGCACCGTGATTGTCGGTCGTCAGCTGGACGGCGAGCAATGTGCGCCGCCGCCTTGTCGTTGCCTTCGGCGGTCGTCAGCGACTTCATCTGCTGCTCGAACTGGCGCGCCGCGGCGATCATCGCAACCATCGTCTCCACCGCGCTGACGTTCGCTGCCCTCGAGCGCACCGTCCTGCAGCGCGCGCGTTGGGGTCGGCCGCCAGGTCGCCGTCGGCGGCGCGAAACAGACCGTCGCTCGCCGCGCTGCAGCGGCGCCTCGGGCGTCACCAGCTTGAGCTTGCCCACCGTGCTGCGGCTTGGCGTTGCCCACCGCAGCGCTGACCGTGCCGTCGGGCGCGATGCCGCACCTGCGCGTTCGCGCGGGATCGTGATCCGGCCCGCCGTCGCCGAGCACCGTGAGGCCGAGTCTCGTGACCGAGCATGCCTTCGGCATCGATGTCGAGTGAGCCCGCCGCGCGTGTACGCCTCGGTGCCGTCGAGCCCCTGCACGGCGAGCCAGGCGTCGCCCTTCATCGCCACGTCGAGGTTGCGCCCGGTCGGCTGCGACTGCGCCCGGCGTCGGCGTCGTAGCCCGGCGTCGACTCGAGCGCGTAGACGCGCGTGCTGGCGCCGCTCGCCCTAGCACCGGCACCGCGCGAAACGCCGCCAGCTCGGCGCGAAAGCCCGGCCGTCGAGGCGTTGGCGAGGTTGTTGCGCGAGCGCATCCTGGCGCTGCATGGTCGCCTTGGCGCCCGACATCGAGAGGTAGATCATGACGGTCCATCGCGCGGCTCCGTCGGTTCACTGCGGTCAGTCGCTGCGCGTCAGCGCAGGTTGACCGATCGTCTGCAGGATCTGGTCGACTCGTCTTGATCGTCTGCGCGTTGGCCTGGTAGACGCGCTGCGCGGTGATCATGTTCGACCAGCTCGGCGGTGAGGTCGACGTTGCGTTCTTCGAGCGCGCCGGCCTGCAGCACGCCGAGGTTGCCGTTGCCGGGCGCGCCGACGCACCGGGTCGCCCGAGGTGAAGCGTGCGCGCCCAGGCGTTGCCGCCCAGCGGCTGCAGGCCCTGCGGGTTGCGGAAGCGTGGCGATCTCGATCTGCCCGGCGGGCCGCGACTGGCCGTTCGAGTAGCGCGCCATCACGATGCCGTTGCTCTCGACGCTGACGCTGTCGAGCTGGCCCGGCGCGTAGCCGTCCTGCGCCAGGTTGGTGACGCCGAAGCCGAGCCGTATTGCGTCGCGCTGCGAGACGTCGAGGGCTGACGCCGGCGAATCGGCACGCGTGACCGCGCCGGCGGCGTTGGTCGACGCCGGGATGTTGATCGCGATCGGCGCCGCCGGCGACGGTCGGCGCGCCGAGCCGTTGGGCGGGAAGGTGATCGTCGTCGACCGGCAGCCGGTTGCCGCCGCGGTCCGCCGCGATCGGCGTGCCGTTGGCGGTCGACGAACACGTTCCAGGTGTCGGTAGCCGCCTTCTGGAAGTAGTAGGTCAGCGCCACGTCTGCCGCCCTTGTCGTCGTAGACGGTCATGCGAGGTCGCGTTGTTGTAGGTGGTCGGGTCGGTGAAGTCGATCGGCGCACCGGCGGTGCCGGCAGCCGTGACGGCCAGCCGCGAGTCGAGGTTGAACTCCATGTCGATCGTCGTCGTGACCTGCGGGCGTGATGCCGGCGGTCGGCATCTGCAGCGGTGACCGCGGCGCCGGGCTGGATCACGCCGTTGGCGTCTGGCCGGATAGCCCAGCAGCTGCTGCAGCTGGTTGTTGACGATGAAGCCGTCGCGGTCGACCTTGAACTGGCCGTTGCGCGTGTAGCATCACCGGGCCGCTGCCGTTCTGTCACCTCGAAGAAGCCGGCGCCGTTGATCGGCGATGTCGAGCGGGTTGTCGGTCGTCGGGATGTTGCCCTGCGTGAACTGCTGCGACACCGCGGCCAGCGTTGACGCCGATGCCGATCACGTTAGCTGGCGCCGCCGAGCGCGTTCGGCGTAGACGTCGGCGAACTCGGCGCGCGCCGCCTTGGCGCCGACCGTGTTCGCGTTGGCGATGTTGTTGCCGATCACCTCGAGGCTCTTGCTCGAGGCGTTCAGTCCGGACAGACCTTGCTGGAAACCCATGGCGTGTTCGCTTTCTGTGGACGTGGCCGTCGCGGCCGCGGGAAGCGATCTAGTTGAAGGCCTTGATCGGCGCTGTAGGGCACCGTCCCGAGCTCTCGAGCTCGAGGTTGAAGGTCGTTGCCGCCGGTGCTGATCGCGTCGACGCGGTCGCGCATCAGCGGCGTCACCGTCGTCGCGACGCCGCCGGTGGTCGCGCTGACGCGAAAGCGTCAGGCCGCTCGCGCTGGTCGCGCTGCCCGAGCGGCCAGTCGAAGCTGTGCACGCCGGCGCTCTCGGCGCCGAGGTTGAGCGTCTGCATCGACGCGCGCCGCTCGGGCTCAGGATCTCGACCTTGACCGCGTCGGCTGCGTTGGCGAGCTCGAAGCCGCCCTGGCCGATGCCGGCGGTCGCGTCGACGCTCAGCTTGTTGCCGGCGACGATCACGTCGCGGCCGACCAGCGATGCGCCCTGCATCGCCTGCAGCTGCATGAACTGCGCTCGACAGCCCCTGCACCGTCGTGTTGAGCTTGTCGATGCCGGTGACGGTGTTGATCTGCGCCATCTGGCTCGTCACCTGCGCGTTGTCCATCGGGCTGAGCGGGTCCTGGTTCTGCATCTGCGCGACGAGCAGCTTCAGGAAGCGGTCTGGCGGTGACGGCCGCGTCGCTCGCGCTCGCGGCGGCGGGCGTCGAGCGTGACGCTGACGTCGTTCGTCGGTCGAGGTGGGTGCGCTGACGGCCATGGCGTTCTCTTCGTGGTGTGCGATCAGCCCTGGCCGAGCTGGATCGTCTTCAGCAGCAGCGTCTTGGCGGTGTTCATCACTTCCAGGTTGTTCTGGTACGAGCGCGAGGCCGAGATCATGTTGACCATCTCCTCGACCGCGTTGACGTTGCTGTAGGTGACGTAGCCCTCGGCGTCGGCGCTCGGGTGCTTGGGGTCGTGCACGCGCCGGCCCGGCGTCTGGTCTTCGCTGATCGTGCTGACGCGCACGCCCGCCGCGGTCGGGTCGTTCGCGGTCTGGCCCATCAGCTCGGTCTGGAACGTGACCTGGCGCGCCTTGTAGGCCTGGCCGTTCGGGCCCGGCGACGGTGTCGGCGTTGGCCAGGTTCGAGGCGACGACGTTGAGGCGCTGGCTCTGCGCGCTCGCGGCGCTGCCCGAGACGTTGAAGATCGACAGCATGCTCATCGTTACGCTCCTCGCTTACTGGCCGGTGATCGCCGACAGCGACGTTCGCACGTGTGCTGTTGATGAAGCGCAGCGTCGCCTCGTACTTGATCGCGTTGTCGGCGAAGCTGGCGCGCTCGCGGTCCATGTCGACGCGTGTTGCGATCGAGGTTGGTCTGCGCCGGCGTCGCGTAGAGCAGCGCGCTCGGCGACGCTGCCGCCGCCGAGCCGGCCGCGCCGCGCGCCGAGGTGACCGGCGTGGCTGAGTCGCCATCGCGCGCGCCGCCGGCAGCTGCGCCGGTCGCCGCCTGCAGCGTCTTGCGCGAAGTCCATGTCGCGGGCGACGTAGCCCGGCGTGTCGGCGTTGGCGATGTTGCTGGCGATCAGGCGCTGGCGCTCGGAGCGCAGCTGCAGCGCCTGGCCCTGGAAGTCGAGCGCGATCGGTCAATCGGTTGAGCATCGCGTGCCTCGCCGGTGCGGTGGGCTCGGCACGAACGGGTCTGCGCCGACGTGAGAGGCATTGTCTGGACGCGGTTCGGCGACGCGATGAGCGCGAATAGCGCGGCGTTTCCCGGCCTGTTCGCACCCTGCTGCGCCGGGCGCGCTTCTACAGTGCAGCCATGTTGTCGATCGCCCTGCTCGCCTCCGCTCGCGCGCGTCGCGCCGCGCCGGCTCGCATGCGGGCTCGTCGCTCCGGCTGATCGCGATGCTCGTCGCTGCGCCTGCGCCAACGACAGACCGGCGCCGGCGCTGGCCGCCGGCATCGTCGAGCAGGTGCGCGCGCTCGCCGCTCGACAAGGCGGCGGCGCCGGGCGCGACCCGCGTCGAGGTCGTCGTCGGCCAGCTCGATCCGCGCCTGCACCTGGCGCCCTGCGATCGCATCGAGCCTTACCTGCCGCCGAACGTGCGCCTCTGGGGCAAAGAGCCGCATCGGCCTGCGCTGCAAGGAAGGGCGGACGCCGTGGAACGTCTACCTGCCGATCGTCGTCAAGGTCGTGGGGCCGCGCGCTCGTCGTTCCGGCCGGCGCCGCCGCCGGCAGCGTCCTCGCCGACGCCGATCTCGAGGAAGCGGAGGTCGATCTCGCCGAGGAGCTCACGCCCGCGTTCGTCGACAAGAAGCAGATCGTCGGCCGCACGCTCGCCCAGGCGCTCCGGCCCGGCCAGGCGGTGCGCCAGGCGCACATCAAGTCGCGCCAGTGGTTCGCCGCCGGCGAGACCGTGAAGGTGATCGCCGCCGGCGAAGGCTTCGCGCTCGAAGGCGTCGGCCAGGCGGTGACGAACGGCATCGAGGGCCAGCCGGCGCGGGTGCGGACCGAGAGCGGCCGCGTCGTCACCGGCATGCCGACCGCCGAGCGCCGCCTGGAGCTGACCCTGTGAACGCGGGGTCGGATCGAGGGCCGAAGTGCCAAATATCTCTAAAGTCGTCGCTCGACCGGGCCGATAGATCCGTCCATCGATGACGGTCCCGGTCCGCCGGGCGCCCTTGGAGAGCTCCATGAAGATCGGGTCATCCCGCTGACAAGCCGCTGCCGGCCCCCGCCGCCGGCGCGCCAGCCGCTCCGGCCGAGGCCGCGCAAGGCTGCCGCCGGTGCACGCCACCGGCGTCGCGCCGGCCGACGCCAGCGCGACCGTCGCGCTCTCGAGCACCGCCTCGACCCTGCTCTCGACCGGCGCCGCGGGCGAGTTCGACGCCGACAAGGTCGCCCGCATCGCCGGGCAGATCGCCGACGGCACGTTCAAGATCAACCCCGAAGCGATCGCCGACAAGCTGATCGCCAACGCGCAGGAGCTCCTGTCCAAGGTGCAGGGCTGATGGACGCGCTCGAGGCGCCCGCCGGACACCCGCCGGAGCTCGAAGCGCGCCTGTCGGCGGTCGAGGCGCGCCTGGCGGCGCTCGGCAACGCGCTGCGTGCGCGCGACTCGGTCGAGCATCGATCTGCACGCCGTCGAGCTGCACCGCGCGCTCGCCAGTGCCGTGAGCCAGTTCTCCGACGCCGCGCAGCAACGGCCCGCTGCCGGCCGCGCTGCGCAACCGTCTCGCGAGCGCCGAGCGGCCAGGTCGCGGCGCAGCGCGAGTCGCTCGCCCGCGCGACCGCCGCGCTCGATCGCGCGATCGACGTGCTCCTGCCGCGCGACGGCCTGCCGCTCTACTCGTCGCTCGGCGCGCCGACCGCGGCGTGTTCAAGAGCGGCGTGATCCAGCGCCTGAGACCCGCGCGCGCCGGCGCGCGTCGGCTAGGACGCGCAGTCGGACATCGCCTGCTCCTCGACCCAGCGGTCGGCCGCGGCACGGTCGCCCATCGGTTGCGACGTCGTCGCGCTGCCGTCGAAGAGGACGCGCCAGACGCCGTCGCTTCGCGTCGCGCACCCAGACCGTCTGGTACATGCCGACGCTGAAGACGGCGCGCCGTCGCGCATGCGCTGCAGGATGTAGGGGCCGCGCGAGACCGCGATCGTCGGCTCGCCGCCGATCTGCACGATGCCCGGCCGCCAGCGCAAGGCGATCGTCTTGCCGTCGACGATCTCGGCCCAGCTCTCGCAGGACGGTGTCGCGGCCGCGGTCGGCGTCGGCGCGTGCCGGCGTTGAACGACGGTGCCAGCGTGCAGGAACGACTGCGAAGCGCGCGCGTCGTGGCTCTCGACCGAGCGCGCGAAGCTCTGCTCGCGCCGCCACACCGCGCACTCGTCGCTCGCTCGCCGGCAATCCGCTTGCTCGCGAGCGGCAGCGGCCTGGCGTCGATCGACGCCTTCCTGCGCCGTGGCGCCGACGGCGAGCGCCGCCAGCAGCGATGCGGCGACGCGCGCGCGCCTCACAAGCGCGCCCGTGCGCGACAGGCCGAAGGCCTTGACCATCCGCACGCTCGTCTCGCGCCCGCCGTAGTAGCCCGGCAGGAGCTGCGCCTGCGTGTAGCCGTGGCGACGGTAGAACGCGCGCGCGGCGTCGTTGCTCGCGCGCGCCTCGAGCGTGATGCGGCCGACGCCGGCGACCTCGGCGCGAGCGCTCGAGCCACTCGACCATCGCGCTGCCGACGCCGCAGCGGCGGTGCGACGGCTTGACGGCGAGCAGCACCAGGTGCGCTTCGTCGTCGCCGTACTTCATGATCGCGAAGCCGGCGCGGTCGGCCTCGCGCACGGCGACGATCGCGTTGGTGTCGCGATGGCGCAGGCTCCGCAGGATGCGCTCGCGCGTCCAGCTCCAGCCGAGCCCGTGCTCGATGAAGTCGCGCGACATCTCGGCGATGCCGAGCGCGTCGTCGCGCGTCGCGAAGCGGATCGAGGCGGCCGGCGGGGCACTGCTCATCGGTCGCATTCTGCGACAAGCGCAGGCAGCGCGCTCGAAACGCCTGCTCCGCCGCGCTCGCAATGGCAGAAATGCGTCCTGACCGGCTGTATGCCCGTACAGTTCGTCGGATGGCCCGGCTGATCGCCCATCATCGACATGGACGCGTTCTACGCGTCGGTCGAGCTGCTGCGCTATCCCGAGCTGCGCGGCCGCGCGCGTCGTCATCGGCGGCGGCCGCGCGCAGCCAGCCGCGGCGCGCCGACGGCACGCACGACTTCTCGGCGCTGCGCGACTACGTCGGCCGCGGCGTCGTCACGACGAGCACCTACGAGGCGCGCAAGCTCGGCGTCTTCTCGGCGATGGGGATGATGAAGTCGGCGGCGCTCGCACCCGACGCGATCCTGCTGCCGGTCGACTTCGACGAGTACCGCAAGTTACTCGCGCCTGTTCAAGGCAGCGGTGCGCGAGATCGCGCCGACGATCGAGGACCGCGGCATCGACGAGATCTACGTCGACCTGAGCGACGCTGCCCGGCGTCGCACGACGACGGCGGGCGCGCCGATCGGCACGGCGCTGAAGGCGGCGGTGCGCGAGCGCACCGGCCTCACCTGCTCGATCGGCATCACGCCGAACAAGCTGCTCTCGAAGCTCGCCTCCGAGCTCGACAAGCCCGACGGCCTGACGCTGCTCGGCCACGACGACGTCGCCGGCGCGCATCTGGCCGCTCGCCGCGCGCAAGGTCAACGGCATCGGCCCGAAGGCCGCCGCGAAGCTCGCCGAGCCTCGGCATCGAGACGATCGGCGACATCGCCGCCGCCGATCCGCGTTCCTGCTCGCCAGCAGTTCGGCAAGAGCTTCGGCGCCTGGCTGCACGAGGCCTCGCACGGCCGCGACGAGCGCGCCGGTCGTCACCTCGAGCGAGCCCGAAGTCGATCAGCCGCGAGACCACGTTCGACCGCGACCTGCACGCGGTGCGCGACCGCGCCGTGCTCGGCGCGATCTTCACCGAGCTGTGCGAGCGGCTCGCCGGCGACCTGGCGCGCAAAGTCGTACGCCGCCAAGACGATCGGCATCAAGCTGCGCTTCGACGACTTCCAGATCGCGACGCGCGACCTGACGCTGCCGGCGCACACGCTCGATGCGCGCGAGATCCGGCGCGCCGCCGGCAGCTGCCTGAAGCGGGTCGACCTGAGCGCGGCGGCTGCGCCTGATCGGCGTGCGCGCCAGCGCGCTCGCGCGGCTCGCCGACCTGGTCGCGCCGCTCGCTGCCGCGATCGAGCGCCGGCGGTCGCCGTCGCCGCGCACGAGCCGGCCGGTGAATACAGCCTGCCGCTGTTCGACGACGCGTCGTAGCATCGGCGCACGCCACGTCATCCAGCCATGGCCGTCATCACCACATCGAAGACCTGCGCGTGCTCGCCAGGCGGCGCGTGCCGCGCATGTTCTACGACTACGCCGACTCGGGCTCGTGGACCGAGAGCACCTACCGCGCCAACGAGGCCGACTTCCAGCGCATCAAGCTGCGCCAGCGCGTCGCCGTCGACATGGACAACCGCACGCATCGCGACGAAGATGGTCGGCATCCCGGCGACGATGCCGGTCGCGATCGCGCCGACCGGTCTGACGGGCATGCAGCATGCCGACGGCGAGATCCTCGCCGCGCGCGCGGCCGAGAAGTTCGGCATCCCGTTCACGCTCAGCATGATGAGCATCTGCTCGATCGAGGACATCGCCGCGAACACGCAAGGCGCCGTTCTGGTTCCAGCCCTACATGCTGCGCGACCGCGCCTTCATGGAGCGGCTGTTCGAGCGCGCGCGCGCGGCACGCTGCAGCGCGCGCTCGTCCTCACGCTCGACCTGCAGATCCTCGGCCAGCGCCACAAGGACCTCGAAGAACGGCCTGACCGCGCCGCCCAAGCCGACGCTCGCCAACCTCCTCGACCTCGCTGACCAAGCCGCGCTGGTGCCTCGGCATGCTCGGCACGCAGGCGGCGCAGCTTCGGCAACATCGTCGGCCACGTCGAGAACGTCGGCGACCCGGCGTCGCTGTTCGCCTGGACCAGCGCAGCAGTTCGACCCGACGCTCAGCTGGGCCGACGTCGAGTGGGTCAAGAAGCGCTGGGGCGGCAAGCTCATCCTGAAGGGCATCCTCGACGTCGAGGACGCGCGGCTCGCCGTCGCGAGCGGCGCCGACGCGATCGTCGTCTCCAACCACGGCGGCCGCCAGCTCGACGGCGCGCCGTCGTCGATCAGCGCGCTGCCGGCGATCGCCGACGCGGTCGGCGCCGCAGATCGAGGTCTGGATGGACGGCGGCATCCGCTCCGGCCAGGACGTGCTCAAGGCGTGGGCGCTCGGCGCGCGCGGCACGCATGATCGGGCGCGCCTTCCTCTACGGCCTCGGCGCGATGGGCGAGGCCGGCGTCACGCGCGCGCTCGAGATCATCTGCCACGAGCTCGACCTGACGCATGGCCTTCTGCGGCCACACCGACATCCGCGACTGTCGACCAGCGCGTACTCTTGCCGGGTACGTACTGAACGCCTGGATGGCCGCGATGAAGCTGGTCCAGTTCGAGAAGCTGAAGGCGTGGCACCAGCGTCACTGGCGCGAGCAGCCGGTCGAGAAGCACGTCTGGGACATGGTGCTCACGTTCTGGCTCGCCGGCTGGGTCGGCTTCCCGTCGGCGTTCCTCGTCCACGCCGGCTGGGCCGAGGCGATGTGCGTCGCCCTGCTCTTCCTGCCCGGCGCCTACGTCGGCGCTGCGCAAGCGCCTGCACCGCGCCGGCATCCTGCGCTGCGACTGGACCGTCGCGCTCGACGCTGACGGGCTGCCAGGCCGCGCGACCGCGACTGCGCCTGGTCGACTGGGTCGCGACCCTCGAAGGTGTTGCAGCGCTCGACGCTTGCCGCTCTCGACGCCGCGCTTGAACCAGTTGACGCGCTGCGCGCTCGGTGCCGTGCGTGAACGACTCGGGAACGACCGTCCCCTGCGACTTGCGCTGCAGCGTGTCGTCGCCGATCTGCGCGGCCGCGTTGAGCGCCGCCTCGATGTCGCCCGGATCGAGGCGCCAGCCGTTCTCCTTCTGCGAGCGCGCGCGCCCAGACGCCGGCGAAGCAGTCGGCCTGCAGCTCGACGCGCACGCTGCAGCGCGTTGCGCCTGCGCGCGCGCTGCCGCGGCCGCGCAACGCGTCGACCTTGTCCATGATGCCGAGCTGGTTCTGGACGTGGTGGCCGACCTCGTGGGCGACGACGTAGGCCTGCGCGAACTGGCCCGGCGCGCCGAGCGCTGCTCGAGCACCTTGTAGAAGCGCAGGTCGATGTAGACCTTCTGGTCGTTCGGGCAGTAGAACGGCCCCATCGCCGCCTGGCCCTGGCCGCACGCGGTCGGCCAGCTGCCGGAGAAGAGGACGAGCTTGGGCGGCCGGTAGGTGCGGCCCGACTCGCGGAAGACGTCGGTCCAGACCTGCTCGGTGCTGCGCAGCACCTGCGAGACGAAGCGTCGCGCCCGGCGTCGTTCGCCGGCGGCGCCGGCGCCGGACCCTGCTGCTGCGACGACCTGGCCGCCGCCGTCGCTGCCGCCCATCATGCCGAGCAGCGCCAGCGGTTGATGCCGAAGATCCAGCCGGCGATGACCGCCACGGCGATGCTGCCGAGGCCGATGCCCGCGGCCGCCGATGCCGAATGCCGCCGCCGCCACCGCCCATGCCGCGAACGTCCTCGACGTTGCTGCTCTCTTCCTGGCCGTCCATGCGCATGTCGTATCTCCCGGCGTCAAGTCGCTGGCATGCTATCCCCGCGGTCAGGCGCCTGCCTGTCGGCCGAGAGGCTGCGCCGCTGTCAGGCAGAGCGGCTCGCGCGCAGGTCTCCGTGCGGTCGCTCACGCCGCCGCGCAGGGACATGCATGTGCGGGCGACGCCGCCCGCGGCGATCGTTGTCCTACCATTGGCGCCATCGCTCCTTCGAGGCCTGCCATGCGCACCGCCACCGAGCTCCTCGCCCAGTACGCCGCGTACCACCGCGACCGGCGCAACATCGTCAGCCACTTCGTCGGCGTGCCGATGATCGTGTTCTGCGATCGGCGTGCTGCTGGCGCGGCCGGCGCTGCGCCGCAGGCGGCGCTCGTCGCTGACGCCGGCGTGGATCGCTCTTCGCGCTCGCCGCCGCGTGGTACGTGACGCGCGGCAGCGCCGTCCTCGGCATCGTCGCCAGCGTCGCCGTCGCCGGCCTGCTCTGGCTCGGCCAGCGGGTGTCGGGCGGCAGCGTTCCGGTCTGGCTCGGCCTGGGGCGTCGGATTCTTCGCCGTCGGCTGGCTGATCCAGTTCATCGGCCACTGGTACGAAGGCCGGAAGCCCGCGTTCGTCGACGACGTCATCGGCCTCGTCGTCGCGCCGATGTTCGTCGTCGCCGAGGCGATGTTCCTGCTCGGCTGGAACAAGCCGCTGCTCTCGGAGATCGAGCGCCGCGCCGGACCGACGACGATGCGCGACATGGCGCGCATCGCCTGAGTCGCCGACCGGGCTCAGCTCGGCGCGGCAGGTAGCGGCAGCGCTTCGCCTGCGCGAGGATGAAGGCGGCGATGCCGTCGACATCGTCGAGGTGGAAAACGGGCAGCCCGGTGGGCGCGGGCAGGGCCGCCACGCTGTCGGTGGCGATCGCGATCACGAACGGATCGATCGGGATACTGAGCGGGCTTGCCCGGTCGCGGCGCGCCAGACCTCGATCTTCGGCAGCGGCGCGTGCTTGAAGCCTTCGACCAGGACCCAGTCGCACTCGACGCAGCTCGGCGACCAGCTGGTCGACGCGTCGGCTCCTCGATGGTCGGGTACTCGCGGATCTTGGCGAGGCGCCGGTCCGACGCGACGACGACCTCGAACGCACCCGCCTGCCGATGCCGCCACGAGTCCTTGCCTTCGTGATCGATGTCGAAGTCGTGATGGGCGTGCTTGACGACCGAGACGCGCTGGCCCGGCCAGGCGCAGGCGAACGATGAGCTGCTCGACGAGCGTCGTCTTGCCCGGAGCCGGAATAGCCGCAGAAACCGATGACATGCATCGGTCGAGTTTATGCGGCGGCGCCGACGCCAATAATCGCGCATGACCAAGGCCGACGACGGCAGCGCCCTGCAGCGCGGCGCCCATCGAGGGCGGACGCTGGCTGGCGCCGTCCGACGCCTTCTTCCGGCCGATGCTCGCGCTCGCCGAGCTCGCGCCTCGTCGACGAGTCCTGCGCCGACGAGCGCCGGCTGCGCACGGCTCGTCGCGGCGCCGATGACGCCGATCGACGCGCGAGCCGACTGCCGCAGCTGCGATCGTCGACGCTGACGCGCGCGAGAACTACTGCCGTCTTCCTCGCCTTTCGCGACGCCGTCGTCGCCGCCGGCAGCGCTCGAGGCGTACTACCTGCGCCTCGTCCGCGCGCCGGACCGATCGCAGTGCCGCCGGCATTCATCGACGCGCGTCGTCGCGGCGCATCGTCGCTCACCCGTCGACGGCCGCTGCGATGCGCGATTCGAGCTGGCGCGCCAGCGCAGCTGCTGTATCGAACGCAGCGGGTCGCGGTCCGCGACGGACGCGTCCTCTGCGCCGATCGCGACGCACGCCGACCGCGCCGAGCGGCATCGGCGGCGGCTCGACCTCGTGCGCCAGCTCCGTCGCCGGCAGCGGCGACGGACCGCCGGCCTGCCCGTCCTCGGCGCCGCCAACGCGCGACGAGTTCGACGCCGCCGCCGATCCCGTTCGCCTTCGTCCCTCGACCTCAGCCACGAGGTCGCCAACGACCTCGGTCACGGCCTCAGCTTCACGATGGCGCGCAGCGGCTCCGGCATGACGCGGCGCTGCGCGCGCGTCCTCGAGCGCTGGATCGCCCACTTCCTCGACGTCGCGCACGACGATCCGGCCGCTGCAGCGGATCGACGATCCAGCGTGGCGCTGGCACGTCGGCCTCGACGCCGGCGGCGACGGCTCTGCTCAACGACCTCTATCGCGGCCAGACGCGCCGGAGTGACGATCGCGCTGCAGCGCCTGATCGGCCTGTTCCGCCTCGACTTCGCCGGATCCGCGCGAGATGCGCGCCGACGTCGCCGGCAAGCCGGTCTACCTCGGCCTGGCGATGAGCGCCGAGCAGACGCTCGAAGCTGAAGCCGCAGAACCTGCTCATCAACCTGCCGCTCGCCGCGTCGGCGTAGCGCGCGATGCCACGACGGCGTCGTGTCGCAGCAAGTCTCGGCCGTCACGGCACCGGTCGCTCGAAGCCGCCAGGCGCTCACCTCAGCGGCCGGCGCGTTCGGGGAAGGAACAGTTGCTCGCCGCCGACGCTTGTACGAGGCGATCGTCCGCTGCCCCGCCGGCGAGAGCAACGCCCAGTCGGCGAACGCCTGCGCAAGCTGCACCTTGACGTGCGGATGCTTCGCCGGGTTGACGACGATGACGCCGTACTGGTTGAAGAGGCGCTGTGTCGCCCTCGACCGGGATCACCAGGTTGCCGCGATTCTTGAAGCTGAGCCAGGTGCCGCGGTCGGTCAGCACGTAGGCGTCGGACTGACGGCCCGATGTTGAGCGCCAGGCCCCATGCCGCAGCCGCATCGCTGGTAGCCGGCGAACTTCGTCGCCGGCGTCGTCGATGCCGGCCGTCTTCCAGTAGCGCAGCTCGGCGCGCGTGGGTGCCGCTCTTGTCGCGCGCGAGATTGAAGGGCGCTCGACTTCTCGGCGATCTCTGCCGAGCGCAGCAACGACGTCTCTTCCCTTCGCGCCGGCCGGGATCGGCCTTCGGCCCGACGATGACGAAGTCGTTGTACATGACGTCGGTGGCGCTTGAGCCCGAAGCCTTCGGCGACGAGCTTCTCCTCGGCCGCCTGGTCGTGCACGAACAGGACGTCGGCGTCGCCGCGTCGCGCCCATGTCGAGCGCCTGCCCGGTGCCGAGCGGCGACGACGCGAACGTCGATCCCGGTCGCCTGCTTGAACGCCGGCAGGAGGTGCGCGAACAAGGCCCGACTGCTCGGTGCTCGTCGTCGACGCCATCGTGATGCTGCGTTCCTGGGCCGCGACGAGCGCCGGCGCTCACGCCAGCGACGCGGCGCAGGCGGTCGCAAGCGCGGCGCGACGCCGCTTCGTGATTCAGCCATCGAGCGACCGAAGCTCTCCCTTGACGAAAAAGACCGCGCGCGACCGGGCGCGCCTCGGAACAGAAGAAATCCGACGTCGGCAGATCGATGTCGATCGCGGCCCTCGTCCATGAGCAGATGACCGGCTCGCCGAGCGCTTGGCCTGGCCGAGGTTGTGGGTGCTCATCACCAGCGTCATGCCGTCGGCGGCGAAGTCGGCGAGCAGCGGCCTCGACGTCACTTCTTCGCCGGGGCCGAGCTCGGGCTGGTCGAGCTCGTCGAGAAACAGGATGTCCGGCCGCACGCGCCCAGCCGCGCGCGAGGGCAAGCGCGTTGCTGCTCGCTGCCGGACAGCGAACGCGCCGGCCGGTGGCGCAAGGCGCCGAGGCCGACGCGGCGCAGCGCCTGTTCCGCGCGCTCGTCGCGCAGCGCGGTCGCGGCATGTCCGGCTGGGCCAGCCAGAGCGCGATGCGAGGTTGTTCCAGACCGAGAGCCGGAGCAGGAAGGGCCGCTGGAAGCACCATGCGCCTGGACACCGGACGGGTCGCAGCCATCTCGCGCGACCCCGGTGCACGCAACCGACCCCGTAGCGCAGCAGGCTGACCTTGCTGGCGCCGGTTACCGCTGACGACGGCGATGAAATCGCCTGGGCGACACGCGCATCGTCGCGTCGCTGAACCGCCTGCACACGCGCCGCGTAGGCGACCGAGGCCTCGCGCAGCACGATCAGGGTCGACGCCCGGAGCACGGTCATCGCCAGCTCGGCTGCCAGCGGGCCGCTGCTGCGCCGGAAAAGAGCGATCGCGACGTTGAGCGAGCGCGACCACGACGAGGCGGCACGAGGCCCAGGCGCGAGCGCGAGCGGCAGGTCGCCCTTGCTCGTCTCGAGCGCGATCGTCGTCGTCATCACGCGCGTCACGCCGTCGATGTTGCCGCCGACGATCATCACCGCGCCGACCTCGCGATGCGCGCGGCCGAAGGCCGATCGAGCAGCACCGTCGCCACCGCCCAGCGCGTCGTGCAGCAGCATCAGCATCGGCGCTGGCGAGCGCGCCGGCGCCCATCGAGCGAAGCTGATCGCCGCCGTCGCGCCAGCGCGTCGGCGACGACCTGGCGCGCGAGCGCGGCGATGATCGGCAGGATCAGGATCGTCTGCGCGATGACCATCGCCGTCGGCGTGAACAGAATGCCCCACGCAGCCGAGCGGGCCGCGTGCGCGACGAGCAGCAGGTAGACGACCAACCGACCACGACCGACGGCAAGGCGAGCAGGGTGTCGAGCACCGCGCAAGACGATGCGCCTGGCCCGGAAAGCGCGCGACCGCGAGCCAGGCGCCCGACGGCGAGGCCGAACCCGGCCGCGAACACGGCACGCGCTGCCGCTGACCGCGAGCGACAGCGCCACGGTGCGGACGAGCGCCGTATCGGCATGGACATACGAGGCGAAATGCGGTTGCGAAGCTTTCCGGCACCGCGCTCATCGCTAATCTTTCATCGGCGTGAACGATTCTGGGTGCCGGCGCGATGCTGGTCGATATGAACCCTGTGATCGCATAGGATCGATCTCGCCTACACGCTGGCGCCGGCGAGCACCGCCGTGCCGACCTGCACCACCAGCTGCCTGGCTGCCTCGAGGCCGGTGGACCGAACCGGCCTCCATCTCTGCCGCACGCGCGAGATGTCGCTGCATACCTGCGCATCGTACGGGGCGAGCTCAAGCGCTGGGGAAGCGAGCTCGGCCGAGCCCTGCTGAATCTGGACGAGGGGCGCAGCTGGCATCGGCTGTCGACGTTCGGATCCGAAGCTACTCTGGGCAGAGCGTCGGGCGCAGGCCCGGCTCGCGCCACAGCTCGCGTCGTTGCGCAACGAGCCTCGAACGGGCCTTCGCGATGGCCTTCGACGACGAAGCCGAAGTGATTCCCGTCTCGGCCAGCCGCGACGAAGCTCTGCCTCTGCTCGGCGATTGGTCGGCGAGGCCATCGCAAGCTCCATCTCGACGTTCAATTCACCGGCAGCGTCGACGCTCTGACGGCGCTGAACGACGGGCGCTGTCTGCTCGCCGGATTTCACGTGCGCTGAGCGAGGCGCCGACGGGCTCGGCGAGCCGCGTTTCGTCTACACGCGCCGTTGCTCCAGCCCGGCTGGCTGCAAGCTCATCGGCTTCGCGCTGCGGGCGCCGGGGCCTCATGGTCGCCGCCGGCAATCCTCCTCGGGATTCGCTCCCTGGCCGACCTGGCACGCCCGGCGCTCCGCTGTGGTCAACCGTGCGCGCGGCACCGGGACGCGCGCGTCGTCTTCCGACGGTCGTGCGCGCGCGTCCCGCACGCTTCTGCGCGAAAGAACATCGCCGCCAGCTACGACCGCGTCGAGGCCGTCGCACCAGCGCCGTCACGGCGCAGAGCGTCTCCAGCGGCGGCGCCGGCGCCGCACGTTCGGGATCCGAGGCGGCGGCGCGGGCCAAGGGGCTCGACTTCATCCATCTCGCTCGGAGGAGCGCTGCTTCCTGCGGCTGACGCTGCAGGAGCACCTGGACGAGGCCGCTTTCATCGCCACCGCGCGAAAGTGCTGGCCTCAATGGCGGGCTGGCAGTGCTGCGCCGCGCGAGCTGCCCGGCTGCCTGCCGTTTCGCGGCGGCCGAGAGTTCTCGCGCTCAAGGACGTGGCTGCCGCTGGGTGGCACTACCGCGAGCCAGAAAGGCACCGACGCGCTAGGCACGGCGAAGCTGTCGGCTATCCTCGGCTGCACGACGGACTCCGTCCGCATGATCGACAGGGACGACATCACCGGGCTGGTCCTCGCCGGCGGCCGCGGCAGCCGCATGGGCGGGGTCGACAAGGGCCTGCAGACGCATCCTCGGCATGCCGCTCGGCGATGCATGCCCTGCTGCGGCTGTCGCCGCAGGTCGGCGAGGTGATGATCAACGCCAACCGCAACCTCGGCGCCTACGAATCGATGGGCGCGCCGGTCTGGCCCGGACGCCCTGCCCGACTATGCCGGACCGCTGGCCGGCTTCCTCGCCGGCCTCGAGCGCTGCGCGACGCCCGTACCTGGCGACCGTGCCGTGCGACTCGCCGCTTTTCCCGCAGGACCTCGTCGCCCGCCTGGCCGAGCGGCTCGGACGTCGACGACGCCGAGATCGCGATCGCGGCGACGCGCGAGGACGGCGAGCTGCGCCTGCAGCCGGTGTTCTGCCTGATGCGCGCGACGGTGCCTGCGGAAAGCCTGGTCCGCTTCACCGGCAGCGGCAGGCGCAAGATCGACGCCTGGACGCGCGACGCCTGCGCCACGTCGCGGTCGAGTTCGACGACGCGCGCGCGTTCGTCAACGCCAACACTGCTCGCCGAGCTGCGCCGACTGCAGCGATGAACGAACGCGCCTCGCTCCGGAGATCGCTGTCGTGCGTCGTCGGCTACGACCCGAAGGCGCTGCCGGTGGCGCAGGCGCAGGAGTTCATCGCCCGCCTCGTGCCGCGCGTGCAGGCGATCGAGAGACTGGCGCTGCGCGCGCGCCCTCGGCCGCGTCGCTCGCGCAGCGACGTCGTCTCGGCGATCGACGTGCCGTCGCACGACAACTCGGCGATGGACGGCTACGCGCTTGCGCGGCAGCGAGCTCGCCGCCGCGGGCGCGAGACGCGTTCACGGTCGCCGGCGCCGGCTTCGCCGGGCGGCGCGGTTCGAGGGCGCGTCGCCGCGCGCGAGTGCGTTCGCATCATGACCGGCGCGGTCGATGCCGGCCGGGCTCGACACCGTCGTGCCGCAGGAGTTCGTTCGCGTCGACGGCGAGCGTCGTGCCACGTCCCGGCCGGCGTCGTGCGAGCCGGCGACAACCGGCGCCTCGCCGGCGAGGACCTCGCGCGCGGCGAGGTCGCGCTCGCCGCCGGCCGCATCGTCTGCGTCCGGCCGATCTCGGCCTGCTCGCGCTCGCTCGGCGCGGCCGAGGTGCCGGCTGCGGCGCCGCCTGCGCGTCGCCTTCTTCTCCACCGGCAACGAGCTGCGCTCGCTCGGCGAGACGCTCGACGCCGGCTGCGGTCTACGACAGCAACCGCTACACGATCTGGGCGCATGCTGCAGCGGCTCGGCGTCGAGGTGCTCGACCTCGGCGTCGTCCGCGACGAGCCGGCCGCGCTCGACGCCGCGCTTCGCAGCCGCCGCCGACGCGCCGACGCGGTGATCACGTCGGGCGGCGTCAGCGTCGGCGAGGCCGATCACACGAAGCGCGGTGATGGCCGAGCTCGGCGACGTGCTGTTCTGGCGCATCGCGATGCGGCCCGGCCGGCCGATGGCGATCGGCCGGATCGAGCAGCGGCGGCCGCGCCGCGCATCCTGTTCGGCCTGCCCGGCAACCCGGTCGCGGTGATGGTGACCTTCTACGCCCTCGTCCGCGACGCGCTGCTGCGCGATGAGCGGCGCGACGCCGGCGCCGCTGCTCGTCGTTCGCGCGGCCAGCGTCGCGCCGATCCGCAAGCGCGCCGGCCGCACCGAGTACCAGCGCGGCGTCGTCAGCGCGCGGCCGACGGCGCGCTGGCAGGTTGCGCATCGACCGGCTCGCAAGGCTCGGGCATCCTGCGCAGCATGAGCGAGGCGAACGGCCTGGTCGTCCTCGGCCACGCGCAGGGCGACGTCGCGGCAGGCGAAGCAGGTCGACGTGCTGCCGTTCGATGCGCTGGATGTAGCCATCGGAACAACGAGAGGAGACACCGCATGACGCGATCCATGATTTCCCGCCCTCGGCCCTGGCGGCGAGCGCAGCGACTGGCGCTTTGCTCGCCGCTGCCGGCATCGCCGTCGAGCCCGCTGCGCTGCTCGCGCTGCTCGTCGAAGTCGCCGGGCGCCGCCCTGGCCGGCCGGCGACGAGCGCGGGCATGGCCAACACGCTCGGCGAGGCGACGACGCTGCGCTGCGGCTGGCACCTCTCGCAGCGCGGCGCGCGCACCTACGAAGCCTCGTTCGTGCGCTCGAACGCGATGCCGAAGTCGCCGTTCGCCAACCCGTCGCTGAGCAAGCCCAAGCCGACCGCGGGCGTGCCGTTCTCGGCCCACGCCTTCAACAGCGAGGCCTTCGACGCCGGCGCCGAGCCGCAGCAGCAGGGCACGCAGATCGATGCCCTCGGCCACTTCGCGTCGATCGCGGCGCCGTGGGATCCGAAGAATCCGTTCTCCGGCCGACGACGCCTCGCTACTACGGCGGCTACAAGCAGCAGGACGTGAAGCCGAGCGCCGATTCGCCGCTGCTGCAAGCTCGGCATCGAGAAGATCCCGCCGCTCGTCACGACGGCGGTGCTGCTCGACGCGAGAAGCCATGTCGGCAAGGGCAAGCCGATGGCCGACGGCGAGCTGGTCACCGCCGCCGCACATCGAGGCGCATGCTGAAGGCGCAGGGGCTGGCCAGGCGCGGCATCCTGCCCGGCGACATGGTGTGGATCTACACCGGCTGGAGCGAGACACTGGAAGGACGGCGACGACGGCGGGCCCTACTACGCGATGGCGCCGGGCCTCGCGGTCGACGCCGCCAAGCTGCTGGCGACGAAGCGGATCGTCGCCATCGGCCTCGACGCGCCGTTCATCGACGCCGTGCCGAACGGCATGCTGCAGGGCAAGGCGCCGCCGGCGACGGCACCGAGCCCGGCCTGCCGTTCTCGATCCACCACTACATGCTGTCGGTGTTCGGCATCCACCACCTCGAGAACCTGAACCTCGCCGCGATGGCGCGCGATCAGCGTCTGGACCTCGTGCGCGATGGTCGCTGCCGTCGCGCGACACAGGGCGCCGCGGGCGCGGTGATCCGGCCGGTCGCGATCGGCCTGCCGGGCCAGCGCTGAGCGGTCACGCGCGCTACTGCTCGACGGTGAACCCCTGACGCCTTGATCGGCGCCTCCCAGCGCTTGAGGTGCGTCGCCTGCGTGCGTCGCGAGCGACTGCGAGTCGGCGTAGCTCGGCGTCAGCGCGAGGGCGCGGATGCGTGGCCTGGATGTCGGGACTGGCGAGCGTCCTCGCGACGGCGTCGCTGATCTTCTGGACGCGGTCCGGCGCGCGCATGTCCCGCCGGTCCGTACAGCGCCGAAGAACGCGTCGGCGACGACGTTGATGCCCAGCCTCCTTCAGCGTCGGCACCTCGGGCAGCACGCGCGCCGAGCGGTTGTCGCCGGTGATGGCCAGGATCCGCAGCTTGCCGGCGCGATGGTGCTCGATCGTCTCGGAGGCGGTGTCGATCATCATCGGCACCTGCCCGCCGCAGCAGGTCCTGCGCGGCGAGCGCGCCGCCCTTGTAGGCGACGTGCGTGAGCGGAATACCGGTCTCCTGGCCCAACAGCACGCCGGTGAAGTGCGGAACGGTGCCGGCGCCCGAGGTCGCGTAGTTGGCCTTGTCCGGATTTGCCTTTGAGCCAGGCGAGCAGCGCCTTGAGGTCGCCGGGCGGCGCGGCCGGGCCGGCGGTGATCGGCGAAATCGAAGGTCGTGACGCGGGCGATCGGCGTGAAGTCGCGCGCCGGGTCGTAGCCGACGTTCTTGTACAGCCACGGCAGGATGACGAGCGCGCCGCTCGGCGCGAGCGCCAGCGCTGTTGCCGTCCGGCGCGGCGCGCTTGAGCTCGCCGAGGGCGACGCGGCCGGCGGCGCCCGGCTTGTTGTCGACGATGACGTTCTGGTCGAGCGACCGCTCCTCATGTTGTCGGCCAGCAGCCGCGCGACGACGTCGACACCGACCTGCCGGGCGGGAAGCCGAACGAGGATCTTCATCGAGCGGCTTGTCCTGCGCCTTCGCGCGCGGCGCGGCCACGCCGAGCGCGGCGGCGCCGGCCAGCAGAGTGAGTTGCCTTCTGTTCACGTTCACGATCACCTCGACCGGTAAGGCGTGACGAGACGGCACGCGACGAGGCATCTTGGGCGACGCCCTGCCGGTGCCGTCATCCGTGTCTTCCCGATCCGGCGCCGTGTCAATCGCGCTCGCGCTGCGCCGCGAGCGCGTGCGCGGTCAGACTGGCCGCGGCGGCTCCGGCTCGGCGTCGAAGCGATCGAAGCCGCAGTAGCAGATGAAGTGGCGGTTGGTCGCGCGACCGAACAGCGCCAGGCCGAGCCGCTCGGCGAGCTCGAGCCCCATCTGCGTGATGCCGCTGCGCGAGACGACGATCGGCACGCCCATCTGCGCCGACTTGATCACCATCTCGCTCGTCAGCCGACCGGTCGTGTAGAAGATCTTGTCGGCGCCGGTCGATGTCGTGCAGCCACATCCAGCCGGCGATGGTGTCGATCGCGTTGTGGCGGCCGACGTCCTCGACGAAGATCAGCATCTCGCCCTGGCGGAACAGCGCGCAGCCGTGCACCGAGCCGGCCGACTTGTACGTGCTCTCCTGCTTGCGCACCGCGTCGAGCAGGCGATAGAGCGTCGCCTGCGACAGCGTGGCCGACGGCTCGCTCGCGGCGGGCAGGCGGATCGAATCGATCTCGCCCATCAGGTCGCCGAACACCGTGCCCTGGCCGCAGCCGGTGGTGACGACGCGCTTGGCGGTCTTCTCGTCGAAGCGCTCGATGCCGGCGCGCGTCTTGACGGCGGCGGCGTGAACGTCCCAGTCGACGGTGATCGAATCGATCTCGCTCGCAGCGATCGACCAGGCGCTGGTTGCGCAGGTAGCCGAGGACGAGCAGCTCGGGGAAGGCGCCGAGCGTCATCAGCGTGACGAGCTCGCGCTTGTCGACGAACACCGTCAGCGCGCGCTCGGCCGGGATCGAGATCGTGCGCGTTGCGCCGAACTCGTCGCGGACTTCGATCTCGCGGGTGAGCGGCGCGCGCCGCGGTCAGTCGGACGATGGGAGGACCTATTTGCGCGGGCCCGTCATCTCCGCCGACGTCGCCTTGTTGCTCGGCGGGCTCGTCGCCGTGCCGGGCGGCGAGTGCGCCCCCGAGGCCTCGAGCGGCTTGGACGCCGCGGGCGTGACCTGCAGCGCGCGCGTACGGGCCGGGGTCGGCGCACGCGGGCGTCTGCTCGGGTGCCGACGCCGCCTTGCCTGCGCCGACCGCGCGCGTGCGATACGTCGCGGCGACACGGTCCATCGACTGGCAAAGCTGGAATGCGCCGACCTTGTCGGTCCACGCCGCCTTGCCCGCCGCTTCCGCGGCCTTCGCCTTCGCCTCGTCGGTCAGCGGCGGCAGCTTGGCGAGCGCCGCGCCGACGGTGAACGCGGTGGTGGCGGCGACGATGACGGAAAGACGCATCGGGATTCCTCTCGAACTCAGGCGGCGGGCCGCTCGCGGCCGGGAGCGGGAACGGTACGCTGTGCCGGGACCTTGCCGGCGGCGATGTCGTCGGCCCAGAGCTTGTGGTGCTCCTCGGCCCAGCCCTCGTCGACGTAGCCGGTCTTCATCGCCCGCCACGACCCGGTGACGCCGATCGTCCCCATGTAGGCGTGGCCGATGAACATCGCGATGATGAACATCGACGACGATGGCGTGGACGATGTGCGCGACCTGCATCTGCGGCCGGGTCAGATCGAGTCCGGGAACGATCTTGTCGAGCACGAACCCCGAGGCGATGACGAACGACGCGAGCACGACCAGGCCGCCCCAGAAGACGATCTTCTCGCCGGCGTTGAAACGGCCCGACGGCGGGTGCTCGCCGCCGAGCATGCCGCCCGCGCGGATCAGCCACTTGAGGTCGCCGCGCGCCGGCAGGTTGCTCGGCAGATAGCTGATGAACATGATCACCGCCGAGATCGCGAACAGCGGCCCGACGAAGTTGTGCAGCGTCTTCAGCGCATACGTCAGCCAGCCGAACAGCGAGCCGCCGATGATCGGCAGCAGGAGGAACTTGCCGAACGACATCACGGCCCCCGACACCGCGAGGATGACGAACGTGATCGCGGTCGACCAGTGGATGACGCGCTCGAAGGGCGTGAAGCGCTCGATGACGCGGCCGGTCTGGCGCCCGTGCCCGCCGATCGGCCCCTTCCACCAGTAGTAGAGCGCGACCGCGGCGATCACGAAGAGCACGATGAGGCCGCCGATCGGGATGATCCACCAGTTGCGCAGCTGCCGCCACGCCTCGCCGGCCGTCGTCGCGCGCGTCCCGGGTAGGCCGTGATCGGCTGGATCAGCACGCCGCGCTCGCCCATCTGCAGGTTGTTGACGCTGCCCGGCGCGTCGCCCGAGTCGTGGACGCCGCGCCAGAACGGCGCGTTGTTGAGCGGCTGGCTGCGCGCGCGCTGCGCGTTGCTGTCGGTCGGCTGCGGCTCGGGCAGCACTGGTCGTCGTGGTCGTCGCCTTGGATCGCCGGCGGCTCCGACGATCGGCGGCGCCGTCGTTCGGGACGACCTGATCTGCGCCGACGCTGCCGGAGCTGCCTGCGGCGCCTCGGTCGCCGCGCGCCGGCCGTGCCTTGCTGCGCGCCGGCGATGCCGGCCGACGCGACGAGGAGAGCGGCGAACGCCGTCTTCGGGAGGGTCAGTCGCATGGTGCCCCTTGGCTCACTTGCGCGGCGCGTAGTCGTTTTGACCCTGCGCGCGGTCGACGAGCTGCGCGTTCCAGCTCGCTCTGGTCGCCCGGCGTCCAGCCGGGAGCGAGGAATCGCTTGTCCTTGTTCTCCCAGACCGGCGTGTCGGACTTGCGCTCGCCGCCCGGCGGAATCGTCTGCACCCTTCTCGCCGCAAGCGACGGCGGCGAGCGCGACGACCATCGTCGAGAGAAGCAGCCGCGCCGCCGCTCATGACTTCTTCGCCGGTGCGGGGGCGGCGCCGGGCGTGCCCTGCGTCGGCCTGCCGTACGCGGTGCCCCAGCCCCAGACCTCGCTGCCCTTGCCGCGGTTGAGGACGCGGGTGCGGAAGATGTCGGCGACGACGTCGCCGTCGCCGCCGAGCAGCGCCTTGGTCGAGCACATCTCGGCGCACGCGGGAAGCTTGCCTTCGGCGAGGCGGTTGCGACCGTACTTCTCGTACTCGGCCTGGCTGCCGTTCTCCTCGGGGCCGCCGGCGCAGAACGTGCACTTGTCCATCTTGCCGCGCAGGCCGAAGGTCCCGTTGGTCGGGAACTGCGGCGCGCCGAACGGGCACGCGTACGAGCAGTAGCCGCAGCCGATGCAGATGTCCTTGTCGTGCAGGACGACGCCTTCGGCGCGTGCGGTAGAAGCAGTCGACCGGGCAGACCGCCATGCACGGCGCGTCCGAGCAGTGCATGCAGGCGACCGAGATGCTGCGCTCGCCCGGGACGCCGTCGTTGAGGGTGACGACGCGGCGGCGGTTCACGCCCCACGGGATGTCGTGCTCGGCCTTGCAGGCGGTGACGCAGCCGTTGCACTCGATGCAGCGCTCGGCGTCGCAGATGAATTTCATTCGTGCCATCGTGTTCTCCCTAAGCCGTGGCTCGCTCGACCTGACAGACCGTCGTCTTCGTCTCCTGCATCATCGTGACGCTGTCGTAGCCGTACGTCGTCGCGGTGTTGACCGCTTCGCCGCGAACGATCGGATGCGCGCCCTCCGGGTAGTACTGGAGGAGGTCGACACCCTGCCAGCGGCCCGAGAAGTGGTACGGCATCCAGACCGTGCCGCGGTCGACGCGCTCGGTGACGAGCGCGCGCACCAGGATCTTCGCGCCGGTCGGTGTCTTGACCCAGACCTGCTCGCCGTCGCGGATGCCGCGGTCGTTCGCCGCCGCCGGATTGATCTCGACGAACATCTCCTGCTGCAGCTCGGCGAGCCAGGGGTTCGAGCGGGTCTCCTCGCCGCCGCCTTCGTATTCGACCAGGCGACCCGAGCTCATGATCAGCGGGAACTGCTTGCCGATGTCCTTGTTCTTCTCCTGCACGCTCTTGTAGAGCGTCGGCAGGCGCCAGAACGCCTTCTTGTCGTCGTGGGTCGGGTACTTGGCGACGAGGTCGGGGCGGGTCGAATAGAGCGCCTCGCGATGCTGCGGGATCGGGTCGGGAAGTTCCAGACCACCGCGCGCGCCTTGGCGTTGCCGAACGGATGGCAGCCGTGGTTCTTCATCACGACGCGCTGGATGCCGCCCGACAGGTCGGTCTTCCAGTTCTTGCCCTCGGCCGCCTTCTTCTCGGCGTCGGTCAGCTCGTTCCACCAGCCGAGCTTCTTCAGGAAGAGGTGGTCGAACTCCGGATAGCCGGTCGTGATGTCGGCGCCCTTCGAGTACGAGCCGTCCTCGGCGAGCAGGTTGACGCCGTCGCTTCTCGACGCCGAAATTGGCGCGGAAGTTGCCGCCGCCGTCCATCACGTGGCGGCTCGTGTCGTACAGGTTCGGCGAGCCGGGATGCTTCAGCTCGGCAGTGCCGTAGCACGGCCACGGCAGGCCGAAGTAGTCGCCGTCGAGGCTGTAGCCGGTCTCCTTGTCGATGCCGCCCTTGGCGCGCAGCGTCTTGACGTCGAAGACGTTCATGTTGCGCATGTGCGCCTTCAGCCGCTCGGGCGACTGGCCGGTGTAGCCGATCGTCCACATGCGTCTGGTTGATCTCGCGCAGGATCGACTCGATCTCGGGCTCGGGCATCCCGCCCTTGCCCGGCACCATCTTGAGATTGGCGACGAGCTCCTTGTCGAAGCCGAGCTTCTGCGCCAGCTGGTACATGATCATGTGGTCGGTGCGCGACTCGAACAGCGGCTCGATCACCTTCTCGCGCCACTGGATCGAGCGGTTCGATGCCGTCACCGAGCCCGCGCATCTCGAACTGCGTCGCCGCCGGCAGCAGGTAGACGGCGCGGTTCGGGTTCAGGTCGCCGGCTGTGCCGCGGCATCGCCGCCATCGCCGCCGATGCGGACGGATACGGATCGATGACGACGAGCAGGTCGAGCTTGTCCATCGCCCGCTTCATCTCGAGGCCGCGCGTCTGCGAGTTCGGCGCGTGGCCCCAGAAGATCAGGCCGCGCAGGTTCGAATCCTGGTCGATGAGCTCGTTCTTCTCGAGCACGCCGTCGATCCAGCGCGAGACCGTCATGCCGGGCTTGGTCATCATGCCGCGGCGCGTACTGCTTCTTGATCCACTCGAAGTCGACCTTCCAGACGCTCGCGAAGTGCTTGAAGGCGCCTTCGGCGAGCCCGTAGTAGCCGGGCAGCGAGTCGGGGTTCGGGCCGACGTCGGTCGCGCCCTGCACGTTGTCGTGGCCGCGGAAGATGTTGGTGCCGCCGCCGCTGACGCCGACGTTGCCGAGCGCGAGCTGCAGGATGCACGAGGCGCGGACGATCGCGTTGCCGGTCGTGTGCTGCGTCTGGCCCATGCACCAGACGACCGTGCTCGGCCGGTTCTCGGCCATCATCTTGGCGACCTTGAAGACCGTCGCCTCGTCGACGCCGCACACCTCCTCGACCTTGTCGGGCGTCCACTTCGCCATGACCTCGGCCTTGACCTTGTCCATGCCGTAGACGCGGTCGGCGATGTACTTCTTGTCCTCCCAGCCGTTCTTGAAGACGTGGTGCAGGACGCCGAACAGGAACGGCGATGTCGGAGCCCGAGCGGATCCGCACGTACTCGTCGGCCTTGGCCGCGGTGCGCGTGAAGCGCGGGTCGACGACGATCATCTTGGCAGCCGGTTTCCTTGGCGTGCAGCATGTGCAGCATCGAGACCGGGTGCGCCTCGGCGGCGTTCGAGCCGATGTACAGCGCGCACTTGGTGTTGCGCATGTCGTTGTACGAGTTCGTCATCGCGCCGTAGCCCCACGTGTTCGCGACGCCCGCGACCGTGGTGGAGTGGCAGATGCGCGCCTGGTGGTCGCAGTTGTTGCTGCCCCACAGGCTCATCCACTTGCGCAGCAGGTAGGCCTGCTCGTTGTTGTGCTTCGACGAGCCGACGACGAAGACCGAGTCGGGGCCGCTCTGCTTCTTCGAGCTCGAGCATCTTGGCGCTGATCTCGTTCAGCGCCTGGTCCCACGAGATCTTCTCGTACTTGTTGCCGACCAGCTTCATCGGCGTCTTCAGCCGATAGTCGCCGTGGCCGTGCTCGCGCAGCGCAGCGCCCTTGGCGCAGTGCGCGCCGAGGTTGAGCGGCGAATCGAACACCGGCTCCTGGCGGACCCAGACGCCGTTCTCGACCACCGCGTCGACCGCGCAGCCGACCGAGCAGTGCGATGCACACGGTGCGGCGGACGACCAGCGACTTGCTCGGGCGTGGCGGCGGATCGGCGGCCTCGGCCTTCTTCACCAGCGTGAGCTGCGCGGTGGCGAGGCCGACGCCGACGCCGAGCCCGGAGCGGCGCAGGAACGCGCGCCGGTCCATCGTCGGCACGGCGCGGCGGACGCCGCGCGCGAGGCTCGCGACCAGCGCCGAGGTCGCGGCCGCGACGCCGACCGGCGACGCCCTGAGGGAGAGTTCTTGCGCGTCAACAGCATGATGGTTCCTCCGCCGCCTCAGGTGCGCGTCGTCTCGTAGTAGCGACGCACGTGGTCGGTCAGTCGATAGCCCTGTCCTGCGGAGTCGCCTCGGTTTCGGCAGCGGCGGCCGGAGCCGCGGTCTCGGGCTTGCGCTGCAGGCGCCGCGGCGGCGAGCGCGGCGCCGGCGGCGACGCCGGCGCCGACGACGAGCGGCGGCGCCCGGTGCGGGGCTCCTGGGAGTCGCGGAGCGTCGGTTCGCGAGGTTGGAAGGGGAGGACTTCATGACGACGACTCCTGACGACACATCGCTCGGCGACGTTTCGCGACGTCGAGAGGCCCCGGCGACAGGCGGCGGCCTTGGGTGGAATTTAGCAGTGAACGGGCATGGATATGCATGCGGGGTAATACGTGCGCCATCGGCCCTCGAGGCGACATGCGGGCAGCCCCGGCTGCTCAAGAATCGAGCAGGTCGAACGCCTGCGCTTCGACGGCGAAGAAATCGCGCGTGAAACGCGCCAGCGCAGCGTAGAAATCGGCATCGGGATGCGCCTCGATTGCACTACACAATGAATCGACCCAGCCGCGCAGGTGGGCGTCGAAGAAGCGCCGCTGCGCCGCCAGGTTGCTGGTCCCCGCGTCGTCGCCGGCGATCAGATAGCGCATCACCTCGCACAGGCTGGCGATGTGGTCCTCGGTCTCGTTCATCGTCTCGCTGCGCGCCAGGCCGAGCTCGCGCAGGCTGTGGCGCAGCGCCGACGAGCGGCTTCTCGTTGAGCTTGCCGGCGAGGTAGAACGAGCCGTAGAGAAAGACCTCGGGCTTGCCGACGCCCTGAAAGAGCGTGTCGAACTCGGCCGCGATCCGCGCCGCGTCGAGCCGGCGCGCCGCGGCGACGAGATCGCCCCAGCTCGCTTCCAGGAATGCGCCGGCGACCGGCGCCTCGGTCACGGCGACCTGGAACTGGGCCATGCATCGCCGCGTCGGGCGGCGCGTAGAAGAGCGCGGCGAGCACGCCGTAGACCTCGGCGCGCGCCAGCTCCTCGGCGTCGTCGGCGTCGGCGGCGAACGTCATCGGCCGCACGCTCGGGGTCGCTGCTCACAGCTCGGTGATCCGCACTTCGCCCGGATCGCTGTGCAGATCGATGACGCGGCAGTCGCCGCACATCTGCAGCCGCTCGGCGGCGCGGCCCTGGAACATCGAATGACCGGACAGCTTGGCGACCATCGACTCGATCGCGCGCAGCGTGCCGAACGGCTTGGCGCAGCGGACGCAGCGGAACGGCTCGGCTTCGTTGAGGACGCGCGGCTGCCGGCGCGCCTTGCCGCCGTCGGCGAGCAGAAGGCGCGGCACGAGCGTGATCGCGTCCTCCGGGCAGGTGCTCGCGCACAGGCCGCACTGGACGCAGTTCTTCTCGATGAAGCTGAGGCGCGGCGAGTCGGGATGGTCGACGAGCGCGCCTTCCGGGCAGGCGCCGACGCACGCCAGGCACAACGTGCAGCGTGCTCTTGTCGACGACGATCAGCGCCGAACGGGCTCGGCGCTCGCCGCCGGCGCCGGCAGCGCGATCGACGTCGGCCGGCGTCGGCGGCTTCGCGCAGCAGGTGCTCGAAGGCGAGGTCGAGCGTCGTCCGCTTGTCGGGCTGGACGGCGAAGGTCGCGGCGCGACGAACCGTCGCCGCCGCCGGCCGGCGCAGCGCAGCGTCGAAGCGAAGCAGCGCCGGATCGCCGGCCGAACGACGCGCGCCGACGCCGCGGCGCCGCGGGCGCCGGGCCCGACAACGTCTCGCGCTCGTTCGCAGCGCGACACCTCGCCGGCGCCGACGATGCGGAAGTGCTCGCCGGCGAAGCCGAGGCCGGCTGAGGATCGCCTGCGCGACCGTCATCTGCGCAGCGATCGCCTCGCGGTACGCGGGCGCTTCCTCGTGCGTCACCAGCACGCCAGACCTGCGCCGCGCCAGTAGGCGATCGCCGCGAGCCAGAGATCGATGCCGACCGACGCCGTGTGCCGGACCTCGAGCGGCAGGACGCGCGCCGGCACGCCGTGCAGCGCCGCGATCGACGCGCGCGCCGCGGCCGAGCGCCTCGATCGCGCCGGCGCCGGCGTCCTCGCTGTGGATCAGCAACGCGGCGTCGCGCCCGCCGGCGCGCGCGTAGGTCGCGAGCATCGTGCGGATGCGCGTGCCGAGCTCTGTTCGGGCGCGGCGTGGCATAGGTCAGCGCCCCGCTCGGGCACACCGTCGTGCACGGCGCCGCAGCCGACGCACAGGTGCGGCTCGACGACGATGCCGCCGCTCCCGGTCCTGCCCTTGGTCTGCGCGTCGCTGCGGATCGCCGCCGCCGAGCAGACGTCGATGCACGCGGTGCAGCCGATCTGGCCGTTCCGCGTGTGGGCGCAGATCTTCTGCTTGTAGTCGAAGAACTTCGGCTTCTCGAACTCGCCGGCGCTGTCGCGCAGGCGCAGCACGGCGGCGAACAGCGCCGCGTCGTCGGCGGCGTGGAAGTAGCCCTGCGGCGGCTGGTGCAGCGCGATCTGCGGCACCGTCCTGCAGGTCGAGGACGAGATCGAAGCGCTCGCTCTGCTCTTCGGCGGCGCGCTCGAAGTCGATCGCGCGCGGCGGCGCCGCAGGCGCGCACGCAGTCGCGATGGCCGGTGCACTTGGCGAGGTCGATCTGGTAGCTGAAGTCGATCGCCTGCTCGGGACAGACCTCGATGCAGGCGTTGCAGCGCGTGCAGAGGTCGGCGTCGATCGGGTTGGCGCGCGTCCACGTCACCTCGAAGGCGCCGAGCCAGCCCGCGATCCGCGTCGGCTTGCCGGTGTGGACGGGCATCGTCCGCGCCTGCGCCAGGGTGCCGCCGGCGTGCGGCAGCAGCAGGCTGACGTCGAGGCTGTCGGCGAGGAGCGCGGCGGCGCGCTGGCCCGATCGGCGCTGCCGATCACGAGGACGCGGCCGGCCGAGGCAGTACGACACCGTCGCCACCGGCTCGGGCGGAGCGAGCTGCGCGGCGGCGATCAGCGCGGCCATCTTCGGCAGCGCGCGTCGCCGCGTCCTTCGACCAGCCGCCGCTCTCGCGGATGTTGACGAAGCGGATCGGCCGCTCGACGAGCGACGGCGCGCCTTCGGTCGCGCCTCGCCAGCTCGAGGAACAGGCGGCTTTCCTGGGTGCAGGCGACGAGCAGGTCGTCGCTCGACTTCGCGGCGCGCTGGAAGGCGCCGGCTTCGCGCCGGCAGAGCAGCGAATGGACGGCGTCGGCGCCGTTCGCGTCAGTCCCCAGGGCCCGGGCCAGCGCCGGGCCGTCGATCGGCATCGTCTCGTTGCAGTTGCAGATCAGGGTCGTCATCGGCGCGGGGTTCAGGGGCGGCAGGCAGGGAAGCGGGCGACTCCGACTGTCGCCACCGTGGCAGGGCCGGCACCATCGGGAGAAGCCACGGCCGGCAGCGGCGCGCTTCCGCGCGCGGCATCGATCTCCTCGTCGAAGAGCCCGAGGACGGCGGCCTGGTTCATCGCGGCGCAGCATCGAGAGCGGGATCGGGTCGGGCTTGCCGTAGTCGTCGATGTAGGTGTCGAGGCCGTCCATCACGTTGAAGTGGGGATCGCTGAAGAGCTTCTTCATGGCCGCGTTGCGGACGCCGGCGTCGACGTCGCGCGCGACGTAGCGGCGAGAAGTCGGAGTCGCTTCGTCAGCCGGGCGACGTCGTCGAGCGTCGGCAGCGGCGGCGGCGGTCGGGCGCCGCCGCCGGCGTCGCGGTCGGCGCGCGACGCACCGCGGGCAGCGTCGGCACGGGCGGCTCGCCGCGTGCCGAGCGGGCGCGGGCGACGCGGGAGTCGCTTCGGCACGTCGGCGCGCCGCTTCGCGCACTCGGCCTTGCGACGCGCCCAGCGCGAGAGGAACCTGTCGCTCGGCCATCACTTGCGCTCCGACGGCGTCACGAACGACTGCGGCCGGCGCCGCGCCTTCTTCTCTTCCGGCCGGTAGTGCTCGTCGGTGTAGGCCTGCAGCCAGGCCGACGAGGTCGGCGCTGCAGCGGCACGTTGTCGACGCGCTCCTGCGCGTCGAGCCAGCGGCCGGCTTCGGTGTACGAGCACGCTGACCGTCTCCGGCCAGGCGCGCGACGGGTCGTCGTCGTCGATGCGCCAGACGACGAACCACACCGGCGCGCCCGAGCTGAGGTTGAGGTAGTAGCCGTCGGCCTGGTCGCGTGCAGCTCGAGCGTGAAGCCGGGATAGAGCGTGCGCCGCACCTGCCGTCGTCGCGCAGGACGCGCGGCGCTCGGTGCCGAAGGCGTCCTCGTGCGGCGACGACCTCGGCGATCGTGAAGCGCCAGTCCTCGCCAGCGGTTCGGCGCGCGCTCGCGATCCATCACCACCGCGACGCTGGATCGCGGGTCGCGGAGCGGGGCGCGGCGTCGCGTTCACGTGTTCTTCGAGATCGCGATGGTCGGGAACTTCGCCGAGAAGTCCTTCGCTGCGCTGCGGCGATCTTGACCGCGACCTGGCGGGCGACGCCGCTTGTAGAGCGCGGCGATCTCGCCGTCGGGATCGCTGACGACGGTCGGCCGGCCGCTGTCGGCCTGGACCCGGATCGACAGGTTGAGCGGCAAGGCGCCCAGGTAGTCCATCTTGTACTCGGCGGCCAGGCGCTTGCCGCCCTCCTCGCCGAAGATGTGCTCGACGTGGCCGCACTTCTCGCACACGTGCACCGCCATGTTCTCGACGATGCCGAGGATCGGCACGCCGACCTTCTCGAACATCTTGATGCCCTTCTTGGCGTCGAGCAGCGCGATGTCCTGCGGCGTCGTCACGATCACCGCGCCGGTGAGCGGCACGCGCTGCGACAGCGTCAGCTGGATGTCGCCGGTGCCGGGCGGCAGGTCGACGATCAGGTAGTCGAGGTCGGCCCAGTTGGTCTGGCGCAGCAGCTGCTCGAGCGCCTGCGTGACCATCGGCCCGCGCCAGATCATCGGGTTGTCCGGCTCGACCAGGAAGCCGATCGACATCACCTGGACGCCGTAGTTCTCCATCGGCTCCATCGTCTTGCCGTCGGCCGACTCGGGCCGGCCCTCGATGCCCATCATCATCGGCTGGCTCGGGCCGTAGATGTCGGCGTCGAGGATGCCGACGCGCGCGCCCTCGGCGGCGAGCGCGAGCGCCAGGTTGACGGCGGTCGTGCTCTTGCCGACGCCGCCCTTGCCCGACGCGACCGCGACGATGTTCTTCACGTTCGGCAGCAGCTGCACGCCGCGCTGCACCGCGTGCGGCGACGATCTTCGAGCGCGACGTTGACGCTGACGTTGGCGACGCCGGCGAACGCCGCGCGCCGCCGCGATCAGCGCCTTGCGCAGCGCATCGACCTGGCTGAGCGCGCCGGATAGCCGAGCTCGACGTCGAAGGCGACGTCGCCGCCCTCGATGCGCAGGTTCTTGAGCTGCTTGCGCGGAGACGAAGTCGCGGCCGGTTTCGGGTCGACCACGGCCTGCAGGGCGCGCAGCAGATCGGTCTCGGCGATGGCCATGAAGTCGAAAGATGCAAGCGTGAAGTCGGATGTCGGGCCAGTCTAGCGCAGCGACTCGCCGAGCAAGGCCGTGCAGCTCGCCGAACACCACGGGCTTGACGAGGTGGCGCGTCGAAGCCCGCGTCCTTCGAGCGCTGGCGGTCGTCGGCCATGGCCCCAGCCGGTGATCGCGACGATCGGGATCTCGCGCGCCCAGGCTGCGGCGCGCAGCCGCCGGCAGACCTCGTAGCCGTTCAGGCCGGGCAGGCCGAGGTCGAGCAGGACCGCGTCGGGACGGAGCGCGTCGGCGCGATCGAGCGCCTCCGGGCCGGTCGTGCGCGACGTGGGTCTCGTGGCCGGCGAGCGAGAGCAGCAGCGCCAGGCTCTCGGCGCTGTCGCCGTTGTCGTCGACGACGAGCATGCGCAGCGCGACCGCGTCGGCGCCGCCGCGGCCGGCGCGCGGCCGGCGCCGCGCGACGCCGGCGCCCTGCGCCAGCGGCAGGCGTGACGACGAACTCGCTGCCTCGCCGAGCGCCGGCGCTCGTCGCGACGACGCTGCCGCCGTGCATCTCCGACCAGCCGCCTGACCAGCGTCAGGCCGATGCCGAGACCGCCGTGCGCGCGCTCGAGCGAGTTGTCGATCTGGCGAGAACATCTCGAACACGCCGCCGATGCTGGTCGGCGGCGATGCCGATGCCGTCTGTCGCGCCACGCTGACGACGGCGCGCGTCGTCGTCGACGCGCGCGTCGACCACGACGCGGCCGCCGTCGGGCGTGAACTTGCACGCGTTGCCGATCAGGTTGCTGAACACCTGCGACAGCCGCGCGCGGTCGGCCTGCGAGCTGACCGGCGCGCTCCGGCAGGCGCACCTCGAGGAGCGTGGCCGGCGCGCTCGGCCGCCGGCCGGCACGCCCTCGACCGCGTGCTCGAGCACCGCCGCCGAGGTCGGCGACGCTCGACGCGCAGCGTCAGCTTGTCGAGGCTGATCCGGCTGACGTCGAGCAGGTCGTCGATCAGGCGCACCAGGTGGCTCGAGCTGGCGCTCCATCACGCCGCCCGCCTTCGTCGAACAGCTCGGCGTCGCCGGCGCTGCGCTGCAGGATCGCGAGCGAGTTGCGCAGCGGCGCGAGCGGGTTGCGCAGCTCGTGCGCGAGCGTCGCGAGGAACTCGTCCTTCCGGCGGTCGGCGTCCTTCGAGCGCCTGACTCGGCTTGCTTCTGCTCGGTGATGTCGCCGATGACGCCGAGCATGCGCTCGCTGACCGTCGGGCCGCGGATCGACGCGGCCGCGCGACGACATCCAGCGCACCTCGCCGTCGGGACGAACGATCCGGTACTCGTTGCTGAGGACGCCGTTCACCCAGGCGTCGGCGATCGCAGCCCTCGCGGCGCGCGCGGTCGTCGGGATGGACGCGCGCCTGGAACAGCTCGAGGCTGATCGGCTCGTCAGCGCCGACGCCAAGGAGCTCTCTCGTCTGCGCGCTCCAGACCATCCGGCCGCTCTGCGCGGTCCAGCTCCCAGTCGCCGTAGTTGGCCGCGTCCATCGCCAGCCGCATGCGCGCTTCCTCTCGGCGAGCGCCTGGCTCGAGGCGGCTGCCGCTCGGTGACGTCGATCGCGTTCGTCACGAGCATGCGCCGGCCCGCTCGCGTCGCGGCCGATCGGCGCCGGTGACGAAGTGCCAGATCCGCTTCTCGCCGCTCGCCGTCGTGATCTCGCGCTCGCCGTTGTCGACGCTCGCCTCGAGGTCGAACAGCGAGCGCGATGACCGGCGTTCATCGCCTCGGCGCGCTCGCCGTAGGCGCTTCCTGGTCCAGGCCGGGAGCGTGCGTCAGCTCGTCGGCGGTGTAGCCGCTGATCTCGGTCCAGGCGCTGGTTGACGAGGAGGACCTCGCCGTCGTCGGCGTAGACCATGGTCGGGATCGCCATGTCGGTGACGACGCGCTGCGAGCGCGCGCCTGCGCTTCGCCGAGCTCGCGCTCGGCGGCCTTCCTCTCGCTGATGTCGCGAAAGACGAGGATGCAGCCGTGCACCGTGCCCTGCGGCGTCGCGGATCGGCGCCGCGCTGTCGTCGATCGGCGTCTCCGAGCCGTCGCTGCCTGATCAGCACGGTGTGGTTCGCCAGGCCGACGATCGACGCCGTCGCGAAGCGCGCGCGAGCGCCGGGTTCTCGACCGGCGTCGCGCGTCGACTCGTTGACGATGCGAAAGCACCGCCTCCGAGCGGCTTGCCCTGCGCGCCTCGGCATCGCCCAGCCGGTGAGCGACTCGGCGACCGCGGTTGAGGTTGCTCGACCCGGCCGTCGAGCGTCGGTCGTGATCACGCGCGTCGCCGATGCTCGCGAGCGTGATCGCGCAGGCGCTCGCCTTGCGCCGCGATCAGTCGCCTCGGCGTCGTCGCGCGCGCGCGCAGGTAGCGCGCAGCGAGCAGGATCGACAGGCCGATCAGCGCGGCGACCGCCGCCAGCGCGGCCAGCACCTCGCTCGAGACAGCGCCGCTCGGTAGGTCCGCGTCGGCGGCGGCCTCGCGCGCGACCAGCCGCGCTGCGTCTCGTGCGCGGCCATCTCGGCGGCGGTCGCGCGCAGCGCCTCCATCTCGGCGCGGCCGGCGCCGAGCGCGATGACGTCGCGGGTGAGGTCGAAGCCCTTGCGGTCGCGCAGCGCCGATCGTCGAGCTCGAGCTCGCCGAGCTTGGCGCCGACGCGGCGCCGCACGTCGGCCATCAGGCGCTGCTGCACCGGGTCGCCGGCGACCAGCCGCTCGAGGCGCATCCATCTGCGCCTGATCGACGCCGACCGCCGCGCGGTAGGGCGCGAGGTACTCCGGCTCGGCCGGTGATCACGTAGCCGCGCTGGCCGCTCTCGGCGTCCTTGACCAGCGACAGGACGTTGTCGAGGGCGAGCAGCAGCTCGTTGCTGTGCAGCACCGCGCGCCGACTCGTTGCGCAGCTGCGGCGGTGTGGTAGACCGAGACGGCGGCGTTGCCGACCGAGCACGGCGGCGCCGATCGCCGACGGCGGCGATGACGATGCGGCCCACTCTCGTGACCATCCGGGCTCCCTCGCTTGCCGGGTCGCAGCAGCGCTCGACGCGCGGGAGCGCCGAGACCGCGCGCAGGCTCAGCGCGGGGATTCTGGCAGAGCGTCCCTAAAATCGCCGGTTCCCTACCGGTCGCCCCATGCCCCGCAAGCTCTTCGTCACGACCGCGTTGCCGTACGCGAACGCGCCCGTTCCACATCGGCCACATGATGGAGTACATCCAGGCCGACATCTGGGTGCGCTTCCAGCGCATGCGCGGCCACGAGGTGCACTTCGTCTGCGCCGACGACGCCCACGGCGCGCCGATCATGATCGCCGCCGACAAGGCCGGCAAGACGCCGCAGGAGTTCGTCGCCGAGATCGCCGCCGGCCGCAAGCCCATCCTCGACGGCTTCCACATCTCGTTCGACAACTGGCACTCGACCGACGGTCCGGAGAACCACGCCCTCGCCAAGGACATCTACCTGCCAGCTGCAGCGAAGGAAGGCCTGATCACGGTCAAGAGCGTCGAGCAGTTCTTCGATCCGGTGAAGGCGATGTTCCTGCCCGACCGCTACATCAAGCGGCGAGTGCCCGGTGTGCGGCACGCCAGGACCAGCTACGGCGACAGCTGCGAGGTCTGCGGCTCGGTCTACGCGCCGACCGACGCTGAAGAACCCGTACTCGGCGCTGTCGCGGCGCGACGCCGGTGCTGAAGTCGAGCGAGCACTACTTCTTCCAGCTCTCGTCGCAGCGCTGCCTCGACTTCCTCAAGCGCTGGACCGCACGAGCCGGGACGGCTGCAGCCCGAGGTGCTGAACAAGATCAGCGAATGGTTCAAGGTCGACGAGCACGGCCACGGCGGCCTCGCCGACTGGGACATCAGCCGCGACGCGCCCTACTTCGGCATCGAGATCCCCGACGCGCCCGGCAAGTACTTCTACGTCTGGCTCGACGCGCCGGTCGGCTACCTGGCGTCGCTGAAGAACTACTTCGACAAGCGGCGGCGCGAAGGCGAGCGGCGAGCCGCGCTCGTTCGACGAGTTCATGGCCGATCCGGCGGTCGAGCAGATCCACTTCATCGGCAAGGACATCATCTACTTCCACACCCTGTTCTGGCCGGCGATGCTGCAAGTTCAGCGGCCGCAAGGTGCCCGACCGCGTCTACGTGCACGGCTTCATCACCGTCAGCGGCGAGAAGATGAGCAAGAGCCGCGGCACCGGCATCTCGCCGCTGCGCTACCTCGAGCTCGGCATGAACGCCGAGTGGCTGCGCTACTACATCGCCGCCAAGCTCGAACGCGCACGTCGAGGACATCGAGTTCAACCCGGACGACTTCGTCGCCCGCGTCAACAGCGACCTGGTCGGCAAGTACGTCAACATCGCCAGCCGGGCGCGCGAACTTCATCAACAAGCACTTCGAGCCAGGCGAGCTGCGCTATCGGGGCGACACCGCGGCGCCGCTCGACGCGCAGGCCGCGCCACGCGCGCGAGCCGGTCGCGCGACTGCTACGAAGCGCGCGAGTTCGGCAAGGCGCTGCGCGAGATCATGGCGCTGGCCGACCGCGATCAACGGCGACTTCGACGCTGCGCCAGCCCTGGGTGCTGGCCAAGGAGCCGAGTCGCGCGCCGCCGAGCTGCAGGACGTCTGCTCGCGGGCGCTGCACGGGCTTCCAGCTGCTCTCGATCCTGCTCGCGCCGGTGCTGCCGGCGCTGACGCGCGGGTCGCGCGCGAGCTGTTCCGGCCGCGACCGCGACTTCACCTGGAGCGACGCTCTGACGCCGTGCCGACGCCGCGATCGCGCGCGTACCAGCACCTGATGCAGCGCGTCGACCCGAAGCAGCTCGATGCCCTGTTCGAGCCGCCGGCGCCGGCCGCGGACGCGCGCGCCGCCGGCCGGCGCCGACGATCGTCGCTGCCGCTTCCCGGCGGCGAGGCGATCGCGCGCGACGATCGCGATCGACGACTTCGCCAAGCTCGACCTGCGCATCGCCCTGATCGTCGCCTGCGAGAAGGTCGAGGGCTCGACCAAGCTGCTCAAGCTCACGCTCGACGTCGGCGAGGCGCGACCGCGCACCGTCTTCAGCGGCATCCAGTCGGCCTATTCGCCCGAGCAGCTGGTCGGCAAGCTCACGGTGCGTGGTCGCCAACCTGGCGCCGCGCAAGATGAAGTTCGGCGTCAGCGAGGGCATGGTGCTGGCCGCCTCGCACGCCGACGAGAAGACGCACCCGGGCCTGTTCATCCTCGAGCCGCACGCCGGCGCGCGTGCCGGGACTGCGCGTCCGCTGAGGCGCGCCGAACCGCCGATGACGATCGCCGCCGTCCGTCGACATCGTGCGCGCTACGACGACCGCTCGTGGGCGACGACGGCCCGACGCGCGGCGTCGAGGACGTCGTCGAGAGCGGCCAGGTGCTCGCCTTCCCGCACCTCGCGTTCGCGCTCGAGCGAGGCCGAGCGGCGCTTCCTCGACCCGCGCTGGGCCGACGCCGAAGGCGAAGAACGTCTCGGTGCGCTGGCCGTCGGGCGAGCTGCGCGGCGCCGCCGGCGACGCCGCCGACCTGGCGGCGCTGCGCGCGATGGTCGTCCGCTTCGCCGAGCAGAGCGAGGCGCTCGCGCTGCGCCTCTTCCCGCACTACCGCGGCCACCTGCGCCGCGGCAACACGTCGTTCCGGCCGACCGACGTCGCCGGCCGCGTGCGCAGCTGGCGCCAGGACGACACGCGGCTGCACATCGACGCCTTTCCCTCGAATCCGATGCAGGGCACGCGGCTCCTGCGCGTCTTCTGCAACGTCAACCCGCACGGCGCGCCGCGCCGCTGGCGCGTCGGCGAGCCGTTCGAGGCGCACGCCAGGCGCTACCTCGGCGCGATCGGCCGGCCGCTGCCCGGCTCGCGCCTGGCTGATGCACGACGACCGGGCATCACGAAGCGACGCCGCACCGAGTACGACCACGTGATGCTCCAGCTGCACGACCGCGCCAAGGCCGACCTCGACTTCCAGCAGCAACGGCCCGCAGGCGCGGGTCGACTTCGCGCCCGGGCACGACCTGGGTCGTCTACAGCGACCAGGTCCTGCACGCGGCGATGGGCGGGCAGCACATGCTGGAGCAGACCTTCCTGCTCGACGTCGAGCACCTGCGCCATCCGGAGACGTCGCCGCTGCGAACGCTCGAGCGGCTGCTGCACCGGCCGCTGCGCCTAGCGCGCCGCGTCCCCGTCGCGCAGCGCATACGCACGCGGCGGGCCGGGCGCAGGACGCATGCATGCGCGTGAGATATGCTCTGAGCGCACATCTCATTAACATATCGCACAGCATGGAACTGAAGACGGCGCGACTGACGCTGCTGATCGACCCGGCCAAGAAGGAGGCGTTCGAGCTGCCTGCTGCTCGGCGCCAGGACCAGACCCCCTCGCAGGTCGTGCGCCAGCTCATCCGCGACTACCTGACGCAGCACGGCGTGCGACTATGTCCCGAGCGGGGCGGCCGTGCCGCGCAGGCGCAGCGGGCGGCGTCGCGATCGCCGGCCGGTCGCGCCAGTCCGGCGGTAGGCGGCGAAATGCAGGCAAGCGCCGCCGCTGATCAGCGTCGCATGAACGGACTCTTCGACCCGGCGCGCTGGCTGCATCTGGACTGGGTGCTGGTCATCGTCGTCGCCGGCTGGCTGCTGGTCGGCGCGGCTCGGCCTCGCTCGCGCTTGCGCAGCCTCGGCATGGGTCGCCAAGGCGCTGTTTCCCGCAGGCGGCGCGATCGCGTTGCTGCTTGTTCGGCGTCGCGCTCGCCTGCGGCTGTTCGCCGACGCCCGCAGGTCGTCGTGCTGCCGCTCGGGCTACCGGGACTGCCCTTCCACCTTCGCCTCGACACCCTCGCCGGCCTTCTTCCTGATGGTGATCGGCGCAGCGTCGGCCGGCGTGTCGGCGTTCGCCGCGGGCTATTTCAGCAAGGGCGAGGGCACGCCGCCGGGCCTGCTCTGCCTCGAGTACCACGTCTTCCTCGCCAGCATGGCGATGGCGTGGTGCTCGCCGACGACGCCTACGCCTTCATGGTGATGTGGGAGACGATGGCGCTGTCGTCGTTCTTCCTCGTCATCGCCAACCACCGCATCGCCGAGATCCGCCGCGCCGGCTACCTGTACCTGCTGGTCGCGCACGTCGGCGCGATCGGCATCCTGCTGTGCTTCGGCGTGCTGCAGGCCAACACCGGCGACTACACCTTCGCCAACATGCGCGCGCAGCAGCTGACGCCGTTCTGGGCCTCGGTGGCGTTCCTGCTCGCGCTGTTCGGCTTCGGCGCCAAGGCCGGGCTCGTGCCGCTGCACGTCTGGCTGCCCGAAGCGCACCCGGCGGCGCCGTCGCCGGTGTCGGCGCTGATGAGCGGCGTGATGCTGAAGACCGCCGATCTACGGCCTGCTGCGCGTGCACCTTCGACCTGCTGCACGGCGCAGATCGTGGTGGTGGGGCGTGCTGCTGCTGGCGCTCGGCCTGGCCACGCGCCCTGTTCGGCGTCGTCTTCGCCGCCGTGCAGATCGACATGAAGCGGCTGCTCGCCTATTCGTCGATCGAGAACATCGGCCTGCTGTTCGCCGGCATCGGCCTGACGGTGCTCTTCTCGGCCTACGACATGAAGCCGATGGCGGCGCTCGGCGCTGACCGCGGCGCTCTATCACGTCGCCAGCCATGCGTTCTTCAAGAGCCTGCTGTTCCTCGGCACCGGCGCGCGTGCTGCACGCCACCGGCGAGCGCAGCCTCGGCAAGCTCGGCGGCCTGATCCGCACCATGCCCTGGGTCGCCTGGCTCACGCTGGTCGGGGCGCTGGCCAGCGCCGGCCTGCCGCCGCTCGAGCGGCTTCGTCTCCGAATGGCTGCTGCTGCAGAGCTTTCTGTTCACGCCGGGCCTGCCGAGCTCGCTTCCTCAACATGCTGATCCCGGTCGTCGCGGCGCTGATCGCGCTGGTCGCGGCGCTGGCCGGCTACACGATGGTCAAGTTCTTCGGCGTCATCTTCCTCGGCCAGCCGCGCGAGAACAAGCCTCGCCCAGGCCCAGCGACGCCGGCACCATGGGAGCGCGCCGGCATGGTCTGGCTGGCGCTCGGCTGCGTCGCGCTCGGCCTGCTGCCGATCCAGTTCATCCAGCTGATCGATCCGGTCACGCGCCAGCTCGTCGCGACGGCCTGGGCGCCACGGTCGCCGCCAACGGCTGGCTGCTGGCGCCGGTCGACCGTCGATCGCGCGAGCTACGGGCCGGTGGCTCTTCCTGCTCGGGCTGGCGGCGAGCTTCGCGCTGGCGTTCGCCTCTCGTGCGCCGGCTCTACCACGGGCGCACTGCGCCGCGGCCGCGCCGTGGGACTGCGGCTTCCCGTGGCAGACCGCGCGCGATGCAGGACACGGCCGAGGGCTTCGGCCAGCCGATCCGCCAGATCTTCGAGCCGTTCTTTCGCATGCAGCGCGAGCTGCCGATCGCCGCTTCGACGCGCGAGCCGCGCTACCGCGGTCGTCGTCGAGCGACCACTTCTGGCACTGGCTCTACCGTGCCGATCGCCGATCTCGTCGAACGGCTGTCGCGCTGGATCGGCGCGGCTGCAGCAGGGCCGCATCGCGGTCTACCTGCTGTACAGCTTCCTGACCCTGGTCGGTACGTGCCTGCATGCTGCGTGAAGCCGATGAGCGTCCTCGGCATCCTCTCGCAACTGCTCGAGATCGTCGTCGCGCTGCTGCTCGCGCCGCTCCTCGATCGGCTGGATCAACCAGTGCCGCGCCTGGCTGCAGAACAAGTCGGCGCCTGGCGCTGCTGCAGCCGTACCGCGTGCTGCACAAGCTGTTCAACAAGGAGTCGGTGGTCGCCGAGCACGCGCTCGCCGCTCTTTCGCGCCGCGCCGTACATCGTCTTCGGCTGCATGCTGCTGGCCAGCGCGATCATCCCGACGCTGTCGACCGACCTGCCGCTCGCGCCGGCCGCCGACGCGATCGCGCTGGTCGGCCTGTTCGCGCTCGCGCGCGTGTTCATCTCGCTGGCCGCGATGGACGTCGGCACGTCGTTCGGCACGCTGGGCGCGCGCCGCGAGATGCTGATCGGCTTCCTGGCCGAGCCGGCGCTGCTGATGGTGCTGTTCTCGGCGTCGCTGATCCCCAAGTCGACCTCGCTCGCCACCATCGTCGAGACGCTGGCGCACCGCGAGCTGCGCGATCTATCCGAGCCTGGCATTCGCCGGCGTCGCGTTCACGATGATCTCGCTGGCCGAGAACGCGCGCGTGCCGGTCGACAACCCGTCGACGCACCTCGAGCTGACGATGATCCACGAGGCGCTGATCCTCGAGTACTCGGGCGCGCCACCTGGCGCTGCTCGAATGGGCGGCGAGCCTGAAGCTGTTCGCCTATTCGTGCATCGGCCTCGGCGCTGTTCGTTCCCTGGGGCGTGGCCGAGGCGCCAGGCGCCGCTCGCGATGCTGCTGGCGTTGCCGGTGCTGCGTCGCTCAAGCTCGCCGTCGGCGGCGCGCTGCTCGCGCGCTGATGGAGACGGCCAGCGCCAAGATGCGCATCTTCCGCGTCGCCGGAGTTCCTCGGCACCGCGTTCCTGCTCGCGGTGATCGGCATGCTGGTCCACATCCTGCTCGGAGCGCTAGAGCATACGAGCCGCGCGAATGAGCCTCCCGTCGACACCAGCTGATCAACCTGTTCGCGCGCGATGCTGCTGATGCTCGCCTTCGCGATGATCTCGCAGCGCCGCATCCTGTCGCTCATCCACCTGTTCACGCTGCAGGGCGCGGCGCTGGTCGCTGGCCACCGCGGTGGTCGGCTACGCGACCAACCAGCCGCACCTGTACCTGTCGGCGGCGCCTGACGCTTGCTGCTCAAGGTGATGCTGATCCCGTGGCTGCTGCACCGGCTGATCATCAACGCCTCGACGTGCGCTGGGACGTCGAGGCGCTGATCAACATCCCGACGACGATGCTGATCGGCATCGTGCTGGTCGATCTTCGCGTTCAACCTCGCGCATGCCGATCTCGCAGCTCGTCGTCGACGATCGCCGCGCGGCACGCTCGGCATCGCGCTGGCGTGCGTGCTGCTGTCCGTTCCTGATGATGATCACGCGCGCGCAAGGCGGTGCCGCAGGTGATCGGCTTCCTCGTCGATGGAGAACGGCCTGTTCTTCGCCGCCACCTCGGCGCACCTACGGCATGCCGATGGTGGTCGAGCTCGGCATCGCGCTCGACGTGCTGGTCGGCATGCTGATCCTCGGCGTGTTCATGTTCCAGATCCGCGAGCAGTTCGACAGCCTCGACATCCGCCACCTCGAGAAGCTGAAGGAAAGACTGACGTCGGTGATGCGCTGTCTCCTCGTCCTCGTCATCGCCGCTGGTCGGCAGCGTCGTCGCTCGCACTTCGCCGGGCATCGCGCGATTCGCCCGCGACGTCAACGTCCGGCGTTCAGCCTGGCACCTTCGTCGCGGCCATGCGCGCTGACCGTCGCGCGTCGATCGCGGACGGGCCCGCTGCTCGCGCTGCGACCAGCGAGTTCTTCATCGATCCGTTGAACGTCTTCCTGGTCGCGCTGACCGCGTTCGTCGGCCTGACCACCGCGATCTTCTCGCGGCCCTACATGCGCGTCGAGCAGGACCACGGCAAGATGACGCCGGCGCGGCTGCGCCTCTATCACAGCATGTACCAGCTGTTCAGCTTCACGATGCTGCTGGCGCTGACGACCAACAACGTCGGGCATCCTGTGGGTGGCGATGGAGGCGGCGACGCTGACGACGGTGCTGCTGGTCAGCGTCTACCGCACCGCCGGCCAGCCTCGAGGCGGCGTGGAAGTACTTCATCCTCTGCGGCGTGGGCATCGCGCAGGCGCTGTTCGGCACGGTGCTGCTCTACATGGCGGCCGAGAAGGTCCTCGGCGCCGGCGGGCGGCGCGCTGCTGTGGACCCAGCCTCGACACGGTGCAAGGCCCGGCTCGACCCGAACATCATCACCGCTGGCGTTCGCCTTCCTGTTCATCGGCTACGGCACCAAGGTCGGCCTGGTGCCGCTGCACAACTGGCTGCCCGACGCCCACGCCGGAAGGTCCGACGCCGGTGTCGGCGGTGCTGTCCGGGCCTGCTGCTCAACGTCGCGCTGTACGCCGCTGCTGCGCTGCAAGGTGCTCACCGACGGCGCGCTGCACAACGCGCTGGCCGGCCAGCCTGCTGATGGGCTTCGGCCTGGCCTCGGTCGTCGTCGCGGCGTTCTTCCTGTCTCGGCAGAAGGACGTCAAGCGCATGTTCGCGTACTCGTCGATCGAGCACATGGGCCTGATCACGTTCGCCTTCGGCCTCGGCGGCCCGATCGCCAACTTCGCCGGGCTGCTGCACATGACCGTGCACTCGCTCGACCAAGTCGGCGATCTTCTTCGCCGTCGGCCACGCGGCGCAGAAGGCCGGCACGCAGGTCATGGACGACATCCGCGGCCTCGATCAAGGTCAGCCCGACGGTCGGCTGGGGATTGATGCTCGGCTCGCTCGCGATCCTCGGCATGCCGCCGTTCGGCGTCTTCGCGAGCGAGTTCCTGATCCTCACCACGGCGATGCGCGAGCAGCCCTGGGCGACGCCGATCCTGCTCGCTGTCGCTCGGCGTCGCCTTCGCCGTCGGTGTTCGGCCGGGTCCAGCCGATGGTGTTCGGCGAGACCACGGTCAGGCCGCTGGCGCATTCGCCGGCGCTGATTCCGGTGTTCATCGCATCTCGGCGCTCGGCCTGATGCTGGGCTCTGTGATCCCGCCCTACCTCGTCGGCTGGTACACGCCAGGCGGCGCGGATGCTCGGAGGCTGACGCGTGCGCGATCCCGGACCTCGAGCGCTCGACTCGAGCGCCTGCCGGCGCCGCTGCCGATCTGGCGCGCGCAGCGTCGACGCGCGAGCGCCTGGCAGGTCGCCGCGCGCGCCGGCTCGCGCGCGAGCAGGCGCGCGGCTGGTCGCGCTCTGGGGCGCGATCGAGCGCTGGCGCGAGCGCGGCGGCTTCGCGGTCTGCGCCGCCTACGCGCGTCGTCGACGGCCTGACGTGTGCTCGAGCATGCGCTGCCCGCCGATGCGCGCGACGCTATCCCGACCTGTCGCCGATCTTCCCGGCGGCGAGTGCGGATGCAGCGCGCCACGGCCGACCTGCTCGGATCGTCGCCGCCGGCGCGCGCGACACAGCGGCCCGTGGCTGGACCACGGCGCCTGGCCGCCCGGACCAGTTTCCGCTTGCACGGCGCGAGTCCGTCGGCCGTGCCGGCAAAGCGGCAGGCGGCCGGTCGACTACGCCTTCGTTCAGCGTCGAAGGCGACGGCGTCCACGAGATCCCGGTCGGCCCGGTGCACGCCGGCATCATCGAGCCGGGGCACTTCCGCTTTTCGGTCGTCGGCGAGAAGGTGCTGCGCCTCGAGGAGCGGCTCGGCTACACGCACAAGGGCATCGAGAAGCGCTTCACCGAGCTCGCTGCCGCTCGAGGCGCCATCGCCTCGCCGGGCGCGTCTCGGGCGACATCGACGGTCGCCTACGCGTGGGCCTACCGCATGGCGCTCGAATCAGCGGCCGGGCTCGCACGGCGCCGGCGCGCGCGCGCTGGCTGCGCGCGCTGCTGCTGGAGCGCGAGCGGCGTCGCCAACCACCTCGGCGACCTCGGTGCGCTCGGCAACGACGCCGCGCTTGGCGTTCGGCCTCGCGCAGTTCTCGCGCCTGCGGGAGGACTGGCTGCGCATGTCGAACCGGCGGTCGTTCGGGCATCGACTGCTGATGGACGCGCGTCGTGCCGGGCGGCGTGGCCGGCGATGTCGACGTCGCGAGCAGCGGACCGGATGCGCGCCGCAAGCGAGCGCATCGCGCGCGAGGTCGCCGGAGTTGCGCGACGATCTATGACGAGCACGCCGGACTGCAGGACCGCTTCATGCGGCTGCGGCCGCGTGAGTCCCGAGCTCGCGGCGCGAGCTCGGCCTGCTCGGGCTCGCCGCGCGCGCCAGCGGCATCGCGCGAGGACGTGCGCTGCGACTCTCCGTGTGCGCCGTACGACGCGCTCGGCGTGCAAGATCGCCGTCGACGACGGCGGCGACGTCGCGGCGCGCGTTGCCGTGCGCTTCGTCGAAGCTGCTCGAATCGATGCGGCTGATCGCTGCGATCACGGCGGCGCTGCTCGATCCGCAAGCGTCGGGCGATGTAGCGCGTGGCGATCGACGGCGCGCCCGCGCGATCGCCTCGCAATCGGCTGGGTCGAAGGCTGGCGCGGCGCCGTTCTGGTCGCGCTCGGACAAGCGGCCGCGCACGGCCACGCATCCGCCGCTGCCATCTGCCACGATCCCTCGTGGTCAGAACTGGCCGGTGCTCGAGCACGCGGTGATCGGCAACATCGTTCCCGACTTCCCGCTGATCAACAAGTCGTTCAACCTGTCGTACAGCGGGCAGGACCTCTAACCCGGATAAAAGCCGTCCATGCTCCATGATCCTGCGCCAGATCGCTCGCGTCGGCATCCGCACCGAGCCCCGTCCCGACCCGGCGGCCGACGATGTCGTCACCGCGCGACTGCAGCGCGACATCCTGCGCACGCTGGGCCGCGCGCTGGCGATCCGGCCATGTCGACGCCGGATCGTGCAACGCTTGCGAGCTCGAAGCGCATGCGTTGATGAATCCTTACTACAACATCGAAGGGCTTGGCATCCGCTTCGTCGCCAGCCCGCGCCACGCCGACGCGCTGCTCGTCACCGGCCCGGTGTCGCAGCACATGGCGATCGCGCTGCAGCGCACGTACGACGCGACGCCCGAGCCCAAGCTCGTCATCGCCGCCGGCGCACTGTGCGTGCGGCACCGGAATCTTCAGCGAAAGCTACGCGACGGTCGGTGCCGTCGACAGGCTGTTGCCAGTCGACGTGAGGATCCCCGGCTGTCCGCCTTCGCCGACGGCGCTGCTCCAAGGCATCCTCGCGGCGATCACCGTCGCCGCGCCGCCGCCGCCGAGGATCGAGCCAACGATCGAGCCGAACGATCGCGAAGCCGGAATCGTCGCCAGACGCTATAGACTAGCGGCCGAACGGCTTGTCCCAGCTGTTTCGCGGAGCGCGATTCGCGAGCAGTCGCCGGCAATCATGTACAACGACGCGCCAAGAGGGCGCGCGAGGAGCTCTCGATCGGCCATGGCAGGTACGCGCAAGAAGGCGGCTGCAACGGGCACGCGTGGCACCGCGACGAAGGGTCGCGCCGCTGCGAAGCGGGGTTGCGGCAAGCGCGGCATCGCCACGAAGCGCGGCGCCAAAAGCAAAGCGCGGTGTCACCGGCAAGCGCGCCGTGACGTCGGCCGCCGAATCGAAGCCTTCGAAAGCGCCGGCGCCAGCACTTACGCCAGCGGCGCTGCGCACCGTCTCGCGCAACGCGAGACCGAGCTCGCGCTGATCAACTCGATCCAGCAGGGCTCGCAGCCAGGCTCGACTTCCAGCGGTCGTCGACCTGATCGGCGACCAGCTGCGGGTCTTGTTCGCAACACCCGACCTTTCGATCAGCTGGTTCGACGAATCGGCCAACCTCGTTCGCACGCTCTATGCGTACGAACGCATGGCCCGGCGACTCGAGTTGCCGCCCAGCGCGCCCCGGCCCGGCGGACTGTACGAGGTCGATGCGCAAGTCCCGCGTTCCCCCATGTCTTGCAACCGCTCGCTGGACTACAAGCGCTACAACCTGACGCCCGTTCCGGGCGCCGACAACAGCAAGTCGATGCTGAGCGTCCCCATCGTCGTCGGCGACCGGTTTCTCGGCGATATCAGCATCGAGAACTTCGAGCGGGAGAACGCGTTCGCGCCGCCGGATATCCGGCTGGTCTCGACGGTCGCGGATCGCGTTGGCGCCGCGCTCGAGAACGCGCGACTCTTCGACGAGACGCAGCGGCTGCTGAAGGAGACCGAGCAGCGCGCCGCCGAGCTGGCGGTGATCAACAGCGATCCAGCAGGGCGATCGCCGCCGAGCTCGACTTCCAGGCGATCGTCGATCTCGTCGGCGACAAGCTGCGCGAGGTGTTCGGTACCGGCGACATCGGCATCCGCTGGTAACGACGAGAAGACGAACCTGCAGTCACTACCTGTACGCCTACGAGCACGGCAAGCGGCTGAGACTCCGCGCCACGGCGCCCGTCGCCGGGCGGCCCGTTCAGACGATGCTGCGGACGCGCCAGCCGCTGGTTCTGAACACGCGCGGCCGAGTATGCTACGATGCCCGGCGGCACCGGTCCCCGGAACCGACGCCAGCAAGTCGCATGGTCGCGGTGCCCATCGTCAGCGGCGACCGCGTGCTCGGCACGATCGCGATCGAGAATTACGAGCGCGAGAACGCATTCGGCGAGGCCGAGCTGCGGCTGCTGACGACGATCGCCGCGACGCATGGGCGCCGCGCTCGAGAACGCGCGGCTCTTCGACGAGACGCAGCGGCTGCTGAAGGAAACCGAGCAGCGCAACGCCGAGCTCGCGGTGATCAACAGCATCCAGCAGGGGATCGCCGCGGAGCTCGACTTCCAGGCGATCGTCGATCTCGTCGGCGACAAGCTGCGCGAGGTATTCACGCGCCGACGACATCGGCATCCGCTGGTACGACCATGCAAGACCAGCCTGGTGCATTACCTCTACGACGTACGAACATGGGCGTGCGCCTGACGATCCCGCCGGCGCCGCCGTTGAAGGCGTCGCTGTGGACACGCTGATCTCGCGACGCGAGCCGCGGGGTTCCATGACACGCAGGCGGAACGTCGCGGCCGGTCGGCGTCGATGCCGGGCACCGACACGACGTCAAGTCGGTCGTATCGCGTTCCGATCATCGGCAGCGACCGCGTGCTCGGCTGCATCAGCATCGAGAACTTCGAGCGCGAGCACGCGTTCGGCGAATCCGAGGTGCGCCTGCTCACGCACCGTCGCCGTCGAGCATGGGCGTGGCGCTCGAGAACGCGCGCCTGTTCGACGAGACGCAGCGGCTGCTGAAGGAGACCGAGCAGCGCGCCGCCGAGCTGGCGGTGATCAACAGCATGCAGCAGGGCGTCGCCGCCGAGCTCGACTTCCAGGCGATCGTACGACCTCGGTCGGCGACAAGATCCGCGAGATGCTCGAAAACGCGGACGATGCTCGGCATCCGCTCGTACGACCACCGAGACCGGTCTGGTCCACTACCCCTACGACGTTCGAGCACGGCGTGCGCTCTCACCGATTCCGTCCGCGCCGCCACGATCGGCTCTCACGGCGCACGATCATCGTCGAACGCGCGAGCCGCTCGTCATCAGAACCTACGGCGACGCCGAGATCGCGGTCGAAAGACGGCGATCCACTCGGGCACCGGTACGCGGACAAGTCGCGTCTGCAGCGTCCCGATCGTCGCGCGGCGACGACGCGTCATCGGCGGTCATCGTCGTCGAGGATGACAGCGCGAGCACGCGTTCTGCGAATCCGACGTGCGCCTGCTGTCAGACGCTCGCCAACAGCATGAGCGTGCGCGCTCGAGAACGCGCGCCTCTTCGACGAGACGCAGCGGCTGCTCAAGGAGAGCGAGCAGCGCGACGCCGAGCTCGCGATCATCAACAGCGTGCAGGCGGCGCTCGCCGCCGAGCTCAACATCCAGGGCATCTACGACGCGGTCGGCGACAAGATCCGCGAGATCTTCCACAACACGGACATGGGCATCCGCATCTACGATCCGGAGACCAGACCTCGATCCACTATCCGTACGTCTACGAGAACGGCAAGCGCATCGACGATCGCGTCCGGACCGCTCGCAGAGCAGTGGATTCGCCGCGCATCGTCCTGCGCACGCGCGAGACGCTCGTCGATCAACGAGAACATGGCGCAGGCGATCGGCGAAGTACGGCAGCTTCACGCTGCCCGGGACGCAGATGGAGAAGTCCGCGGTCTACGTGCCGCTGGTCGCCGGCGACCAGGCGCGCGGGCGTCATCGACCTCGATCGACATGCGAGCGCGAGCACGCGTTCAGCGATTCCGACGTGCGCCTGCTGCAGACGCTCGCCAACAGCATGAGCGTCGCGCTCGAGAACGCGCGCCTCTTCGACGAGACGCAGCGCCTGCTCAAGGAGAGCGAGCAGCGCGACGCCGAGCTCGCGATCATCAACAGCGTGCAGGCGGCGCTCGCCGCCGAGCTCAACATCCAGGGCATCTACGACGCGGTCGGCGACAAGATCCGCGAGATCTTCCAGCAACGCGGACATGGGCATCCGCATCTACGACCCGCAGACGCAATCTGATCCACTACTCCGTACATCTACGAGGACGGGACAGCGCATCGCGATCGCAGTCCGAGCCGCTCGGCGACAAGGGCTTCGCCGCGCACGTGCTGCGCACCCGCGAGACGCTCGTGATCAACGAGAGACATGGCGGCAGAGCATCGGCGAGGTACGGCAGCTCCACGCTGCTGCCGGGACGCAGGACGGAGAAGTCCGCGCTCTACGTGCCGCTGGTCGTCGGCGACCAGGCGCGCGGGTCGATCGAACCTGATCGATCGTGAGCGCGAGCACGCGTTCAGCGAGTCCGACGTCCGCCTGCTGCAGACGCTCGCCAACAGCATGAGCGTCGCGCTCGAGAACGCGCGCCTCTTCGACGAGACGCAGCGGCTGTTCAAGGAAACCGAGCAGCGCGCCGCCGAGCTCGCGGTCATCAACAGCATCCAGCAGGGCATGGCCGCCGAGCTCGACTTCCAGGCGATCGTCGACCTGGTCGGCGACAAGCTGCGCGAAGTGTTCCAGCACCGGCGACATCGGCATCCGCTGGTACGACCCGACGGCAGACCTGATTCACTACCTGTACCAGTACGAGCACGGCGTGCGGCAGCGTCGTGCCGTCGCGCCCCACCTGCGCCGGCGGCGCATGTGCAGGGCTGTCACGTAACGCGCCAGCCGCTCGGTGATGAACAGCCAGGCCGAAGCGGCGGCGCTGGGCATCGGTCCGTCATTCCCGGCACCGACGACAGTCAGTCCGACGGTCGTTCGTCCCGATTCTCGGCGGCGACCGGGTGCTCGGCACGATCGTCGCTCGAGAATTACGAGCGCGAGAACGCGTTCGGCGAAGCCGAAGTCCGGCTGCTGCAGACACCGTCGCCGCGAGCATGGGCGTCGCGCTCGAGAACGCGCGCCTCTTCGACGAGACGCAGCGCCTGCTCAAGGAGACCGAGCAGCGCGCCGCCGAGCTCGCGATCATCAACAGCGTGCAGGCAGGCGCTCGCCGCCGAGCTCAACATGCAGGGCATCTACGACGCCGTCGGCGACAAGATCCGCGAGATCTTCAACCAACCGGACATGGGCATCCGCATCTACGACCCGCGAGACGAATCTGATCCACTATCCGGTACTCGTACGAAAACGGGAAGCGGATCACGATCGACTCCGAACCGCTTCGCGGAACAGCGGATTTGCGGCTCACGTCCTGCGCACGCGCGAAACGCTCGTCATCAACGAGAACATGGCGCAGGCGATGGCGAAGTACGGCTCGTTACGTCTGCCGCGGCACGCAGATGGAGAAGTCGGCGATCTATGTGCCGCTGGTCGCCGGCGACCAGGCGCGGGCGTGATCAGCCTGATCGACATGGAGCGCGAGCACGCGTTCAGCGATTCCGACGTGCGCCTGCTGCAGACGCTCGCCAACAGCATGAGCGTCGCGCTCGAGAACGCGCGCCTGTTCGACGAGACGCAGCGCCTGCTCAAGGAGACCGAGCAGCGCGCCGCCGAGCTCGCGGTGATCAACAGCATCCAGGAGGGCATGGCGGCCGAGCTCGACTTCCAGGCGATCATCGACCTGGTCGGCGACAAGCTGCGCGAGGTGTTCAACACCGGCGACATCGGCATCCGCTGGTACGACGCGAAGACCGAACCTGCTCCATTATCCTGTACCAGTACGAGCACGGCGATGCGCGCTCAGCACCGTCCGCCAGCCGCCGCCGGCAGGCGGGGTGTGGTCGCAAGGTCGTCGAAGACGCGCCAGCCGCTGGTCGACGAACACCGCGTGCCGAGGCGGCGGCGCTAGGTAGTCAGCGCGATTGCCGGGCACCGACGACGAGCCATCCGTCGGCTGTTCGTCCCGATCCTCGGCAGCGATCGGCGTGCTCGGCGTGATCGTCACTGGAGGACTACGAGCGCGAGAACGCGTTCGGTGAGGCCGAGGTGCGGCTGCTCAGCACGCGTCGCCGACGAGCATGGGCGTGGCGCTGGAGAACGCGCGCCTCTTCGACGAGACGCAGCGCCTGTTCAAGGAGAGCGAGCAGCGCGCCGCCGAGCTCGCGATCATCAACAGCGTGCAGCAGGCGCTCGCCGCCGAGCTCAACATCCAGGGCATCTACGATCGCGGTCGGCGACAAGATCCGCGAGATCTTCCACCAGGCGGACATGGGCATCCGCATCTACGATCCGCAGACCGGATCTGATCCACTACCCGTACGTCTACGAGAACGGGAAGCGGATCACGATCGACGTCCGGCGCCGCTCGGCGAACGGGATCTCGCCGCCCACGTCCTGCGCACGCGCGAAACGCTGGTGATCAACGAGAACATGGCGCAGGCGGCGCGAGAAGTACGGCAGTCTACATGCTGCCGGACACGCAGATGGAGAAGTCGGCGGTCTACGTGCCGCTGGTCGTCGGGCGACCAGGCGCGCGGGCTGATCAGCCTGATCGACATGCGAGCGCGAGCACGCGTTCAGCGACTCCGGACGTGCGCCTGCTGCAGACGCTCGCCAACAGCATGAGCGTGCGCGCTCGAGAACGCGCGCCTGTTCGACGAGACGCAGCGTCTGTTCAAGGAGAGCGAGCAGCGCGCCGCCGAGCTCGCGATCATCAACAGCGTGCAGCAGGCGCTCGCCGCCGAGCTCAACATCCAGGGCATCTACGACGCGGTCGGCGACAAGATCCGCGAGATCTTCAACAACGGCGGACGTCGGCATCCGCATCTACGACCCGCAGACGAATCTGATCCACTACCCGTACATCGTACGAGAACGGGCAACGGATCGACGATCGAGTCCGTCCGCTTCGCGACACGGGACTTCGCCGCGCACGTCCTGCGCACGCGCGAGACGCTCGTCATCAACGAGAACATGGCGCAGGCGAGTGGAGAAGTACGGCAGCTACGCTGTTGCCGGGCACGCAGATGGAGAAATCGGCGGTCTATCGTGCCGCTGGTGGCGCGGCGACCAGGCGCGCGGGCTGATCAGCCTGATCGACATGAAGCGCGAGCACGCGTTCAGCGACGTCGGACGTGCGCCTGCTGCAGACGCTCGCCAACAGCATGAGCGTCGCGCTCGAGAACGCGCGGCTCTTCGACGAGACGCAGCGCCGCACGCGCGAGACCGCCGCGCTCGCCGAAGTCGGCCGCGACATTCTCGTCGACGCTGGACCTGCGCGACGGTGATGGATCGCATCGCCCGTCACGCCAAGGACCTCTGCTCGGCGCCACCAGCAGCGCCATCTTCCTGCCCGATGCCGGCGGCGGACGTATCGCGCGATCGTCGCGATCGGCGACATCGCGCGAGGCGCTCAGTCCGACGGAGATCGACGGTGGGCGTAGGCATCATCGGCAGCCTCGTGCAAAGCGGCCGCGCCGAGTACATCAACGACACGCGGCGCGGACCCGCGCGCGATCCAGATCGCCGGCACGGCGAAGACGGAGGACGAGCGGCTGATGGTGGCGCCGCTCGACGGCCGGCAAGACCGTCAAGGGCGTGATGGCCGTCTGGCGCACGGCAGGCCAGCCGTTCGCGCGACAGCGAGCTCGGAGTTCCTGGTCGGGCTGTCGCTGCAGGCGACGGTCGCGATCGAGAACGCGCGGCTGCTTCGCGGAGTCGCAGCAGCGCGCGGCCGAACTCGACGACCGTCAACACGGTGTCGCAGCAGCTCGCCGGCAAGCTCGACGTCGTCGACCTGCTCGAGTTCGTCGGCGAGCAGGTCCGCACGTCTGTTCGACGGCCGACATCGCCTACGTGGCGCTGCTCGAGCCGGCGCAACCGGCATCATCACTTCCCTTACCAGTATGGCGATCAGCTTACCGCCGCTCAAGCTGCGGCGAAGGCTCGACCAGCCGGATCATCACGTCGGGCAAGCCGCTGATCATCAACGGCGATGCCGACCGCGCAGACGCTCGAGGTCGGCGCCCAATGTCGTCGGCAAGCCGCGCGCGTTCGTACCTGGGCGTGCCGATTCGCGTCGGCCGACACGAGCCTCGGCGTGCTGAGCGTCCAGAGCACGCGGATCGAGAACGCGCTACGACGCCGACGACGAGCGCCTGCTCAGCACGATCGCCGCCAACGTCGGCGTCGCGCTGCAGAACGCGCGGCTGTTCCAGGAGGCGCAGGAGGCGCGCGCCGCTGCCGAAGCCGCCAACGAGGCGAAGAGCTCGTTCCTCGCCACGATGAGCCACGAGATCCGCACGCCGATGAACGCGGTGATCGGCATGAGCGGGCTGCTGCTCGACACGCCGCTCAACGCCGAGCAGCACGACTACGTCGCCACCATCCGCGACTCCGGCGACGCGCTGCTCACCATCATCAACGACATCCTCGACTTCTCGAAGATCGAAGCCGGGCGCATGGACATCGAGGCGCAGCCGTTCGACCTGCGCGACTGCGTCGAGTCGGCGCTCGACCTCGTGAGCGCGCGCGCGGCCGAGAAGCACCTCGACACCGCCTACGTGTTCGAGGGCGACGTGCCGCGCGGCGATCAGCGGCGACGTGACGCGGCTGCGGCAGATCATGCTCAACCTGCTGTCCAACGCGGTGAAGTTCACCGAGCGCGGCGAGGTGGTGCTCACGGTGACGGCGCGCGCCGGTCGGCAGCCGGCCGCAGTCGAGCTGACCTTCGCCGTGCGCGACACCGGCATCGGCCTGTCGGCGGAAGGCATGAGCCGGCTGTTCCAGTCGTTCTCGCAGGCCGACTCGTCGACGACGCGCAAGTACGGCGGCACGGGCCTGGGCCTCGCGATCAGCAAGCGCCTCGCCGAGCTGATGGGCGGACGCATGTGGGCGCGAGAGCGACGGCCCGGCAAGGGGTCGACGTTCCTCGTTCACGATCCAGCGCGCCGCTGGCCGAGCTGCCGCCGGCGAGCCGCCGCGACTTCGTCGGCATGCAGCCCGAGCTGTCGGGCAAGCGCGATGCTCGTCGTCGACGACAACGCGACCAACCGGCGCGTGCTCGACGCTGCAGACTGCGCAAGTGGGGCATGGCTGCCGCGCGACACCGGACTCGCCCGCGGAGGCGCTGCGCTGGCTCGAGCACGGCGAAGCGTTCGACCTCGCGATCCTCGACATGCACATGCCGGAGATGGACGGCGTCGCAGCTCGCGCAGCAGCATTCGCGAGCGCATGCCGCGAGCTGCCGCTGGTGCTGTTCAGCTCGCTCGGCCGGCGCGAGGCGGCGACGACGAGGCCTGTTCAGCGCCTACCTCGCGAAGCCGATCCGCCAGTCGCAGCTCTTCGACACGCTGGTGAGTCTGCTCGCGCAGGACGCGGCGCCGAAGGCCGGCGCCGCGCCGGCCAAGCCGACGATCGACTCCGGCAATGGCGGCGCGCCATCCGCTGCGCATCCTGCTCGCCGAGGACAACGTCGTGAACCAGAAGCTCGCGCTGCGCATCCTGCAGCAGATGGGCTACCGCGCCGACCTCGCCTCCAACGGCATCGAGGCCGTCGAGTCGGTGCGAGCGGCAGACCTACGACGTCGTGCTGATGGACGTGCAGATGCCCGAGATGGACGGGCTCGAAGCGTCGCGCCGCATCACTGCGCAGCTGGAGCGCGACCGAGCGCGACCGCGCATCGTCGCGATGACGGCCAACGCGATGCAGGGCGACCGCGAGCTGTGCCTCGCGGCGGGGATGGACGACTACCTCACCAAGCCGATCCGCGTCGACCAGCTCGTCCAGGCGCTCGGCAGCGTGCAGGGCGCGCAAAGATCGCTAGGCCCGTGACCGCAACGAAGCGTCCAACCGGACATGCGCGTCACCGTCGACGCGGCGAGCTGGCGCGACGCCGGACGCGGCGGTCGGCGCCACGCGGACCTCGCCTCGGTCATGGCCGAGCTGCAGGCCTCCAACGCCCGCGCCGAGCACGCACGCCGGCCGAGCTCGCGCTGATCAACAGCGATCCAGCAGGGCATGGCCGCCGAGCTCGACTTCCAGGCCATCGTCGATCTCGTCGGCGACAAGCTGGTCAAGCTCTTCGCGACCGACACGCTGGTCGTGGCGTGGCTGGACGAGGCCGCGGGGCTGTTGCACCTGCCGTACGGCGTCGAGCGCGGCCAGCGGCTTCGCGCGTCACGCGCGGATCGCGGAGTGTCCTGACGGGCCGGCGCTGCGCACGCCATCCTCCTGTCGCACCAGCCGCTGATCTGGCACAACCAGGCCGACTACCGGGCCTTGAATTGTTCGTGGCGCAGGGCACCGACGATACGAGCCGCTCCGGCGTGGCCGTGCCGATCTTCGCCGGCGAGCGGATGCTCGGTTTCACTGTCGGTGGAGAACATGGACCGGGAGAACGCCTTCGGTGACGCCGGACGTCCGCCTTCTGTCCACCAGTGGCCGCCAGCATGGGCCTGGCGCTCGAGAACGCGCGCTGTTCAATGAGACCAAGGAGCGCTGGAGCAGCAGACGGCCACCGCGGACGTGCTGCGCGCGATCAGCGGCTCGGTATCGGATGCGGCGCCGGTGTTCGTGCAAGATCCTCGACAGTTGCCAGCGTCTGTTTGCTGCCGATCAGGTCGCCGTCATGCTGGTCAGCGACGACGGCCGCGTGCAGCCCGCGGCGTGCGCGGCGCTGCGTTCGAGCAGGTGGCGCGAGACCTCGGGCCGTCGCCGCTCGACCAGACGTTCACCGGGCGTGCGCTGCGGGCGAGGGGCGCGCCATCCAGGTGACGCAGCAGGAAGCGATGCGCCGCTGGCTTTCACGTCGCGCAAGCTCGCCGAATCCGTGGGCAATTACACGGCGATCTACAGTCCCATGTTCTGGGAGGGTCGCGGCATCGGTTCGATCGCCGTGTTCCGCCAGCCGCCGCGACCGTTCGGCGACAAAGAGGAAGCGCTGTTGCGCACGTTCGCCGACCAGGCGGTGATCGCGATCCAGAACGCGCGGCTGTTCAACGAAACGAGGGAGGCGCTACGAGCGGCAGACCGCCACCGCCGAAGTGCTGAAGGTGATCAGCGAGTCGCCGACCGACGTGCAGCCGGTGTTCGACATCATTGCCGAACGTGCGGCGCGGCTCACCCGGTGCGCAGTACGGGCTGGTCTTCCGCTTCGATGGCGAGCTGATCCACGTCGCCAGCTCGTTCGGTGTCGATCCGCGCGGACCTGTCGGACCTGATGCGCGTCTTTCCGATGCCGGCCGACGGTCCCGCGATCGCCGCGCGCGCGCCATTCGCAGCGGCGAGGTGGTCAACGTGGCCGACCTGCTGGCCTGAGTCGGATGCCGACTATCCGCACATCATGAAGGATGCCGTCCGCAAGGCCGGCTTTCGCAGCGGCCATGAGCGTGCCGATGCTGCACGACCAGCGTGTCATCGGCGCCATCAACGTGAACCGTGCCGAACCCGGGCGCTTTGCCGACAAGGAGGTCGCGCTGCTGCGAGACCTTCGCGCGGCAGGCGGTGATCGCGATCGAGAACGTGCGGCTGTTCAACGAGACGAGGGAGGCGCTGGAGCAGCAGACCGCGACGGCCGAGGTGCTGCAGGTCATCAGCAATTCGGTTGCCGACGCGACGCCCGTGTTTGACTCCATCGTGCGCAATCGCCTGCCAGGTCATGTCTCGCGAGGCGGCATGTTCGACAAGATCCTCGACAGCTGCCACGCGACTGTTCGAGAGGAGCAACTGGGGCATTTTCCTGCTGGGCGACGATCACCGAGTCCGCGTGGAGCGCGGCACGGCTCGGCGCTCGAGGCCTTCCGCGCGCTCGATCGACATCCGGTGGACGGAGACCTTCACGGGCCAGCGCGATCCGCGAACGGCGCGCCATCCAGGTTACCGATGCCAGCGTCTATCGCCGCCGATCGGCGACTGATCGCGGCGCAGGCCGTGAAAATTCGTCGGCAACTATTCGCGCCATCTGCAGTCCGATGATGTGCGAAGAGCAGCGGCATCGGGTCGATCTGGTGCGTCTTCCGCCAGCACCCGCGGCCTTTCAGCGACAAGGCAGCGAGGTCTGCTGACGCACGTTCGCGGATCAGGCCGTGATCGCGATCCGAGAACGCGCGGCTGTTCAAGGAGAGCGCAGGAAGCGCGCGCGCCGCCGCCGAGACCGCCAACGAGGCGCAAGAGCGCGTTCCCTGGCGACGATGAGCCACGAGATCCGCACGCCGATGAACGCGGTGATCGGCATGAGCGGCCTTGCTGCTCGACACGCAAGCTCGACGCCGAGCAGCACGACTACGCGGCGACGATCCGCGACTCCGGCGACGCGCTGCTGACGATCATCAACGACATCCTCGACTTCTCGAAGATCGAGGCCGGCCGCATGGACATCGAGGCGCAGCGCCGTTCGATCTGCGCGAGTGCGTCGAGTCGGCGCTCGACCTCGTCAGCGCGCGCGCCGCCGAGAAGCAGCCTCGACATCGCGTACGTGTTCGACGGCGACGTGCCGGCGGCGGTCAACGGCGACGTCACGCGGCTGCGGCAGATCCTGCTGAACCTGCTCGTCCAACGCCGTCAAGTTCACCGAGGCGGGCGAGGTCGTGCTCAACGTCAGCAGCGACGCCTCGCGACTGGCGACAGTCGAGCTCACGTTCGCCGTGCGCGACACCGGCATCGGACTTGTCGGCAGGCGGCTCTCGCGCCTGTTCCAGTCGTTCTCGCAGGCCGACTCGTCGACGACGCGCAAGTACGGCGGCACGCGGCCTCGGGCTCGCGATCAGCAAGCGCCTCGCCGAGCTGATGGGCGGCACGATGTGGGCGGAGAGCGACGGCCCGCGGCAAGGGCTCGACGTTCTTCGTCACGATCCGCGTGCCGACCGCGCCGAGCTGCCGCCGAACGCGAGCGCGCGATTTCATCGGCGCGCAGCCGCGCGCTCGCCGGCAAGCGGCTGCTGATCGTCGACGACAACGCGACGCAACCGCAAGCATTCTCGCGCTGCAGACCGCGAAGTGGGGCATGCGGTCCGCGCGACACCGAGTCGCCGGCGGAAGCGCTGCGCTGGCTCGACGAAGGCGATGGCGTTCGACGCCGCGATCCTCGACATGCACATGCCGGAGATGGACGGCGTCGCGCTCGCGCGAAGCGCATCCGCGAGACGCCGCGCCGCGCTGCCGCTCGTGCTGTTCAGCTCGCTCGGCCGGCGCGAGGCTCGGCGACAGCCGACGGCTGTTCGCCGCGTACCTCGGCGAAGCCGCTGCACCAGTCGCAGCTCTTCGACACGCTGATGACGCTGCTCGCGCACGACGCGCCGACGCCGCGCCGCGGCGCCCGCGCCGCAAAGCGCAGCGCTCGACGCCGGCATGGCGGCGCGCCACCCGCTGCGCATCCTGCTCGCCGAGGACAACGTGGTGAACCAGAAGCTCGCGATGCGGCTGCTGCAGCAGATGGGCTACCGCGCCGACCTCGCGTCGAACGGCATCGAGGCGATCGAGTCGCGTCGAGCGCCAGGCCGTACGACGTCGTGCTGATGGACGTGCAGATGCCGGAGATGGACGGGCTCGAAGCGTCGACGGCGATCACGGCGCAGCTGGAGCGCGGCGAGCGCCCGCGCATCGTCGCGATGACCGCCAACGCGATGCAGGGCGACCGCGAGCATGTGCCTCGCCGCCGGCATGGACGACTACGTGACCAAGCCGATCCGCGTCGATGCAGCTGGTCGAAGCGCTGACCCGCGTGTCACTGCGAGGGAGAGTCGTTGGGGAATCGAAGGTAGCACGCAGCACGATCGCCGACCTGGCCTGGGCCGGCCAGCATGAGCAAGCCATCGCGGCCGCGAGCGCCGCGCTCAAGCGCAAGTCCTCGCCGTCGACGAGCGCATGACGCTCGCTCGACCTGCGCTCGGAGAGCCGCATCGCCGTCGGCGACCTGGAAGCTCGCCGCGGCCGACGCGACGGCGATGAAGGCGCTGGCCAAGCGCGAAGGCGGCGCCGCGCTGCTGGCGCGCGCGCTGTGCCGCGACGGCGCTCGTCCAGGCTTCGCAGCGGGTGACGCGACGCCGCGGTGATTGCGCGCCTGACCGCGCTGAAGGCGGCGCAGAGCGCAGCCGTCAACCGGAGCTCGAACGCGCTCTGCCTGTTCGCGCCTGTCGCACGCGCAAGTCGCGCGCGGCAGCGATCTCGACGCCGCCGTGGAGCACGCACGCGCGGGCGGCCGCGCTCTTCGAGTCGCGTTGGGCGACACGGTCCAGCACGGCCGCGCACTGCAGTATCCAGAGCAACGCATTCTGGGCGTCCGGATCGAACCGCCCTGAGCCAAGCAGGCTGCCAGCGAAGCGCTGGCGCTGGCGCGGCGCTGCGGCGACCTGTTCGGTCAAGGCATCGCGCTCGAACATCGCTCGCGCTCAGTCGAAGCCGATCTCGCGCAGTGCCTGCGCCTCTTCGGCCAGGCGCTCGACGCCTTCACCGGGCGGCGGGCTACGTGCTGAGCCAGGCGTCGGCCACCGGCAACCTCGGCGCCACCTATGGCGATCTCGGGCTGTATCGGCATGCGCGACGCCTGACGCTCGAAGCGGCGGACATCGTGCGCCGGGCAGGCGCGCGCGGCATGATTGCTCCGCTTTCGCTCTGGAACCTGGCCGAGTGGGCATGCGCAGGCGGGATCGCTCGACGAGGGCCGCGCGCGCGTTCGCGCGGAAGCGACGCGCGCTGACCCGCAAGCCGTCCGAGACGAGCGCTTCCGCGCCTTCTCGACTCGTTCGCCCGGGATGGCATCGCGCTGCGCGAGGGCCGCGCTGCCGCCGCCGCGCGCCACTTCGAGCAGGCGGTCGCAGACAGGTCGCACCGAGGATCGAACCAAGCTGGCAGGCCCTGACCGACGCTGGCGGCGCGCATCTCGCCGCTGGGCATCCTGCCGCGCGCTGGCGTGGCGACGCGCCGCGCCGACCGACCAGCATCGCGCCATGCGGCTTCGCCGCTGCTGGACTCGATCAGCCGCCGACGCAGCTGTGGTGGCGCCACAGCCAGGCGCTGCGCGGCCAACGGCCGGAATGCGCGAAGCGCGCAAGGCGCTGGAGCGGGCATGGGACCAGCTGCTCGGCAGCATCCCGAGCCTCAGCGACGAAGGGCTGCGCCGCAACTATCTCAACAAGCGCCAGGAGAACCGCGAGATCGTGCTCGCGTGGCTCGAGCACGCGCGCGAGCGCAAGCTGCCGCGCAAGCAGCGCGAGGCGCACCTCGCCGGCAAGAGTGAGCCTGCGGCGAGCCGTTCGAGCGGCTGGTCGACACCGGCCTGCGACTGAACGAGATCAAGAACGAGGCCGAGCTCGTCGAGTTCCTCGTCGACGAAGTGACCGAGCTCTCCGGCGCCGAGCGCGTGCTGCTGGTGCTGGAAGCGCCGGACGCGCCGCAGCGGCCTCGCCGTCGCGCGGATCGCTGGTGCCGACGGGCGAGGACGAGCATGCGCTGCTGGAATCCGTCACGCCGTGGCTGCTCGAGGCACGCCGCAACCGCGCGGTCAGCCTGCGCCACACGCCCGACGGCGCCGAGCGCGCTCGCCCAGCGCAGCCATCCTCATCGCCCCGCTGATCGTGCAGCGCGAGCTGCTCGGCTACGTCTACTGCGACATCGACGGCGCGTTCGGCCGCTTCCACGACGGCGACCGCGACCTGCTGGCGATGCTCGCGAGCCAGGCGGCCGTCGCGCTCGCCAACGTGCGCTTCGCAGCGGGATTGGAACGCAAGGTCGCCGAGCGCACCGCCGAGCTCGAGCAGCGCGCCGGCGAGCTCACCATCATCAACAGCATCCAGCACGGCATCGCGGGCTCGCTCGATTTGCAGGGCATCGTCGAGCTGGTGGGCGACAAGCTGCGCGAAGTGCTGAAGAGCGACGACATCGGTATCTCGTGGATCGACCACGACAGGCGCGTTCGATCAGGCGGCTTGTACATCGTCGAACATGGCATGCGCCTCGAGCCTTCCCGGCGAGGTCGATCGATTCGGACGAGCGCTGGACGCGCATCTGCGCGCGGCGCGCGCCTCGATCGTCGAGAACACGCTGGCGGAGCATGATCGCAGGCGGGCATCGTCGCCGTGCCCGGGCACCGATCAGGCGCTGTCGTTCGCCATGGTCCCCGATCGTCGTCGGCGACCGGCGCGTGGGCACCATCGCCATGGAAAACCACGAGCGCGAATACGCGTTCTGGCGAATCCGAGGATACGCCTGCTGACCACGATCGCCTCGTCGATGGGCGTGGCGCTGCAGAGCGCGCGCCTCTTCGACGAGACGCAGCGCCTGCTGAAGGAAACCGAGCAGCGCAACGCCGAGCTCGCGGTGATCAACAGCATCCAGCAGGGGCATGGCCGGATCGCTCGACTTCAAGGGCATCGTCGACCTCGTCGGCGACAAGCTGCGCCAGGTGTTGCAGGACAGGCGATCTCGGCATCGCCTGGATCGACTACGACGCCGGAACGTTCAACAACATCTACGCGTACGAGCACGGGCAAGCGGCTCGACATCCCGCCCGTGCCGCTGACCGAGTCGCAGCGGACGCGGCGCGGACCTCCACCTCTACCACACCGCGGCCGAGCAGATCGCCGCCGGCAATGTCGGCGATGGAAGGCACGCGACCAGAGCCTCTCCGTACGTCAACGTGCAGATCGTCGCCAGCGACCGCGTGCTCGGCCGCCTGCAGCTCGAGAACCACGAGCGCGAGCACGCGTTCGGCGAAGCCGAAGTGCGCTTGCTCGAGACGGTCGCGTCGTCGATGGGCGTCGCGCTGGAGAACGCGCGCCTGTTCGACGAGACGCAGCGCCTGCTGAAGGAGACCGAGCAGCGCAACGCCGAGCTGGCGGTGATCAACAGCATCCAGCAGGGCATGGCCGGATCGCTCGACTTCCAGGCGCATCGTCGACCTCGTCGGCGACAAGCTGCGCGAGGTGCTGAAGACCGACGACATCGGCATCCGCTGGTTCGACCACGCAGACGAACGTGAAGTCCACTTCCTCTACGAGTACGAGCACGGCGCGCGCCTCGCCGATCCCGGCACGGCCGCTGCGCGAAAGCGCGCTCGAGCGCCGCGAGCCGCGCGTCATCGGCACAGTCGCCGAGCAGCAGGCGCCGCGGGCCTCAACGCCCTGCCGGGCACCGACCAGGGCCAAGTCGTCGCTCAGCGTTCAGATCATCGGCAGCGACCGCGTGCTGGGCGCGCATCCTGCTCGAGGACCACGAGCGCGAGCACGCTACGGCCCCGCCGAAGTGCGCCTGCTGCAGACCGTTGCGTCGTCGATGGGCGTCGCGCTCGAAGCCGCGCGCCTCTTCGACGAGACGCAGCGCCGCACGCGCGAAAGCGCGGCGCTGGCGGAAGTGGGACGCGACATCTCGTCGACGCTCGACTTGCAGACGGTGATGGACCGCATCGCGCATCACGCGAAGGAGCTGCTCGCGGCCGACCACAGCGCGATCTTCCTGCCGCAGGGAAGCGAGGATGGCAGCGCGCCAGCGTTACCGCGCGATCGTCGCGGAGGGCGAGGATGCCGCTCAGGTCAAGGACGCGGCCATCGTGCTCGGGGGTGGGCATCATCGGCAGCATCATCGCGAGCGGCCGCGCCGAATTCGTCAACGACGTGGATCACGACCCGCGCGCCGTCCTGATCGCAGGGACCGACCAGGCGAGCGACGAGCGGCTGATGGTGGCGCCGCTGCGCGCGGGCAAGACGGTGAAGGGCGCGATGGCGGTGTGGCGCACGGCCGGCAAGCCGTTCCAGGACGAGCGAGCTCGAGTTCCTGGTCGGCCTTTCGCTCGGCCGCCGCCGTGGCGATGGAGAACGCGCGGCTTTTCGCCGAGGCGCAGCAGCGCGCGGCCGAGCTCGACACCGTCAACACCGTGTCGCGCGAGCTCGCGGGCAAGCTCGACCTGTCAGGCGCTGATCGAGCTCGTCGGCAACCAGATCAAGTCGCTGTTCAAGCCCGACATCGCCTACGTCGCGCTTGCTCGACCGCGACACCGGACATGATCAACTTTCCCTACCGGCCACGGCGACGTCAGCGGATCGCGGCGGCGCGGCGAGGGCTCACCAGCAAGATCATCGACACCGGCGAGGCGCTGCTGCTCAACAGCGACGTGCGACGGCCGCGTCGCAGGCGATGGGCGCCAAGCGCGTCGGCAAGCAGGCGCGCTCGTATCTCGGCGTGCCCATCACCGTCGAAGGCCGGGCCGAGGGCGTGATCAGCGTGCAGAGCACCGAGCGCGAAGGCGTGTACGGCGCCGACGACCAGCGGCTGCTGGAGACGATCGCCGCCAACGTCGGCGTCGCGCTGCGCAACGCGCGGCTCTTCGCCGAGGCGCAGGAAGCGCGGCGCGCAGGCCGAGACCGCGAACGAGGCGAAGAGCTCGTTCCTCGCCACGATGAGCCACGAGATCCGCACGCCGATGAACGCGGTGATCGGCATGAGCGGGCTGCTGCTCGACACGCCGCTCGACGACGAGCAGCGCGACTACGCCGCCACGATCCGCGACTCCGGCGACGCGCTGCTCACGATCATCAACGACATCCTCGACTTCTCGAAGATCGAGGCCGGGCGCATGGACATCGAGGCGCAGCCGTTCGACCTGCGCGAGTGCGTCGAGTCGGCGCTCGACCTCGTCGGCACGCGCGCGGCGCGAGAAGCAGCTCGACCTCGCCTACGTGTTCGAGGGCGACGTGCCGGCCGGCGGTCAGCGGCGACGTGACGCGGCTGCGGCAGATCCTGCTCAACCTGCTCGCCAACGCCGTCAAGTTCACCGAGCGCGGCGAAGTCGTGCTGACCGTGAGCGCAGCCGGCACGCGGCGGCGCGAGACCGAGCTCACGTTCGCCGTGCGCGACACCGGCATCGGCTTATCCGCCGAGGCGATCGGCCGCGCTGTTCCAGAAGTTCAGCGCAGGCCGACGCGTCGACGACGCGCAAGTACGGCGGCACGGGCCTCGGGCCTCGCGATCAGCAAGCGCCTCGCCGAGCTGATGGGCGGCACGATGTGGGTCGAGAGCGGCGGCCCGGGCCGCGGGCGCGACGTTCATCGTTCACGATCAACGCGCCGGCCGCCGCAGCTGCCGGCGCAGGCACGGCGCGAATTCATCGGCGCGCAGCCGCGCGCTCGCAGGGCAGGCGCGTGCTGGTCGTCGACGACAACGCCACCAACCGTCGCGTGCTGAGCGCTGCAGACGGCGAAGTGGGGCATGGTGCCGCGCGACGCCGAGTCGCCCGCCGAGGCGCTGCGCTGGCTCGAGGAGGGCGAGGCGTTCGATCTCGCGATCCTCGACATGCACATGCCGGAGATGGACGGCGCTCGACGCTCGCGCGGCAGATCCGCGAGCGCGCATGCCGGCGCTGCCGCTGGTGCTGTTCAGCTCGCTCGGGACGGCAGCGAGGCCGGCGACACCGACGGCGCTGTTCAGCGCGCTACCTCGCGAAGCCGCTGCGGCAGTCGCAGCTGTTCGACACGCTGGTGACGCTGCTCGCGCAGGACGCCGCGCCGAGGCGGTCGCCGCGCCGCCAAGCCCAGGCTCGACGCCGGCATGGCGGCGCGCCATCCGCTGCGCATCCTGCTCGCCGAGGACAACGTCGTGAACCAGAAGCTCGCGCTGCGCATCCTGCAGCAGATGGGCTATCGCGCCGACCTCGCGTCGAACGGCATCGAGGCGGTCGAGTCGCGTCGCAGCGCCAGACCTACGACGTCGTGCTGATGGACGTGCAGATGCCGGAGATGGACGGCCTCGAGGCGACGCGCAGCGATCACCGCGCGCTGGCGCGACGGCGAGCGCGCCGCGCATCGTCGCGATGACCGCCAACGCGATGCAGGGCGACCGCGAGATGTGCCTCGCCGCCGGCATGGACGACTACCTGACCAAGCCGATCCGCGTCGACCAGCTCGTCGACGCGCTGAACCTCGTGCAAAGCCGCGGAGAAGGATGACATGACCGCAACCGACGATCGACCAGGCGACGTTCGACGAGCTGAAAGAGACCGCCGGCGCGGAGTTCGCCGTCGAGCTCGTCGACACGTTCCTCGACCGAAGCGCCGTCGATGCTGCGGCGATCTGCGCCGCGCGCTCGCCGCCGGACGACGCCGACGCGTTCCGGCGCGCCGCGCATTCGCTGAAGTCGAACGGCAACACGTTCGGCGCGCGCGCGTTCGCGGTCGATGGCGAAGGAGCTCGAGCTTGGCGGCCTGGCGCCGGTACGGCCGCGTCCGGCGGCGCGCCGCTCGCTGCGCTCGACGCAGGAGTACGCACGCGTCGCCGCAGGCGCTGACGGAGTTGCGCCATGCGTGACTGCGGCACGGCCGGCGCGCGGCTGCTGGTGGTCGACGACAACAAAGGTCAACCGGCTGCTGCTGACCCGCAGCCTCGGAACTGCAAGGTCACAGCGTCGCGATCGGCCGAGAACGGCCGCGTGGCGCTCGAGATGCTGCGGCGCGAGGCATTCGACCTCGCTGCTGCTCGACATGGAAATGCCGGAGATGGACGGCTTCCAGGTGCTCGAGCAACTGAAGAACGATCCGCAGCTGCGCGACCTGCCGCGTCATCGTGACCTCGTCGCTGGAAGGCGATCGACAACGTCGTGCGCTGCATCGAGCTCGGCGCGGAGGACTACCTGCCCAAGCCGGTCAATCCGGTGCTGCTGAAGGCGCGCATCGGCGCGAGCCTCGAGAAAAAGCGGCTGCGCGATCAGCAGAAGGAATTGGTGCGCCGCTTCGCCACGCCGGAGGTCGCGCAGGACCTGCAGGAATCCGGCTTCTCACTCGGCGGGAAGCGCGTGCGCGGCTCGGTGATGTTCTCCGACATTCGCGGCTTCACCGCGCTGGTCGGAGTCGCAGCCGCCCGAGGAGACCATCGATCTTCTCAACACGTACTACACGCTGATGTTCGACGCGATCAGCGGCCACGGCGGGATCGTCAGCCTGATCGTCGGCGACGGATTGATGGCTATTTTCGGCGCGCCATTGCCGCTGGCACGCCACTGCGAGGGCGCGGTCGCGCGCAGCGCTGGAGATGATCCAATTGGTGGAGCTGTTCAACCACGAACGGGTCATCGCCAAAAAACCTCAGATCCGAATCGGCATCGGCATCGCGTCTGGGAAATGGTGGCCGGTTACACGGGCACGCAGGCGCGCGCGACGTACACCTGCATCGGCAACACCGTCAACCTCGCGGCCAGGCTCGAGACGCATACCAAGCTCGCAACGCGCGCGATTCTGATCGACAGCGATACGCGGGATGGCCCTGAGCGAGCGCATCGAGGTGGAACTCTCGGCCCCGTTACTTTCAAAGGCATTGCGAACCCGGTGGATGTGTTTTCGGTGGGCCTCGGACAGAAGCTCTGACCCGGCGATTCGAGCCACCACGCCTTGGGGGCACGTGGCAGGCTCAAGCAAGGCTTCAGCTACGTGCGACAGCGCACATACAGCATCGATAATTCGGCGTAATGGTTTATGCGGTGCAGGTTTAGCCACTTGCATTCTCGGCCTAGAATCATGAGGTCTGTCCGTTTGCTGGGGACCGGCTGAGTTCGATTCCATTGCTTTCGGAATTGCGCCTGCCCTCTTTTTGCACGTTCATTGAAAGGCGCTGCATGAAAATTCCAGTCGAAACGAAACCGGCGCTTTGGGGTGTTGCGGGTGGGGCCGATCGCATTGGCAATCGTAGGATTCACATGGGGCGGATGGGTCACCGGCGGCAAGGCCGAGGCGGACGCGACGCAACGGGCCAACTCTGCGGTCGTCAGTGGCTCTTGCACCCGGTCTGCGTCGAAAAATTCCAGCACACACCTGACGTCTCGACCAATCTGGCCGCGCTCAAGAAGGTCGATTCATGGTCGCAGGGCGCCTTCGTCGAGAAGGGCGGCTGGGCAACGGTACCGGGATCGAACGCGCCCCGAACAAGTGTCGGCGGTGGCCAAAGCATGCGCGTCATTGCTCACCAGCGTGTAGCTGATGCCAAGGTGAGTGCATGTACGACGTCGATTCCAGCGTCAGCCTGACTGGATGCTGCTTCTCGCGTCGTCGTAGCTGAGCCGATCACAGGACCAGGGTACCCAAACCCCGCCTTTGTGGCGGGGGTCTGCACATCTGAAGCGCCAAGCGGCGCGATACTTCTTTGCTCGGACGTGATGGAAAAAGATCCGCTTACGCGATCGAAGTACCTCGCGAATTTCACACGACGCATGGCCGCGATCATCGACGCTGTGCAGGCGGGCATATGGCAAGGAAGGGGTGCATGACCTTCTACGAGTACGCGACGGACTACGCCTTCGGCCAGCAACGGGGCCTGCAAACTCTGGTGTTGAAGAGCAAACACAGGTCTGCCTATGTGCGGGTTGCGTTGGGATACCGTCATGGGAGACACCGCTGCCGATCGACAGCTTGTGGACGAGGCCATCCGGAACGCGATAAGCGAGTCGCGATAGGCCAAGAAACGCCCGATCGGCGGGGTTACGGGGTCGAAACATGTGCGGGATCGCAGGCTACGTCCACCTTGATGGCCGGCTCCTCGCAAGGGGCCACGACGATCTGATTCTCGGGGCGATGGGCGATGCCATGTACGGCACCGCGGGCCTGACGATACGCAGCTCATGCTGTGGCAAAACGTCGGCTTTGTCTTCAAACGCCTTTCGATTGTCGACGTCGGCGGAGGCCGGCAACCCATCAGACTGCCGACGGCCAGATAAGCGCGATGGTCAATGGCGAGATCACAACCATCGCGAGATTCGGGCGACGCTGGCCGAGGGCACGTATTCCGCACGCAATCCGATTGCGAGGTCATTCCCCATCTTTATCTCGACCGCGCGACGTCGGGCTGTTCGAGCCCGCAGGTGAATTTTCGCGGTGGCTCTGCTCGATCGAGAGAAGCGGCGGATGCTTCGGCCCGCGACCATGCCGGCGTCAAACCGCTCTTCTATTACGTGTCGGACGACCGCAAGCTTCTGGTGTTCGCGTCGAGCTCGAGGCCTTATTCGCGCATGGGGCCGTGCCCAGGGCGTTCCGATTGGCAGTCCGCCTTCACCGACTGGCTCGTGCCGGACACCGCTCCACGCGAGCTGACGTCCGGCTTCCGTGGCATCGAGCCGCGTCCCCGCAGAGAGCATGTTTGGACGGTGTCGTTGATCGACGGTACCTCGCCGACTCAGGAAGTATTGGCACTTGCCGGTCAGGGAAAGGGGCTCGCCGGTCGAGTCCGGCATCGCATCACATCGATCGTTATCGGGACTTGCTCGCCGATAGCGTGAGTCTTCAATTGATGAGCGATGTACCGTACGGCGTTTTTGAGCGGTGGAATCGACTCCGCGGTGGTGACGGCGCTCGCGGCTGCACGGCGCGGCCGTTCCCGACGTTCAGCGTTCTGAGTCGAGGCACGGTCGGGAGCGGCGATGCGGAGGCGGCGCGCGACGTCGCTGTCAGCGCCGGCGTGCCGAACCACCAGTTGCTCTTCCGACGAGCAAAACATTGGAGTGACGCCGGACGATTGGCGCAAGATTCTCTGGAGCTGCGAAATGTTTACGGCTGAGCCGGAGCAGCTCTTCAAATTCTATCTTCATGCTTTTGCCAAGCAGCGGTACCCGGGACTCAGGTCATTCTCCTCGGACGAGGGATCGGACGAATTCAACGGGGGATACATCTCCCACGCGCTGGGCCGGAAGGACACCTGGACCCCGGCTGACTGGGGCAGCCTTGACAACGACCTGAAGTCGATGGCGACCGCGCGAGCGGCGCGGATGAGCGGGCTCGTTGATAGTGACGCAGACCTGATACTGTCCGGAGTCCTCGATCGATCTTCCATTGGAGGTGCAGGGAGCGAGACGACGCCTTAATACGTGGGATCGTTATGTAGGACGCTGGCGACGGAATCTGGACATTCACCTCTGGCATGAAGACCGCACTGCCGCCGCGCACGGAATCGAAAGCCGAGTTCCCGTTTCTTGACTATCGGATCCTCGGAATTACTCGCCACGATTCCCACGCAGCATCATGCCGAGGCTTCTTCGTCGACAAGGGAATCCTCGCGGCGAGCGGCAGCCGGCCTCTTGCCCGCCAGGATTGTGGAGCGCCCCCAAGGGGTATTTCTACCGGCAAGCAGCAACACCACGCCTGGAATCCATGATGTATGCAATCCTCGCGGCCAATGGCGGCGAGAACTCGTCGAACAAGCCATCGCGGGGTCGCAGCGTCCACGAGGCGTCCGCTCAACCTGATCGATTCCGCGCGTATTTCCGGGACGTCGGCGCCTACCGAAGGATCGGGCAACTTACGCGGCTCGTCCATCTTGTAAACAGCGGAGTGCTGGCGGACCGTGGCTGCCGGTCGTTGGACACCCCTTTCGGCCCGTCGCCACTGCCGATGCGCGAGGTGGTCTTCGATGACTGGGCGCGAACACCTGCAGGGCGGCGGGTACTCCGCCACTCGAACTGGACCGAACCGCCCGGATGACATGGTCCTCGGATTTGCGCCAGGGACCAGCTTGGTCGAGGTGAAGTCCGCTGGGCCCGGCGTGCCCGCGCCGGGTTCTGCGTTTCTGGTGCGGGAGGACGGGCGCCTGACGAGTGTGATCGAGTCGCCGCAATGGTCGCAATTCCTTGCCCGAGTCGACGGTAAGCGCACCATTGCCGGAGACTACCTGGCACTCCTGCAGCTCAGCAAGAACCACTTTGCTGGGACATCTCAACGCCGCGCTGGGCGAGGGCGTCCTCGTCGAAGTCGAAACGGCACCGCATCGCGCCGCGACGTCGCCAGCGTTATCTTCCGCCCGCTTACGCCCGGCAGCGGCCGTACAACGGGCCGCAAGAGACGTCACGATTCTTCCGCAAAAATATGATTGACATGTTGGCGGAGATAAACGAGTCCTGTTCCTCGCGCAACCATCGCGCGTCGCCCGTCCTCACGCGTCCGAAAGTTCACTCGAAACTGACGATCTCGACCCAGTTGGCGCCTTTTCCGGTCGGGTATTTGTTGAGCAACTTGAGCGCGCGCCGGTGGCCTGGTCGATGGCGTAGACAGAGATCGTTTCCGACTTTTCCCCGGTCGCGACGAGGAACCTGCCCTTCGGGATCGATGGCGAACCCGCGCGGCCGGCGCTCGGTCGGCGTACTCGACAGATACGTGAGCTTGCCGCTTGCGCCATCGACACTGAACGCGCCCCAACGCATTGCCGGTGCGCTCCGAGATGTACAGGAACCTGCCGCTCGGCGTCATGTGGATGTCCGCGGCCCAAACGTCGTTGTCGCGCGTTGCGTGGCGTTGGCTCCCGCGCGGCGCGCCAGGCACCCAGCTTGGTATCCGGCGGCAGCCCCGGATAGCCGAGTCTCACTTCGGTCAGCAGGCCGTGTCTTGCCGTCGAGCGCGAAAGTCGTGACCGTTCCGAGCAGTTCGCTCAGCACGTGCACGAACTTGTTGTCGCTGAGGTGACGAAATGTCGCAGGCCCGTCATCGCCTTCATCAGCGTAAACCGCCGGCGTGTTCGAGTGAGCTGGCCGGACTTCGCATCGAAGGCAAGAGCTGGAAGATCGCGTCGCTCCAGCAATACGTAACCGAACGGCTAC
>ERZ1370068.6046-contig-5045_pt1 | contig 74608 bp, 129 predicted proteins | sample MGYA00561227_ERZ1370068 | MGnify/ENA primary metagenome ERZ1370068 (study PRJEB38410, sample SAMEA6850437) | metagenome | study: Metagenomic assessment of the ecological functions of the soil: analysis of the soil microbiota associated with the... | reverse complement strand
AGCGCCACAATATACGCTGGCTAACAGTGGGCTAATGAAGGCTGGTGGAGGGCCACCCGCCAGCACTGGGGTGGGGTCGGGGCAGACCGATCAGGAACTAAGGGTCCGATGTGCAGAGGATGCCAGGAAGCACTGGCTGGCCTCATCCACTCGGTGCCGAGCACGATGGCCGTGTCGAGATCAGCGCGAGAGCTGGAGAATTATCCGACCCACTGAACGCGGCTGAGCCACGCCAGTAGGGTGATCCCCGCGGGCACATCGGTCGGGCATAAAGCGAGTCGGAAACTGGGCCGCTGCATCGGTAGTTGTACTAGAACAGGAGCAGTGGTATCCTGGCAACCATACCTCAGTCATGACGCCAGTACCGGGGACGTCGCTCGTGGCAGCCCGCCAAGCGCCGGGTATTTTTAAAGTGCCGAGGTTCCGTCGCTCAGCTTGGCCTGAGGACCCCGCTTCCGGGAAGTGAGTCAATGCAGTCCGAAGAGAGTTTTCTTTGAAACCGTCGTGGCTGATCGCAACCGAAAACCAAAGGGGCTGATGAAAATTCTCCGCGGTTATTCGGGCCGCCACTGCTGTAGCTGAAGGTGGCGTCCGGTGCTAGCGTTAATGGAAAGTCGGAAAGTGCATTTCGAGCTTCCCACCTGGCGGAACTGCCATCTGGAAAGTGGTGATGTCATTCAGGAATGACCGCCTGTGGCATGGCTGAAGAGCCGGTGCCCGGCGCTGGTCACCTGGTCTCCTGCTCTTTATCTTGATCTTTTGCCGAGGGCATCCCGCAACTTGATAGGTCCTGGCCGGAACAGGTGCCTGCGCTGGAAAGCTGGTCAGTGTTTGCTAGTGATCGCTGCTTCGCATGGTGGTACTCTGGTGGTAAGCGTTGGGTGGAGCTCCAGCCAAGGCGCTTATGAGACCGACGAGTGCCCATATTCCTTCATGAGGTGACGGAAGCCGGTTGTATTCCAGTACCGCACCGCGAGCATAGTCGTGCTGCCAAACCAGGGTTGAGAAGTTGGTAGGCGGTTACGGTGCGGTGGCTGAGCAGACTTCGCCGCAGTGGACGAGATAGAGTGCCTGATCACGAGGTGAATCGGCAACGGTGGTAGTCCCTGGCTACCAGTTGTGCACAGAGAGCGAACGCACGGTCTGGTTTTCTACTCGCTCGGCGCTCCCTTGGCTGCGATGCTGACCTCGTTCATGGCGGGATGTCGAGGCGGGAGCCGGCCGAGCCAGGCTCATGTACGCATTCGCCGCACCAGACCGGGGAAAAAAGCCGGCGATCAGCGTAACGCACGCCAATCGTCATAGAGCATGGTGAAGCGAGCGGACGAAGAGCACGGCGATCGCGACGTAGTGGCTGAGGCAGTACTCGCAGGTGAACAGGAAGAAAACAACTTGCGTGCTGCCAGAGATGGCGGCGACAACCGGTGCTCTTTTGTTCAGGCACCAGCTCCCTGCGGTCCCCGGAATACCTCTTTCGTGAGTCACCGTCCAGGCTAGGCGATGCACGCGACCGGTATGGCGAGGCGAAGCAGGTGGCACGATCTGCGAAACCAGGCGGACATGAAGCGCAAAGCGCTGGTGGCCGGATGGAATCAGGCCGTCGGGGAGTAACCCCGTGGAACACCCCCGCCAGCCGCCACCAGTCCCCTTGCGCCGAAGCGTGAAAGCAGCCGATGGCCCGGTCGGCCCTGGACCGTTCACGCCGCGATCGTAGACAGATCGCCAGCTGCCGAGGTGATGCGTCCCACATGGCCGCGACGCTGAATCTCCAGCGCCGAGATCTGGGTGAGGGCGCGTTCCCCACAGGCCCGGAAGGGCCGGCTTAAGCCGCGCACGGTGGGCTGGCCAGACCACATCCATCGCCTTCGACTCGAGAAGACGATCCCGCCGGAAAAGTGGGCGAGACGCGGGTGGAGATCCGACCTCGCGTCTCCGAGGCACTGCAGCCCACTCGCGGGCAAAGGCGCGTCCCGGCTCGAAGCGCGCGAACTTCACTGACCCAGGTCATGGCTGCCGCGTGATCAGGGCGAAGGCATGGCGACCAATCAAGTTCCGCAAACCCGGTATGCACCAGATCTGGGCCAGAATCTCGACGGCGCGCGCTCCGACCGCGGTGCCCATGTTCTTCCTTCTCCCAGCCAAACTGGTCGAGCAGCTTGGCGACCTCGGCCTTCGCGGGTCGTTTCCGCAGTAGAACATCGTCGGCTTCCCGCCCTTTAGAACCGGATTGACCATCAGGTCGGAGCCGACGCTGTTGAACACCTTCACGAACCGGGCGTCGGGATAGGCCGCCCGGGAGCTGCTCCATCAGCGATGAGGTAGGGGTGGTGAAATACTTGAGGACGCCGTCCTGGGGGAGGATCGTCGCTGATGGGGTTGGTGGCATCCATCACCAGCTTCCCTTGAGATCAGACGACCTCGCCTAGTCCAGGCCGCCATGGCGCCGCTCCCCGATACGGCCAGTACCAGAAGTGTCGAGCCCAGGCGGAAATTTTCTTCGAATGTTCCGGCAGGAATGCCGGTGTTTTTGCTGAAGTCGCCAAGTTTGGCGGGCGTCCGGCTGCCGATTCTGACTTCGTAGCCGTGCTTCTTCAGCCCTTTGCTCAGGGTCTGGCCGACTTCGCTGGAACCCAATACTGCGCAACGCTTCATGTGCCACATCCTTCAAGAGCCTCGTCCGCGCAAACTAACAGCCTGGCCCCGGAGGCAACGGACCGCCGGGGTCCGGAGCCGTCAGCTCCACGTTTCGGGAATGTCCCCGCTACGAAGCTCGGGCGGCGGCGGCGCGCGCGGCCAGAGCGCTGGGCAACCCCACACCCACCAGGTGGATCAGCACACCATTGATGATGACGGAAGGGAACGGTGCTGCGGCGCCACCGCCGAGAGGGCAGCACGATGCGGTCATGATGAGATAGACCAGCAGGCCGTGAGTGGCCCATACAAAAAGGGTCGCTGGGCCAGCACCGAAAGCGGCGGCTTACGAGGCAGAAGGTGGTGACGATCGAGGAGGCGATGAACACATGAAGGCAGATATAGGTCAAGCACCGCGGTACCCATGCCACCCTGAAAGGCGGGCTTTCGAGCAGCCCCCGAGGCGATGCTCTGGAAGATCAGGATCGGCTTGACACCTCGGAGACCGAAGAAGATCACCGCATCGAGACCATCGAGAAAAGCGACGGTGAGAGCGCCGAAGAGCAGGGCCTGGCGGGGAGAGAGGTGGTCTCTAAAAAGTGGTGGATGGTGAACGGGCGTGAGGTGTCAGGGGCCAGGCGTCAGGGTGCGGGCGACGAGGCGAGAAGCATCGCTGGCTATCCGAAGGTGTCTGCCTGCGGGTCCCAGAAGTCGCCGCGCAGCCGATGCCTTCGAAGATGCTCCGCATCTCGGTTGGCGCCGGCCGTCGAGATTCCGCGCGGAGGCGGCTGGAGTACCAGGTCACCGCCATTTGCCACAACCGGTCCATTCGCACCGAAGGCCGGCGCGGGCGTCGCTCGGCTCGAGCACCACTGGTCGATGAGCTCTTCCGACCGGAAGAAGAGCATACCGCTTCAGCGAAGACGATGTCCTGCCACCAGCTTCGCGGCCGGCACCTCACAATGGAACAACCAGCTCTGAAGGCTCGGGCCCATCGAGCCCGACCGTGAGGCGCAGTGTTTCTTTCGACTGTTCGCAACGGGAGACCACCTCCCCAGGACGATTGAGCGCGGCGGAATGCCGAAGGCGTCCCAGGCGCAATTCGCGTAGTAACTCACCCCCGCGGACGTCACCCGATGTTGAGTGGGTACTCCGGAGAACGGCGGCGCCATCCGGATGGTTTCGCCATCCGGCCCAGTACCAGCAGGCGGTTCCGAGCCAGTCTCCCATAATGACCCCGAACCTGGTCAGCCGATTCTCCTACGTGTTTGGCCACCTCGTCGATACCGGGAGGCTGCCCTGTTCGGCCGCGTGTTCCAGTAGATCACGAGCTTCACCTGAGTGTCGAGATCCACGATTCCTCCACCCGGCTGAATCAGGAGCGATCAGGCTTTCGCCTGGCGAGCCACTCTCGTCGACGCTGGCCGTGTCCGAGACCTCAGGCCGCGAACAGCAGCCAGATGAATGAGAAGAGATCACCATCTCACCGCTATTCTGCCACACACCAGATATCCCTCGCCGCCCCAGTGGATCCAGAAGTGAGGCAATCGCCATTTCTCCCGATGCGATGCCAGCGGGCGGGAAGAGTCCCAGAATCAACCCCAATCCGCACACGGTCCTCGATGATTCCCGCCACTCCGAAACGAGTCGGGAGGTCGGCGGTGCCGTGGTTAGTCCGAATCCCCCAGAACCAGCCAAACAGTTTGGCGGAACCGGTGGTGAAATAGACGAGTCCGCCGCGATGCGAAGCGCCGCATGAGCGAACGAGCGGAACTTTAGTTGTGAATCTTCGGTCACAACTCTCGCCTCATGTGCAGCGTAAGCGTGCTAGGGTATCACAATCTGAACTGTTTTCAGATGATAAGGTCGGTGGCCGGCAGGCCCAATGACGCCAGTCCCGTGGCGTCATGGTGCCGAACACCGCGGATTCGTCGGAAAGGCTCCGTCGGGAGCGGCCGCCAGGCTCCGCAGCCCGTCAATCGCTCGCCTTCGATCCGATTCGACTCCTGGGCCGGGTGCCCGCCCGTCGGGGACCGACCGAGGCGGGCGTCCTCCTTCCCCAGTCCAGGGGATGGGTGTATAGAGTGCCAGCCACTTGAGAATGGGGCGGTGTTTGGCGGGCGGCTGCTTTCGTCCGAACGGCCGAGGATGGCTGCTCGTGCTGCAGTCTGGCGATGTGGCATCTGACCGCGTCGTCAGGTCCCCCATTGTCGCAGCGGTGGCGTGGCGCCAGTCCGCCGAGGCGCGACCATCTCCTCGAGAATTGCCGGAGTGGTGATGGAGCTTCCCGTCGCGGTCACGAAGCGACCGCCTCGGGTAGAGCGGCTACGGTGCGGTTGTAGCGAGCCAGGCAACGACCTGGGCGAATCCCGGCGCGATCGCACCAACGGCTGGCTACCAGTGTGCGGTGGATGCACCCATCCGCCTCGAAGTACCGCGTGCAGAGCTCGGAATGCGCTGAAGACGGCGACCGCGATTGAACGCGACCAGTCGTACGGTTTCTTCCGGAACTGCCCATACGCCGTGCCAGCCGACCAAACGCCACCGCCGCAGCACCATCGGCGAATACCGAGCTAACCAGCCTCCCGCGGCCTCAGCGGGACCAGCTCCGCGGCGGAACCAAAGGGAGTCTCCCCAGAGCGAACCCACCCAGAAACCGAAATTCACCACGGATCAGCGAGGTTCTCGACGCGATGACGGCGAGACGTTGGGTCTCGTGGGGCAGGCTGAGCGCCAGGCGATATGTCGCGAGGGCGAGCACGGTGAACCCACCACCGTCAGCGCCTGGTTGACGGATCACCAGCTCGTAGCTGGCGTGGTAATAGTTGGTGGCGGCGCCAAGACAGGCGGAAAGGCCGATCGACCGCCATCGCGACCAGCATTCCGCCCGGTGCGACGATTCCCACTACGGCACAGATGGCGGTGACCGCGAGGTAGCCACCCAATCCTGCCATCGGTGCAAATCAGGATGCCACCCAGGACGGTCAGGCTCCGACCAGGAGGAGGATCAGGCCAGGAGAGTGCCCCAATCGCGCTGGTATCGCGCCGACAGCGTATTCCGGCGGCCTCCAGGCGGCAATCGGGCAATGGAGGAGGCGGACGCCGAGCGAAGGAGCGCGAGCTGCCCGCCAGTCGTCGCCAGCACACCGGCAAAGCCAATGAGAGGTTCAAGCCTCTGAGAGCTGGTCTCCTGCGATGGCCAGCTCTTGAGTCGCAACACACTCTTCCTCGGTGATCTCTGCCTTCGCTCACCAACCGGTCGACATCGAGAGTGATTTTCAGGATGGTCCTCGCGGCAGAGAAAGGAATCAGCGCGGCGTCACTCGCGGGTTTCCGCTCAAGAGGCCGCTTGCGACAGCCCGTTTGATAGAGAAACGAAGGCACCCGAATCGCGAGGGCGGAGCAGTCCCGAGGCGATCCGGAGGGCCGTGGAACCGGCCGGACCGCTGCGAGGTAATGGCGAAGGGGACAGCAATCAGTTGAGTTAGCAGCATCATGCCCGACCAAAGTGCCCAATCTGAAGATCAACAGGTAGACCATCGACCATTGCGGATTCCGGATCGTGGTCAGAACCAGCAGCGCGACAGCGGCAGAGCCGGCCAGCCCGTGCACGATTCCTACGACGAGCGGGCGGATGACCTGAGAATCGCCCGAATGGCCGAGATGACCATCGAGCCACGCCACGGGGTCCGATCGGCGCGGTGCGGATGCCGCTCCGGATCGTGGCCGTGGTGATGGCTGTGAACGTAGTCCCCGTGGCTGTGGGGATGCGAATGGGTGAGATCGGCACTGCGCCAACACGGCGCGGTCGCTCATCCACTGCAGAACTCCGGGTCAGATTCACTTGAGTCCAAGGATGATCAGCATCAAGCCGACCGAAAACTCCATGGAGAGTCCGACCCGAGGCGGAATGACCCAGCCAGAACAGGATGATGCCGCCGCCCACGACGAGAATGGTGAGGAGTGTGTCCCAACCCCACACCGCGCCGATCAATGCCGCACTCCTGGCAGAACGTGTGCCGCGCAACGATCGTGGCAACCGCAATGACATGGTCGGCATCGGTGGCATGACGCATCCCAGGAAGAACCCAGGGCGGCGACCGCGACGACGGCCGGTATCCATCAGGCGAGAATCTTCACTTCTGCCGCGCCCGACTCGTGCGTCCGGTCCGTGCTCTTCCGCCTGACCGGCCCTCCGCCTGCCAGCAGGGCGGCCAGACTCTTCGGCGCCACCGCCTGATAGCTCTCTTCCATCCAGGTGCAAAGAAGTGCCAGCGGAATCCGGTCCGAGCGCTGGAACCGCGCGGTGACCCAGCCGCTCTTGGCCAGGCCGTAAGCCGTGGGAGAGGCGAAAGGGAGAGTCAGCGCCACACTATGCGAGCTGGGGAGCTTGACCGACATGCTCAGCTCGTCTCCCTCCAGCGCGATAAAGATGAAAGCCTTTCCCTTCACCTTCAGTGCCCGGTGACCCTGGGGAAGTCCTCGGTCGCTTCGGGGAATTTCATGCCGACATCGCGCAGCGCCTTCTCCGCCTTTGCGAGCGTGGTGGCTGACTTGGTCATCCGGTAGCCTGCCGGATGCGTGCGAGCTGCCGCAAATGAACGATGTCGTGCCCGGCGTAGACCCGCTGCAGGAACGCGAGGCTTTCCTCTCCTCGCTCGGCATGGACCCCAACGCGCTCCCTCTCGGTTGGGGTGCTTCGCTCAAAGAGGCGCACGTTGGTCGCGCGGATCGCGGTAAAGTCCTCCAGCGATTCGGCGGGATCGGCGAGATCGTAGTGCAAACCGTTCGGCCCAGAGATCCTGATCGTAGGCCTGAATATCCGGGCGATCGTGAGCCAGGATCATGCGGAAGCGGTAGGCCCCAACCAGCTCAGAGTCGGCCAGGTGCTGCAGCACGTGGGCGACCGACCACCGGTCCGGCGCCTCGCGACGATGAAGCTGGTCCTCGGAAAGGCCCTGGATCGCATCGCGCAATCGCGAAGGCGTGTGTCGAAGCAACTTCGAGCGGGCCTGGGTGCCGAGTGCCCCTGGAGCAGCCCCGCGATATAGAGCTTGGGCGGCGGCATCGGGCTGAATGGTCGAGTTTGCCAATCGGAGAATGTCTGCGCTTCGATGTTGAAGGATTTCAATTGCGGACGGCCCGACATGGCCGGCCGGCTCGGAAAGGTAAATGAGGACGGCGGCCGGAGAAATAACAGCCCCCACGGCAATGCCGTGGGGCGTTCAGGAGAGGGTACTCAGCCGCTGGCTTGGCGATCTTGCCCGCGATCAATCTGGAGAGGAACCCCAGCACCGCCCCAGCGACCAGAGCAATGATCGTCTTGGTGTAGGTGCCGCTTGTACCCACCACGACGCTCACTGGCCGTGGCGGCGCCGAGAAACGCGCCCGGATGAACGAGAGGACGGCCACCTTCGACTGGAGGACCATCGCGAGAGCCACCACACCGACCAGCGCCGACAGGACCGGCAGCGTTCCGCCGAGGGTAGTGGAAAGCTTGAGCGCGACAAAGGCCCAGAACACTCCGCTCAGATTCGACGCGATGGTCTTGGTCAGGCCCGTCGTCTTTCCCCCAGCGGCGAAGAAGGTTCCCCACGCGACAATGCCCGCCCACACAGGGAGGTGCGGCAGGGCCCAGCGCAACATAGGTCCAACTCCGCGATCAGAACGCCAATGCTGAGAGCAAGCGCGAGGAGCATGTCCATGACGGCCTCCAGACAGGGTCAACAAACTTTGATCGGGTGACCGCCCGGGCGGGCATGGTGGGCGGCGCGTTACACTACGTTGCAGGAGAGAACCCGTCAAGAGTGAAGCTGACGAGTAGCCGTGGCAGGGCGGGAAGGCGGTGCTACAGCGACTCGAGGGGAATCGAGACCTGAAACGGTTCGTAGACGAACTTGAAGCTCTCGGGAGGCGTGAGCCGGGCCGCGCGAGCAGCGCGCGTGACTGGCCCGACGCGCTGCCTCACGGACCGGCGGCTCGAGATCGATCTCGCCGATCCGGCGTTCGAGTTCGGCCGCCAGCTTCAGGCGAGCCTGCCGTTCCGGCTGGGGCGCGTTCGCCCAGCGCCGCCTCGACATTGCTCCAGGCGCTGAGATACGGGTCCACGTCCAGCAGCGGTGGTAACACCGGGCGGCGGAACTCGTCCGGGAGGGTCGCCAGTCGCTCGACGAACCGTCGAGCGACCGCGAGATCATCCAGTGCGGATGTCACCCGAGCCTGCTACTGCGAGGCCTTCACGGGGCGCCCCGGCTTGTAGGCCCCGGTCGCCCTGCCGTGCAGGTAGTCATACATCCCATCGAAATACTGGGGCTCGAGTCCCAGCGTCCTTGGCCGACGCCATGCCCTTGTCGGGCCGGCCGGAGACCAGGAGCTGAACGAACGCCTCCTTCGTCGGGATGCTGCCGTCGGGTTTCAGTGCGGCGAGAAGGCTGGGGCCGAAGCTCGAACCCTGGGCTTCTTCTCCGTGACAGCGGGCGCAGACCAGCTGGTACTGCTTCCATCCCTCATAGGTCTCGGGAGGGAGAGTGTCGAGCAGAGGTGTAGTGCGGCGCGTAGGCCACGGTTGCGAGAAAAGTTCGAGGGAGACTGCCGGTGTCTCCTGAGTGTCTGTCGTTCGCCTCGTCGGCTACGCAGGCACTCAGCGATGCGAGCAGGCTCAGCGCGGCGCGGCTGGAAAGTGCGAGATGGCGGGCATATGAATAAGCTCATCGTGAATGGGCGTGAGTTGTAGTCCGTAGTGAAATCTAACTTCACGGCTCCCCAGCCCGGATCGGCCGGATGATGATCGTGGACAGCATGGTTGCGACCGGCACGCGGTCCCCGCCGTCGATCGCAAACACCTCCGGCAAAGGCAAACGGTTAGCGTACGTCCGGGACGCAGCACCCGACCACAGGCAAGGAAGGTCGGCGCCTTCGCCGGTGCCATGAGGTTGATCTTGAACTCGACCGCGAGGACATCGGTGTCGGCGGCAGCCAGGCTGAAGGCTGCATATCCATTGGCGGAATCCGCGATGCTGGCAACCACCCCGGCGTGGAGATAACCGTTCTGCTGGGCGAACTGCGGCGAAGTAGGGCAGACTCAGGTGCACCTCGCCGGGAGCCAGATGGGCTATGCTCACGCCGAGCGTTTGCATCAGCGCCTGGCCGACTGAAGCTCTCCTGCACTACCCGGACGAAGTCGGGATTGGCCGGGACAAACGGAGCGGAGCTCATGATGTTCATTGCCGTTCGTCTTCCCAATAGTTCGCGAGGTCTGGTTGGGCCGCTACTGCAAGGTCATGGAATTCACGCCCCCGCGCGGCGTCCCGCGCTGCGGCGTCATTCTCACCCTGGGCTTGCCTCAACGCGCTTCGCAAGGCCAGCAACCTGGCATGAGCCCAGGATTCTTTCGGGATCATGGAGTAGCTCGCCGGCGGATCGGGCATCGAGTGTCGGAATCAACCGTGCCAGCGAGGGCCCAACAACGCCTCCACGGCAGAATCAACTTCAATTTGGGCGAGCTCAAGATCGCCGGGCTTGCCGGATCCCAGCAGCCGGGCGATGACCCGGGCGGCTTGCTGGATCCAGCGGAGTACTACGTCGCGTTGAGCCATACACCAACGGGTCTCCGTCAGACTCAGGATCTGGCTGCCAGGACAGCGCGTAACACTGCTTCCGCGAGAGCATGGATCCCCTGGGTCGGTGCTTTGCTCGCGGTCCCGCCACGTTGAGCCGGGATCCCGGAAGCGGGTCCAGCCATTCGTGAATCAGTGTAGCGGCTTCGAGGGGATCGTTTTCCGTGAGGTTGACAGCCAGGTGAGGGCCGGCCGAGGCGAACCGCTTCGAGCTTGGGTGAAGGCGGTTCCGCCCGTCAGCCGGTGGCGATAGAGGATCAGCGTGGCGTCGCTGTCTTCGACGTTTCGGGTGGTCCGCTCGGGATAGTCCGGCGTTTCCGTCTCCCGTAGCCCGGCATAGCGCTCGGGAATCGTGCCATCCTCCGCGATCCGGCCAGCAGGGACCCAACCGCCGGTGATGAGCCCCAAGGTCGTGTGCCACGTCGAGAGCTGCGCGGTCTACCCCGGTTTGCGCGCCGGACCAGATCTCACGCACCAGCATTCTCGGGATACTTCGCCGCCAGGCGAGCGATGGTGTTCAGACCGCGCCACGTCGAATGGAGCTTAGGGCCCGTTCCACCAGGCCTCCGGAAAATCTGGATTCACTCTGCCGCTTCCGGCAAAGCCAGTACATCTCCCGCCCGTTCACGTGAAAATCCGTCAATCTCGGTCACCGAATCCGTGGACCACCTTGACGCCCGGTGCGTCGAGCGGGTCGGCCAGGAATCCCACATTGGAGCATAGGCAGCCTTCAACTGGGCCTTCGCAAATGGCTCGTAGCGGGCGATCGCGCAGACCTCGGCGGTGGTGCGAAGGAAGGTCTTTACCTCGTATCCGAGATCGGCCTCCGAGACGCCGCTCGATCTTGCGCTCCAGCGAGCTGGGGTCCCTGGCCGGCGAGCTGAAGATCACGTTGCCGCTCGCGATGAAGGTCTCAACGTCGCTGAAACCCCAGCGCCTCGAACGTCCTGCGGAGCTGGTCCATGGTCACCTTGTGGTGACCGCCGACGTTGATGGCCCCGCAGGAAAGCCACGTAACGGGGCATCAGCCCACCTGGGTTGAAAACCACCAGGTATTGCCGCTCGGGTCCTTCACCCTCCCCGGCGATCGGGGTCGCCCTGGTTTCTGCTCCGGCGCCTGAACGGCGACTCCTCCGGCCGCAGAGCTCGGTTGTAGGTCGCATCCACGTCGGGAACGTAGACATGAAGCCACGTGGGGAAGGGGGGCCAAGTCCCGCCACCCTCCGCGAGCATCACGACGGTGTCGTCGATCCGCAGCTCGACGTGGGCGATGGTCCCGTCAGGCATGTCGAACCGGCGGAGCTCCCTTCGCATCCAGGGTCTGCTTGCAGAAAATCGATGACCCGCTGCGCTCCCGTGACCGCGAGGTAGGGAGAGAGGCTGGTGTAACCATCGGGCTTGAAGCGTTTCAACTGCATCCCTCGACGTACTCCACTTCGGGAAGCCTGCCCGCGCGATACCGAGTGACCCGCTGGCTGTCGGTCTCGAAGACGACCTCGAAGCCGCTGTCCGCCTCGGTGCCCGAGGGCCGACGGATCACATAGGTGTCCCTCGGTGTACTTGTGCGGGGAGACCGTGACCCGCTCCGGATACACCTTCCGCGATCTTCGCTTCGTCGTCTCCACCGCCACCTTGTGGTTGGTCTGATTCCCGGTCCGGTCACATCGACTCGCGCGATCTTCGCCGTCCACCACCATCGAACCAGCGGGCCTTTACCGCTGTGCTCCGGCCAGCCGGACCATGTGGCACCCGGCTCTCCAGGAGTCGGACCTCTCGAAGTCGCGTCCCCCAGCCTTCGCGCCTCGGCGATCGTCATGCCTGACTCGATCGGACCGTAGCCCCGAATCCAGACTTCCCATGGTTCCCCGGACTGGTCCCCATGGCAGGCTGCGATGAAGGAGCAGAGGGAACAGCGGGTGAATTGATCTGATCATTTTTCCGATGATGGTCCTGCCCCGAGGCCTGGGCGTTGCGCGAACCTGAGTGAGAATCTCGCTTCGGCGAAGTCGAGACGCTCGTGCACCTCCTGGAGCTGGGCCTCCTGGCCTGCCAGCGCGGTCTGCGCGTCGGTGAGGCGGTTGGCTTGATCTCTCCAACTGGTGCCTGAGGTCCTCCAGACCGGCCCGCAGCTGCGGCGCCCCCGCCCGGTGCTTGACGATCTCTACCAGCGTATCGGCCAAGAATGCCGGCCATGATGATGAGGAACAGGCCACCCATGAAATCCACTGCCGTCCTCCTGGTCAGTGCTATCTGGGGAATCGGCTGAACCAAAAGTGCCGGGAAACCGATCCCTCGGCAATGAGGGGAGACTAGGCCCCCGGCCTGTCCTCGAGATCACAGTGCATGGTGTGGAGCAGACGGTGGACCACCGGTGCGAGCAACACTCCAGCGGTCACGATGAAGACCAGTCCGGAATAGAGGGCGTAGAACCCGGCGAAGACTTTCGCCGCCGGGACTGAGATCGGTCTTGATCGGCCCCATCCCACCGAGCAGCATCGCCGAGTTGAGAAAGGCTTCCCGCAGCCGCAATCTCTGAAGTGCTCGTATCCCAAAGATCCCGCCAAGCAGCGAGAGCCCGATGATAAGCGAGGCGATCAGAAGGTTCAGCAGCAGGCGGAGCGCGAAGCGGTGGGCGCTCAACAGTCGATGAGTTCTGGTGCTCGTACAAGAGTTCCTCCTTCTCCTGCGGGTCAGGCCGGTGGGCACACCAAAATGCCGGACGAGATCGTTGATCCGCCCGTCGCGGTGGAGCCAGGTCGTACTATTGCTTCTCGCCTTTGCTCTTGCGGCGGATGTCTCCCCCGATGGGCCCGCTCGTAGGTTTGCATGTCCTCGAAGCGCCCCCTTCGCGTCGCGCAACGTCGTAGAGCTTCTTCGCGGACGAGGTGCGCTGTGTCGTGCGCCTGCTGGGCATTGCTGTCTCCTTCCTCAAACCAACCGATGGCACAAGAGCAGTACAGCTTCACAATATTCTGCGTCCCTTGGCCGACTCGTCAATAAGCCTTTGGAGCCGTTTCACCTGGGTCTCCTCCTTCTTGGCGCTTACCACCCAGAAGGCCATGAGCCGCTGGTAGCCGGGTGGTTGAGCCTGGAAAAAGCCCAGGCCTTCCGGTTCCCTTCCAGCTTCTTCTGATGTTCAGGGGCGAGGCTGGCGGTATGCCGCCGCTCATAGACATAGATGCGGGACTTGTCGCTCCGTGCGCTTGGCGAATGCGGCCAAGCCTGCCTCCTGCATAGGCCCAGGCCGTCGAGTTCCCCGACCCGCCTGATATTGATGGAGCTCCAGTTGCTCCCCGCCCGCCGTGGCGTGAAGCGGATGGTATAGCTCACGTCGTCAAGCCGTTTCCGCACTCCGTCGATCCATCCGAAACAGAGGGCCTGGTCTCACCGATTCGCGGCCAGGTGATGCTGGGCTTACCGGAGTCACGCCTGTAGAAACCGGACCAGCAGTTCGGGTGCGGTGGCGTGATGCTTGAGCGAGCCAAGGCCCTGAACTGAGCAGGCTCGGCGAAAACGGGCTTGGCCGGTGACTTCTTCACCGGCGCTCGAGGCTTACCGCCCACCTTGCGGGGAGCTTCCGGGATCGACGGGCTGGTCGGGCCACTGAACCTGGAGGGCGCCGGAGGGGCAACGCGCGACCTGGTCAGCAACAACCTTGGCCGATGCGAGCTCAGGTCTCACCCAGCGCTTGCGGCGGACATCGAACACTTCGGGCAACCCGCGAACGCAGACTCCTGGAGTGGACACAGCGGTTCGGATCGAAGGTGACGGTGATTTCCGGGGTCTCGTATACCTGGAGTCGTTTCGGCATGACTGCCCTCCTCTAGTACGTCTCACCTCTCACTTCTTACTCCCTCACTTCTTACTTCTTCCTCCTCACTTCCCACCAGCCGGCGGCCCAATCTGGTCCGCGACGGCGCGCGCCAGAGACTGCAGCTCAGCGTGTTCCGGATGCCGAATCTGTTTCTCCAGGCCGGCCTGCACCCCGCGAAGACTCTCGATCGCTCGCCGCAGTTTGAGCTGCTCCACCCGGAAGGGCCAGGATGGCGCCCATAGCCGGCGGCGAGGATGGCCCCATGCTGGTCCGCAACGAGTCAGCCGAGTTCTTCAGGTCCTCGAGGCCGGCGCAGGGGCGAGGCAGGCGCGCCAACCGGGCTTCGACCTCTGTTGAGCAGGGCCCCTGAGTGCGATCAATTGCTTGGGGCCAGCGGTTCGTCCTCGGTCATGCGCAGCTCATCGGTGGAGATCCAGGTTGGACGCCACGAGCATCAGGGCTCGGCATTCAAACTAAATGCCATTTCCGCGTGTTCCGTGCACCCGCGGTGTTCCGCGGTAAACAGTTATGGGCGAATCCGGCCTGCGAAGGCGAGGCCCGCGATGGATGCTTGAAAATATCCGTTTCCGGCTCAGCGCACCTCCTCCCCTTCCGGATCCGGGCCATCCCGATTGTATGGGGACCAGCGCGGTCAGCGGAAGGAGGTCGCGCCAACGGGCGCACCGCGAGAGCCATCAGGGGCGATGGGGTCATCCGTCACCCCGATACGGTTGCGATTCAGAACGCCGCAACGGCGACACTTCGTGGGACCAGAGTCCATTCGCCGTCGGGACGGGACGCGATCGCCAGCGGTTCCATGATCCCGCCACAGTCCGCGGACCGGTCTCCCGGTTCCAGCATCGAGGTGACGACTCCAGAGACAAATAGGGCAGTGGTTTCGGTAGCGCGTACCGGGAGCGGCGCGGGGAACCGAAAGCTACAATGACCGCACGTGAGAAGGGCGGTCGGAAGGCTGAGACGACATGGGAAGAAACCTCGCTCGACCAGGATTCGTGCGCCGGGTTAGCGGCGAAAACGGCACGAAGCCCGCCCGGACGGGGAGCGAGGAGACTCAGGCTTTCGGGGCTTTCGACCCCGGAATGGCTAGGGCTCCTGCTCCGCGACGGGGCGGGAGCGAGGCAAGGCGCGTGCAACGACAGAGGCACTCTCAAGCAGAAGTGGACTTCTGGGCGGGCACAAGATCGGAGGAGGCCCGGAGCCGTCAAGGTCTGAAGGGAGATCCACTACCTGAGGAGAGCTTTGCGATGCAGCCTGGAACAGCGAGGAACGCCACCCCGTCATGATCCACGATGCCCTCCGAGGTCATTCCGACCTTCTCCAGTACATGCTGGGATCCCCGATTCTGCGGAGTGGTCAGCGCGACCAGCGACCCGAGCCGTAGCTCCTCCGAACCCGATGGCGACGCATTTCCGCGCTACCTCGGTGCCGAGGCCCCGACCCCAGAAAGCCGGGAGAAACCCGTATCCGATCTCGACCTCGTCGCGTCCTTCGATCTGGAGATGGCGGACACAGGCCCGCCCGGCGAGCACCCCCTGATGCAGCGTCACGCAAGATCCAGAGTCCGAAACCGTAACTGGCCCAATGCGCCAGGTTGCGCTCCAGGTAGGCTTGAGTCCCCGCCTCATCTCGCGGTCCGCCGAGGTGGCCCATCATCACCGGATCCTGATCCATCAATCGCAGGTCCGGCCAGTGATCGCGCAAGAGTCGTTCGGCCCGGAGGCGGGTCGTAGAGAACCGTTCGAGGTTCATCGGCCGATCCACAAAGCCTGCTAGATGAGTCGAAGGATCAAAATCGAGTTGAACGGCGGCACCGAACGGAAGCTGATTGACCCCAGTCGCGGTCCGGGCGTGCCGTCCCGCCGGGCCCAGGAGCTCGACCAGGAGATCCGATGCGCCGTCGATGACTTCCGGCTGGGCGATGAAGGTTTGGTGCCGAGCGTACGAAGCCGTGCAGGCGTTCCACCGAGACGATGCGGTCGAGGTCACCGATGATCCTGCTTGACGATAGCCAGAAGATCGAGCATCGCGTCCCGTGCGGCGAGCTTCGCCCTCGCGACATCGACCTCGCTGCCCACCTCCCCGCAGCGCACTGACTTTGCCGGAAACGAAGAGCAGGTCACCCGAGCGCTTGGTGCCGAGGTAATTGGCTACCGGCGGCTTCGGTTCGGGCAGCGTCAGGCCCAGCTCGTTCAGCCGAGCTCCACTCGGCCGCCGCTAGAACTCATGCATCAAGGCTGGGAGATAGTTCCGTCTCGAGGGGCTGGCGCGGACCGCGGCAAACGAGAGCACCGGGCAGCCTGCACCGAACAGCGTGAACCTGGGAGTACCAAGCCGCACCGGTGCGGAGTACGAGTACCAGCGCCAATCGCAGCCCAGACCGTCGACCGAACAATCCCGGATCCTGCCGTCGATGATGCGGCGCCCGTGATTGCAGCACCCGGTGATGGCGGCCGCTTCCGTGGCGTAGGTGAGGGGTCCGGTGAAGACCCTCAACCCAGACGAGGCCGCAGATGGACAGGTCGAGAGTCCATCGCCCCGAGCCGCGGATCTGCAAACGTCCGGGGCGTAATGGTAAAGCCCTTAGTACCATACGGGCACAGAAGTCAGGTCCCTAGAATGCCGGTAGCACGGGAGCCAGCTGATAGACGTACTTTTCGGTGCGCTTGAGTCCGTTCAGACGCCCCTCCTTGGCCAGCCGATCCTGGGCGAAGAACAGCACGGCCCTGACTTTATTCCCGTGGGCCAGGATCTCTTCCCTCGGTACAACCGGATCCGGAAACGAGCGCCTCCAGCAACTTCTGGTAGCGGTTGCTGTTCTTGATCGCGAGGTCGGGGTCCCGAGATCACATAGCAGAGACGGTCGAACGAACTCTCCCACTGCACGTCGAGCATCCCGCAAGAGGGGCGGCGCCGGTGGCGGGAGGAATGCGGTCGCGCGCTTTCGCTTCTGTTCCTGGATCGTGGCTGTCATCGTTGTCCCTGCACGGATGGCCCGGCGAAAGGGGAAAGTGGGGGTCCGGGGCGCCTCAGGAAATCTAACCTGCCGCCCGCCTCGCATTCAGGGTTCCGTTTGAGGTTGTCGGTTGCGAACCAGGGTACACCGGGTTATCATTAGGGGCGATCGATGCGCCAGTTGCGCGGACAAGTTCCGAGTAGACGTAAGGGGCCCTGAACTTGCTGAGGCCCCTTTTCTCTTGCGATGGTCGCACACAGCGGCTGGGGAGTCCCCATCGTTGCGGGAACACCCCTCTCGTGAGGGTCTGTCACGAGGAATGGAGTCGATGCTCGCGGTCAAAGCGAGACACCGGCTCGAATACCAGGAGTTAGTACATGCGTACCACTGGAACGGTCAAATGGTTCAACGATGCCAAGGGCTTCGGCTTCATCACGCCGGAAGGCGGCGCCAAGGACTGCTTCGTCCATCATTCCTGCCATCACCGGAGAGGGATCTCAAGTCTCTCGCCGAGGGTGACCGGGTGGAATTCGAAGTGGTTCAGGGCCCCAAGGGTCCGGCGGCGGAGAAGGTGAGCCGGATCGGCTCGGCTAGCTAAGAGCCAGGACCGCAGGATTTCAGTTTCAGCCGGTCCGACTTCGGTCAGGGCCGGCTGAGTCTTTGAGGGCCTCGCGCGTCTCGAACCCGATCGGGCGGGACTCTTCACGCGCGACTCAGCGAACCCGGGAGCGGGGCCAGCCGCGGGTGGTCAGGTCCACGGTTCCGCGTTGAGGAAAATCGGACGCCTTCGCCCTCGAGCCTGAGTCGCTGAGTAATCCCCGTCCCGCCCGGAATGCTGATGCCCCCGCGCGCGTTTATCACCCGATGCCAGGGCACCCCGGTACCATCCGGCAATGCCGCCATCGCATACCCAACCTGTCGAGCACCGCAGCCTGCCAGCTCCGCTATCCTGCCGTAGGTGGAGACCCGACCCTTGGGGATACGGCGGATTGCGTAGATCCGACTATGAGCGAATCGGGTTGCGGCATCGGCTTCGTCTCAGTCCGGCTGTCTAAGCACGAAGGAAGCGAGGGCGCAATGAGCCCATTAGCCGTCAGCCGTCGACTAAGACGATCATTCAACACGAAGACAAAGGGCACAAAGGTCCGGATTCACTCGCTCCACCACGCACTGAAACCTTGTGATCTTCGTGTCTTTGTGTTCAAAAGTTTTGGTCTGACTGCCGAACTCCTCATCTGACGGCTACCCCACACCTTCCATACCGCCGCCCGGTCCATTCCCACCCCAGCCGCTCGTAGAACGCATGGGCTCCACTGCGATGATTCGCCGTCGCGACCACGATCGAGGGGCACCCATGCTTCCGGGCGTAGTCTTCCGCAATCTCCAGGAGCTCAGCGGCCCACGCCTTTGCCTCTTATCTCCTCCGGCAACGACAAGAGTCGAGACGCATAAGCAGTGTCTTCTGATCAGGAGTGAGTCCGGGTCCTACCTGCACCGAACCAGCCCCTCAACCTCAGCCAGCGACCACGGAGACGAAGACCTCCCCGCGCCCTTTCGCTGCTATACGGCGGAGCCGTTCGGGGACCTCCGCGGCTGTGGTGGGATAGCCGAGCTGGTCGAGCAACTCGGCGATGACTGCGGCATCGGCAGGTTCGGCGGTGCGGATCATTGTCGCTTGGCAGTAGTGGCTCAGGCTTCACCGTGGCCAAGATGCAGGATTGTCTCGGAGGGGACCCCTTCCACGGTGATTTACAGATTTCAGATTTAAGATGTCAGATTGAAAATCGAACGTTGCCAATTGAAAATCTGCAGTTCGAAATCTGCAATCTGAAATCTTAAATCTGAAATCCCTTATCAGCCTCCCTACTGAATCGGTGTCGCGACGAAGGCCAGCGTCTTGCCGGAGCTTTCTCTCGAAGACCCTTCCAGTGATCTGTCCCGCCTCGTTGATGTCCTGAGCGGAAACCAGACTGTCGGCGAAAACCCGGCGCGAGCAGATCGCTCCAACTTCATCAGTTTCCCCTCCTGCCAGAGGAAGGCGCGGTTTACGCCGGTAGCGCTGGTGGAGAAACCCACCACCTGTCCTCGAGAGTTGATGCCCAGCGCCTGGCTCGCTGGCATCTCCGGAAGCGTCTTGAGATCGCGGATCCCGCGTGATTTGGTCCAGATGAAGGCATGGGCGATGAAGATCCCACCGGCATCGCCCGGCGGGTTGGAGAACCCCGACGATGTCGCCCTTCTCATTGATCGCCATCGGCGTGGTGCCAGCTGGTGCCGCCGAGGTTTGCTATCTCCGTCGCCGTCCCGTGATCCCAGAGCACGGCATGGCGGGCGCTGAATCGTCCCACGGCGACGTCGCAGTCGCCGGAAATCCCGACGGCCTGGCCCACTTCGTTGATGGCGGTCGCCGCGGAAGTCGAGTCCCCGTGGAGCGGCGGGAGCTCCGTCATGGTGCTCAACTGGGTGTCCCAGAGGCCGGCACGGAACTGAAGGACCTGGGGAGTGTTGCAGGTGGGATCCTGAATCGTCGTCTCAGCCCAGCCGACGACCTGCCCGCGCCCGTTGATTCCGGTCGCAAACCCCTGGTTGCCGCCGAAGGTTGGTAGGGAGTCATCTGGCCGGCATTCCACACGAAGCCGCGGCAGATGTGCCCCGTCAGAGCTGGGAAGAACGCGGTGCAGCTCCACGCTTCCCCAGCGGATCGAGATCTGCGGTCTCCGGCGATGCCGACCACCAGGCCCTGATTGTTGATCCCGGGCCAGACCACGCTGCTGTTGCACTCAGGGCAGTTCGCCCCGCCGAGAGTGCCAAGATCGACAATCGAGCCATCGCGGAAGAGCGCTGCATGCCGGGTCAGATTGCCGGCGAGGTTGAGAAGCCCGCGACCAACCCGTGGTTGTTGATGGCGGTGCCTCGGTTCACCGTACCGCCGAGTGAGTTGGGAAGTTTGGTGATCGTGTACTGCAGGGTGGCCTGGTTGACCGACGACTCGGGTGGTTGGGTGACCTGAGGTCCACTCTACAGGCAGCGACGGCGGCGATCAGGGGGAGGTAGCAGACGGGTCGCATTGCGGTCCTCCGGTGTGGGGAGAGATGAAGCGCACCGAGCATCGTGATCTGCTTCGGTGCTCCCACACCATAGGACCCGTCTTACCGAGTAGCGCGCCGCAATCGGACCTGCAATCGGGTCAGCAAGCATCTCGCCAACTTCGGACGTGGAATTCGTCAGATTTCAGATTGAAGATTTCAGATTGAAGATTTGACAAGATTGCAGATTTGAACAATCTGAAAATCTGCAGTTTCAAAATCTGCAATCTGAAATCTTAAATCTGAAATCCCCTATGAGCTTCCCTGTTCGCTGAGCCAAAGGTGGATGCGCCGCGTACGCCCGCCAGGGTCGCCATTGCTCGGCGCGGGCCAGGAGAAGGCGTGGGCTGGCGACTCCGGCCGCTCGCTGCAGCGCGCGGTCCGAGGCGGGAAAGGCGTCGGGCCAGCCCAGCGCGTGCATCACGATAGTCGTGGCGAGCCGGTCTCCGACGCCGTGGACCTGGAGCAGAGCATCGTGGGTTCCTGCGAGAGGACTGTGGGGGGCGAGATTCAACGACCCATCTTCAACTGCTCGAGCGACCGAAGCGAGCCGCGGCCTTGGGTTGAGGCACACCTAAGGCAACGAGGCCGCTAACTCCCGCCTCGGCGACTCGAGGCCGAACTCGGCGAAAGGAGGGTGAGTTCCGGGTCGCCGGTCGGGAAGGATTCGCCTAGCGCCGCAACGACGCGGTTGATGAGGGCGGAGGCCCTCGCCGAGCGGGCAGCTCCACGAAGGATGGTGCGAAGCGCGACCTCGAATCCTTCCAGCGCGCCAGGGAGGCGAACTCCCGGGTGACGACTCACCAGCGGGCCCAGTCCTCCTGGGCGAGGTGCGCGTCGATCACTGTTGGCTCGGAATCGAGGTCGAACAAAGTGGCGCAGCCGGGCCAGCAGCGGCATGAGCACAGGAACCAGCGCCGGTGAGATGTCGATGTTGAGATGGAATCGCGAATCGCGGCGGGAATCCCCGTTCTCTGTACCATTCCCCACGAAGACCACTCCACGCCGGCCATCCAGCTCCACCGTGCGGCCGTAGAGCCCGTCTCGCATCACCTCCATGCCCGGCACCGCCTCACTGGCGATCGTTCTCAGCAGGACATCCCACTCCAGCGGCGGGCGGTAGGCCAGAGTCAGCCGGACGAGATCATGGGCCGGGGCCGCGGCATCGGCTCACGCGCGGGCTTGCTCGAATTTGGCCGCCGGCGCAGCGAGCTCGGACTCAGCCGGTATCGCTCTCGGAAGACCGAGTTGAATCGGCGCAGGCTCTGGAAGCCGGCGGCAAAGGCGATGCGGGTTACCGGCAGCGACGTGTCGGCGAGAGGCGCTTGGCGAGCAGCAAGCGGTGAGTCTGGGCCAGTTCGACCGGGGATACGCCGATCTCCCGCTCCAGCGCGCGACGCAGGTGCCGCTCGCTGACGCCGAGCTCGCTTGCCAGCGAGGCGACATCGTGTCCGTTCAGGGCGCCGGCCTCGATGCGGTACGCCGCCACTCGAGCCAGCCGGGGCACGGCATCCATCAGCGCCCGCCCCGGCGCCAGCTCCGGCCGGCACCGGAGGCAAGGGCGAAAGCCAGCCCGCTCCGCCGACGCAGCGGTTTCGAAGAACCGCCGGTGATCGTGATACGACACCCGAGCCGGACAGACCGGCCGGCAATACACCTTGGTCGTGATGATGCCGACGTAGAAGATCCCATCGAACCGCGGGTCGCGGGCGCCAAGTGCGCGCTCCCACGCGTCAGTGGTGGGCATCCTCGCCTGGGGGACCGGGCTGCTCATGTCGCCAATCTAGCTGTCGGAACGGGCTCCGGGCTCGCCGGAATCGGACCTGCAATCGAGGGGACTCCCGAGCATCTCTCGGCTTCACAGGTTCGGGATTGCAGGTCCGATTCCGGCCAGCGTCGTGGCCCTGAAGTCGTACGATGAGACAGTTCCCGACTCCCAAGGACCTCACGATGCGAATCAATTCACTCTTCCCGCGGGCCAGGCAGGTCGAATCCCGTCCTCCCGTTCAACCTCTACCCGGCGAGATCCCTTCCGAGCTTCGGTCGTTGAATCAGGAGTACATCGACGCCGCACGCACCAATGACACTTCCTGGTTTCAAGAGTACCTGGCGGACGATGCTGTGATCGTCCTGGGGAATGGCCGCCGATACCGGAAGCCGCAGTTCCTGGCACTCCTGAATGATGAGCCGATCCGGTTCAGCTCGCTCGTCACGCGGGATGTCACCGGTGCGGGTCTTCGGGGAACGGTTCAGGTTGATGGCGATGCGATCTGGGAGCTGACCGACGGTTATCAGGGGATTTCACGTTACATCGATACTTACATCTGGCGGGACGGAAGGTGGCAGGTGATCTCCGGCGCAGATCACCCTGCTTCCCCAGAGGGCCGACTGAACACGGCGGACGACTTGGCGGGCGGACAGGTCCTCCTGAAGTAGGCATCCGCGTCGCACTTCTCACCGCTGGGAAGCACACACGTCCCGGTCTCCGCCGCCGTGTTGCTCTCACCCGTCGTCGAGTATTGGCCGCCGGTGATCCCGCAGAAACGAGCGGCCGGGGTCACGTAGCCCGTCACCTTGATCCCGCCGACGGGGCAGTGGCCGCGCAGCATGGCCCACTCCTCACACTGATGATTTTCGGGGAAGCTGCAGACCCCGAATTGCCCGCCGCTCGGATCCTGTTCGATCGCGAGAGTGCCTCCCTTATCGACGCAGTTCTTGGAGGCCGGATTGGCGAGCCGCACACCGGCCGTGTCCGATGCAGGTTTATCTGCGGTATCCGGCCTTCTCCCGCAGCCTGCCAGCACCGCGGTGGCGAGGACAAGCTGCACGGCAATCCGCGCTCGACGTCGCTTCACCTCACTTCTACGGTTCCGCACTTGGTTGCGCTCCGGATTCGCCAGCAGGCGCTCAGTGAAGTCCATCCGCTCGTGCAGCTCGGCCACTTCGGCGCGAAGGGCGTCGAGCTCCTGGAGCACCTCCTCAGAGAGCGACGCATGTTGTTCGGGCTCGAACTCCCAGTTTGCCACGAGGCGACCCTCGGCGTCCTGGAAGCCACCCGATGCTACGACGATGACATCGTACAGATACCAGATGCCCAATCCACCGAGCGTCGCCGCCATGAGAATGCCGGACTTGGTGCGTCCGGTATAGAACCGATGCGCTCCGAAGGGGCCGAGGAGACTGGCAAGCAGGAGCGTGACGAGGCGGGACTTGTCAGAGTATTCCGAGCTCATGGCCTAAGAAAATGCCGCGGGCCGAGGCCCGCGGCTAGTCGTACCGGAACTCATGCTCCGGCAGACGCTGGGCGCCTGCCGGAGTTGAGCTGCGTTGTTACTGCGACGCGGACTGCGTGGTGGCCAGATCCTTAACCGACCCGGCCAGGGTATGGACCTTGGACTGATCCGTCGCGCCCGACACGTCCGCTTCGAGCTCGGCTGGCGAGCTTGGTCAATGCATCCGACCGGGCCTGCCCGGTGAGCTTCTCGGCCTGATCCAGCTCGGACCTCGCGGCCGACAGCTTGGAGGAAGCCAGCCCCTGGTTACCGCTCGAGCTGGTCGAGATAGGCCCGGGTGACGGAGAAGCTGGCCGGCCAGGTCAGCTTGGGCTGATCCTGAACGTTCAGGTACTGCAGGTGGACCGACTTGGCGGCTTCGATCTCATTCTTGGAGATCAGACCGCTCGGGGTGAGCTCGAAGACGTCCAGCCCGCGGGCGATCTCGGAGCTGTAGATGTAGCCGTTGTACCAGTACGCCGACCAGGATCCCGCCCCGACCATCTTGGTCGAATCCATCGGACCACGATCGAAGTAGGCGATCTCCTTGGGATGCGCCGGATCGCTCCAGTCGAAGACCGAGATGCCGCCCTGATACCAGGCCTGGACCATGACGTCGCGGCCGGGGATCGGAATCAGCGACCCGTTGTGGGCGACGCAATTCTCGAACGGGGTCTGGGCCGCCGGCATCTTGTAGTAGCTGCCGAAGGTCAGCTTGCCGTCCTTGAGCGAGAAGATGGCGTCGGCTCCCCACTCATACTTGTCGGTCGCCCGGCAGCGAGGCTGGCCGCCGCCGCCCCATTCATCGGAGAACAGCAGCTTGGTGCCGTCGTTGTTGAACGTCGCCGAGTGCCAGAAGGAGAAGTTCGAATCGGACACCGCAAAGATCCGCTTCGGATTGGCGACATCGTGGATGTCCAGCAGGAGGCCGTAGCCGCCGCACGCGCCACCGGCCAGTCCGATAGTCGGGTAGACCGTGATGTCGTGGCACTGGGTCGGGCCGGGCTTGGGAGCTCCCGGAACGGGAGGCGGACCGACGATCTTGGCCACGATGCCGGGGATGGCCTCGCGAAGCGCCGCGCTATCGGCACCAGTCGGTGCTCCGGTGCCCCCACGCGCCTTCACCACGCTGTCCAGCATTCCGTTGACGAATCCATTCGGCAGCACCATTTCCTGCCCGTTAACCATCGCCGTGAATCCGCCCTTGGCCTTGGCCTCGGCCACTGCCTTGGCCTGGGCTATCGAATCCTCCTTGGTCTCGCCATGACGCGGCGGTCCGACCAGTGAATCGAAAATCCTCGGCGAGCTCACAATCTTCGCGTCCTGCGGGGAGGCCAGCGGAATCTTGATGACCTCGATGCGGAAGAGCGAGCTGTTCGGATTGGAATCAGGTGGAGCGGAGATGCAGCCCGGCAGCTCGTTGGGAGACCGCACCGGAGCCGAACCGGAGACGTAGATGTAGACGTTCTCCGAGTCCTTGGGATCCGACACCACGGTATGGGTGTGCGAGCCGCGGCAGGTCTGGACGTTGGCGATGTTCTTCGGATTGGCGATGTCGCTGATGTCGAAGATCCGAATGCCGCGCAACCGCTCGGTGCTCACCGTGTCCTGCACGCCTTGCGTGCCGCAGTCCACCCGGCTGCCCAGCCCTTCACCCGAGACGAACAGCAGGTTCTTGTAGACCGAGACGTCGCTCTGGGAAGCGGGGCAGAGGAAGGCGTCCGCCAGGGTGGGCTGGGCCGGATTGCTCACGTTCCAGACCTGGTACCCGTTGTAGTTGCCCTGAATGACGTAATCCGCGTAGAACGTCATGTCGGAATTGGTGACCCCCGCGAAGTGCTCCGAGGCGGGAGTGTTGGAGACCAGCTTCAGGTTCCAGGCCGCCGTGCCGGCGTCGGTCTCACCGGCCTTGAGTCCCACCCGCGGATCGGGTTTCGGGGCTGTCGTGGACATGCCGGCGTTGGAAGCCGACGAAGAGGATCCGGCGCACGCCGAGAGAGTAACGAGGGCGAGCGTGAGCACGGCACAGAGCAGAGCCGCGACCCGGCGAGCGCCCTGACGCCGGGATTTCGATAGACGAACCATGGAGGATTCCAGTGAGAGTGAGGAGGTCTGCAGCACGACGGGTGAAGAAAGGGGTCATCACGGGTTAGTCCCTCCCGGGGAGCGCCGCGAGCATTTTGGTCATGCGTTCGATTTCGATGGTCTGATCGGCGCTCATGTCGGAAGTGAACTTGAAAACCTGGTCATCCTGGGCCGCGCCCGGGGAAGCGTACAGCTGCTGCACCATCGTGAGCGCGCCCTGGTGATGCTGAATCATGAAGGTCAGGAAGTTCCGGTCGAAATCGACTCCCTGCGACTTGTCGAGCTGGGTCAACTGCTCGGGCGTCAGCATGCCCGGCATCATCATGCTATGCGACATGCCCGGCATCATGTCGTGCGAGGCATCTGCCTCGGGGACCGGCTGTCCCCGCTCCCGGAGCCAGCGCTGCATGGTGGCGATCTCATCGTTCTGTCCCACCACGATCCGCTCGCACAGCGCGGTGAGTGACGGGCTGGCGCCGTGCGACGGAGCCCACCCGGCCATCAGTACCGCTTGTGCATGGTGGCCGATCATGCCGGTCATGAAATGAACATCCGCCGCGGTGTAGCGCTGGCGGATGCTGTCGGAAGCTGGTTTAACCGGCGGTGCGGCGGCCTGTGATCCCGAGGATGCAGCGGGCGCGGGAGCCGGGGCCGCAGACCCGGTCCCGTGACTACAGGCCATACCGGTCAGTGCCATGAGCACCAGAGCGGTACTTCGTTGGCTCGAATTTGTCATGCTATGAGTCTCCCATTGGACTGACCCGGCTCGCCGGTGGTTGCGAAGGGCTCAGGAAGGGATCTGGTTGTGGCGTGACCATATAACGCAGGGACCCACCGGGAGTTTCGGGGGAGGCAGTACCACCGAGCCTAGCCAAGAAAGTAAACGAATGAACCGGCACTGGTAGCCATATGTACCACGCCGCCTCGCCAGAGTTCCCTCAGTGGCTCAAGGATCTGGGTCACCGATCCAAATGACCAAGAGCTAGACATTGCAATGACTTAACCGAGCGGCCCAGCCGGGGAGCTTCCGCTGTCGATTTCAGGGCCCCTCATTCGACGTGAAGGTAGAGCAGTGGATGAGCCGGTCGAGTCCGGCCACCCGGCTCCCAACCGAAACCATAGAGGAACCGACAATGCGAGTCATGGTCCTGGTCAAAGCCGACAAGAAGAGCGAAGCCGGCGTCCTGCCGGATGAGAAGCTTTTGACCGAGATGGGCAAGTTCAACGAAGAGCTGGTCAAGGCCGGCATCATGCTGGAGGGGGAGGGTCTCCATCCCAGCTCCAAGGGTGCCCGGGTTCAATTCTCCGGTAACAAGCGCACCGTGATCGACGGTCCCTTCGCCGAGACGAAGGAGTTGGTCGCGCGGCTACTGGATCTGGAAGGTGAAGTCGCTCCAGGAAGCGATCGATTGGGTGAAGCGTTGCCCCAACCCGACCGGAGCAGAGGGCGCAATTGAAATCCGGCCGATCTTCGAAGCGGGAGACCTCGGAGAGGGTTTCACTCCCGAGCTGAGGAGCAGGAGCAGCGCCTGCGGGCCCAGATCGATGCCCAAAGGTCTTGAGTCAGGCCACTCTCTCTTAACCGGAAACGGAGCAAGCACCGTGCGATTCATGATGCTGATGATCCCCAAGGGCTATGAGAAGGCTGCCCCCGGCACCGCTCCGGATGCGGCCGCTGTAGCCAGGATGATGAAGTACAACGAGAGTCTCCAGAAGGCCGGCGTTCTGCTCGCCCTGGACGGTTTGCATCCTCCTTCAATGGGTGCGAGAGTCTCGTTCCCCGGTGGGAAACCCAGGGTGACCGACGGCCCCTTCACCGAGGCCAAGGAGGTGCTGGGCGGTTACTGGATGATCCAGGTCGGCTCGAAGGAGGAAGCGATCCAGTGGGCTTCACGCGTCCCGGCGTCGGAGAACGAGGTGATCGAGGTCCGCCAGGTGCAGGAGCTGTCTGACTTCCCGCCCGAGGTGCAGAAGGTGGCCGCCGGATTTCCCGACATGCAGCGGAGGGGCTCGTAGCTCGGCCCCTCCGGCCGTAGCGGCCTTGCACGGGAGAACCAGGCCGATCTGATTGGTGGCCATGACGGCCACCGAGACCCATCGCACCATCAACGCGGTCTGGAGGATCGAATCCGCCCGCATCATTGCGGGGATCGCGCGGATGGTGCGCGACGTTGGTCTGGCCGAGGACCTGGCTCAGGATGCTCTGGTGGCAGCGCTTGAGCAGTGGCCCGAGTCAGGCGTTCCGGACAACCCGGGCGCCTGGCTCATGGCGGTCGCCAAGCGACGGGCGATTGACCAGTTACGCCGCCGGACCCGCCTCGATCGGACCGAGGCAAAGCTTGCCATCGAGGTCGAAGCTCAGCTGGAACGGGCGGCCCCGATCCCGATTCGGCGCTCGATGACGACATCGGCGACGACATGCTGCGCCTCATGTTCACCGCCTGCCATCCGCTGCTCTCGACCGAAGCCCGAGTCGCCCTGACCCTGCGCCTGCTCGGCGGACTGACTACTCCAGAGATCGCGCGGGCATTCCTGGTGCCCGAGCCGACGATCGCGCAGCGAATCGTGCGGGCCAAGCGCACGCTCGCCGAGGCCAAGGTGCCTTTCGAAGTCCCCGGGGAAGCGAACGCGCCGACCGCCTGGCCTCCGTTCTGGAGGTGATCTACCTGATCTTCAACGAGGGCTATACCGCCACCGCCGGGGAAGAGTGGACTCGGCCAGTGCTATGCGAGGATGCCTTGAGACTGGGCCGGATTCTGGCGGAGCTCGATCCGGCAGAGTCCGAGGTGCACGGACTCGTGGCGCTCATGGAAATTCAGGCCTCCCGCCTGCATGCGCGGACTGGTCCCGGAGGCGAGCCGATCCTGCTGCTCGATCAGAATAGGGCGCGATGGGACCAGCTCCTCATTCACCGAGGCCTTACGGCTCTCGAGCGGGCCCAGTCGCTCGGCGGAACACGTGGGGCCCTATGCCCTCCAGGCCGCGATCGCCGCATGCCACGCTCAGGGCCCGCGAGGCCGCCGACACCGATTGGGCCCAGATCGCCTCGCTGTACGCCGCGCTGTACCGCCTCGATACCATCTCCCGTGATCGAATTGAATCGGGCCGTGGCTGTTGGAATGGCGGAGGGACCGGCGGCCGGTCTCGAGGTGGTGGACCGGCTCATGGATGAGCCGTCTCTCAAGAATTACCACCACTTGCCCGCGGTCCGGGGAGACCTGCTCGTGAAGCTGGGCCGCCTCGAGGAGGCGGGCCTGGAGTTCGAGCGAGCCGCGGCGTTGACCAGGAATGCTCGAGAGCGGGAGCTGCTGCTGGAAAGAGTGCGGGCCTGTTCGGCGGAATCCGGGAACTAACCGCCTGCCATCGCTCCGACGACCAGAAACGGCTCCTCCCCTTTCACCACGGCCTCGGGCAGGGAGTGTCTGGGGTTTCGTGAGAGAGATCCTGCTCGCAGGCGAAGAACCGGACGAAGGATCGGCGACGTTGCGTAGCCTGGTCTCGAATGGTGCCGCGAAGCACCGGGTACGAGGCCTCGAGTGCGTCGAGCACCGTCCGCTGGGTCGCCGGTTCGGCGACGCGCACAGCGACTTCGCCATCCACTTGCGCCAGGATCCGCAGATGCTGCGGTAGTATCACCGGATCATGAGAGGGTCTGAACCTCGACCGAGAGTACCGGCGGGAGGTCCCGCACGATAGGCGCCCAGGTATCACCTGCGTCGGGAGAGGCGTAGACCTGTCCGCCGGTGGTGCCGAAGTAGACTCCGCAGGAATCCAGCGAATCCACCGCCATCGCGTCGCGCAGTACGTTCACGTAGCAATCGCTCTGTGGCAGTCCCCGACTCAACGCTTCCCATTGGTCGCCGCCGGTCCGGCTCCGGTAGACCCGAAGCTTGCCGTCGGGCGGATAGTGCTCCGAGTCGCTCTTGATCGGGACGACGTAAATCGTCTCCGGCTCGTGGGCGTGCACGTCAATCGGAAATCCGAAGTCGGTCGGAAGGTTCCCGCTCACCTCGCGCCACGATTCGCCCTCCGTTGTCGCTGCGCATGACGTCCCAGTGCTTCTGCATGAACAGAACTTCAGGACGGGATGGATGCATCGCGATCCGGTGGACACAGTGTCCTACCTCGGCATCCTGGTCCGGGATCTGTGCCGAATCGGAGCCCCTTGTTGATCGGGCGCCAGCTCTTGCCGCCGTCGTCACTTCGAAAGCGCCGGCCGCGGAGATCGCGACAAACATCCGCCCCGGATTGGCTCGATCCAGCAGGATGGTATGAAGGCATAGCCCGCCGGCACCTGGCTGCCACTTGGGGCCTGACGTATGCTCTCGGAGCCCGGGAAGCTCCTGCCAGGTCTGGCCTCCGTCGCTCGAGCGGAACAAGGCGGCGTCCTCGATACCGGCATAAACGGTGTCAGGATCGTCGAGCGACGGCTCCAGGTGCCAGGCCCGCTTGAACTCCCAAGGGTGCGGGGTCCCGTCATACCACTGGTGGGTGCCGGTCACGCCGTCGTACTCGAACTTGTTCCCCACTGCCTCCCAGGTCTTCCCACCATCGCTGGAGCGCTGGATCACCTGGCCGAACCAGCCGCTGCTCTGCGAGGCATACAGCCGGTTGGGATCCGCCGGGGAGCCTTTGAGATGGTAGATCTCCCAGCCGCCGAAGTGAGGCCCGCTGACCTCCCAGCGTGCCCGTTTTCCGTCAGCCGTCAGCAGGAAAGCGCCTTTGCGCGTGCCCACCAGTACTCGTACGCTGCTCATCTGCGCCTCCTTCCGGTTTGCGTTGCTACGACCCTCAGAATCTCCCGACGGCGAGGCGGTGTCAACGCGACAGTATTGTACCGTCTGGCGACCCCCACTGTTAACCCGTATATTCACGCTTCTATCCGGAGTAAAACCTGCACGAAGTGTGGGCAGGGAGCGCCTATGGCTACTGCGAAGCTGGTCGACCTGACGTCCAGTGGGGTAGCGGGATAATGCCGGGGCTCTTTGAACGCCTGGGGGAGGCGTTGGCGTCCCGCCATAAGATCGAGCGGGAACTGGGGCAGGGAGGAATGGCGAAAGTCTTCCTGGCCCACGACCTGAAGTACGAGCGCGCCGTTGCCGTGAAGGTGCTTGCGACCCGATGTCGCCGCCGACGTCGGAGCAGCCCGTTTCCTCCGCGAGATCCAGATCGCCGCCCGGCTCCACCACCCTCACATCCTGCCGCTCTACGACTCCGATCAGGCCGATGGGCTGCTTTACTATGTCATGCCCTACATCGAGGGTGAGTCGCTGCGCCAGCGCCTGCTGCGTGAACGGCAGCTCCGGTGCCCCGAGTCGCTCCAGATCGCGCGCGAGGTGGCGGACGCGCTGAGCTACGCCCACAGCTGCAACGTGGTTCACCGCGACATCAAACCTGCCAACATTCTGCTCGACTCGGGCCACGCGCTGGTGGCGGATTTCGGTGTCGCCCGTGCGATAGGCGGAGGCCAGACATCCTCTGGCCACGTCATCGGCACGCCCGCCTACATGAGCCCGGAGCAGGTAGACGGCAGCGAGTACCTCGATGGCCGCAGCGACATCTACAGTCTGGGTGCAGTGCTCTTTGAAATGCTGACCGGCGAACCGCCGTTCCGCGGCTCGACCGTGACGGCGATCATCGCCAATCGCCTTACCTCGCCCGCGCCGTCAGCCCGCGCCTTCCGGAGCTGGTGCCTGAAGCCGTGGATTCCGCGGTCAAGAAGGCGATGGCCAACTTGCCCGCCGACCGCTTCACCTCCGCCACCCAGTTCGCCGAGGCAATCGGGACCGCCGCCACCACCGCCATTGCGGTCGGCGCGGCCCAGGCCATAGCGCAGGAAGCGGCCAGCGGCCCCAAGGCCGTCGCCGTGCTGCCGTTCGAGAACATGAGCACCGATCCGGAGAACGAGTATTTCAGCGACGGTATCACCGACGATATCATCGCGCAGCTCTCCAAGATCAGCGCGCTCAAGGTGATCTCCCGCACCTCATCGATGCAGTACAAGAAGACCACCAAGAAGATCGCCACCATCGCCGAGGAGCTCGGCGTCAGCGCCATCCTGGAGGGAAGCGTCCGCAGGCCGGGCCCCGGGTCCGCATCGTGGTGCACCTGGTGGATCCGCGCTCGGAGAAGCACCTCTGGGGCGAGCACCTTCGACCGTCAGCTCACCGACGTGTTCGAGGTACAGAGCGAGGTTGCCCAGCAGATTACCGGCGCCTTGGCGGTGACGCTGTCTCCCGAGGAAAAACAGCGGGTTGAAAAGAAGGCGACCGGCGACGCCGAAGGCGTACAACCTGTACCTGCTGGGACGGTTCCATGCCAACAAGTGGTCCGAGGCAAACGTGCAGAAGGGGATCCAGTACTTCCAGGAGGCCATCGGCAAGGACCCCAACTACGCGCGTCGCCTACGCCGGGATGGCCGACGCCTACGAGCTGCTGAGCATCGGGTTCGGCTCCAAGCCGCCGGTCGAGTATCTCGATGCAGGCCAAGGCCATGGCTCTGAAGGCGCTGGAAATGGACGACACGCTGGCCGAGGCTCACACCTCGCTGGCCTATGCCGCGATGGCTGGGAGATCTGGACTGGGTCGGTGCCGAGCGGGAGTTCAAGCGCGCACTCGAGCTCAAGACCAGCTACGTCATGGCCCACGAGTGGTACGCGGAATACCTGGCGGCGCTCGGCCGGCACGACGAGGCCCTTTCGCGAGATCAAGCGGGCGCAACAGCTCGATCCCGCTATCGGTCCCCGTTACCGCGCGGTCGGATGGGTGCTCTATTTTGCCCGCCGCTACGACCAAGCCATCGAAGAGCTCCAAAAAGCCCTCGCGATGGACGCCGACTTCCTCGGCGCACGACTGGTTCTCTGGTGGGTGCATGTCGCGAAGGGGACCCCGGACGCCGCGATCGCCGATATCCGGAAGGAGCTTGAAAAGCCCGGCCTGCGCACGGTGAAGAAACTCATGCTGGCCTACGCCCTGCGCCGCCGCCGGGCAACAAGGAAGAGGCCAACGGGCATCCTCTGGGAGCTCGAGGCCAAGCTGGCGGGCGAAAACCGGCTGGCGCTCCTCTCGGCGTTGCTCTTCACGGCGCTGGACATGAAGGACCGGGCGTTCCAGCAACTGCATCGGGCCTACGAGCTTCGCGAACCTGGATTACTCTTCCTGAAGGTGGCGCCGTGGCTTGATCCTCCCGGTCCGACCCGCGCTATGGCGCGCTCGTCGAGCAGTTGGGACTCGGCTGACCGGCCCGGTGCGTCCCGCCCGTCGTCAGGGCAGCAGCATCCACTCGATGCATCCAGTTTGCGGGAGTACTTCGACAAGGGAGGTTCAAACGTGTATCGGCTCACCAGTGCTAGCGGCCGTCGTCGCGCTCGTTCTCGCTTGCGGTGGAAAGGCCGGCTCCAAGGCGGCCGGAGGTGAGGCGGGGGCGGCAGCAGCCGACACCGGCTCCAAGCCGCTCATTGCGCTGATTCGCGCGGCCGACTGGATGGGCAGCGAGTGGGCCGAGGATGCGATCCGGGTGGGTCTCTCGAAGCCGACCTCGAGGCGGGTCGGGATTACGAGCTCAAGATCTCCAGCGCGCAGGGAGATCTGGCGACGCTTCCGAGTCTGATCGACGCCGCGGTCGACGCCAAGGCCAAGGTGATCGTGACTCTTCAGGATGAGACCCTGCAGGCCGCAGTGCAGCGCGCCAAGTCGGTGCCGATCGTCTTCAACCTCCTCTCGGATCCGTTCGCCGCCGGTGCGGGTACCAGCGACTCGAACCACCTCGCCTAACATCACCGGCGTGTACTCGCCGGGCTTCGGCGATCCGGAACAGACCAAGCGGGTGGAGCTGATCCGCCGGATCCTTCCCAAGGCCAAGCGGCTCGGTCTCCTCTTCAGCCCCGAGGAGCAGCTCTCGGTGACTTTCAAGGACCGGATGACCAAGGCCGCTGAGAGTGCCGGACTGGAAGGTCACCGCGGCCCCGGTGGGCAACGTGGGAGAGGTGGGAGACGTCACCCGCTCCTCTGCGGAAAGGTCGATGCGATCGAGCTCTTCGGAAACGCGGCATGCCGGCTTCGGCGCGCTTATCAAGGTGGCGAAGGAGTGCAAGGTGCCGGTCTTCTCACCCGCGCCATTCGAGGTGATGCAGGGGCCATTGCCTCATTCTATCCTGACTTCCAGGAGGGCGGGGTAGTAGCGGGCAAGATGATCGCGCGAGTCCTCAAGGGTGAGAGTCCCGGAACGATCCCGTTCTACCGGCTGGTGACAACCAAGATCGCGGTCAATCCCTGCTGAGGCAGGGAAGATGGGCGTTACCGTACCTCCCGACGTGGTGAAGCAGGCCGATACCGTCGTGGGCGGAGGTGCCCAGCCTCAATGAAGATCGAAGCCGCCCGGGACGGGGCTCCGCAGTCCTGCAACTCGAAGGACGCCTCGACCGGGAGTGGGCGGAACATCTTCGGACACGTTGGAGGACCTGCTTCAGGACGGAGTCAGGTCCCTCAGCATCGACTTCTCGGGCGTGACCTACGTCAGCTCCGCGGCGACGAAGATCCTGACCCGGTGGCAACAGGAGCTGGCCCTCCTTCGTGGGGAGGTCCAGCTCGTTTCGCTTCCACCCGTGGCGCGCGATGTGTTCGAGATCGCCGGGTGGGACTCGACCTTCGGTTCGGCTAGCCGCAGCGGCCCTCGCAGCGGCGAGATGCGCCGCTCCTACTGGCACACCCGGGCAGATATCGCCGCCAACGGCGACTTCGAACTGTCTGCCTGCACGCCGGCCGGCACCCTGACCTGCCGCGTCGTCGGCGATCCAGCTCAAATCACTCGTGGACCCATCGGTCCCGATCACTGCCAGACCGTCTCGTTCCCCGATTCCGCGTTCGGGCTCGGGATAGGAGCGATTGGCGGCGACTATGACGATTGCCGGGAACGACTGGGAGAACTGATCGGAGTCGCCGGCAGCGTGGCGTATTTCCCCAGCGACGGGGCACGCATGGCGGACTACCTCGTGAGCGGCGGTCCCCGGTCTCCCCGCGCCTTGCTCGCTTCGGGTCTGGTGTGCGAAGGCGGTTTCTCGCAGCTGGTACGATTCAGCGTCCGGCAGGAGGCCGAGGCGGTCCCCATATCCGAAGTAGCGGCCATCGCGCTCGAAGCCACCGGCGGGCGCCCGCCGGCTTTGTGGTCGCTGGGGAAACGGTCGGTCTCTGTGGAGCGCGGCTTCGACGCTCTCCGGCGAAGGGAAGTTCAGCGCTTCAGTTCGACGTGCCCGCGGGTCCGCGACTGGTTGTGGTTCGCGCCGGAGCGGACCCACGCGGTGACCACATCGCTCATCGCCGGAGTCGTGGCTCGAAACGAGAGGGGCCGCTCGCCGAACATCTCCGTCCCCTGACCCCGATGAATGATCTCTTCGGGCACCTCCACGCCGCGGTGTTTTCCTATCATCCGTTGCCCAAACGCACCGTGGAGCTCACGGCCCTCCTGCGGGGACTCTTTGCCGACCATCAACTCCGTGACGTCCTGCACCTCGTGTGGGATGATCGGGCCGAAGGCGCAATCGGAGAGAGCGCGCTGCTTCGCGGGGTCGGCTGGATCGCACCCATCACCCAGTTCACCTGAGTCCCGGCTGTGAACCTGCTGATCGGAGCGGCGACGATCGGGCTCATTCTCGCGCCGCTCGCCCTCGGCGTCTTCATCAGTTACCGGATCTACAAGATCCTCGATCTCACCACCGACGGGTCTCACGGCCTCGGCGCTGCGGTTGTCGCCGCTCTGCTCGTCCGCCAGGTCAATCCGCTCACCGCCACACTCCTTGGCCTTGTCTCCGGAGTGATCGCGGGCGCCATCACCGGAACCCTCCACACCCGGTTCCGGGTGAGCGCCATGCTCGCCGGGGTGCTGACCACCACCGCACTCTACTCGGTGAATCTCTTCGTGATGGGAAGCGGCAACGTCAACCTCGCGTCGGCCGACACCCTTTTCACCCGGGCGGAAAACCTCGGCCGCCAGCTTCTGGGAATTCCTGAAAGCCTGTCGATCATGGGGACGACGGTCGGCGGCGGCAGTTTCTCCGCCCTGGTCATGACCGCGGTACTGGCCGCTGCACTGGCGGTTGGTCTCACCCTGTTCCTCGCTACCGATTTGGGACTCGCGCTGCGCGCCGCCGGTAACAACCCGGCGATGGCCAAGGCGCTCGGCATTGATGTAGAGCGGATGGTTGTGGTGGGACTCGGCCTCTCCAACGGCCTCATCGCGCTCTCCGGCGCACTGTTCGCCCAGTATTCCGGCTTCGCCAATATTCAGATGGGGATCGGAGCGATCGTCACCGGAGTCGCAACCCTGATGGTAGGAGAGACGCTGTTCGGGAAACGCTCCTCGGGCGATGGATCGCCGGTGCGGTGGGCGGTGCCGTCGTGTTCCGCCTCGGTCGTCGCGGGCGCGGTGCGGGCTGGGCTCAATCCCAATGCACTGAAGCTGGTGACCGCGATCTTCGTCCTCGCCGTCCTCATCGTGCCGGGGATGATGAATCGCGCCCGCGCCAGGAAGGCGGAAAGAGCGGCCCACCATGCCTGAGATCGCGCTGAGGCTGCAGCAGGTCTCCCAACTGTTCTTCCCGGGCACCGGGAATGAAGTACGTGCCATCGACGGCGTAGACCTCGAGTTGGTACACGGCAGCTTTACCGTGGTTGTTGGCGCCAATGGATCAGGGAAGTCGAGTCTGCTGGGCGCCATCGCTGGAAGCCTTTCCCGGACCCGCGGCCGGATATTTCTTGGGGAACAGGAAGTGACCCAGTGGCCCGAGCACCGGCGCGCCCAGTTGATCGGCCGGGTCTTCCAGAACCCGCTCCTGGGAACCGCCGCCGACCTGACCGTCGCGGAGAACCTGACCCTGGCGGCTCGCCGCGGCAGCCGACGCCTGCTGCGCCCGGCCCTCGGCGCCGAGCGGAAGCGGGTGATCCAGGAACAGGTCGCCAGGCTGGGCATGGGACTGGAGGAGCGACTCGATACACCGATCGGGCTGTTGTCTGGTGGCCAGAGGCGAGGCCCTGACGGTCCTGATGGCGACCATGGTCAAGCCGACCGTGCTGCTGCTCGATGAGCACACCGCCGCCCTCGATCCTCGCAGCGCCGAGCTGGTCGTCAGGCTCACCCAGGAAGTCATCACCGCGGGCGGACTCACGACGTTGATGGTCACCCACTCGCTGGCCCAGGCGGTGCAATCGGGCGACCGCATTCTGGTCATGCACCGGGGAAAGCTGGAGTACGACATCCCGGATGTGCGGCGGCAACGTCTCACGGAGGACGACCTGTTGCAGTTCTTCGATCAGTTGCGCTGGGCCGACCGGCTCGATGAATCAGCCGCGACCGTGCTGCGTCACGGGTATGTCTGACGACCCCTCTCCCGGAGCACGCTCCGTCCGCTCATCGAGCGGGCGATTCTCGGTTCCCGTGCCGGTGCTGCTGGCCGAGGCCATCAGCGAGCGCTATACCCTGGAGCGGGAGCTGGCTCGAGGCGGGATGGCGACCGTCTACCTGGCACAGGACCATCAGAAGCTGCAGGCCGTCGCCATCAAGGTGATGCACCCCAAGCTGGCCACCGTGTTGGGCGCCGAGCGCTTTCTTCGCGAGATCAGGGTGGCTAAGTCGATGGACCATCCCCTGATCGTGCCGCTGGTTGACTCCGGCAATGCGCGCGGTCTCCTCTACTACGTCATGCCCTACATTGACGGGGAGTCGCTCTTCGAACGGCTGCAGCGGGAGCGGCGCCTTCCGGTGGACGATTCGCTGAAAATCGCTCACGATGTGGCCGAAGCGCTCGGCTATGCTCACGCGCACGGAGTGCTGCACCGCGATGTAAAGCCGGAGAACATCCTGCTGGCGGGAGGCCGGGCGCTGGTGGCGGACTTCGGGTTGGCCCGCGCCATCGGGGCCGCGGATTCCCGGAAGCTCACGGCGACCGGCGTCATCGTAGGAACCACGTTCTACATGAGCCCGGAGCAGCTGCGGGAGGACAGGGACATCGATCAGCGGTCGGACATCTACGGTCTGGGGTGCCTGCTGTTCGAGATGCTCACCGGGGGCCGCCCTACGTGGGCACGTCGCTCAAGGATGTGGTGACCAAGATCCTGCTGTCGCCGGTTCCCTCCGTTCGTCGCTTGAATCCCAACGTGCCGGTGCAAGTCGAACAGGCGGTGACCAGGGCCCTCGCCAAACCCGTGGGCGATCGGTTCCGGACGATGGAGGAGTTCGCCGCAGCTCTGCCGTCGCCGGGTCAGTAAGCGTTTTCGGCATCAGCGCCATTCTTGGCTAAGGAGAAAACACAGAGACACAGAGAACACAGAGGGTTCCGATGACGACTTGCCTCCTGATCATCGGGCAGGATTCGAGCATACCATCGTCTTCTCCTAATCCCTCTGTGTTCTCTGTGCCTCTGTGTTTCAACCTGTGAGACGGTAGGTCACCCCTCCTGTTGACCCTCACATCTTGACAATCAAGAGGAAGCCCCTATCGTGGAGCCATGACCCGCGAGGAGCCGGCCGTGGACCAGCCCAATACCGACGTCATCCAGGGCACCCTGGACATGCTCATTCTCAAGACCCTGAGCCTCCAGCCGATGCACGGCTTCGGCATCGCGCGGCGGATCGAGCAGGTTTCCCGCGGATCATTCAAGGTGAACCCCGGCTCGCTCCTCACTGCGTTGCAGCGGCTCGAAAGGGGCGGGGTGGCTCGATTCCGAGTGGCGGCAGACCGAGAACTCCCGGCGCGCCAGGTTCTACAACCTCACCCGTTCCGGACGGAGGCAACTCGAAGTGGAAACGGCGGATTGGAGCCGCCGGGTGATAGCCATGGCTCGGCTGCTCAACGCAGAGGGATAACCCATGTCGCTCTGGCGCCAGCTCAGTCATGGCGTGCGGACGTTGATGAATCGCTCCGCCGCCGATCAGGACATTGCCGACGAAGTGCAGGATTACTACGAGCGTTCCGTCGCCTCCGCATCGGGCCGCGGGTCTCTCGCCGGAAGCGGCTGCCCGTGCGGCTCGCATGGAGCTCGGTAGTGTTTCGAACGTACAGGAACAGGTTCGAGGGTACGGGTGGGAAAACTGGATCGAGACTACGCTGGCCGACATTCGCTACGCCGCGCGGCGGCTTCGGTCCTCACCGGGCTTCACCACCGTCACCGTCCTTACGCTGGCCGTCGGCGTGGGAGCCACAACCGCGATTCTCAGCGCGGTGAATCGAGATCGTCTTCCACCCCTCCCATACCCCGATCCCGAGCGGATTCTGATGGTCTGGGACGTCGGCGTGGGAGGTTCCCGGCTCGACGGCACCTTCGGCACCTACCGGGAGCTGGTAGAACGGAGCCGCTCCTTCGAGAGCATGGCCTCGGTCAAACAATGGCAGCCGACTCTGAGCGCCGGGGCCGAGCCGGAGATGATCGACGGCCAGCGAGTCTCCGCGAGTTACTTCCAGGTATTGGGCGTGAAACCCATCCTTGGCCGTGATTTCAGCGAAGTTGAAGATCGTGCCGATGGGCCCCAGGTGGTGATCTTGAGCGACGGACTCTGGAGACGGCGCTTCGGCGCTGACCCCACGATTGTCGGTCGCACCATCACGTTGAGTGACAGCCCCTTTCTGGTCGCAGGGGTGATGCCGAAAGGATTCTCCAGCTCCCTGGCACCTTCGGCTGAGCTGTGGTCGACCCTCCAGTACGATCTGACCCAGGGAAGGGCTTGGGGTCATCACCTGCGGATAGTCGGAAGACTTCGTCCCGGAGTTGGCATCGAGCAGGCCAAGGGCGAGATCAGTCAAATCGCGAAGACCCCGTTGCCGGAGTACCCCGCGCCGCATGGGCGGATCTGAGCGACGGTCTCACCCTCCTCTCGCTCCAGGATGACATCACCCGGGACGTCAAACCCGCGCTCTTCATGATCCTGGGTGCCGTCGTACTGGTGCTGGCGATCGCCTGCGTGAACGTGACCAATCTCCTGCTTGCCAGGGGCGTCCAGCGGAGCGGAGAGTTCGCCCTGCGCGCGGCGCTCGGGGCAGGCCGCCAACGTCTGGTCCGGCAACTACTCACCGAGAGCCTGCTGCTCGCGTCGGTGGGCGGGCTGGCCGGAATACTCGTCGCGATACTCGGGGTGCGTGCACTGGTGGCGCTCAGCCCGGCCGGACTCCCCGCGCGAGCGAGATCGGCGTTAACGGGATGGTCTTCGTCTTCGGCGCGATCATCACCACGCTGATCGGCCTCGTCGTCGGAATAAGTCCCGCCTTGCAGGCTTCCCGCAGCGATCCCCAGGAGAATCTCCGCTTCGGCTCCCGGCGCACGACCGGCGGGCACCAGCGCACCCGCAATATCCTGGTCGTGGCCGAGGTGACGCTGGCCGTGGTGCTTCTGGTCTGCTCTGGTCTCTTGCTGAGAAGTCTCCGGCAGCTGTTCGCCGTCGAGTCGGGGTTCAATCCCTCCGGCCTTCTGACCATGCGGGTTCAGGTCACCGGGCACCAATTCGACGACGACAGCGCGGCGAAGCTGTTCCTGAACAACGCAGTCACAGCGGTTCGCCAGGTGCCCGGCGTCACCGGTACTGGACTCACCAGTCAGCTGCCTTTGAGCGGAGATGTGGAACAGTATGGTGTCTTCTTTGTCCCGAACCCCGTCCCGCTAACCGGCGCCGAACAGAGTCCGTTTCGCTATTCGGTGACCCCTGGTTATCTCGAGACCATGGGCATCCCGCTTCGCCTGGGGCGCATGCTCGACGAGCACGATGTGGCAGGGTCTCCCCGCGTCGTCCTGATCAGCGAGTCCCTGGCCAAGCACCGGCTGCCGGGGATCGATCCCATCGGACAGCGTCTCACCATCGGTGATGAGAAGTCGTACACAGTGGTCGGCGTTGTGGGGGACGTCAGGCAGGTCTCACTCGCGCTGGATCAGGCTGATGCGGTCTACACGACGGTAGACCAGTGGCGCTGGGCCGACCGGGCGATCTCACTGGTGGTGAAGAGCAGGGGAGATCCAGTCTCTCTGCTCCCGGCAGTACAGAAGGCCATATGGTCGGTGGATCCCGGGCAGGCGATCACGCGCATCGCGACGATGGATCATGTCGTCGCCGCGTCGGCGGCGGAGCGCCGGTTCGCGCTGACCCTGTTCGGGGCATTCGCCATCGTGGCCCTGGTCCTCGCGGCTGCCGGGATCTACGGAGTGCTGGCGGGCAGTGTCGCTGAGCGAACCCAGGAAATCGGTGTGCGCTCGGCACTGGGTGCAACGCGGGCAAACATTCTGAAGTTGGTAGTGGGGCAGGGAATGACGCTGACGGGGTTTGGTGTCCTGGTCGGGCTCGCGCGGCGCGGCCGCCGTCAGTCAGGTCATCGTGGCGATGTTGTTCGGCGTCTCCCACCTCGATCCGATGACCTACCTCGGCGCCATGGCGCTCCTCGCCGCCGTCGGACTCGTGGCCTGCGCGGTACCGGCTTGGCGGGCGACGCGGGTGGATCCGGCGACGACGCTGAGGGCCGAGTAAGGCGTCAGCCGTCAGACAAAAGAGCCATAAGCCATACAGCCGTAAGCCGCTAACGCTCATCCAGCTTATGGCCTACGGCTATCGGCTTATGGCTGATTTCCGACGCCTGACAGCTTAACGCCTCACGTCCCGAACGCCCTTGCCACCGCCGTCGCTGTGAAGAGGATCAGTATTAGTAGAACCAGCTGGATCCGGCTCACCATGGCCCAGCGAGCGGCAGTGCTGGTGTCCGGAGTGGCACCGCGACGTAAGGCCCTGCGCCACCCGGTAAAGGTCATCATTGGGCCCAGTTCCAGCAGGAAGATCAGCAGGAACAGGGCCATCTTGAGCCAGAAGACGTGGTTGTGGACGTAGTAGTTGGTCGGTTTTTCCAGGCCGAGGAAGAGGCGGGGAAGGCCGGTCGCGAGCCAGAGAAGGGCGGCCACGCCCCACCACGTATCGGCCCGCAGGACCCGTCGAACCCATGCAGGATTGGCAGCTGCCTGGAGCGAGCGGGCCCGGACATAGATTGCGCCGAGTCCAATTCCCAAGGCGAGCAGGTGGAACGAGGCGAGCAGCCAGGGCAGGAACACGGTCAAACCCCCTCGAAGAACTCGACGACGCCAGTTTCCAGGGAATACTCGGCACCTACGACGCGGAGTCCATTCCGCTCAATAAAGTCCTCGACCACTTCCGAGCCGTGTCTCAGCTGGTTCGCTGAGGCCCGGACGTTGGCTCGCACCGCTTCCCGCATCAGGGCGTCCCGGTCATGCCGCAACGGGGTTCCCAGCAGCGGCTCCACCGAGGGACGCACTCGAGCCACGATCGATCGCACATTGTGGGATCGGGTCGTGGCCTCCTTCGTCAGCTCCTCCAGTGTAGCCTGCACCACCCCGCATTGTGTGTGACCCAGGACCACAACCAGAGGAATGCCGAACTTCTCGACCGCGAATTCGACACTCCCAACCTGGGATGGTGCGACGATATTCCCGGCGATGCGGATCACGAAGAGATCCCCAAGGCCCTGATCGAAGATGAGCTCGGCAGGGACCCGGGAGTCGGAGCAGCCGAGAATGACGGCGAAAGGCTCCTGGTTGGGTGCGACTTCCCGGCGGCGGGCGGCGCCGGTGAGCCCGTCGGCGCGGCCCGTGCCTGAGACGAAACGATGGTTGCCTTCTCGAAGACGTTGAAGCGCATCAGCAGCGATGGCTCGCCGCACGTTCTCGGCGGGGTCGGTCATGCTGAATGGTGGAGCGAGCCAGACGCCGCGGCAAGGCCTCCAGGAAGGATCGAATGAACCTGCGACGACCAACCTACAACCATCGCGACCAGAAAACTGTCTTACCCGAGTCTCTCATCTGGATACTCCATGCGGAAAGCCGTCATGACCCGAGTCCTCCTTGCTGCCTTCGGCGTACTCATCGGCAGCCGAGCCGGTTACTCGCAGACACCGGTCCCAAGCCCGCAGGACCAATTGTGGGACGCCGCCCGCGCCGGGGATACTCTGGTCCTGGGCAAAGCCCTGGCCGCAGGCGCAAAGATTGACTCACTCGATGTAAGACGGAACCCGAACGGCCGGCGGGCGCTCAATTGGGCCGCCTGGGACAATCACCCCGATGCCGTGCGCTTCCTGATCGCGAAGGGGGCAACCGTGAATCTGGACAACCTTACCGGCTTCACTCCTCTCCATCACGCCGCCGAGAACGGTAGCCTCGAGGCCGCGGAAGCCTTGCTCGATGCCGGAGCCGATCCTACCTGGCCCAACAACATGGAGAGACACCGGGACAGGTGGCGCGCCGCAAGATGCATCTGGACGTCGCGCTGAGCGATTGAAGCGAAGATGCCGAAAGCCCAGTAAGCGCGGGAACAGGGAACAGGAAGAGCGCGCTGTCATTCCGAGGAAGTGAAGCGACCGAGGAATCTCATTGCCGAACTGGCATCGGGATTCTCGCTGCGCTCGGAATGACAGTCTCCTCGTAGTCCCGTTCCCCGTTCCCCGTTCCCGCTTTTCACCTCACTGGCCATCGACTTCCGCCGCCAGGCGGACAATGTCGCATGCAGCAGTGGTCTCAGACCGGGCCGGCGCAGATCTGCGGGTCTCCCGAGCGGGATGTAGCGATGTACCTTGCCGCTCCCTTCCAGCAGCTTTCGGGGATCGGGAAGGAAGCTCCACCGACGAGGCCCAGCTTCACGCCGCCTTTGCTGAGGATCAGCGTGCAAACCATGTCCTTGTAACCGGTCCCGTAGCCATACCCGATCACGGCGGTCTTCAGCGTCAACCACTTCGATGGCCCCGGGGATCAGTACCAGAATCAGCTGCCGGGCCGCGCGGGCGGTATCCTGGACGCCCTTTGGATAGGAGGACTCGAGCAGTGTGGTGAAGGCGGGGTCTGCTGTCTCGGCGACGAGGCATTTCAATCGGGTTCCTAGGTTCGAGAGTCGCATCGGGTGCTGAAGCCGGTTACCAGACGCCAAGAGCCCGACACGGGATGATCCGTGTCGGGCCTCGCTTACGGTAGCTTAGCGGTAGTAGTAGTCACGGTCTACGCCATCGAAACGCCCGGACTTCAGGCAGCACTTCTGAACCGGCGCCCGGACCCACACGGGCAAGGATCATTGCGGCCCAACTTCTCGTGGCAGCAACTCCTTGTTGCCGTGGACCGTGCGGTCCCCGCGCTTCACGCGGGTCTCCGAGGGATACCCCTTCCTACGCTTGCTGGTCACCTCGAAAGCAGGGAGCGCTTCGAGGTCGTCATGGTTGCTGGCCATACCAACCTCCCTGTTGGGGTGAAACGAGGCGAGGAGAATAGCGGGTCGTTGCTCACTTGTCGATAGCCGTCAGCCGTCAGCCGTCAGTGCCGTAAGCCGTAAGCCATAAGCGGATAAGCCTACGGCTTAAGGCTTATGGCTCTGTTCCGACGGCAGACACCTGACGGCTCCCGACACCCTCACGCCCCCGGCGGCCGGTACGACACCGTCATCTTCGCAGCAGCGTCCATCTCCTCCGGTGTGAGCAGGAGGGTGGTGCGGAGGGTGGCAGTCCCGGCGGCATTGACGGCCAAGCTGACCGCCGCGGCCGTGGTATGATCCGGGAACTCGCCGATGCAGAAGAGATCGTACTCACCGAAGGCGTAATAGAAAGGCGTGCAGCTTCCCACCAGCCTTCTCGATCGCCTGCTGCACCGCGGTACGGCGCTTGAGCCTCCCTCCTTGAGCAGACCCTTGGTGCCGTCTGCTGTGTAGATGACGTGCCAGAGGTAGAGGCGGCATGGTGGACCTCCTGCTGGAGTTGAGCGACTGAAGCTACCTGCGGGCGAGGGGATCGGAAGGGGACGCCTCACGCCTCACGACCCAAGACCTTCTTGAAACACCGGAGCCTCACCGTCTCTTCGAAGCCCAGCGCGCGGTGCGCCACGGCACTCAGCTCGTTATCCAACTCCGCGTCGGAGCCGAACTCGGTGCATCCCTGTCCGATCCCCCACGCTTCAGCCGCGGCGATCAACGCGCGACCAATGCCACGCCGCCGAAATTCGGGTGCGACATACCATCCTTCCAGGTAAGCGACCCGGTCAGTCTCGCAATCCTCGGCGTAGCTCCGAATGGACAGCTCGGCGAAGCCGACGGCGGCACCGTTCTCGTCGAAGGCCAGCAGCACCTCGAGCGGCATGCGCAGCTTTCACTGCGAAGTACTGCTCGACCTCGCCGGCGTGCGCGATCCGCTCTCGTGGTGCGGCCAGAGCGCATCCCGCATCCGGAGCCACGCGGCAGCATTCTCCGATGTTGCCCGTCGGACGCGAATCATACGCTCGCCTTTGCGATCCAGACCTCGCCATACCGTTCCATCAGGCCCAGCTCGTCAACCAGCAGCTCGGCCTCGAAGCTGCTGCTCTTGTAGTGGTACCGACGGTCGCTCAAGCGTTGATAGGATTGATCGAGAGGTTCCAGGCGGAAGGCCGGGAAGGTGAGCCAGGCGGCGCGGACCGCCGTCGTCTCGCCCTCCGCGAGGGAGCTCGGCGCAAGGGCAGGAGGTTGGTTGCAGGCGTGAAGGCGAGGTCCACGTCAAGCGCGCCGTCCACAGACGGGACCTGGACTCCGTTGAGCCACCAATGTCCCAGGGTGTCGGAATGGATATCGCAGGCCACCAGCCGCTCGCCGACCAGTGCCCTGGACCGTCGCGATAGTTGTCCGCCACGAGCGGTCGCACTGCACCCGGTACTCGAGCCTGGCGGGTACCCGATCGACGGCCACCAGCACAAGCCCTTCGATCACCCAGGCGTCGGGTTCCTCCCTGAGTTGAGCCACCTCCGAGCCCGGAAGGTCCAATCGTTGCCAAAAGACGGTCTTGAGAAGCGCCACAGCAGAACCCTTCGAGGCTGATTCCAGGCGGACTTGAGAGAAATGTAGTGGTGTCGTGGCTCGCCTCACCACGAGGGATGCGCATCGAAATAGGTGTTGGTGGTAATACGACGCAGTGCCGAGCCATCGGCGCGAATCACGTAGATCTCGAGACTGTCCAGGAAATGAGCGAGAGCCAGGGTATCGGTGAAAGGCGAGGCGTGGCGGTCGCTCTGAAACACGATCCAGCGGCTGTCGCGGGCCCAGCGACCGTAGTTGTTCATCCCGGGACCCGAGGTGATGGCCCGCGAGGCTCCGGTCGCCAGATCGAGGATATGCAGATCCATCAGGATCTCGTGATCGGGCCGCGGGAGATACTCGAGTCCACCGTGTCCCACGGTATAAAGGATTGACCGGCCGTCGGGGGACCATTGGGGACAGTCGAGAATGGTGGAGTCCGACGCGACGAGAACTTTGGTGGTTTCCCCATGAATGGAAACTTCGACAAGGGCGGACTGCTGAGACGTGTTGGCACTCACCACGAATCGTTTCCCGTCGGGAGCCCAGGTCGGGCAACGATGATTCGCCGAATCGGCGAGGATCATCCGAGTGTCGGCGCCGTCCACCTCGACGATCGCCACCCCATGTGCCACAGATCCGGTCCCGCACTGACCAGGAGGTGACGGCCATCGGGGGACCAGTCCGGGAATACGATCGTTGAAGGACCCTGGGCGAAGAGGCGGCGGGGCAGGGCCCCGGCCGAGTCCAGGACGTAGAGCTCGTCGTGATCCTCGAACTCCCGGACGAAGCCGATGCGACGTCCCTCCGGAGCCCACGCGGCGAGACTATTGGCAGATCCCGCTGTGCCCTGCGTGAGACGGCGCGTGGCTCCGGTAGTCGGGTCGAGGGCCCAGAGGTCTTCGGTATCGCCGGGAGGCTGGCGTTGGAAGAGGATTTCCGTGGTTGGAGCACTCGACGGGCGACAGGCGAGAGGCAGAGGTTGAGCACCAAGCACAAAGCGACGAACGGAATCGAAGCGCCGCAAGCTCATCCCTACCCTGACTCACGTCGCACGTCTCACGTCTCTACCAGGTCAGGGAAGCATTTCGGCCTCGCATCCTTGATGCGGGCAATCCGATCCTTGGCGAGATCGGAAATGGTGGGCTTGGGAACTGGAGCGGGATAGCGGATCGTGTCGACGAACTGGGCGGGACGAGGTGCTGGTTGCCGAAGTACTGCTGCATCCGGCTCGTCAGGCGCTTTCACATCGACACAAGTCTTGGCGTTCTGACGCCTTTCGTAGATCGACTGAACCGCCTCGTAGTCGGTTTGGCTGTAGTTATCGGCGGGAGTCGTGGCCGGACCCGGAGGATTGGGAGCCGAAGGATTGGGAGCCGGGGCGTGTTGCACTGTGCTCGGTGATGATTGGGAACCGAACCGCGCCTTCAGCTCACTCCACCACCACGGGGAGGACCCGCCGACGAGAGCGGCGACGACGACTCCGACGGCGATCTGGGAGAGCGGGCCCCGCGGCCGTTCCGACATGACGTCACCATTTCAGAGTTCAGGCCGCGCACACCGCGCGGTCTCCTCCTCTAACTAACCTGTCGACCCTTCTCCCGCGCAAGCGCGGGTTTATTGTCTCTTGGCGGCGTGAACCTCCCGGGCCGGTTGGGATGTTGGGATGTTGGGATGTTGGGATGTTTGGGCGTTTGATTGGGGGCTCATCTCCACATCCAAACATCCAATACATCCAACATCGATCTCACGGCCCCTGCGCCCTCGCAAACATCTCGTTCAGCTCTCCCTGGCCGATCTGCTCCGCTGCGAAGTCCATCGTGCTCTGATCTCGCATCTCGCGTGCGGCAGCGCGCACGAACCCCAGTGCCGCACGAGCGAGACTGCCGCCAACGCTGATCCGGGTGACACCGGCCTCGAGCAGCTCATCGATGTTGAAGCGAGCGCCACCCCAGCCCACCACGACGTTGACCGGCGCTCCCGCCTCTCGCACCAGGATCCGAACCGCCTCCATGTCGCTCACCCCGCAGGGGTAGATACAGTCGGCGCCGGCCTCGCGAAACAACCGGGCGCGCCGAAGGCTGATCTTGAGGGCATCGGGAAGCGAGAGCGAGTAGGCGTCAATCTTCGCGTTCAGCACGAACGCCGTCCCGCTGTGCTCGATCGCCTCCCGGGCGGCCCGAATCCGCTCGGCGGCAAGCTGTTCGTCGTAGAGACCGTCCGGCAATCGTGGATCGTGATCCTCGATGTTCCCGCCCGCCAGGCCCGCTTCGATCGCCAGCCGCACCGTCTCGGCCACGGTCTCCGGGCGGTGTCCGTAACCGTTTTCAAGGTCTCCATTCACCGGCAGGGGACGGCATCCACGATCTGGCGGATGCACTGGAACATCACGCCGCGGGTGAGTCCGAGAGTTGGGTCGGGGACCTGAAAGTCACACTTGCCGAGTGAGAACGCGATACCGGCACTGGTGGTGCCCAGGGCAGGGAAGCCCTCCTGGGCCAATACGATGGCGCTTCCCGGGTCCCACGCGTTGGGCATGAGGAAACCGGTGGGAGCATGGTGGAGCGCCTTGAAGTGTTCTGCTTTTTGCCTCTGGGTAGCCATGGTCCGTCTCCTTCAGGGGTCATGGCGCAGAGTAGCGGTTGAATGGGCATGCGTCAAAGTTGTAGTTCTTTACAAAGCCATAAGAAAAACGTATGATAGCAACCATGGACACCGAGGCCCTCGAGACCTTCGTGGCGGTGCACCGGGAGCAGGGATTCTCCCGCGCTGCGCGAGTCCTGAACCGGACCCAACCCGCCATCTCTCGGCGCATCTCGCTCTTGGAGCACGAGCTGGGCGCGCCGCTGTTCGAACGAGTCACCGGGGAATCGTTCTCAGCCAGGCCGGCCGAGTGCTCCTGCCCTATGCCGAGCGAGCACTGGCGGCGGTGAAGGATGCCACGGAAGCGGTGCGTGGGTTACGGGGAGATGCCGGCGGCCCGGTCTCGCTCGCGAGTGTGGGTACCCTGGCCGGTACGAACCTGACGGCTGTGCTCCAGCGGTTCACGAAGAGTCACCCGCGGGTGGATCTCACCTTCCGCACCGCCCGCAGCGCTCAGGTGAGCGATCTGGTGCGCCGGGGTGAGGTCTCGATCGGGCTGCGCTACGAGCGGGACCGGTCTCCCGATCTCCACTGCGAGTCCCTTGGCGCCGAGCCCTGGTGGTCGTGTGCGGTCCCGGGCACCGGCTTGCCGGACGCGGAGTCGGTTCGCTTCGGGCGCTACGGGATGAGCGCTGGCTCGCCTTTCCTGATGTGCCAGGTCAACGGGAGATCGCCGCCTCTCATGTGTTCGGACTCTTCCTCACCCATGGACTCGGGGAGGTCGAATGGACTGCGGTGGACAGTCTGACGGCCCAGAAGCGTCTGGTCGAAGCGGGATTCGGGCTGGCTTTGATGACGGAGAGCAGTATCACGGAGGAGCTCGCGGCAGGAAGCTTGAGCACGATTGCGGTAAGGCAGCTCGCTGTCGCCGCGCCGGTCTATCTGGTCACCCGGAAGGGAGGATTCCTGAGTCAGGCCGCACTCCGGCTGCTGGAACTGCTGCGGACGGAGTATGCGGCGGGTTGGGGTCAGCAGAAGGCGCGCAGTCGAAGGAGGCCGGTCGCCCGCCGCTAAGATCAGCCTGCAGGCCTCACTGCCCGGCAGTTTCGCCGAGAAATTGTCGCATCGCCTCGGTCACTTGCGCCGGATGCGAGTAGAACACGTAGTGATTGGCTCCGTGCAGCTCAGGATTTGTGCTCCCGCCAGCTCCCGGCGAACCGTTTCCCGCTGCGGTCGCCGCCCACCGCTGCAGGGTCCCGGTAAAACGAGTCGCCGCCTGCCTGGTTGTCGGAATCGAGTTGCGCAAGAGTCGGGAAGACTTGCGATGCCGAATCCACCACGGCGTCGATCACCAGTGCGGGTGTCCGGACCGCCTTGTAGTCGGGGTGGCCACAACCCTGCAGCATGAGAGAATCGACCCACTCGGGCGTCACGTTTCCCGTCAAATGATCCGAGCTGTCGTAGCGGCCGATGGCCCGGAGCTGGGACTCGGGGATCAGCGTGCCGTAGGTGCGCAGGATATAGGCCTGCACCGCTTTGGGTGAGGCGGAATCCGCGGCGACCATCGGGGAAGGGGAGGGTACTCGCGAACCAGAACTCCGACGCCGGAGTGATCATAAGCCGCGTCGAGAGTACACCAGGTGACTCACCCTCTCGGGGAACGCGCCGGCAAACGCGGTGAGCTCGTCGCCGGCAATCGAGTGGCCTACCAGCGCTACCCGGAGTGAGATGCAGCGAGTCGAGCACAGCGCGAAGGTCGGCGACCCGGGTCGCCAGGTCATAGCCTGAGGGCGTCTGGCTCGATGCCCCATACCCGCGACGGGTAATGGCAAGCACGTGAAAGTGATCGGTGAAGCGCGGAGCGAAGTCGTCGAAGCCGTGGGCCACGTCCTGCAGTCCGGACAGAAAGACCAGCGGAGTTCCCGCACCGCCCCAGTCCAGCACTTCCAGCGTGACTCCCGGTGCGACAGGGACGAACTGCCCTCGGTGAGGTGAGGTGTCCTTCCAGCCTGTTGCCTGCTCCGCATGATGGCAGGAGAGCAGCGGAAATGCCCGCCACCAGAATTGCCCTGGGCGCGAGGTGCGTTGCCGACCGGCTGCGAGACTGATTGCGTCACGTTGATCCTCAGTTGGTGATGGGTCCAGGATCCGGAAAGCATCTCGCGCTACTTCATCACGAAGTGATCATCGACACGTACACGAAGGCGCATCTGAACGACTCCGCCTCTTGCATAATTCGTTTCTGTGCTTTGTGTCAGCCTCGTGTTCTTTTGTGTTCTTCGTGTTTCATCACAGAACGACGACCGTCTATCGATCACCGCAGGCCTACTGTGGTCGCTCCATCTTCGCCGGAAGTCGCCGTCGGCGCAGGGGGTCTTGACGGCTTCGAGAATTTGTTTGTATTTAACCAGTAGGTTAGATAGCCAGATAAGTTATACACATTGATCTATAAGGCTATGCGAGCCAGCTACTGACGCCGCTCAGCACCACTTTTTCGGCCCTCGCCGACCCGACCCGCCGAGCCATCCTGGTGCGGCTCGCGGACGGGGCGGCGACGGTGAAAGACCTTTCGGCCCCCTTCGACATGAGCGGGCCCGCGATCTCCAAGCACCTTCGCGTACTCGAGCGCGCGGGGCTGATCCAGCGAGGGCCGGGAGGCGCAGTGGCGCCCTCGGACCCTGGACGCTGCCCCGCTCAAAGAGGTCGCGGAATGGGCCGGGGAGTTCCGCCGTTTCTGGGACGCGAGTTACGCGCGCCTCGACACCTATCTTCAACATCTCAAGGCACAGGAGAAGTCCGATGACGACCGCAACTAAACCCGGCGTGACCGCCTTTGCGACGCCGAATGATCGCGAAGTGGAGTTCACCAGAGTCCTGGACGCGCCACGCCGGCTGGTCTTCGACGCCTGGACCCAGCCGAAGCACATCCAGCAGTGGATGCTCGGCCTGAAGGCTGGACCATGCCGGAGTGCGCGATCGATCTTCGGGTCGGCGGCTCCTGGCGCTACGTCTGGCGCAAGGCCGACGGCACCGAGATGGCAATGGGCGGCACCGTGCGCGAAGTGAAGCCGCCGGAACTGTTGGTAACCACCGAGCGGTGGGGACCCGAATGGCCGGAGACGATCAATACCCTGCGCCTCACCGAATCCGGCGGCCGGACGACGGCCACGCTCACTGTCACTTATCCCTCAAGGATGCGCGCGACGCGGCGCTCAAGACCGGGATGAAGGAAGGCATGGATCCGAGCTTCGCCAGGCTTGAAGAGCTGCTTCGGAAGCTCAAGTGACCGAGACCGCGGGACGGGTGCGGGACTCCCTCGCGTGGCTGGAACGCCATGGCAGCAAGGCGTATCGCGAGGCGATGCTCACTCGCTACGGAATCACCGCACCCAGGTCGTATGGCGTGAAAGTGGGAATGATCCAGCAGCTGGCCAAGCGCCTCGGCAGGGACCATGATCTGGCCGAGGCGCTCTGGCAAACCGGCTGGTACGAAGCAAGGATGCTCTCGTCGTATGTGGACGATCCGGCCTTGGTCACCGTCGGGACAGATGGATCGCTGGGCCAGGGACTTCGACAACTGGGGTATTTGTGACACCGTCTGCTTCGTCCTGTTCGACAAGACGCCGCACGCCTGGCGCAAGGTGGACCAGTGGAGCAAGCGGCGCGAGGAGTTCGTGAAACGCGCGGCGTTCGCGCTGATCGCGAGTCTCGCGCTGCACGACAAAGCCTCGGGAGACAAGCCCTTCCTGCGATCGCTCAAAGCTGATCGAGCGCGGTGCGACGGATCCCCGCAATTTCGTCAAGAAGGGCGTAAGCTGGGGCCTTCGGGTCCTGGGACGGCGTAACCAGGTGCTGAACACTGCCGCCATCAAAGTCTCCCGGAGGCTGGCAGAATCCGAAGAACCGGCGGCGAGGTCGACCGGAAAGGAAGCGCTGCGCGAGCTTACCGGTCCCATTGTCCGGCGGAAACTTGCAGCGAAGGCCGGCCGTACCGCCAAGGGCCGATGAGGCCAATTCCAACCAACGAAATGAAACAGAGGGTGTTCTAATGACGACACGCATCCGCAATCCGGGCGAGTTCTGTTGGATCAACATGCTGACCCCGCAGCCGACGGAGGCGTGCGCCTTCTTCGAGAAGTTGCTGGGCTGGAGTTATGCCGAGATTCCGGGGATGGGTTACCTGATCAAGGTGGGAGGGAGCGATATCGGCGGACTGTTCGACCTCAACAGTCCCCAAACGCCTAAGGGCACCCCGCCCCTCATCGGCGTCATGGTGAAAGTCGAGAACGTCGACGCAACTGCCGAGAAGATAAAATCGCTCGGCGGTAAGGCGGAGCCGGCGTTTGATATTGCGGACAACGGCCGCATGGCCGTCTGCCACGATCCCAATGGCGCCCAGTTCGACCTTTGGCAGGGGAACAAGAGTCCGGGCACCGACGTAGACGGCACCTTGCACGGGGCCCCGAGCTGGTTCGAGACCCTGACCAGCGACGTGCCTCGAGCCAGGGAGTTCTATACCCGCCTGTTCGGGTGGACCATCGAAGAGAAGCCGATGCCCGGTTTCACCTACACCACCTTCAAGCTCGGTAACACTCCCGTGGCGGGCCTGATGCAGATCCCTGAGGACATGAAAGCGCCGCCCCACTGGGGTGTGTATTTCACCGTGGACGACGCGGATCAGGTCGCGGGGCAGGCGACCAAGCTCGGCGGGAAGATCTGCATGCCGCTGATGGATATCCCGGAGATCGGCCGGATGGCCGGCGTCACGTCACCGCAGGGCGTGAACTTCTACGTCATCAAGTACGCGATGATGCCGGTGGCTGCCTAGGACCCATCGGGCTTGGCTTTCTGATCTTCTTCATCTGGGAGCCAGGCCTGGCGCGGAATTCCGGTTGCGGCCGACGAGCCGCCAGAAAGCGCAGCACGCCTTTCTCTGGCGGCTTCGTTCGTCGGTGCCTCATCGGCTTCGCCGGCTCAGTTTCCGGCTCGAAGTTCGATCGCCTCGACGTGTTGACCGGAGAGCCGACGAACAACTCTCGCGCTGTTCGGGGGTGAGCACAATACGAACTGGCTCCTCCTTTTTTTCTTCTTCTGGCATAGCGTCTCTGGGGTTAGGGTAACGAATCACAGGAGAGCGTAGGCAGATTCTGTCACGGACAGGTAACGGACACTTCCTTTCGCCGTTTCACCAGCGTTTCCGCCCCAAAGCCAGATAGCCCGCCAGCAGAGTGAACGCGCTCAGCACCGCCACCACGACGAAGAATCCGTGCCGGTGGCCGGCGAAGGGAACTCCGCCCACGTTCATCCCGAACAGTCCGGCGATCAGGTTGACGGGAAGCGCCAAGACCGTGACGACGGTCAGAATGAACAGCGTTCGACCGGTCTGCTCTCCCACGAGAGCGGCCAGCTCTTCCTGGAGCAGCTTCACTCGTTCCACCACGCTGCCCGAGTCGGCGATGGCGGTGGAGAACTCCTCCGCGGCCTGGCGGAGATTCTGGAGATCTTCCACGTGAACCCACTCCGGAGAACGGCTGAGGACCCTGAAGAGCGCCGCGGGTTCCGGTGCCAGCAACCGTTGAAACCGGACCAGAGTGCGCCGGAGGTGATCCCAGCTCGCGGCGGCTCGTCGCGACTTTATTGGCCAGCAGCTGATCCTCCACGGCGTCGATCTGGTCGTCGCATCGCGGGTGATGTCTACCAGAACGTCGGCCTGATAGCGGAGCAGCTGGGCGAGAAGATCTGCCGGGGAACGGAACGACTCTCCATTCTTCACCGCACCGCGCAGTCGATCCACCGAGCGCACGGGACGGAGCCGCGCAGTCACGCAGGAAGCGCGGCGCCAGGCAGAAGTTGACGGTAGCGACGGCTCCCGGGTCGAAGGTGAAGTCGAAGCGCGCGTCGTGGAGCACTCCCACGAGCTGATCGCCGATCTGCTCCAATCGGGTGGAACGGGATTCCTCCCAGAGCCGATTGAAAGAAATCGTCGGGGAGGATAGGTGCTGGTGAAGCCAGCGCTCGGAGGCGGTGTTGGACAGCGAGAAATGCAGCCAGACGGACGACTCGGTGCTGGGCTCGTCAGCCAATTTGGGAGCCAGGCCGCGAGACCGGTCGCATCGAGCGGGACTGCAGGCGGAGCCCGGCAGCATCTGGTAATGCGCATACCAGTCCGTGCTTGTCGGACCCGTAGGTTGACTCGATTGGATCCAGCCTCGACTCGGCGTCAGGGGCATGAGAGGGCCCCCTTGGGTCAGCTGGCGCGGTCGATTCGAAGATGCGTGCGGGCGGGGCGGTACCGATCAATCCGGCGACTCCGCAAGCCGAGGAACTACCGCGACGCGGAGTCCCGCCGCGGAAACGGAAATGGTTGCCAGGCAGTGATCCGGTCGAGAAACCGTGCGTCGGGGCCTTCCTGAATGATCCGGGTACCCTTGACGTAGCCAGCGATCGCAGCGGCGGTGTACCAGCGTCCGGGATCGAGCGAAGGATACAGATCCGCGAAGGCCGAATTCACCTGAGCTTCCCTGAGCATAGAGGTGCCTCCAGGAAGGGCAGAGGTTGCAGGCTGGCCGCGCGGTCTGGAACCGCACGGAGGGGAGTTGAAGATATGAGCGCCAAGGCGAGCATCCAGACTCGCTATGTAACGATGCCGTTACAAAGGGCTCAGATGTTACTTCCTGGACTTCCTGCCCTTGCTCGTCTTCTTCGCGGACCTCTTCTTGAGTGGTTTTTTCGCTCGGCTGATAGCCTTTTTCCGAGCGAGAGGCATCGTTTTGGGACGGGCGTGACGTGGTTGGTAGACGCCGAGCCTACCGCCACCTGGCAGGGTGACTTGAGTCACCAGCCCGTATCCCTGGTCCTGCACCGGATCGCACGAAATACCTACATCTCTCATCTCGGCGACGAATCCCTCGACGTCGTCGCACATGAAGTAGAACTCGTGTACGTCGTTCTTCTCGGAAGGGTGCACGGCCAGTTCGGCCGGCGGCAATCCGAAGATCAGCCAGCCACCGCCCACATCGACGTTGCTGAGCCGAAGTATGTCGCGCAGAAAGGCGCGGTCTGCATCCGGCTGGGTGCTGTAGATGATGGAGTGTCCACCGATGATCATGATGACATCTCTCGTTACGGTTCGGTGAGAGAGTAGGACTCATCTCGACGTCGGTCAATGCGCTGCAGTGCGGGCATTCAGTCTTACGAACCCTTGCGTCATTGGAGAGCGATGGATATTCTCCGAGCGCAAATCACTTGAGAACTGTTCTCAGTAGAGTGCCCATGGCAAACTCCGCCGCTTCCAGCGCGCCGGAACCGAGCGACGTGCGCGTCAACCGGCGATCGCGGCTGATTTTCAAGCGCGTCTTTCAGCTGAGCTCGCTGTTTTTCCTGATCAAGGGTTTAGCCTGGCTGGCGCTCGCATGGTGGGCGCTGTAGCAGGTTGGCTCCTCAACGTCGAATAGGATCCTCGACATGACCTATCAGAGCAGCGGAATCATGGACCTCCTGAAGGAGGCCACTGCCGAACAGCACCGCGACGCGGAACGCCGGAGGCTCCAGAAGGAGATGGTCAGCGGGCGACTCCCGGTGGACACCTATCGCGAACTGGCTCGGCCAGATGCTCCTCCTTCACTCGGCGCTCTGGAGTGGGATCATGGCGCGCCGGGTTTCTTCGCCTGCTCTGGCGGAGATTGTCCACGACGAAGGCTGTCATGCCGCGAATCTTCGCGCCGACCTGATCGCGCTGGATGGCGATCCCGATGAGATAGATCCGCTCCCGGCGACCGAACGCGGATTGTCGGCGATCCGGAGCACCGCTGAGCAGGACCCGCTCAGCCTCCTGGGGTACAACTACGTGCTTGAAGGGAGCATGAACGGAAACCGGTTCATCGCCCGGGTTCCTTACGCCTGCACTGAAGATCCCCGCGACGACCTATCTCGACCCTTACGGCGAGGAACAGCGTCCGGTGTGGGGAGCCTACCGGGAGCGGATGAACGCGGCAGGATTCGACGCGTCCCAGGCCGACCGGATGGTTGCCGCTGCGCGCGACATGTTTTCCACTATCGCCGAGCTGAGTGACCAGTTGATCGCGGAGCCGGCACAGGCGTAAGGAGCAGGTGACGCTGGACGGCTGAGGGAATTCAGCAACAAAGACACGAAGGGCACAGAGGGTTCGAGCGTGCAGTAGTCTCCCAGAGAATTGGGCAAGTATCGAGGTTTGCTTGTTGATGGCATTTCTAGTTCGGTTGTTCACTTGAATTCTCCGCAGTTTCGTTCCGTTTCGACAGCAATCTCGATCTACAATCCGTTGGACGACGAGAGCGGTCCGTTTCGAGGAGCCCTCTGTGCCCTCTGTGCCTCTGTGTTTCCTGCTCGACTTCGGTCGGTGTTTCACCTGGAACCTCAAGCTTAGTCGACCAAGCTTGACAGGTGACTATTTGGTCACATATTATCCGTCCGTGACTGACGATGACCTGGTGTTCAAGGCGCTGGCCGATCCAACCCGGCGATTCCTGCTCGACCGGCTCTTCAAGCGTGATGGCCGCACGCTCACGGAGCTCGAGTCGGCGCTGGAGATGACCCGCTTCGGGGTGATGAAACACCTGCGTGTGCTTGAAGAAGCCGGACTCGTGGTCACCCGCCGCTCGGGCCGGGAAAAGCTGCATTTCCTCAACCCGGTTCCGATCCGGCTGATCCACGACCGGTGGATCGACAAGTTCACGGAGCGCCGGATCTCGGCGCTCGCAGACCTCAAGCATGAATTGGAGGACACGGCATGACCGCGATGACCGAGACCAGGGTCACCACCCAGGTGTACCGGGTGTACATCAAGGCGACCCCCAGGCGATCTGGGATGCAATCACCCGGCCCGAGTGGACCGCGCGCTATGGCTATGGCGGGCGAGCCGAATTCGACTTGCGAGCCCACGGGAAGTACCGCCACCTGGCCAGTGCCGAGATGCGCGCAGGGGGCTCACCCGAGGTCGCAGTGGATGGCGAAGTCATCGAGGCCGATCCCGCCACGCAAGCTGGTGCTGAGCTGGCGAATGCTGATGGACCCGGAGATGGCAGCAGAGGGATTTACCCGCCTCACCTGGGAAATCGAACCTACGCAGGGCGGAGTAACCAAGCTGACGGTTACTCACGAACTGGAAGGCGCTCCCAAGCTCGCCCTCATCGTTGGCGGCAGCCTGGAGAAGCAGGGTGCCGGCGGCGGCTGGGCCTGGATCCTCAGCGACCTCAAGACGCTGCTGGAGACCGGAAAGCGGCTTGACTGAAAACAGCGGGAAGCGGGAAGCGGGAAGCGGGAACATGGAACGGTGAACAGGGGAATGGGGAAAGGCTCCGTTCCTGTTTGGCGTCTATCTACCGACAGCACTAGGAGGCCTTGGCGAATCGTAACGCGACCGAGTTCATACAATAGCGCAGTCCGGTCGGCTTCGGCCCGTCATCGAACACGTGACCCAGGTGAGCGTCGCAGCGACGGCAGGAAACCTCAGTGCGGACCATCCCGAGACTGTCGTCGCTGGATTCGACGATGTTCTCCTTCGCGATCGGAGCCCAGAAACTGGGCCATCCAGTGCCGGATTCGAATTTGGTGCTCGAATCGTATAGGGCGGTATCGCAGCAGATGCAGCGGAAGACGCCTTTGTCATGCTCCTCGAGCAGGGCACCACTGAAAGCCGTCTCCGTCGCGGCGTGACGGGTTACCTCGAAGGAGGCAGCCGAGAGTTGCTTCTTCCACTCCTCCTCCGACTTGACGACGCGAGGCACCGACACGGTCGGAGTCGCTTGCCGTCGTCGCTGAACTCGACGATGGTCACGGTCGGATCCCCGCCCACCGCCGCCGCCGCGGCAATCGGGACCCGCTTCTCGACCGCCCGACATGCCATGGCGAACATCGCGACTCCGGCCTGCGCCAGGAACGACCGCCGTCCCAGGACGGCGTCGTCATTGCCTGCCTTTTGCATCGGCTCCTCCCGCCGCGAAATCATCCGAACGTAAACGCGAACGCCTGAATCCCCGGATCGAGGAATTCGATCTCGAAGGTCCGATCCTCCACCTTACCCGGCTGCCGGATCAACTGATAGAGGCGGTACTCGGTCACGGTGCCGTCGCCCTGAGCGTCGGTGTCCATTCCGTGTTCGTCACCCGGAGCAGCGCCATCGAGACCGGACCCGGAACCGCACCGGCTTGCCGTCGGGCGCAGGGCCAGGACCAGGTGGAGATCCCGGGCGTGGAAGCGATAGAGAACGGTGCCCGGTGCGGAAACCAGCGCCGCATGCTCGCGGCTCAGGTTCCACTCTCCGCCAGGGCCCACTGGTTTACCGTGAGTCGTGCCGGGGCAGTGTAGGACTGAGGCTTGTCTTTCAGGATCGCCTCGGGCGAGACGTAGTTCTTCTGCCGGGAATAGCCAAGATAGGTCTCGGGAGACAGGACGTTCCCGAAATCCGCCGCGGCTTGAGCGCCAGACGCCTTCGGATCAACCAGGCCGGTTACCATCATCCCCGAGTCGCGCTCGCGTAGCAATTGCTGGATCACTTGCTCGGACTCGGCGTAATTGCCCTCGCCGAAATGGTGATACCGGATGTTCCCCTTGGCATCGACGAAGTAGTGCGCCGGCCAGTACTGATTGTGGAACGCATTCCAGATCGCGTACTTGTTATCTATCGCGACGGGGTATGTGATCTTCAGCTCGCGAAGCGCCTTGGAGACATTGCCGGTGTCTTTCTCGAAGGCGAACTCGGGAGTATGGACTCCGATCACGACCAGCCCGTCGGCACGGTATTTCTCGGCCCACGCCACGACGTAGGGAATGGTCCTGAGGCAGTTAATGCAGGAGTAGGTCCAGAAGTCGATGAGGACGACCTTCCCCTTGAGCTGAGCGCTGGTTAGCGGCGGTGAATTGAGCCAGGCGACCGCGCCATCGAGACTCGGCAGCGACCCTTCGGTGGCAAGGGCAATCATTTGAGGGGCAGCCGGAAGTGCAGCACCCTCAGCCTCAGTCACCGGCTGCAGCCGATCAACCAAACCCTGTTCGATCCCCGAGGTGCTCGCCAGCGAGAGCTGCCGAAGAATTCCGCTGTCCCAGCCCGCGGCGATCGCGACGACACCGAGCAACACGGCCACTCCGAGTCCACTGCGGATCCACTGTTCGGCGCGCAGCGACCTCTTCATCAACGCGAAGACCTTACCGCCAGCCAGGAGGGCCAGGGCGAGGGAAAGCGCAGCTCCGGCGGAGAAGGCCAGAAGCAATCCGGTGGTCTTTGCATTCGGTCCCTGAACTGCGGCGCCGGTCAGGATCAATCCGAGGATCGGTCCGGCACAGGGAGCCCAGAGCAGGCCGGTGGAAACACCCAGCAGGAGTGAGCGGCCGATACCCGGAGGCTCAGTCTCGACGCCGGGCCCTTGAATGCGGGCGCCGAGCCGGGCGAGCGGCTGGGTCAGGAAGAGCGACAGCGAAGGAAAGAGCAGCGCCAGGCCGAGCAGCGCGAAGACGACGAGGGCCACAATTCGTCCAACCTGGTTGGCCTGCACGACCCACCCGCCGGCATAGGTCGCAAGGCCGGCGACCAGCGCGAAGGTTCCGCCCATTCCGAGGAGCAGCGGTAACCCGCTCCGCCGGAAGGGCTGATCGGCCCGCGAGAAGACGAAGGGAAGAACCGGCAGGATGCAGGGGCTGACGATGGTCAGCACCCCACCCACGAACGCCAGCAGATAGAGCAGCATTGAATCCCCGACCGCCGTTACGGATTCCGATAGAGCGCTGGGAATTGCTGCTTCAGCTGCTCCACCTTTGGTGCGTCGTTGTAGGCGATGTAGGGCTGATCGGGGTGCTTCGCCATGTATCCCTGATGGTAATCCTCGGCGGGATAGAAGGCCTTGAACGCCTCGATCGCCGTCACGATGGGCCGGGAATACGCTTTCTTGCCGGCCAGTTCGGCCACGTAGGTCTCGGCGGCCTGCTTCTGATCCGCGTTACGGTAGAAAACCGCCGAGCGATACTGGGTCCCGACGTCCGGTCCCTGGCGGTTAAGCAGGGTCGGATCGTGTACCGCGAAGAAGACCTCGAGCAGCTGCTGGTAGGTGACCTTCGACGGATCGTAGATCACTTCCACCGATTCGGCGTGACCGGTGTTCCCGCTCGCTGACCTCCTCATAGGTCGGCGACTTGGTGGATCCACCCGAATACCCTGACACGGCGGATTTCACGCCTTTCACGTGCTCGAACACCCCTTCGATGCCCCAGAAGCAACCGCCGGCGAAGACGGCGGTGTCCTGACTGGCTGTTGTCGCCGTCAGGGATGGTCGGGTGGCAGGGACCGGGACAATCTCGATCCGAGGCTTCCCAAGGCCCAGCAGGGCGAGGGCCAGTGAGGACGAGCCGGCGAGGGCTAACCATCGTGCTGCAACAGTTTTGAACACCTGACGGTCCAGGTTGGAGACACTACTAAACGTCGCGGGCGGTCGGGTGGTTTTCAATCGGGGCGGGAAGGCGGGAAGGCGGGAAGGCGGTCAGGGCGGACAGGGCGGACGGGCGGCGGTACTAGGCTGCCCGCTGCATGAACATCCAGCGATGGCCCTCGAGGTCCTCCGCCCCATAGCGCTTCGCGGGAGGGCCGGGTTCCAGCTCCGAGAGGATCACGGCGCCTTCCCGCTTCGGCGCGGGCAAAGTGCGCGTCCACATCGGCGACGTAGACCAGGGCGCCGTCAATGATATAGGGCAACCCGCGACCACTTGCTCGGCGCGAGACGCAGTGCTGCCGATGCTGCCTGCGGTCCTTCGTAGTCCGGGCTGGGGTGTGGCAAGCATGATCACGCCGTCTCCAGCCTCCATCTCCCCATGAGCGAGGCGCCCGTCGTCTCCAACCATGCCGGGCCCGTTCCACGAACCCGAACGCCCGGGACAGCCACTCCAGTGCGGCAACGCCATCGGCATAGGCGATCATCGGGATGACGTCGGGATACTTGTCAGGCATTTCTACCTCCAATCTTCCGGGACCCGGCCTTACTCGATCTCGGTGACCGACCCCAGCCCCGCATAGACGTAACGGGTTCCGAAACGGCGTTTCAGTTCAGCAAAGGCCGGCTCGCCGGTGCAGTGGCCGGGTGCGATCTCATCCACCTTCCACTGATCATGTAACGCTGTCGCGATCCGGGCGATGGCCGAATCGGGCGTGACTACGAGGTGCAGTCCGCCGAAGATGAGATGCACGTGGTCTCCCCAGCCACGCGTCGCTTCGAGGATGGTTTCAATCCCGGGATGAGAGCACCCCACCAGTAACACCAGGCCCTGCTGAGTTCGCAGGACCAGCGACAGCTCACGCAGCTCGAGCGTGCCGGGATTCTTCGAGACGGTCGAGATGATCGCGACGCCGGGCGCGACTTCGGTCAGGCGTGTCGATCCAGGTGAAATGCGCCTCGGGCCATGGTGTCCCGAACTTCAGTTCAGTCTCCGGGAGCCGGCAAAGTACCGCATCGAATCGGGCAGGGTGGAATCGGTGCGGTAGAACGTGGAGGGCAGGGCAGCACCGAACACACCGAATCCCTCGCGGTGGCGCGTAGATCCTGACCTTCGGGTTGACCCGGAGGAGGTAATTGAGACCTGCGGTATGGTCTCCATGACGGTGGGAGACGACGACGAAATCGAGCCGCTTCAGGTCGATCCCCAACGCCTTGACGTTGTGGGCGAAGATGTCGGCGTTATTCCCGGTGTCGAAGAGAATGCGTTTGCCGCCGTATTCAACCAACGCGGCGAATCCCCAGTCGCGGGTGAGATCTCGCCGGGGTCCGAAGGCGTCGTACAGGATGGTGACGCGATGCGGTTCGGGCGGAGAAGGCCCCGCCGCGCGAGGCGGCGGGCCGAGTGGAGCACCGGCAAGAAGAAGGAGAGTCAGGAGCATCGGCCCTCCAGTGTGAGGCCAATCCCTATTGGGAGAAGCCGCTGAAGACGAAGCGCGGTAGGCCGGCGTGGTCGAGTCGTACACCGCCTCGAACTTGGTCGGATATCGGACACCCTTCGGCAGATCGCCTTGCGGGAGGAACCGGCAAGGTGAATGGAACGACGCTCCTGGAGCATGGCGCGGGAGAGCATCGGCTCGTAGAAGATTGGCCGCTGCGCGTAGTAGCCGAACACCATGGTTCCGGTGAACGGGGTTGTGCCGGTCGCGAACTCTTCGGGCAGCGCATGCATCCCCATCTTTGGCACGCACAAGCCGGTCAGCATGCCCAGCTTGGGTATATCCACGTCCGGCAGGGTGTAGCTCGCGGGAATCGCCTGAGGCTTGGTGGTGTTGCTGCAGTCAATGGCGTCGGTCGCGCTGTCGCTGATGACGTAGAAATGGAAGTCGAAGTGCGGCGTCAGGAACGGTCCCGGCGGGTGGCCGTGAGCTTCCCAGAAGACCGCGAGGTGATCCACCCCACCGCGGCCCGGAGCCACTTCCGGCAGTCGAATGACCGCGCCCCGGCACCGGGCGGCCAGGTCATGGCCATCTCAGGCGGGGCACTATCAATGGTTGTCAGGGGAATCGTGGCGCCTAACGCGACGAGCTGGCTGTCCGCCATTTCCGCCCAGGTACAAATCGACCCCGGTACACCGGCTGGCAGTCACCAGCGATTTCCTTTGGGCCGGCGGGCTTCCTGGCTCCACAGGCGCTGTGCGGCCAGGAGAAGAACGGGGACGAGGAGAGTCAGGCGCATGGGGCCTCGGGTGAGGAGGATTGGTAGCTCGGTGCGACAATTCCAGGCGACTCAGCGGTCCTTCAATCGCCGGACGAACTTGAGTCCGGACCAGATCTCGGTGACAGCGCAGACCTTTACATCCACCAGTCCCGCGGCGAGACCCGATTCTGCCGCACGACGTCCTCGGTGAGATCGGTCTCAACTTTGATGCCTTCTTGGGCCAGGCCACCCAGAGCATGCCAGCGGGTGGAAGGAGCGGGACCGCCTGCGCTGAAGGCCTTCTCCAAGTGCGCGCTGGAAGTAGAGAAGAGCAGAACGCAATCGGCTGTCCGGGCTAGCGGCGCCGGCAAGCGTGACTCCCTCGGGCAGGGGACGCAACTCGGTTTCGAACCCGTTCGGGGCGCCCTTCAACAGGAGCCGATGCCCGGGCTTCACGTCCAGCTTCGCGATCAGCGGCTTGCCACTGTAGCCGGGATGGCTGCAATCCCTCAGTACTCTCCACCGAAGACGATCACATACCCGTTCGGGTCGCACACCTCGAATTCCCAATCGCTGTACGGCTGCTGTTTCAGCTTCATCTTGATGAACGATTCGCCCCTTCACCTGCTGGTACAAGGCGTTCACTCCCCGCATCCGGAAATACGCATCCCACAGGCCTTCGGGACGCAGCGCCGAGAGGTCGGGCTTCCGGTAGTCGGCGAGACTGGAGCTGCATGATTTCAGCGCCGTCCCGCATGAGGCTGGCGTAGACGTAAGGCGGATTCTCTGGGAACGTTACCGGCGAGAGTGAAGCCGAGGTTGTCCACGTACCAGCGAGCGGTGGCTGCGACGTCTTCGGCGAGAAAGGTGGGGACTGCCGAGAGGATCCTGACTTCAGTGCCGTGTTCTGGCTGTGGTGTGCGCCATGGTTGTCCGTCGCTATTCAGACCCTAGCAATGCCTGCCACTGGGGAAGCCCGGAGAGAGTGAGATACTGGCGGACCATCGCATCCCGCTGGGCGGCGCTGAGGCCGTGGCTCGAGCCCTCCAGATCCTGCTGCAGTGAAACCTCGAATTGATCCATGCGCTCCTCGCGCGCAGCCGGCACACAGGTGCCCGTACGAGGTACCCATCAGGACGAAGTCGAAGGGAGCCCCCTTCGCTCTCCACGGCCTGCTGAGTCTTGCAATCATTACAAAGCATCGGAACACCTGAATTCTATGACCCTCGTGATGGACGCGAGAGAGGCAGAGGGAGCGATGCTGGAGGCGGCTAGAAAGTAGCCACTCTCCGCGGCTCGAACCTGCAAGCGGCCTGAGCCGCCCACCTGTCCGCTCTCCTAACCTGGTGGAGTCGACTCCGCGTCCCATGTGCCAATGAGTTGCCATCCCAGCTTTTTTCCGCCTGGCAATACGTAGACGGCGGTATCTCCGCCGCACCGCGTTCTCTTCCCGTTGAAGGTGAAGGCCCAGTCGGTTGCCGCGCTGGTCACTTTGTGACAGATGTTCGGTAAAAGCAGATCCACCGCACCCGGAGGTCCTGAAGTGATGCATCACGAGGCCGGGCGCCGGCCGAATGTGCTCGAGTTTACGACCTTGTTCTGACCTGCCCGTCGGTGCTGGTCAATATCACCATCCGGTCGCTCATCAGGAAATGCAAGTAGAGGGCCGTGTCGTGCGTGGCATAGTTGCGGCCCAGGCGCTGTCCATGGCGCGGAGGGCTTGTTCGTCCTTGCGCCGGGAGAGGTGGGCGGGCGACCATCAGGACTGCCAAGGCGGTAACGGCTGCTCGGGGAAGTCTGGCGAGTAGATCCTGGGGTCCGTTCCAGGATGTCAGCCTGTAGGCATTCGGCTTCGACTGTGCCCCAATCGCCCAGAGGGTTAAACTGTGGGCAACCTCAACATCCAACTCCACCATGTCAATGAAGAACGTCGTGCTCTGTGGCGTACTCGGCCACACTTGCTGTTCACCACCGCTTCCGCTCCACCAGCCCGGCGGCGGCGGGTCCAGCCATGACGATGGCGCACTCTCCACGCTGCGGCTGCTCTACCACACCCACCGGATCCGGCGACACCGACAGACGCTCCCTACCTCCTGGTCTCGGTGCTCGGTCCCGGGCGACACCGCCAGTCTCCACCTGCCGTCCACTGGTCACCTCAGCATTCATCTCGATGAAGCGCTTGGCGCGGGTCCACTGGTCGATCTCCCAGCCTCCAACCGGGTGACAGCGTCCGGCTTCTGGTGTCGGTCCTCGAGGGCAAGCAGGTTCGCCTCTCGGATGAGACCCAGGCCGCGGCCAGCTCAACCAAGGCCCTGGGCCAACATCCGTCGCGACCGTGCCACCGCCCTCGCCGCCGCCCTGTCCCCGGTGACTCAGCAAGACGCGTCACTGGATCGGCTCGGCGGCTGCTTCTGTTACCAACGAAAACGGCGCCATCTACTGGCGGGCTCGACTGCATCGCGACCTGCAGGTCCTGAACCCGCCGGCCGGCACGGACCTCGCACCCGGGGCAAAGCCGGTTGCCGGGGTAGTCGAACTCACTGGAGGCGGCGGCACCTATCACCTCCAGCTGCAGGGGACATCGGAGCATCCTGGATCCGACCGCGGCGACTGCCGCTAACGTCTTTCTGACGTGTAGATCTTGTTCACGATCTTCCACGCTCCATCGAAGCGGACCAGGGAGAGGTAGTCGATGTGGCGGGAGCCGGGGCAGTTCTCGACGACTTTGACGCTGGCGATATCACGGGTGACCTCGAGGGCAGCGATCTTGAGGTCACCCTTTCTTCCTTCCCCGCCGACCCGGCGAACATCGGCGTACCACTGGGACTGGGTGAGCTGTCCCAAGGCCGCCCTTCTTGTCCACGAAGAAGAGCTTGGCGTCGGGCCAGAACGCCTTACCCGCAAGCTCTCGACGTCGTTGAACTTGAGGCCGTGCAGGTAAGACTCGACCACCGACCGGACCTGGGCTTGCCGCCACTGGCCGGGGAGTTCTGCGCTCCGGAGTGGGGCCGGCAACGAGCGCGAGGAGGACGCTGCGCGCTGGCGCGGCTGGACACGGGCTGCTCCTTCTGTGGGTGGATGACGCTTCTGACGCAGCTGCGGCCGGGAATGGTTGCGCGGTGGTCCGGCTCACTCCTGGCCGCGACCTCGTCCATCGGGGAAGCTGCACCGTGACCGATCGCCTCATCGAAGCGGAGCCGAGCCTGGCGACCGGTGGTGGGATCGAACGCCGTGAACAGGAGAGAGTCTTGGGGAAGAACATCGCGCTGGTGGGGACGCCGAGCTTGTTCGCATCCGCGTAGAGATAGCCTGATCCACTGCGGAGCCGAAGGGTGTCCTCGCCCGAGTGGGTAGAGCTGGGCCCGTGAGCTGAGTGTGCCGTCCCGGGCATCGGAGCGACCTCGAGGGAGCTGGGCAGGAGCACTGTCGCGAGGACGATGGCGGTGAGGGTGCGCGTTCAGGGTCCGGCGCCAGCGCTGCCGGAGGTTGTTGCTCGCCCAGATGATTACGACGCGATCGCTCGGGTAGTACAGCATGTCCGAGGCGAAGTCCTCGGAGCCCCCGCCTTTCTGGATCAGGGGCCTCCCTCCGGAGTCGGTTGTGACGTGCCAGCCAGCTAGGCCTCCTCGCGAGGGAGGTCGCGGTGGGGAGAAGAGGAGGCGGCGTTGTGGTGCAGGTAGCAGGCTGTCGCCTTGAACGGCGAAAAGCCAGCGATACACGTCGCCGACGGTGGCCCACACGCCTCCCGCCCCACGAGTCCCCCAGACGTAAGGATTCGGAGGTCCCGGCTCGAGCCGAGCTGGAGTGCCGACATAGCCCCGGGCGAAGCGCGAATCGCCCTGCGGGAGCCGGTCGCGGAAGGTGGCGCTCCGCATCCCGGCTGGTTTGAGCAGATGAGTCAACAGGTAGTCCTCGTACGACCCACCGCTCACCTGCTCGATGATGGCGGCGAGCAGCGAGTAGCCCGCATTGGTGTACCGGTATTGTTCCCCGGCGGCGACTCCTCGGCGTCTGCTTGACGTCTTGCACGAAGGCGGCGCGAGTGTCGCCCGCCAGGTCCGCTCCAGCTTCGATCAAGCCGGCGGTATGGCTGGCCAGCTGTTCGATGGTTGCGCCCTGCTTGCCGGCAGGGAAAGGACCGAGGTAGCGCTCCACAGAGTCGGCGACGTGGAGTCGCCCGGCGGCATCCAGCTGCAGGATCGCGACGCCGGTAAACATCTTGGTCATCGAGTTCAGCTCGAAGCGGGTGGCCGCGCGTGTTTCGGATGACGCGGTCGGCGTCCGCCAGGCCGTATCCCTTGACCAGCACGATCTGGCCCTCACGCGCGACGAGCACCGTCCCCAGAAACCATACTCGGCGAAGCGGGTGAGCTGCGCGTCCAGCTCTGGCGCCGAGGCGCGCCGACGACGCGATCCTGCTCGAGGGAGTCAGCCGGGGATGGCGATTGCGCCAGGGAGAGCAGTAACGAGAGGACCGGGAAGAGAGATTGAGCAAACTAGCGAGCCTCGTCGATGGAGAGGCCCGTGCCGGTTACCTAGCAGCGTCACGAACGCCTTCGGCCCCAGTCCCCGGAAAATCGTCATATGCGTCAGGTCCGGTCTCGGCTCGTAGTAGAACGTGAGACCAGCCGGCGCCGGATTTCTCGAGCGTTGCCGCGAGGTTCGCCGTGTTGGCGACGATGTCCTCATCGACGGCGGAGGACAGGAACAGGGTCCGCTTGATCCCTTGAGGTTCTTGAGCCTCGAATCCGCGGAAGCCACCAGCTCGGCCCGGTTCCACCAGAGGCTGGGGTCCAGGGCGATGTACTGCGTGGAACAGCTTCGGCTCGAGCAGGAAGGATCTCCACGATCCAGAGTCCGGCGAGCGACTCGCCCACGATCGTGGTCTCATCGGTGCAGCGGTAGCGGGACTTCACCTCCGGCATGAACTCTTCCCGGACGAACTGGCGAAAGGCGGCCGACCCGCCGACGCTGGGGCGCGATCGTACTGTCCTTGGCGACCGTGGTCGGACCCGTCAGGTCGCGGCGCCGCTCGGTGTTCTCGATCCCCACGACCAGGACCGGCCGGATCACCTTGAGCTTGATCAGCGAATCGACCGTGTTCACCACGTGGGAAGTCTTCCTCCAGCCCGCCATCCAGCATGTAAAGCACCGGATACGCGACGCCGGGCGACGCCTCATATCCCGGCGGGGTGTACACGTTCACCAGCCGGCGCTCAGCGAAGCACCTTGGATTCAATGGTGAAGCTCTGATGCGGCGGGATCGGATCCGGTGCGCGGGTCGCTGCCGGGCGTCTGGGCCGCGAGTGTTGAGGCCGTCAGCAGCAGGGCAAGGGCGAGGTTGTTAATTGTCAATGGTCGCTTGGTTGTTGGTTGGTAGTAGGTGGTGGGTGTGGGTGGTGGGGATGAGGTGTCAGACCGTCAACCCACCACCCATCACCCACTCCCCACAACCCGCTTCTGGGTCCTCAAAACCTAAGGCTTCACCCCGATATCCTCGAGTCGCCTCTTCGCTTCGCCATTCGCGGTATCCCGCTTGATGGCCTCCCGGAACGCGTTCGCGGCCGAGTTAGGTGTCGCCCTTCATTAGATAGATGTTGCCCTGAAAGACCGCCATGCCGGATGAGCCGGGAACAGGCCCTCGTTGAGCCGGAGCAGCGCGAAGGCGTCGTCGAACTTCCCGGCTTGTCCCACCCTGAAGGCGGCGATGTTGAGAGATTGTTCGCCGAAGTCGTAGGCGTCACGTCCATAGTACTTTCTGCCGCAGTGCCTGATAGGCACGAATGCTGGAATCCGCCCCGCCAGCGCTCGCGGCCTCGGTCAGCACCTGATAGAGCGGGGCGGGTCGAGAGACCCCGCGGTGGCAGGTCCGGCAGGTGACCTGACCGTGGAGTCGGGGCCGCTCCGGGATGGTGTCGAGCCGGTGGTTGATCTCCTCGACCATCCGCATCATCTGTCGGGCCACCAGCTTCATGCGCTTCTTGTCGCTCGCGAAATCGGTCTTCTCCAAAGGCGTTCCCTCCTCGCCCTCATGGCAGGTATGACACCGCACCCCAGCGCGTTGGTGAAGTTGCGCATGGTGCCGACTACCTGCGTGACCGGCGCGTGTTGTGGGGAATGACCTTGGTGTTGATGAGTGAGTCCGGTGGCCATTTGCCGGGGGCTTGGGTGACGGTGGCGAGAACGAGAAGGAAGAGCATGAAGGTGTCAGGGGTCAGGTGTCAGGGAGTAGGCGACAAAGGCGACAGGCGACGGGTCAGCGCTTCGCACGTTTCCGCCGAGGTCTTTGCTTTTGACGAGACAGCATCGGATGATGAGGCTGCCGCGGGCTCTGGACTGCAAAGGCGTCCTGGCCTTGGCGATCGCGGCCGAGATGAGCGCGCTTTACCGCCGGGCAGCCAGGACTCTCGGCCGAGTCTACGCGAATAGAAGCGAGTCTGGTTTCCCGAGCCCAGCAGGATCTTCTGGGGGTCGGGCAGGCTGGCGCCATGGATGAAGCACAAGCCCACTCCATTGGCACTGCCGGTCAGCGAGAGAATGGCATCCGAGGGCCGCTCGGTCGGGCCATAGCCGATCACGAAGAAGTTGTAGTTGTCGTAGACCATCTCGTGCGCGGTGGGAGCCGTTTTGCGGAGCGCCTTACGCATGGCCCGGATCAGTTTCTGGTGCCCGGGCTCGAACTTGGCGATGAAGCCCTTGAGCTGCTTTTCCGCGTCAGCGATCGGACTTCTTCGAGTGTCTCGAGCTCACCGAATCTTCTCAATCAGATATCGCTCTGGACGAGGCCACTCTGATACTGTCGCGTCGCAACATGGTGAAGTGGTATGTCGCGCGGCAGCGCACCAAAGAGCGGGATGCCTCTCTCCAATCAGCACCGGAACCCGAGTGATGATGATCCGGTCAATCAATCCCGCCGCCAGGAACCGCTGGATCGTGATGCCCCCATCGACGTAGACGTGCCGGATTCCTCGCGACTCGAGCACCGCCACGATATCGCCTCGGCTCTCTCCCGACATCCGCTCCACTATGGCACCCTTCGGCGCGGGAGCGAGGGCACCGGTGCTCAACACGAAGACCGGTTTGTCTCCATAGGCCCAGGCATCGAGCCCAAGACGGTCTCGTAGGTCTTTCGTCCGATCACCAGGGCATCGACCGAGGCTATGAAGGCCTCGTAGCCGTGCTCGCTCGCCGCCGCCGTCCGGGAGGAAATCCAGCGCGCCATCGGGCCGGGCGATGAACCCGTCGAGACTGGTTCCTATAAAGGTGGACGCCTTGAGCGGCATAGTTCCTCAGGCTCTGACCCGGCCGAGCCTCGCGCGGTCTCAGGCGATAGTGCATTGGGGAGCAACCTCGCTGGCAGACGGAGAATCCCGATCTGGACCCCAGATGATAACCTCATGCTGGGCCGAGGAATGCCAGGGCATGCCGAGAGCAGCGTGCCGTCCGGAACCGGGCAGCTTTTGGGACGACGACTGGGCCAGCTGGGCGGTGTCGAGCCGCTCGATGCGCACGGCAACGTGCGCCGAGATCCGCTCCCAGTGGGCGCGCACCTCGTCGAGGGAAGGAAGCGGGCCCGCTTCATCCAGTGCGCGCGCCTTGCCGAAGACCCGGAGAACGGAGAGGCAGTGGGCTGCCCCATGAGGTGCGCCATGAGGTGCCGGGTCTCAGTGAGGTGCGCGACGAGAAAGGTGATGCTGTTGGACCGGCGGATCTCCCGCTCCTGGGCCCGCTCGTCGTCGAGGTCCCTCGATGCAGTTGAGGACGAGCTCGGTGTTGAGGCGGAAGATGGAGGCGAGGGGGGTTATGGAGGGGTGCATTGGGCATGGTGTGAAGGCGACAGGGTGATCGGGACAGCGGTGCGTGGTGATCAGTGAATGGGCATACGGGAGCGGCACCGATGGAGAACCAGGATTCCCACTCCGCTCGGAACAGCCTCAGTCTCCCTGCTCTGCTTCCCGTTCACCGTTCACCGTTCACCGATCTACCCTTCTCGACAAACCGATAACTGGCATGACTATCATAGTCGATCCCATGCTTCGCCATGAGACGCTGGATCTGCTCGCAGGTCGCTCTTGGTGTGGGGACTCGCGACGCCGTCACCCAATGGAGTGAAGGTGTGGAGCAGAGTTCCTCCACACAGCTGCTCAGGCTCATCCAGCTTGTACTCGGCGAGATCCCGCAGCACCGCGGCCAGCCGGCGCTCCAGGCGTAAAGGAACGTCCACCCGCTCGATCAGGAGCGGTGGGCCATCGTTGTAGAGGCGTTGCCCGAAGACTCAGGTGATAGCCGTGGAGGTCTCGCGACGGTGTGAAGTCCCGGAAGCCCCAGGGCCGGTCCCCGACGGGCTCGACGATCTCGACTCCGCGGGCACGCTGGAACTCGCACAGCTCGTCGGCAGCGCCGATCACGAAGTACAGCGAACAGCCTTGAGGTGCCGGGGTTCCCTGCCGGAGGAAGATCTGCACGTCGCCCAGGTTGACCCCGGCCATCGTTGGGGATCGCCCCAGGTGAAACCCAGCCGGAACCCAGCTTGGTGGTGTAGAAGTCCGCCGCGGCGAGGACATCGGTTACAGGAATGCCGGGGTGCTGCTGTGTCGCAATCGACATGGGGTGCGACTGGATTGCTCATGGAGCGTCCTTCCATCCGGGCCGGCGGCCTGCACGGATTCTCTGATGACCTGGTCCCATGTCAGGCCGGCAAGGCCCAGAAAGGCCAGGGCCTCCTCCGCCGTCCTGAAGACCTCAACATTTCGAGTCCCACCGTCCTGGTAGGCGCGGAAGGCCTTGAACATGCGGCCATATCCATAGGCCTCGTCGCTCGGTGCCAGGATGGCGAATCTCGAGGTCGAGTTGCTCGATTCCATCTTCGCAGCGACCTCCGCCAGCTGGCGGATCCGCGCCGCCGAAGGCGGAACTGATCTTCTCTGCACGTCTGTCATGTCCATCAGCTCATCGTAGCCGGCGATGTCCTTCCGGGACCAGATCGTCTTCTGGTAGGTGAACACGTCCTGGTCGTTCAGTGTTCCGTGACCGGCGGCGAGAACGATCCGACGGAGGTGGTTGATGCGGCAGGTGACGGGCATGAGACGTGTAGGTTGTTTCTCAGGTCGATCTCTCAGACCCAGCTCCTCCCGAAATCCTCTCAAGGCAGCCCTTCCCAGGACGATGAACAGCGCAAGGAAGAGGAGGTGGGTCACCAGGAAGGTGGTTCCTTCTGGGTCGGGGCGAGAGCGATCATCGCGGGGACCTTACGGAAGAGCTGGACGATGAGCACGAAGACGTTGAAGTAGAGTGCCGTAACCGTGATGACCACGAACGTGTCCTCCAGCCGCCGGCGAGGTGTTTCAACGTAGAGCGCCACGACGGCGAAGGGCAGGATGATCAGGAAATCACCCCGAGGATATGCGAGGGCATGAGGACGACGAAGGGAAAGCCGAAGCCCGTGGCGTTGGTCAGGGATGGTGGTCGCCAGATAGGTGGCGATCCAGCCAGTTGTACCGGACTCCGGCCATGAGCACCACCGACCACAACCATTCCTGCCAGGATTCCAACCACGCTCAGCAGCGTGTGGACAAGGGTGAAGGTGGCGAGGTTGAAGCTCACGGATCCTCCGGTGATTGAAGATTGAAGATGTCAGATTGAAGATTGGGAGTTGAAGATTGATAAATTGTCGGGTTGCAGAGTGACAACCTGAAAGCCGCTCCAATCTTCAATCTGACATCTTCAATCTGAAATTCCCTACTCCCTATCCTTGAGCCACAACATGAACCGCTATTCCAGATTTTCCTGCACGAAGTGCGGGCTCAGGTGGACGTCGCACTGGACGAGCGGAGTCTCGCCGATGTTGATGAAGGTATGAACCTCGCCCGCTTTGACGACCAGGATGTCTCCCGGTCCGGCCTGATGGTCCTTTCCGTCGACGGTCCAGCGAGGCCCACATCCCCTCCCTCACGAACACGACCTTGTCGCAAGGATGACGATGCAGCCGTGGTCCCCGACCCGGCGGGCGTTTACGAGGTAGGCCGAAATCGCGACGTCGCCGTTCTCCGCTCCTACGAACTGATGTGACATCCCCACAAGCGGAAGCTGATCCTGCCGGACGATGCATGAGGCCCCTCCTGATCTTTTGGCTGCCGCCGAACGGGTTTCGGGAGTGAGAGGACGATCACTCAGTCCGGAACGTCACCCGTTGGGATACTTGGACCGCACTGGCTGGCCACCAAAGGTGGCGGGACGAAAGTGAGCGTGTCGCAACGCCTGATGGGTGGCCTCTCCGCAAAAGGCCGCGTTGTCAAACAGGACCGCGCGGAAGCTGGTCGAGTCGGTCGAGCCACTGGGGAGGACGACGTACCCTTCATCCAGACCTCCCAGACAGGCCGAGCAGGCGATCGGGGAACTCCGGCTGGGGATCTCCCGGGGAGCGCTACCGGACAGGCCCTTCGGCCAGCGGGTTTGCGTCGGTATATGTACGGTCGCTACTCTTGACCCTTGGCTCCACAGGACTCGATGAACGCGCCGCCTCCTCGAGAGTGGTCTCGATACTCCAGGGGTGCGTGCCAGCCGGATTGAGGAAAACCAGGGAAATGTGCTTGTCCCATTTGCCTTCTTGCGGCGGCGGAAGGCCACCAGGCGACTGCTGTCGAGTGCCACTAATGGCGGGGTCTGGAGAGCTCAGCACCGAGTCGCCGCTCGGTGGAGCAGCGTAGGTCAACAGCAGGTGAGCCCGGTCGAGCCACGGGTTCATGGCCTGCGGGTCGAAGGAAGCGTGACGAATGCGAGCCGGCTTCCGGCGTGCTTCAGTGGTGAGGTCTGGGCCCAAAATGAGCACTCCCTCTCTCCGCCGAGTCCGCCTGACCAGTACGTTGACTGGAGCCCCAAGCGAGGCGTCACCGCGGAGTCGACCGCTCCAGCCTTGGGCCGCACTCAACCTCGGGCCGAACCTAAGCAGAGCAAGGCGATCAGATAAAGGCAGAACTTGGGCATCTTGATAGTGATCAGGGCTTGGGAGCGACAACGCGAGGCGCGGTCCGGTGCGCCAAACTGAGATCGATTATTGCCGAGGATTCACCCGCCTTAAGCTGCAGATTGAAGTTCTCTTGCACAAGCAACGGCCCTGGTGGGACGTGATTCGAGAGGGTCTGGCCTCAACCGAGCATTGCCTGACACCTTCACTGCGGAGGAATCACAGGAGCGAGAGCACAGAGGGCTCCCGGTGACTACAAACCTGCTTTCAGACAAAGACGTTTCGGTTGATTCATGTGTATGCTGAGGGTGATGGCCGAACGCACCCATCGAATCAGGTGGGTCATCGGGTCATCGGGAGCCCCCCAGCTCCCTCTGTGTCTCTGTGTTTGGTTTTCAAACCTTGACGACCCTGGGACACGAGTAGCAAGGCTTGCGCCGGAGAGGCGTCGTTTAGCTTGTACCTCCAGAGGATCGGCGTTCGGGCCGGTCCCCTCGTCGCGAGGCCAACGGAGCTCGAGATGAAGGCGTGACCGCACCTCCGCCGAGGAGGACAAAGCGACACGCCTTTTGCGTCGCTACTCGCCGCGGCCCGAGCGATCCGCCGTAAAGGGATGCCATGCGCCCCGCCCAGGATCCCGTGGGCAGGCCTGCGCTCCCGCGTCAGGGTGACCTCCCGGATCGGACAACACTCACGACACACCGGGAGCTCAACAATGGCACTTGCCACTCATGCAGGACCCATTCATAGAACAACTCGGGCGATCTCTACAGCGCCGAGAAGCAGCTGGTCCAGGCGCTGCCGAAGATGGCCAAGGCCGCCACCACCCCCGAGCTGGTCCAGGCGATCACCGATCATCTAGGCCAGACCCAGAACCATGTCTCGCGGCTGGAACAGTGCTTCGAGTATCTCAACGCCTCTGCCCGTGGGAAGCGCTGCAAAGGCATGGAGGGACTGATCGAGGAGGGGAAGGAAACGATCGAGGAGGAAGGCGAGGGCGTGGTAAAGGACGCTGGTCTGATCGCCGCCGCCCAACGGGTGGAGCATTACGAGATCTCGGATACGGCACCGCGAAGACAGCAATACGTAACTGAACGAAGTACAAC
>ERZ1370068.6890-contig-5843_pt1 | contig 74715 bp, 129 predicted proteins | sample MGYA00561227_ERZ1370068 | MGnify/ENA primary metagenome ERZ1370068 (study PRJEB38410, sample SAMEA6850437) | metagenome | study: Metagenomic assessment of the ecological functions of the soil: analysis of the soil microbiota associated with the... | reverse complement strand
CATGCTTCCGTTCAGTTACGTATTGCTATCCGATGGCGGGCGAGGTCGGCAATCTCGACATCCTGGCGTTCGACGGTCCATCGCAGTTCGTCACCGACCTGTCGATCACCAAACGGGTGCGTGTGTGGAAGCAGGCCGGTCTGCGGGTGCGCGCCGGACATTTTCAATCTGTTCAACACCGTGAACTTCTACGTGGCCGACGACGACATCAACAGCGCGACGTTCGGACGCATCACTGGATACGACGACGAGCCCACGCCTGGCGGTTCGCGGCTCGCGTCGTCAAGCTCATTTCACGAATATGCGGTTTCTTGCGATATGGCATCCGCGACGCAGGAGCATTTGCGCGTCTTGTCCGAGGCCGCCAAAGTGGCAACGCGCGGTGGGCGTGAACTGCACCGAAAGAAGTCGCGCCGTAGCGCTTATTGTCCCTAATGACGCGCGAACAGCTTCTGGCCGGTGCTGGAACATGACCACGGACGTCGCGTTCCCGATCAGTTTCCGCTTCTCACTTCCTTGAAGCCGTCCCACGGTGACGACGTCGCCGGCCTTCATCGAGGATTGCGCGTCAGCGCAGCGCAGCGGGCGGTTCCTCCATTTCCATCCCCAGTTCGTGGTCTTGCCGCCGGCATCTTTCACGTCGATGTAGAACCACGTGCGGATTGGTCCCTCGGCCTTCGTGACCATGCGGTCCAGCGTGATCAGCTGCTTCGCGTCCGAACTCCGCCGCAAACGAATGATGCGCGGCGCTGACGACTGGGAAGTGAGCAGGCGCGAGCAGAATGAGAGATCGCATTAAGCTGGCCCGTCGCCTCTCCGCTGGGAAGGACCTCTAAACCAGCTGTTGTTTTCGCACCAGTCAAGCAGAGATTCGGTGTCGAGCGTAAACTCCCCACTGGAACGGGACGCTCCGGCTTCGGTACGCCATGGGATCGTCGTGGTGATCTGCGCGTCCATGCATTAAAGTTGACCCGCCAGAAGGAACCCGCTCGATGATCGTGCGGCGCCTGGCTGGCGCGGATCTACCCCGCGTCGTCCAGCCAGGTCTTCTCGTTGATGCCGTTCGTATCGACGACGAGCGTGTCCACCCTGCCACGGGCCGAACCGTACGAGGCTCCGGATCACTTCAAACATGCCGGCTATGGTGGCGATCTGTCGATATGATGCCCTCGACAGCATGGCGACAGCAGCCACCGGGGTTGATGCTTTCTCGGCGTGTTGTGGTAGTCAAATCAGTCACGCTGTTGCGGAAGACGCTGCTTCGGACGGTGGAATGCCGTCGTTGTCCTGACGCCTGGCAGAGATCTTAACGCTTACGGAAAGATGTCTGATCGAACAAGTCCGCCGCGGTCATGGTGAAATTCTGGATTAGTGCGGTGCCAAAGTGCGGAGAAATCCTGGTTTGCCGTCGCCGGTGCTGGCGACGGGGCCTTCAGGTTCGCGACGCCGTCTCGAGCGGGCGAGGCGTGCCGGGCGTGGGGAGGTTCAACCACTGCGCTTCCAGTCGCCGGCGCTCGGCCGAAGCAGGATGACCGCGGCGCGACGCGCAGGAATTTCATAGGAAAACCATACCACGCTGGCGCGCTCTGATCGCGCCCACCGATTGCGGCGCTGCAGGCAAGGGTAGGTGCGCGCCAACCGAAGCCTCGACGGCGTATAGTTTCTTCGCGCTCTCGTCCGCGTGCAGCCTCTTACGGCGGTGTTCGTAGAAGGGAGAATGCGATGAGCGTCGAGTTGGGTTTCCTGCAGCCTTTTTGCGGTTTCTGTCTGATCTGCGCCCTTGTGTGGGCGCAGGGTTCAGGCTGGCAGCATCGCAGGCGTGGTGAAAGATGCAGCGTCAGGCGCGGGCTGCCCGGCGTCACCGTCAGCCCGGCCAGCCACTTTGATCGAGAAAAGCCGTACCCCGCAGTCACCGATAGCCAGGACTATGCCCGGATCGTCGATTTGCGTCGGGTGTCCACCACGACGTTCTGCCCATCTGGCTTCAGCACGCTGGCGCAGCTACGAGGCTCGAGCTGACCGCCGGGTTCACGGCCACCGTCAATACAAAGAAGCCGGAGTCGGCCAGCTGCCGAAACGATCACGGTGACCAGCGAATCTCGGTCGTGGATCTCCAGAATGTGCGGCAGCGAACGACATCGCGGGCGGCTGCGCTGGTACGCCGACGTCAGGGCGGATCAGTCAGCTGGTGAACTTCATCCCCGGCGCCGTCATCGGCAACCCGTATCTGGCAGAGCGTAAGACTTTCGAGCGAGCGCGCGAACGCGTTTCTGCGCAGCGGACTGGTTTAACGACAACGCGCCCATCATCGACGGGGATGAAGTTGCAGCGCCTGCAGAGCGGCGCGGTGTTCGTCTTCGTAGCTGGTTGGGAAGTCTCGGTCGGGAAACCGGCGGCATCTCCGCCGATCGCAACCGAGGCAGCGTGCAGATGAACATGCGTGCCGAGAGATGGCGGCAACACGTTCTCCGAGCGCCTTCAGCGTCGCACACCGACCGTCGCTCCAGGCCGGCAAATCTCTTGCGGCGACCTGCGCGCACGCAGCCGACTCTCGTCATCGCTCAGAAGCGCCTGAGCACCGGCGGAGACATTGGGGGACCCCGTCCTCCGAGACAGACTGTAGCTGGAGTTTCTTCTTTGGAACCCAGGTTTGGCGCGAACCAGCATGCCCAGCGAGAGTCGGCTCAACCAAGCTGCAGAACCAGCGCGTCGGCACCGACCCGGTATGTCGCGTCGTTCTACAGAGCCGGATCTGAGCCGGCCGGCGTTCTGCCGGCGACTACTACCGCGACGTCAGCCTGCGCCTGACGTTGGCAGGCGAGCGAAGCGTAACAAGACTCGTCGCGTCCTACGAAGACGCAGCCGGAACTGCAGCGGCTGCTTCTGGCCCATCCTCGAGCTCGGTCCGCAGGGCAACGTGCGAGGGCACAGCCGGAGGCCGGTTGGCGCCTCACAACTACAAGGTCGACTACCTGCCGCTCGTCGTCCTGGACGTCGGCGGTCAGCAGCCGCCTGCTCATCCAGGCGGAGCGCATCCGCCAGACGTGCATTCGACAAGCGAAACGATGCGGACCGATCCGAGCGTCGGCACCGACACGGTCGCCATCACCGAGCTGTCGACCAACTTCCGCTACGGATCGCGCGCGCTCAGCCTGACGCACGCCAGTGCGGCTATCAGCATCCAGCACAACCGCCGATGCCGCGCCAGCGCGCGTCCGGTGTCGTATCGCCGGGCAGCATGCGCAAAGAAGACCGGCGTCGATCGTCAGCTGAGTCGCCGGAGGCGCACCGGACTGGGCCAGCGACTGCGAGCCAGATCAACGGCGCGCGTTCGCTTCCGGCGTTCCGCGATCGCGTTCCGCAGCAGGTCACGATCTGGGCGGTGCCGTTCGAGAGCGCTCTGGCGGTCGCGCGACATCGCGCGCCTACGCGCGCAGGATCGGTGGACCATTCGGCGGCTGACGCTCAACCTCGGCCTCCGCTTCAACAGCATCAACGGCCACGCTCGAAACGCGCATGATCCAGACCGCGGGTCCCCGCGCGTGTGTTTCCGGCCACGAAGAACGCGCCGGGCTGGACCGGCGTGAAGATCCGGGGATCGGCGGCGCCGTTGCGTCTGCTCGGCAACGGCGCGACCGCGGTGAAGGCCTCGCTCCGGGCCGATACACGCCCTGCCCGCGATCGCGGCCGTCGGCTATCCCGGCCAACAACCAGGCCACCAAGCACGACGACACGAACCTGGAACGATGCCAGCGACAGGCACTGCGTGCCCGACTGCGACCGCCAGCGGAATCCGCAGCCGAGCGGCGAGTGCCGCCGGTGGTCGGACCTGACGTTCGAGCCAGATCCGCGCGGGCAGCACGCGCACGCGCGGCAGACGCGCTCGGCGGAACTGCAACCTCAGGACGGAACGCTGGCAGCAGCTGGCCGCGCAGGTCCAGCACCAGCTTCAGGCCGGGCGTCGCGCTGAACGCCGGCTACTTCCGCACGCGTGGTGCGGGAACTTCCTCGTCACCGACAGCCGGGGACCACGGCGGTGACGACTACGACCCGTTCTGCGTCACGGTGCCCGGCCGACCAGCGAGTGCCCGGGTGGCGGCGGCAACCGGGTCTGCGGGCTCTACGACATCAAGCCCGCCGCCTTCGGCCGCGTGAGGACAGCGTCGATCACGCAGCACACCAGCCAAAAACGCGAAGCAGGCGCCAGGTCTGTAACGGCGTCGATGTCGGCCTCGAGGCGCGGAGGCTGGCGCGCGGGGCGCGCTTCGAGGCCGGCGTGGGCCTCGGCACGGTCGATGACCGACACCTGCGACTTCAACAGCCTCCCGCAGCTGCTGCCGACCAACATCGGCCAGGACCGCCGTCTCGACGACGGTGTGGTCACGCCTCGCACGGCCGACTTCTGCCACATCAGCCGGCCGTGGACGGCGGCCACGGGAGCTCGAGCCTCGTCGCCATCTACCCGCTTTGCCGTGGGATTTCCAGTTCAGCGCGCTCGTATTCCGACAAGCCGGGCATTCCGCATCGTCGCCAAGCCGCGCCATGCGCGAACGCCGAGATCCGGCAGTCGCTCGGCCGCGATCTCGGCCAGTGCCGCGGCGCCGCAACCTGCAACGCCAGCGTCGTCATCAACATGGTTCCAGACAGCAGCTACTTCGAAGAGCGGCTGCGGCAGATGGACATCCGCTTTCGCGGATCGTTCCGCGTCGGGAAGATGCGTGTGCGCGGCAACGGGGACCTCTACAACCTGTTCAACGCGAGCAACGTGCTCAACATGACCACGCGGCTGCTCCGGGGCACGGACGGAGGCCAGTGGTTGCGGCCGCTGCAGATCCTCGGCGGCCGGATGTTCAAGTTCAGCGCTCAAGTCGATTTCTAGATTTTCGACGTAGGTGGCGCGTGACAGAGACTCCTCGTCGTTTCGGATGCGTCACGATCGGTCTCGCACGTCGTCGTTGCTCGTGCAGCACGCGACGCGCAGAATCGGATGCGCGAGCGTCCCCACCGGGCGGTGCGCCTCTGCTCGCCGACAACAAGGTGAACGGTCCGGTGCCGCGACTGCCGACGGCCATCCGGACCTGACCGGGCCCTGGCTCGGTGGCGGCTCGAACGCCGACATCGAGACGCGAGGGCGGGTTGAAGCCAGGCGAGCTGCCGCTGCTGCCATGCGGCGAAAGCGCTCAGGGACAAGCGGCAAGGAACAAGGACGAACCGCTACGTCGCCTGCCTCGCCGATGAGCGTGCCGCGCATGAACCCGTATCCGTGGAAGATGGTCGTCAGCCTACACGTCGAAAGGCGTCACGGACATCTACGTCCTGCACGAGCTGGGCGACGCGGGCGCGCATCGCGTCGTCTATATGGATGGCCGCAAGCATCCCGGACGATCTGTTCCCGACCTGGTGCGGCCACTCGATCGGACGCTGGGAAGGCGACACGCTCGTCATCGACACCGTCGGCTACAACGACAAGTTCTGGTTCGACAGCCGCGGCACGCCACACACCGACAAGCTGCACACGATCGAGCGGTTCTCGCGACCGAACTACGGCACGCTCATCAACGAATTCACGCTCGACGACCCGGGCGCGTACTCGAGGACCGTGCAGTTGAAGTTCACCGCGCGGCGCGTGCGCCAGGACGTCGAGCTGATGGAAGACATCTGCACGAGAACAACCAGGCGGGCATCGCGGGCGGCTACCGGCTGAACAACAGCAGAAACAGAGATAAGGGAGGTGCGGCGATGAGAACGAAGCTTGGCATGCTCGCGGCGGGTCTCGAGCGTCTTCTGCCTGACGGCGCCGATCGCTCGCCCATCACGGATTCGACACGGATGCGACGCGAACAAGAAATTCACGCTGCAGCGGGCGTCGTCCAGAAAGTGGAATGGCAGAACCCGCACATGCGGGTGTATGTCGACGTCACCGATGCCGGCGGCAAGGTGACCACCTGGAACATGGAGATGACGAGCCCGAACACCGTGCGGCGCCAGGGCTGGGGGCCGAAGGACCTCCTCCCGGGTGAGAAGGTCACCTTCACGACCTACGGAGGCAAAGTCGTGGAGACCAGGGGCTCGCTGGTGCACGATCAAGAGGTTGAGACGACGGCCGCGAGCTGTTTCGATCGCCGGCGGACCTGACTGCAGTCGGTACCGAAGTAGAATCTACGTTCGTCGCTGCGCGCGGAGCCGGAGGAGGACGTTCATGAAGCGTCTGCTCCGGGATGTTCTGTCTCTGCACGATCGGCCTTCTTCTCTCCTCAGCACGGCCGCCGTCGCGCAGCTGTCAACGGCGCAATTGAGCGGCAGGATCACTGACGAGAGCGGCGCCATGCTGCCCGGCGTCACCGTCACCGCGACGCAGACCAACACCGGCTTTATCCGCACCAGCGTCACGGATGGACAGCGGGGCATGCATCCTGTCGAACCTCCTGACCGGGCCCGTATCGACTCGAGGTGTCGCTGTCGGGTTTCCGCACCTACGTGCAGACGGGCATCGTCCTGCAGGTCGGCGGCGTCGCCGGTCGTCAACGTCGTGCTGACGGTCGGCAGCCTCGAGGAGATCGGTGACCGTCGAAGGGCGCCGCGCCGCTGGTGGACGTGAAGAGCGCCGGCATCAGCGACGTCGTGCGGAACGAGAAGATCCTTGCGCTGCCGCTCAACGGCCGCAACGCGGTCGAACTGGTGATGATTGCCGGCGCGGCCGTTCAGACGATCACGTCAACGCAGCGGGCGCTTCCCGGGAGCGTGGGCATATCGGTCGCCGGCGGGCAGTCGCTTCGGCGTCGGCCTACGTGCTCGACGGCGCGATGCACAACAACCCGCAGGACAACCTGAACATGCCGTTCCCGTTTCCGGACGCGCTGCAGGAGTTCAGCGTCGCGACCAGCGGCCTCGAGCGCGCAGAACGGCATCGCACTCGGGCGCCGCGGTCAATGCGGTGACCAAGTCGGGCACGAACCGGTTCTCCGGCAACGCCTTCGAGTTCGTCCGCGATCGCCGCTTCAACGCGACGAACCCGTTCGCGCCGATCGGCCCGGACGGCAAGCGGCGTGGACGACGGGCTGCAGCGCAACCAGTTCGGCGGCACGCTCGGCGGGCCGCTCGTGCGCAACAAGCTGTTCTTCTTCGGCGGCTATCAGGGGACGACGGTCGCGTCAGCAGCCGGCCGCCAACATCGCGTGGGTGCCGACGCGCCGCGATGCTCGCCGGCGACTTCACGGCCTTCGCATCGCCGGCGTGCAACGGCGGACCGGCAGATCACGCTGCGCGGCGGCTTCGAGAACAACCGTATCGATCCGGCGCGGTTCAGCCCCGCGGCGCTCAACCTGGTGAAGTTCCTGCCGACGACGACCGGATCCCGTGCGGGCAGGTCACCTACACGCTGCGGCAACGACAGCAGACGAGCGGCAGTACGTCGGCCGCATGGACTATCAGCGGACCTCCGACGACACGATCTTCGGCCGCTACATGGCCACGAAATTCGACAAGCCGATTCCGATGCGGGAAGGGGACACCGCGCTGTCGTTGTGGGACGCCGCAGAACAACATGAACGTGCTCGGCTTCGACGCGCTGGCGCACTCGCTGGCCATCGGCGACACGCACGTGTTCGGGTCCAACACGGTCAATTCGCTGCGGTTCACCTTCAACCGCACCGGCGTCTATCGCCTCGCGCCCGAGACGTTCGAGCCGCACGACCTCGGCTCCGACGTCTACAGCTATCAGCCGCACGTCGGCGTGTTCATCGTGTCGGGCAACGGGTTCCAGGTGAACAATCCGGGGCCGAGCCGGTTCACGATGAACGCCTCGCAGATCGGCTGACGACCTCACGGTCGTGCGCGGCGACCATCAGATGGCCGTGGGCGGCAGCCTGGCGTACTGGCAGTTTCACTTCCTCTCGCACGCGCGCTCCGGCGGCAACTGGACCTTCAACGGCCAGGCGACCGGACTCGGCCTCGCGGACCTCTTGATGGGACAGGGTCGGGCCGGCTGGAACACGGCGGACCCGCGATCCTGCCGATGGACCAGTGGTATGCGGCACTCTACGCGCAGGACGCGTGGCAGAGCGACGAGCCGCATCACTATCAACGCGGGCGTGCGCTGGGAGCCGTATTTCGGCCAGAGCGTGCTGAACGGCTCGGTCTACAACTTCAGCCTCGACAACTTCAAGAACAACGTCAAGACCAAACGGTACGTCAACGCGCCGGCCGGTCTCATCTATCCCGGCGATGCCGGCTTCCCGCCGGGGCGGATCGGGCTGAACAAGCAGTGGTTGAACCTGTCGCCGCGCGTCGGCGTTGCGTGGGACGTGAGCGGCGACGGCCGCACGGCGGTTCGCGGGTCCTACGGCCTCGCGTACGACCTGCCCAACTGCGGAATACGAGTTGATCAACGCGCAACTCGCCGCCGTTCGGCAACCGCACGCTCGTCGAAGATCCGCCGGGCGGATTCGATCATCCGTACGCGCATCTCGGCGGGGATCCGCACCCGATTCTCACGAGTCGCGACACGCCAGTTCATCCCGTACGGCGCCTTTGGCGCCGTCGATCCCGGACATCAACTCGCCGCGCATCCAGCAGTGGAACGTCACGGTCGAGAAGCAGCTGGGACGCGCCTGGCAGGCGGAAGCGAGCTATATCGGCAGCTACACGGACCGGCCTGTGGAACCAGGTGGCGATCAATCCCGGCGTGTTCCTCGGCCTCGGTCCGTGCACGCTCGACGGCGTCTTCTATCCGACCTGCAGCACGAACGGGAATCTGAACCAGCGCCGCGTGTTCTCGTTGAACAGCGAGAACCCGGCAGCGGCGCGGCTGATCGGCAATCTCGACATTCACACGCCGAACGGGACGCAGGACTATCGCGGGCCTGAAGCTGTCGTTTCAGCGCCGCGCCGGCAGCCGGCGTGAGCCTCAGCGGCAACTACACGCTGTCGCGCTGTTACGGCGATCCCGCATTCCAGACCGGCGGGTTCCCGCAGATTGCCAACGGCTACACCGATCCCGAGCATCCGCAGTTCGATCGCGGTCCGTGCGATCAGGATCGGACGCACATCGCGGTGTTCACACGCCGGCGCGCAGGTGCCGCGGTTCGACAACCGCGCGCGCGCGCCTGGCGTTCTCGGACTGGCGCGTGTCGGGGATCTTCAGCGCGCGGTCGGGGCAGCCACTCAACGTCATCGCCGGCCAGGACCGCGCGTTCACGGGCATTCAGAATCAGCGCGTCGATCAGGTGCTCGCCGAATCCCATGCGGCGACAAGACGCTGAACAACTGGCTCAATCCCGCCGCGTTCGCGCTGCCGGCGCTCGGCACGCTCGGCAACTTCCGACGCAACAGCGTCAGAGCGCCCGGGCTTCCGCACCGCTCGACGTCGCGCTGTCGCGTCTCGTCCCGTTCGGCGCGAGTCGGACGCTGGAGCTGCGCGTGGAGACGTTCAACCTGTTGAACACGTTCAACTGGGGTCCGCCGGCGCTGATCAACGCCGACCGGACGCACGTCAACTTCAGCGCCGGCGCCTTCGGCCGGATTACGCACGATCGCGGGCGCGCCGCGCATCATGCAGTTTGGCGTCTGAGTGCGCGCTTCTGACGAATTGTGCGGGGCGGGTCTCGGACCCGCCGCTGCAGCACCGCCTCTGTTTCCGCGGGAAACCACCGGAGGAGGACTGTCATGAAATGCCTGCTCAGGGGACTCTGTGTCGCCACGATCACCGTTCTTCTCACCACCAGCGTCGCGTTGCGCAGCTCTCGACTGCGCAACTGAACGGACGCGTCACTGACGAGAGTGGCGCCCTCCTTCCAGGCGTCACGGTGACCGCAACACAGACCGACACCGGCGTCACCAGGACCGACGTGACCGACGGCAACGGGTCCTACGATGCTGCCCAACCTTCCGACCGGTCCGCATCCGGCTCGAAGTCTCGCTCGTCGGATTCACGCACCTACGTTCAGACCGGCATCGTCCTGCAGGTTGCCGGCATCGCCGGTCATCAACGCGGTCCTCTCGGTCCGGCGCGCTCGAGGAAACCGTGACGGTTGAGGCGCGCGGCGCCGCTCGTGGACGTCGAAGCTCCGGCGTCAGCGAAGTGGTCGCGCACGCAGGACATCCTCGCGCTGCCGCTCAACGGCCGCAACTCGGCCGACCTCGTCGCCATCGTCGGAGCGGCCGTGCGCGTCGGCCGAAGCCAACAGCCGCAGCATGCAGGGCGGGGTCGCCTATTCGGTTGCCGGCGGCCAGTCGCTTCGGCGTCGCCTTCCTGCTCGACGGCGCGATGCACAACGACCCGCAGAACAACATGAACCTGCCGCTTCCTTCCCGGATGCGCTGCAGGAATTCCGCGTGGCCACGAGCGGTCTCACCGCGAAGAACGGGATGCACGCGGGCGCGTCGGTGAACGCCGTCACGCGGTCCGGCACGAATCGCTTCTCGGGCAACCTGTTCGAGTTCCTGCGCGATCACCGGTTCAACGCCACCAACCCGTTCGCGCTGGTGAAGCCGAACGGCAAGCTGCAGGACGACGGACTGCAGCGCAACCAGTTCGGCGGGACCTTCGGCGGACCGATTGTCCGGAACAAGCTCTTTTTCTTCGCCGCCTACCAGGGCACGGCCGTCCGTCAGACTCCCGCTGCCAATATCGCGTTTGTTCCATCGACCGCGATGCTGGCGGGAGACTTTACGGTCTTTCGCGTCGCCCGCCTGCAACGGCGGCCGGCAGATTGCGCTGCGCGCGGGGATTCGAGAACAACCGGATCGATCCGGCGAGGTTCAGTCGCGCGGCGCTGAATCTTGCCAGCCGGCTGCCGAGCACGACGGATCCCTGCGGCCAGGTGACCTACACGTCGACGGAAGACGACACCGAAGGTCAGGCCGTCGGCAGGATCGACTATCAGTGGACGGCGAATCACTCGATCTTCGGACGGTACATGGCGACGTCGGTGAAGAATCCGACGCCGCTCGAGCGATCCGACCAGGTGCTGAGCCTCTACAACACCGCCAGGGGCGCGGGCATCCCGGGCCTGGACAAGCTCGCGCAGTCGCTCGCGGTTGGCGATACACGCAGCTACGGTTCCAACACGGTCAACTCGCTTCGCTTTGCCTTCAACCGAACAGTCATCGACCGGCTCGACACGCCGCTGTTCGATCCGTATGCCTTGGGCTCGAACGTACAGCTACGACCCGGGAGCCATGGTCCTGGCGGTGACTGGCGGGTTCAACATTGCCAATCCCGGGGCGGGTCTCTTCAAGACCAATTCGTCCCAGCTGAGCGACGACCTCACGCTCGTGCGCGGGAGCCACGATCTGTCGATTGGGGCGAACCTCGCGTATTGGAGGCACTACTTCTTCTCACATGCCCGTTCGAGCGGCGATTGGCTCTTCACGGGCCAGCTCACCGGCCTCGGCCTCGCTGATTTTCTTCTGGGCCGTGTCGGCCGAATGGAACACGGCGGTCCGGCCATCATGCCGATGGACCAGTGGTACTCGGCACGTACGTCCAGGACGCGTGGAAAGCCTCGCGCCGCATGACGATCAACGCGGGGCTTCGCTGGGAGCCGTCTACTCGGCGCGAACGTCCTGAACGGCGCGGTCTACAACTTCAACCTCGACAACTTCCGCAAGGGTGTCACCAGCAAGGTGTTCAAGAATGCGCCGGCCGGTCTCATTTATCCCGGCGACGCGGATTCCCTCCGGGCACCACAGGGCTCAACGCGCAGTGGTGGAACCTGTCGCCGCGCGTCGGCGTCGCGTGGGACGTCACTGGTGATGGCCGGATGGCGCTTCAGCTCGGCCTACGGGGTCTCCTACGACTTCCCCACCGCCGAATATCAGCTGATCAACGCGAACTCGCCGCCCTTCGGCAACCGCTCGCTCGTGGAAGACCCGCCCGGTGGCTTCGACAATCCGTACGCACACCTCGGCGGCGATCCGCACCCGATCCTGACGACGCCCGACACGGTGTTCATCCCGTTCGGCGCATATGGCGCCACCGCGCCGGATATCAACTCGCCGCGCATCCAGCAGTGGAACGTGACGTTCGAAAAGCAGATCGGAAAAGTGTGGCAGGCGTCGGCGAGCTATCTTGGCAGCTACACCGATCGCCTCTGGGGCCAGGTGGCCGTCAACCCGGGCGTCTACCTCGGCTCGGTCCCTGCACGCCCAGGGCGTCCTCTACCCGACCTGCAGCACGAACGCGAACCTGAACCAGCGGCGCGTGTTCTCGTTGTCCGGGGAGAATCGGGCAGCTGCGCAGCTGATTGGCAACATGGACGTGCACACCGACATCGGTACGCAGACGTATCGCGGCCTGAAGCTCGCGTTTCAACGGCGCGCGGCGAGCGGCGTGAGCCTCAACGGGAACTACACGATCTCGCGCTGCTTCGGCGACGCGACGACACCGGCGGCGGCTTCCCGCAGATTGCCAACGGCTTCACCAACCCCGCCGACCCGGCGTTCGATCGCGGGCATTGCGTCCAGGACCGGACGCACATCGGCAGCTTCACCGCGGGAGCGCAGACGCCGCAGTTTGCGGGACGCGCACTCCGGCTGCTCGCGTCGGACTGGCGCGTGTCGGGCATCTTCACGGCGCTCTCCGGCAGCTGGCTGAACATCATCACCGGGCGTGACAACGCCCTGAGCGGCATCCAGATGCAGCGCGTCGATCAGGTGTCCGATGACGTGTATGGCGAGAAGACCCTGGCGCGCTATCTGAACCCGGCCGCATTTGCACAGCCGGCGCCGGGCGCGCTCGGCAGCTACGTCCGCAACAGCATCCGGGGCCCCGCATACTGGACGGTCGACATCGCGGTGTCGAGGCAGGTGTCGCTCGGGACGGCTCGCAGCCTCGAGCTTCGGGTAGAGGCGTTCAACTTGTTCAACACGTTCAACTGGGGCAACCCGGTCACGAACTTCAATTCAGGCAGCTTCGGCCGCATCACGTCGATGACGGGCTCGCCGCGCATCATGCAGTTCGGTGTGAAATACGGGTTCTGACGCTGGTCAACTCCAATTCAACTTCCAACTCCCAAGGAGCCTGTTGTTGCGCCATCAAGCTTCTTGGGAGTTGGGCGTTGGGCGTTGGGAGTTGGCGTTAGCTCTGGGATACCAGTTCAGCAGACGCACCTCGATATTGCTCCCCTTCCAGCGCGTCCGCAAACTCCTGCGGGTTCTGTCCCATGTAGTGATACGGGATCGCCACCTTCGGCTTGAAGTCCTTCACGCACGCCGCCGCTTCCGCCGGCGTCATCGTGTACGGCAGGTTCATCGGCATGAGGGCGACATCGACGTTGGTCACCCAGGTCGTCATGGCCGGCACGCACTCCGTGTCGCCTGCGACATAGACCTGCGCGGCCATGTTCTGGCGGACGACGGCGAGCTTGTCAGTGAAGGCCAGCACGTAACCCTGACCTCGCCCCTCGGGTGAAACAGCTGGCCCGGTGCCGGACCACGCTGGATGTTACGCAGGTACGGCAATGACCGTGATGCCAGCCAGCGACTGCTCGTTGGTCCGCATGGTGGCATTCATCATGACCGTCGGGTTTGGGATCTGCTTCATGTCGGCGACCGCCTGCGGGACGACGGCCGGTGCACCCGGCTTGCGAACCTTCGCCACGGCGGCGGGATCGTAGTGGTCCCCGTGAATGTCCGTCACGAGGACGAGATCGGCCGGCTTGGCCTTCGACAGATCCGCCATCATCGTGACCGGATCGACGATGACGACCTTGCCGCCGTACTCGATTTGCACGCTGGCGTGGCCGAGCGCGGTAATCACGATCGGGCCACCCGCGGCCGTCACACTGGTCGTTGAGGGCGTCTGAGCCTGGCCGCTCGACATCATCGTCACGACCAATAACGCGACGCTCCACCGGAGTCTCATGTCGTCCTCCTTTTCGCCGGGCGCTTTCTCGGCTGTGCCTGCGGTTTTCGTGTCCGTGTCCGGATAAGTCCTCCAGGCGCGGGTTAGCCGCGCCACCGGTAAAAACGCCCGGATTATACGCCCGACCGGCCCGAACGATCGTGAATTCGGCGTTGCGCCGGGAATTGGTTACGGTATGCTCCGCGGGGTTCGGGACTTCTCTGCCCACATCTTCGGAGGAGCACCTATGACAGTCGGAGCGAGGCGAGTGTTTGCATGCGCCACGGCGATGGCCGTGGTGTGCCTGGCGGCCGCGGCCGGTTTACGCGCCGCTCCCGCGCAGGCAGGCCAGGGTGGAGCGGCGGCACAAGCTGGTGGCGAACGCGTGCCGATGGTGGAAGAGACCTTCAAGACCGTCCAGTTGCTGCGCGGCATCCCCGTCGATACATTCTTCGAGGTGATGGGGACGTTCGCCAGCTCGATGGGCAACGACTGCACGTTCTGCCATGCGTCGAACGCCGCGCTCGACAAGTCGGCGTTCGCGACGCAGACGCCGCGCATCCAGAAGGCGCGGCAGATGATCACGATGGTGAGCGCCATCAACAAGCAGTATTTCAACGGCGCGCCGCGTGTCACCTGCTTCACCTGCCACGGGGGCAGCAACGTGCCGAAGGCCGACCCGAGCTTCATGTCGCAGTGCGGCGAGCCGGTGCTCGACCCGGACGCGCGCGACTTCCTGACCGACGCGAGCATCAACGTCAACCAGGTGTTCGACAAGTACATCCAGGCGCTCGGCGGCGCGGACAAGCTGGCGAAGCTCACGAGCTACTCGGCGAAGGGCACCTATTCCGGCTTCGATACCGACTTCAGCGTCGTGCCGATCGAGCTCTACGCGAAGGCACCGAACCAGGAAACGGTCGTCGTCCATCTCTCGATCGGCACGAGCACGCGGGTGTTCGACGGGCGGAACGCATGGGTCGCGGGGCCGGAGCAGCCGCTCCCGCTCCTGACGCTGACGAGCGGCAACCTCGATCGCGCCCGCATCGGGGCGCTGGCGAACTTCCCGCTCGGTCTCCGGCAGGCATACCCCGCCTGGCGCGCCGGCCGCACCATCCTCAACGACAAGGACGTCATCGTCCTGCAGGCGACGGTCAACGGCGATCGTGTGGCGCAGCTCTTCTTCGATCCCACCAGCGGCCTGCTGGTGCGGCTGCTGCGGTTCACGATTACCCCGATCGCGTTCGTGCCAACGCAGATCGACTACGCCGACTACCGGGAGCTGCCGGGCCTCGGCGTGAAGATCCCGTTCAGCCGAACCCTGACCCAGACCTACATGCAGATGACGCTGAAGTTCGCGGATGTTCAGCCCAACGGACCGATCGATGCGGCGCGCTTCAGCAAGCCGGCGCCGGCGAAGCTGCAGTCAGAGAAATAAGAAATCCTAAATCCTGGAGGAAAAACATGGCACTGAAACGGACTTTCCTGGCGCTGACAGTCGCGCTCGCCGTGGCCGTCATCGCCTCGATCGGCCTCCACGCGCAGGCCGGCGCGGCGGTCCCGTTCAAGCTCGGCACCTTCGAGCAGGGCGGACGGACATTCCTTGGCCTGGTGCTCCGCGACGCGCAGATTGCCGACATCGCTCGTGCCAACGCGGCGTACGAAGTCGGCCAACGCATCGGCGCCGAAGCTGACGGCACCTGCCGACATGAAGCAACTGATCGCGCGCTATGACAGCGAGTGGCGCGCGCGGCTGGCGGCGATCGCGCGGACCATCCCGGCCACGGGCGCACCGGCGTATGTCTATGCCGTCAGCGCCGTGAAGATCCTGCCTCCCGTGCGGCCGTCAGTGCAGTTGAACGCCGGCGGCAACTACGTCGAACATGAGCAGGGCATTGCCACCAATCAGGCGCGCGGCGCCGGCGCGGCGCGCGGCGGCGCCCGGCGGGCGGAGGTGCAGCGGCGGGCAGAGGCGGGGCGCCGGCTCCGGCAGCGGTCTCGGCGCCGGGGATCTGGGAGCGCAAGGCGGGCGATACGCGCGACAACCCGTACCTGTTCCTGAAGTCGCCGTCGGTGATCATCGGCAACAACGATCCGATTGTCGTTCCGCGCGGTCGCGTCCAGATCGATTTCGAGTGCGAGTTCGCGACCGTGATCAGCAAGCCCGCGCACTACGTGCCGGTGGACAAGGCGGCCGATTACATCTTCGGGATACGGCGCACCATGACGTCTCGGACCGTCAGGGCCGCGGCGACCGGAAGATGGGCGGCTCCGACTGGCTCATCGGCAAGAACCACGATACGTTCGGCCCGCTCGGCCCGTACATCGTGCCGAAAGAGTTCATCAAGGATCCGATGAACACCCGGCACACGATGATACCTGAACGGCATGGTGATGCAGGACTCGAACACCCGGAACATGAGCCACAACATCTGGGAGCTGCTGTCGTTTGCCTCCGAACATCACGACGCTGAATCCGGGTGACGTGATCTCCGGCGGCAGCCCGGCGGGAACGAATCTGGAGCGCCCGGATCCGCGCTGGATGCGCGCCGGCGACGCGGCGAAGTGCGAGATTGAAGGGATCGGCGCGTTGACCAATCCGGTCGTCGCCGAACCGACGGCTTCCACGCGGTAACAGGGTAGGGACCGGGGATCAGGGATCGGGGATCAAAGCGTTCTCTGATCCCTGATCCCCTGATCCCCGATCCCCGATCAGCAGCGATTCGGCACGCCGCCGGGCACGTTGCGGTATGCTCGCGTGGCAGTGCAGGCAGGCCGTCGCCAGCTTGTCGGCAGCCTCGAGCACGACGTCGTCATTCTTCGCCTGGCCGGCCTTGTTGACGCACCAACCGCGGCGTCGCGCAGCTCCTGCACCCACATCTGCCAGTCGGCGTTCTGAATCGGCGCCGGCTTGCCATTGCTGCACTGCCGCGGAACCAGCAGGAGATTGGCCGTCTCGGCCATCGCCAGCCCGCTGTTTTCCACCGCCTCCCATCCACCATACGCGCTCGTGAACGGATCCGAGGAGGTCGACTGGTGTGTCGCCGGCTTGAACGACGCGGGGTCTTCGACCTGCGCGGTGAAGATGACGTTGGACTGCGGATACAACGTGCCGCGCATCAGCTGCACCATGTTGGCGTAGACACGCGGCTGCACCGTGGCGGAGGCGGGCGCCGCCCCGCGCCCGGCCGGCGCCGCGCCGCGGCCAGCCGGCGCCTGGGCGAACGCGAATCCAATGTACGCGGGAGCCATCACCAGGATGCCGGCCACAATCAGTCGTCGAACGCCGCCGCAGCGAACCATGAGACCTCCTGTTGCGGTGCTTATACGTCGCCCATCGGCGATGAGTCAACGCGTTCTTTGCGCTCGCCACGAAGATCACAAAGACGTTACGTAGCCACGAAGCCCACAAAGATTTCTTTTTGGTCCTTCCGGGATCTCCGTGGGTCACAGAGATCCGGGTGAATCGTGAGGCCGCCTGGCGCGGTCCCGCTCCTGGGAGTGGGCGGCCTGCTCGGCGGCGGGTCGAAATCGACGTGTTCGGCTGATACAACGGCCCGGGAAGCAGCCGTTGCGGGACTCGAAGTTGTGCGAGACGATTCTGGGGATCGTCGCGCCGTGGCACATCGTGCGCCTCGAAGTTGAAGACCGAGAGGCGCGTCGACCTGTGGTTGAAGCACGATCTGACGCGATGCCGGACCAAGGCCGAGCGCCGCGTTTCAAAGACGCTGCTGCGCGAGCCAGGCCGACACCGCGTCGATGAAGTGGCTCGGTATTGTCGGTGAAAATATGCCCGGCGGCGCTCACCGGATGCTGGTCGGGAATCACCGTATAAGTAATGCCTTCGACGAGCGAACCTTCAGCATGCGCGGCGCTTAGCAGCATGTAAGGCTCGAACGGCAGGACGACCCCATCGGCCTGATCGCGCAGCAAGAGGATCGGCAGCGGGATGCGCGGGACCCAAAAGGTGCCGTCGGCGGCGCTCACCATATCGTCACGATAAGTGAGGAAATGCTGAGCCGTCACTGGCGATTGCTGACCGAAATACGGCATTCTGAGAGCGAGGAGATCCGCGGCCTTCCCAGCCTTCACCGCCTCGCGCGCCGCCGCCATCAGCGCGCGATAGACATCCTCGTTCTCGATAATGATGTTGCGCGGATTTCCACGGCAGCTTGCCGAAAGGACCGGTGAGGATTACGGCTTTCAGCGCCGGGTCCCAGCTCGTCGCGGCATAGTATTCAATTTGCACCGTGCCGAGACTGTGCCCTTCTAGCACGATGCGGCGATAGCCGAGCGCCTTCGCGGTCGCGACTGCAGCCTCGATGTCCTGGCGCACAGCGAAAAAGTTATCGGTGTTCACATGCTCATCATGTTGGCGCGTGCTGATCGCCATGGCCGCGTAGCCTTTCGGCGAGAGCGCCCGGGCGATCGCGCGCAACGGCAATTCGGCAAAATTGGCACCGCTGCCATGCACCTGCACGAGCATGGTCGTCTCGGCTGGCGGTTTGAAGGCAGGCGCTGCCAGAGAGCCGCATCGATCTTGAAGCCATCGATCGCCTTGATACTGAGGAATTTGAGTGTGGCCAGCCAGCGCCTGCATATCGTCAGGAAGGCCGGCGGGGCGCGGAACGACCTCTACTACTCGATGCTCGCGGCGACCTCCGCCCCGCTCACCGCCGTCGGCGCGAGATTCGTCAGAACAGCAAAAGAGAAAGCGAGAGCCAGCGCCCCAATCGGGGAATGCGTACGTCCTATCATCGGGGAACTCCTCGGATTGCCGCGCAAATAGTCGGCGCGAGCGGTGCTGTCAACCCCCGGTCCCCTCGCCCGCAAGCCAATCGTTTCGGGCGTCCGCTTAGCATGATTTCGGGTCACAATCATATTCCTCGCCTGGACTTCGAGCGCAGTTACGCTGGTCACGTTGGATCGCCTCGTACCCAATGATTGGCGATAGTGGACCGCTCCTGGGAGTGGGCGTCCTGCTCGGCGGCGGGTTGGAGTCGACGTGTCCTGCTGGTAACATCCGCTCCCAAAGGGAGCGCCGCCGTTGCAAGACACGAAGCTGTTCGAGACGATTCTGGCGATTACCGCGTCGTGGCACATCGCGCGAGTCGAGTTGAAGGCGGACGAGAAGCGCGTTGACTTGTGGCTGGAGCACGATCCGACGCGATGGCGCTGTCCGCAGTGCGGCGCTGAGCTGGCAGGATTTGATCACGCGGAGGAGCGAACGTGGCGTCATCTCGACACGTGCCAGTTTCAGACGCATCTCCACGCCGAGATCCCGCGTGTCCAGTGCCCCAAGCACGGCATCAAACAAGTCCGGGTCCCGTGGGCGGAGCCGCGCAGTCGGTTCACACTGCTGATGGAACGGCCTCGTGATCGATCTGATCCTGCAATGCAGCACGGTGAAAGGCGCCTGCGCAATCGCCGGCCTCAGCTGGGACGAAGCGTGGGGCATCATGCAGCGCGCCGTCGCGCGCGGGCAGGCGCGCAAAGAGGCGCGCCCGATCGCGTACATCGGAGTCGATGAAAGGCGTTTCGGAAAGGTCATCGGTACCCACACGGTCGTGTGCGATTTGTCGCGATCGACCGTGGAATTTGTGGCCGAGGAGCGCAAGACCGAGAGCCTGGCCGCCTATTACGCGCAGCTGACGGACGAGCAGAAAGCGGCGCTACACGCGGTCGCGATGGACATGTGGGAGCCGTACATCGGAGCCACACGCGACGACCTGCCGAACGGCGACGAGAAGATCGTGTTCCATCGGTTCCACATCATGCGAGACATGACGAAGGCAGTCGACACGGTGCGCAAGCAGGAACATCGCGAGTTTCTGCGCGCGGGTGAGGACTCGCCGCTGGCCGGGACGAAGCTACGTGTGCCTCTACAGTGACGAGCGCCGACCCGAGCATCACGCCGAGCCCTTCGCTACGCTCCAGGCGCTGAATCTGAAGGTCGGTCGGGCGTGGGCGATCAAGGAAGCCCTGCGGACACTGTGGACGTACCGGCAGGCAGCGGCCGTGAAGCGGTTCTTCACTCGCTGGTACGCGTGGGCCGTGCGCTCGCGGCTCGAGCCCGTGAAGCAGGTGGCCGCGACGCTCAAACGGTCATCTCGACGGCGTCCTCCGGTTCGTGAAGCATCCGATTACCAACGGCGTCGCCGAAGGCTTGAACAGCAAGATCATGAGCATCAAGCGCAAGGCAGGCGGCTTTCGCAATCCCTCGAACTTCACGACCGCGATCTATTTCCACTGTGGCGGACTGGATCTATGCCCACGCTAATTCCAGACGGTTCTTCTTTTTAGATCACGAAGATCTCAAAGAAAACCGAAAGCCTTCGAGATCTTTGTGATCTGACACAACGTTCTTTTGTGATCTTCGTGGCGAATCTCGTCTTCGTGATCTTCGTGGCCGCGGAGCCGTCAGGGAAAGCCGATGTAGCGCCCGCCGACCGCGACCGTGGTCCACAGGAACAGTGACACCAGCGCCACCAGCTTGCACCGCACCGGATTGGCGTCCGCGTCATTCGCCATGGCGACCCGCCGACGCACCGACAGCGTAAAGATGACGACCAGGATCAGCGCCGCCATCTTCACCCAGAAGAACGTGAGGAAGTAGTACTGCGTGGCAAAGCACATGAACAGCAGGATTCCGGTGGACACCATCACCACCAGGCCCCGGAACAACCATCGCTCCGCGTCGTGCGCGAGCGCCGCCACGGGCTGGTTCCGCAACCCGAACCCGAGCAGGCGCAAGTCGACGACGAGCACCGCGCCCTCCAATCAGCGCGAGCCCCATCAGGTGAATGGTCGCGATGACCGGGAAGAGCCACGGCGAAGCCCGCATCGCGACGAGCGGCGCGGAATACTGCACCGAGCGGCAGAACTCTACGAACGGACAGCCGGAATCCAGTCTCAGCCGAACCAGTAGCGCTGAATACGCCATCATGCGTCCCGTCGTGATGATGATGGCGAGCAGCGCCAGCGAGAGCGCCCCCGTCATCCGGACGCGGCGTGGCGGCACCGGGTCGAGGTCCCATTCAGCGACCCGGCGATACGCCGTCCGGCGGAACAGCCAGGCGTTGATGAGCGCCATCACGAGCGCCGCCATTTTCATGCGGAAGAACATGTTCTCGATACCGGGCGAGCGGCGAGGCGTAGAAGAGCAGCGTCCCGGTGACGACCATCACGACAAAGCCTGCCTCGCTCCAGGGCAGGAGTCGTGCGATGACCTGCGACGCGGGCACGTGGGTCATGGTCCGGCCCAGCAGCCGCAGGTCGATCATCACCGCAGTCCCGACAAACACGCTCACCGTCAGCACGTGAATCATCAGGACGCCCAGAAACACGTAGCCGGGACTCGTGGAGCGCGATGCTCCACGACGTGTTGCCGAGCCACTCGAAGAAGCGAAACAGGTTCGCGCGGACCTACTTCGTCTTCCGGGGATGCCGTCGTCTGTCCGTCAGCGCCGGGAGCCGAGCCGCCCATGAAGACCTTGCGGCCATCGAGTACTCGACGAAGACGCCGACGCCCTTGGGTTCACCGCTCTTGGCCTGGTAGCCGAACAGCTTGATTTCGGTGCCGATCGGCAGGCTGGTCTTGGTGATGCCGTTTCTCAGCAGGTTCGTCGGCGGACCGCCCTCGACGCCCCAGTTCGTCACGGTGCCGTCAGCACCCTTGACGTCGAGCCAGATCCACGCGTGGGGATTCACCAGTTCGACCTTGGTGACCGTCCCCTGCAGGTTGATCGGGTGATTCTCGTCAAAGGCCGCGGCGAATGAATGGTGCGCACGTGCCGGCACCGCGGCCAGCAGGAGACCGAGGGCAGCAACGACGGCGAGGATTTTTACTGTCATCCGCATCTGGTGTGCTCCTTCGTTCGTACGTTTGCGTGAGTTCGACATGATTACTGGGTGGCCGCGCGAAGGTGCCACCGCGCATGTCGCGTGTCCCTTCACGTTCCCGGATCTGCGTACCCGTCACAACGTTCATCAAGCCGTAGTTCTGCTCGTGGCAGGCGAATTCATAAATCAACGACGGCTCGACTCTCGGCATGGTCGTATCCACGGACCACGGCTTGGTCCAGGTCTTCGGGTCGGTCACAGTACTCGGTACCGGACCGTATTCGGACCAACTCGTGTGAAACGCTCGACGATTTGCAAACCGTCCGTAGAGCCGAGAAAATTGGTCGCCGGGGTCTTTGCGTTGAAATTCGCGGTCTCGACGACCAGCGAATTGCCTTCCCAGTGGCCCCGGAATCGCCGAGCCACACCCGGACCTGCCCTGGCAGGTGCGGGCGGTTGTCCACCGGGATGATGCGGACGTCGTTATTCGACTGCATGACGATCGTCAGATATCCCGGGCTCTGGAAGAAGAACGCCTCCGCGGTCACGCCGGCCGCGGCGGCCGCCGAATCCGCTCCGGGCATGCCGCCCCGGACGAGCGGGAGCGCGCCGAGGCCCAGGACGCATCGCGTATACAGGTTGCCGAAGGTCTTGATGCCGGCGGCCGGATCACGCTGCCTCGCCGCCGCGGCTGCGGCCGCGCGCCGCTGCTGCGCCTCGGGCACGAGCGCTGGCAACCGCCCGTTCTCGGATCGACGATGAGCGACGTGCGCAGGTTGGGTCTCACGCCGCCCTGCCACGCGTCCATCGCGTATTCCTTCCAGTCGTAGTGGACCGTCCGGGGGTCTACCTCCGCGTCCGATTCAGCGGCCTTCTGTACTCGGCGATCGCTTCCTCTTCCGTGTAGAACGCCTTGGTGCCCAGCTCCTCGGGACGCTGGAGCCGCGTGTAGGTCGCGGTGTTCCAGACACCGCGCAAGTCGGGATCGCCCCACGGCGTCTTCGGCACGGTGTAGGACTTGAGGGCGTTGGCGGCCTTGAAGGCGTCCGCCGCCTCCTTGATCGCCTCGTCCGTGTTGGTGGTCGACTTCGGGAGTTCCTTCTTCCCTGAGGGCGTCTGCGCGACGACGACCGCCACCGACAGCGCCACCACCATCGCGAGCGTCACCGCGCTGGCCATCCGAAGCATCCGATTCCGCATCTGCATCATCTCCTCCGGTCACCGCGACGATCGATTCGGCGGATTATAAAGACCAATGGCGCGTACATCATCTCCTCGACAAACGGCACGCAGTTGAACTCGAGCGAGCTGCATGTTCGGCTCGATGCGGCGGTAGATCGGGAAGCTCGACCTTCCACGGCCGCGTGAAGGTGGCCGGGTCTTCAATCGTGGCCTCGTAGTTCAGATGGTCGGCGTCCCTGCGCGTCCACCGTTCGACGACGTGGAGCGTGTCGCTGGCGAAATTCCCCGCGCGGTCGAACCACGTGTGGCCGTTGAAGCCCGTCACGTCGATCACGAGCGTGTCGCCTTCCCAGCGGCCGTTCGACCATCCCATCCAGGAATCCACCGGCGCTTCCTGATGCTTCTCCATGAAGACGGTGCGCATCGATCCTTGCACGCGTACACCATCAGGATCTGTTCCTTGTTCTGGAAGATCTGAAACGGGAACGGCATGTAGTTCGCGCGCGGCACGCCCGGCCGGTAGCACTGGAGCTCCGGGTCGGCCGTGTCGAAGCGATGCGGATCGTTGGTCACCTTGACCAGCATCCGGTTCTTGAAGTTGTCCTGCTTCTTCTTCAGCGCGTCGGGCTTGTACGGGATCGTGCCGCCCTCGACGATGCCGATCCCTCCCGGCTCGGAGCCCCATGCCCCCATGATCTCGTTGTGAGGGCCAGCCTCGGCGTTGTGCGCCTCGATGTTCCAATTGGCCGTCGTCATGGCCTGCCAGATGCCATTGAGGTTCGGCTTGCCGTCCTCAGTGCGCGCCGCCGCCGGCGCCTGGCGTGGCGCGGCCGGCGCCGCCGCCTGACGTCCCGCGGCAGGCGCCGCGGCCGGCGCCTGGCCCTGGCCGGTGAGTCCCGCTGCCCACACAACAGCGACGACCGCAACAAGCGCTGAAAATCCCGTCAACCCAGTGCGCATTACGTCCCTCCACCCTGAATGTCGAACTTCGATGTCCGAAGTTCGAAGTGGATCTCGTCTAGAAGTCTAGCTGTGCCCCGACTCTCAACAACCGTGGACTCAACACCTGTGCGGCATTCAGCCATGACGGCCCGTAGGTCGGCGTCATGCTGAGCACGCTGCTCGCGTTGAAGATGTTGTAGACATCGAGGCTGCCCCGCAGCCGTGAAGTCCCCATCAGCCTGAACACGCGCGACACCCGCAGGTCCACCTGGGTGAGGCGCGGCTCGGAACATCGTGTTCGGCGGAATCAGCTCGGTCCGCACCGTCTGGGTGCAGGTCGCCTGCGTCGCCGGGCAGGCGGCGAGGTTGCGGCCAATCAGGTCGCGGATCTGCGCGTTGCTGATCACGTAGCTGGCCGTCATCGGGATGCCCGGGCTGTTCTGCACGATGGCGCTCGTCTCCAGGTCCCACGGCAGCGGATACACCGCCAGGAACTTCAGCTGCGTGCCGGCCAACCATGGCGGCGCCACGTGGCAGAAATCCGTGTTCCGCGGCACGGTCGACGTCGCCGGCAGCGCAGGTGACGTTCAGGAACACCGGCGCCGTCAGCGACGCGTTGCCGTTGATGTAGCAGTTGTCCGTGACCGTGCGCCCTGCGCTGAGGCCGCCGGAGAACTGCCCGCCCTCGGCGAATCGCCCGTTGAGGGTGAGATCGAAGCCGCGTACACCTGTTTCTGGCCGCCGTAATTCGACGCCTGCGTGACCAGATTGTCAACCCGGCCGAAAAATGCTGGCTTAATGTCGACAGGCCGCAGATCTGGTTTCCGCCGCCGCCCGGCAGGCGGCTGTCGCTCGGCGCCGTGATGCAGCAGGAGTCGTAGCCGTTTGCCGGGACCGCCTCGTTGTTGGTCACGAGGTAGCCGCCGCACCAGGTGCGGAAGTAGCCGAAGTTGAGGGCGAGGCCCTGCGTCAGCTCGTGCTGGAACGAGACCCCCGCCTGCCAGTTGTAGAACTGCTTGTTGAAACCCTCGAGCGAGTCGGGCGCGTTGCGCGTGGACAGCCGCGGCCGGCCGAAGTTCTGGTCCGACCACGCGCCGCACTCGCCATTGGCCGCGGGATTCAGCAGATCGCAATCCGGAGCGAAGTTTCCGCTTCGCGCGTCGCCAACGCCGAACGAGGTGTCGTTCCACGTCCGGTTGGTCGTCAGCGAGAACAGATTCGCGGGGTTGGCCGGCGACACACGGATGACGTCGGGATAGCGGCCGAACGATCCCTTGATCGCCGTCTTGCCGGTGCCGAACAGATCGTAGGCCGCGCCGAGCCGCGGGCTGACGTTCCGCCAGTGCGGAATGTGGTCCGCCGCGGGGATGCGCCGCTCGCCGACGAAGAAGCCGGCCGGCGAGATCAATGCCGGGCTCGACATGTCGACGTCGTTGTAGCGAAGCCCCAGGTTGACCGTCACGCGGCGGATCGTCCACTGATCCTGCGCGTAGAGCGCGAGGTCGGTGGCGAATTCCTCGAAATGCGTCGGCGTGGCCAGCAACTGCAGCGAAACGGGACGCTGGTTGTTGAACGTGTAGAGGATGGCGCGGTTGGCCATGAAGAGGTCCGAGCCGTATTTGCCGTTGTCGCCGGTCTTGACCTCGCGGAGGTTCATGCCTGTCTTGAAGTTGTGGGACCCGGTGACATAGGCCAGCGCGACCTGCTGGTGATACTGCCGGCGGGGCAGCGTCGAATAGGACGACCTCCGGCGGTCGCCCCGCACGCCGCGCCGTATTTCAGGTCGAGCGACTGCTCGGTGATCTGGATGCTGTCGACGTCGACGCCCTCGCCACGCTTGTTGGTCTGCGTGATGTGATTGGCGCCGCCCGCCGCGGTGAGGAGCATCCGGTTCGTCAGCGGATACGTCCACGTGCTCGTCACGTTGAAGTCGGGTTCGTATTCGTGCTCGGTGGCCGCTTCAGGCGTGACGAGCGATCCGCCCTGCGGCCGGAAGAGCGCGTACACGCAGTTGCAGTTGTGCTGGAAGGACCCGCCGACCACGAACTTGTTCTTCTCGGTCGCCTGCAGCGTCAGCCGGAGGCTGTAATCGCGATAGAAGTCGTTGCTGGCCGCGGGTCGGGTGAGGTCGGGCTCGTAGAGCATGCTCTGCGGCTGTTTGAGCTTGTTCCAGTAAATTCCCGCCGCATACTGCTGCGTGATGCTCTTGCGCGCCGCCCCGAAGAACCACAGCTTGTTCTGCTTGATCGGGCCGCCGACGCCGGCCGCCGCCTCGACGAACTTCTTGATCGACGCCAGGCCTGTCGTGGAGGCGTTGAGGCCGCGCGCGAGCAGCGCGTCGTTGATGTTGTTGCTCTGCAGGTCGGGCCCGGTGTAGGCGAAGTTCGCGGTGCCGGAGAAGATGTTGCCACCGTCCTTCGGGATCATGTTGAGCTGCACGCCGCCGGTATCGCGGTCGGCTCCGATTCCGCTCGTCTCCGCGACCACTTCCTGGAAGGTGACGCCGTTGAAGACGAACACGCCCGGTGTTGGCCGCCGCCATCTCGGTGTTCATGCCGTCGATGACGGGCTGTGCGTTCGGCGCGCCGTGAATCGCGAAGCGGGTCTGCGACCGGTCGCTCAGCGCGCCGGACGCGCGGTCCCCTTCGTTGTTCAGGACCGCTCCCGGCAGGACCGAGATCAGCGTCGCCAGTCGCCCGTTGCCCGGGAGCGACTGCAGGGTCTCGGACGCGCATTGCGTCTGCGCGCGGGCGTTGCGCGTGTCGACGAGCGGGGCCTCGCCCGACACGGTAATCGTTTCAGCCAGGTTGCCGACTTGAAGCTCCACGTCCACGGTCGCCGTGAATTCCGCCCGCAGCTCGATCCCTGTGCGCTTGACGGTCGTGAAGCCGGGCAGCGTGAACGTGACGGTGTAGGGGCCAGGGCGGAGATCGACGATACGGAATAGACCCTGTGCGTCGGTCACAACCGAGCGCACCTGCTCGATCAAGGCTGGACTGCCCGCTTCGACGGTGACACCCGGCAGCACGCCGCCAGACGTGTCGCGAACGACACCGGTGATGCTGCTCTGCGCCCACGCCGCACCGGGCGCGAGCAGAAGGACCCACACGAGGAACGAGGTTCTCCGCACTGATGTCATCGGCGTCATCCTCACCGGTCCGAATTTGGCGTCAGCCCCGGCGGTATTGTCGGCCAGGGATACTCCACCGACCACGGCTTGCTCCCTGTGGTCGGGTCGATGCGTGAATGGGGCACTGAGGGCCTTCGGATCGAAGGATTTCGTGCCGGAATGGGCCTGGGCCTGGCAAATCCCGGCGCAAACCTCTATCCACTGCCCGACCCCGAGCGTGGTGGAAAAGGGCGCGAGACGCCGGGTCCGCATACTTAGCCCCTCCTGACCCCAACCTGGTCACGGGCTCTATAACACTCCTCAACAGTGGGTCAAGTGGAGCTACACTTCCACGTCCTGCACGCCCGAAGGAGAGTCCGCATGCGCAGACAGGCCCTTACGTTGGCCGCTTGGTTCGTCGTCCTGGTTGGTTTCGTGGCGCTCGCGCCGCGTGCCTCGCTTCAGCAGAGGACCGGTGATCCGCCTCGCCGCCGGGCGGCGGCGCGGGCGACATTACCGGTGAATACGAGGTCCCTGATCCCGGCTGGCCGCAGTGGTCGCATCCGCATCCGAAGCCCGGCTACATCTGGGGCTCGCAGGGTGGTGTGTTCGCGGAATCCCCCAATCGCATCTATCTCGCCAATCGCGGCGAGCTGAAGCTTCCTGACAAGGTCCCGAACAATTTCCCGGCAACTGGGGTTCTTCAACCAGATGGCCGCGACGCAGCCGATCGCGAACATGGTCAACACGATCGTCGTCGTCGATGGCGCCGGGAAGTTGATCGAGGCGTGGAACCAGTGGGACAAGCTCTTTGAATGGGGCCGCGGCCCGCACCAGGTTCTATATCAGCCCGTACGATCCGGATCGGGCATGTCTGGGTTGTTGATGACATGCGGCACGTCATCTACAGGTTCACGCACGACGGCAAGCAGCTCGTGCAGACGCTCGGCGTGCTGGATGAATTCGGCGAGAACGACGACCTCACGCGCTTCCGTCGTCCGACGATGATCGACTGGCTGCCGGACGGCACGTTCTTCGTGGCGGACGGCTACGGAAACACGCGCGTCGTGAAATTCGACAAGACGGGAAAGGCGCTCCTGAAATGGGGGAGCCGAGGGACGGGACCCGGTCAATTCAACACGCCGCACGGCATAGCGGTCGGCGGCTCCTCCGCGTGTCTTTGTTTCCGATCGCGGGAACCGCCGCATCCAGGTGTTCGATGTGAACGGCAAGTTCCTCGAGGAGTGGCCGGCATTGCCCCGCACAGCATGCTGATGAGCGCGGACGAGCATGTGTGGGCGGTGGACAGCCTCACCGACCGGATCGTCAAGTTCGACCTCTCGGGTCACGTGGAGTTCTCGTTCGGGCAGTTCGGGCACGCGGCCCGGGTATACGTGGGCGCCGCATCAAATCTCCGCCGACTCGGACGGCAACCTCTATCTCTCCGAAGTCTCCGGTGGACGCACGCAGAGCTTACCGGCCGAAGCCGGGCGCGGATCCGACGAAACTGGTATGGGGACGCACACTCCTGCCGATGGCCGGTGCGAGAACGAATTCGAGGAGGCCGCGATCATGATCAGGCACGTCACACTGTTGCTGGTCGCCTTGACCGTTGGTGTTCCGGCCGCGTGGGCGCAGGCGAAGCCGGATTTGTCCGGCACCTGGAAGCTGTCCGCCACCACCCCGCCCAACTATCCGGGATCGGCCGGATGGGGCGTCCCCTCACCCACCGTCGTGGTCAAGCAGAACGCGTCGGAGATCTCGATCCAGAGCGGACAGCTACTGGCGCCCAGCCGATGACGGTCGCTCCACAAACTGGATGGCACCGACACGATCTGGGAGGCGCCGTCCGATGACGCAGTCGGGGTCAACGGCCGTCGTCAAATGGAGGACGAAGGCACGCTGGGACGGAAACAAGCTGCTCCCTCTTCACCTGAACACGGCGCTGAACCAGATGAGGGACATTCTGAGCGTGAGCAATGGAACGCTGACCGTCGTTCGAGGCACCGAGCAGCCCGGGCCGTCGACGAATGCGACGCTGACCTACGCCAAGGCGCAATGACGTGTTGAAACAGGCGGGCGTCGTCCTGGTCGTGTGTGCCGCCTTTGCGTGGACGGCGTGCGCCGCGCACGGCGTATTCGCACAACCCGACGACGACGACCGTCCTGTTCAACCGGGAGATCGCGACGCTCCTGCAGCGGAAGTGCTGCAGTGCCATGCGCAGGGCAAGATGGCGATGCCGCTCGTCACCTACGATCAGACGCGGCCGTGGGCGGAGGCGATCAGGAAGAAGCGCTCGCGCGCCGCATGCCCTCATGGCCCGCCGAGCGTGGCTACGGCGCGTTCTCGAACGACATCGGGCTGACGCCGCGCGAATTCGAATTTCTCATCTCATGGATTGACGGCGGCGTTCCCGCAGGTACGGACGACCCGCCAGCAATGGTGGATCACGGCGCGCACTGGACGCTCGGCACACCCGACCTCGTCGCATCGCCGTCGCACGGCGCCTCGATCGAGGCACGCAGCGCGCCCGCGTTCAGGCGAGTGATCATCGATACCGGCCTGACGCGCGACACGCTGGTGCGCGGTTCGATTTCAGGCCGGACCCGCGCGTGACGCGCGCCGCATTCCTCAGCGTGGCGGGAACCGATCGCTATCTGGGTGGCTGGACGCCCTGGCAGTCGTCCACGGAGTTGCCTCGGGCGTCGCGGTGAGGATTCCCGCGCGCGCGCAGATCGCCGTTGACGTCTTATATGCAGGCGCCGCGCAGCTGGCGACCGACACACCGCAACTCGGCCTCTACTTCGCGCCCGCCGCGACAGCCGGGCTCGTCACGACGTCCACGCTTCGAGCCGCCGCGTCCGATGCAGCGCACGGCGGGACGCGTGGTCGCCGAGCTGAAGATTGCGGAGCCACGAACGCTGCTGTCGTTGAGGCCCGAGCTGAGGCCAGGCGGCCGATCGCTCGAGATCAAGCTGCTCCACCCCGACGGCTCGAGCGAGGTCGTGCTGTGGGTGAAGGACTTCCGGCAGGACTGGCAGACGCCGCACGTCCTCGCGAAGCCCGTCGCGCTGCCGGCAGGTTCGGTCGTGCAGGCGATCGCGTATTTCGACGCCTCGCCGTCCTCGTCCACGGCCCCGCCGTTCACGATCGCGCTGAATCACTATGCGGCGAAGCAGGCTCGCGCTGCTCCTCGTCGCCCTCATGACACTGTCGCTCGGCGCGGCGCAGCAGGCGCGCTCGCCGCCCGCCAACGTCACGGCGTGGTTCTGCCCGATGCACCCGGAGGCGACCGCGAGCGATGGGGGCCGCTGCCGGAAGTGCGGCATGGCGCTCGTCGCCGGCGATCCGTTCGACACGCGCGAGCTACGCGCTCGAGCTCACGACGATGCCCGCGGCCATCAGGGCCGGTCAGCCCGCGACGCTCTTCTTCACGGTGCGGCACCCCGGCACGAGCGCGCTGATCACGCAGCATCGAGCTCGTGCACGAGAAGCCCTACCACCTGTTCATCGTCAGCAGCGACATGGAATTCTTCGAGCATGTGCATCCCACGCAGCAGCGCGACGGACGCTGGTCGATGGAGGTGACGCTGCCCAAGCCGGGCGACTATCGGCTGCTCTCGGATTTCCTTCCAACCGGCGGCTCGCCGCAGTTCATCGGGCGGACGGTGGAGACGGCGGGGTTCACCGGCGATCTCGCATCGCAGATGCCGCACCTGCAGCCCGATACCGTGCTCACGAAAACCGTCGGCTCGATTACGGCGCACCTGGAACTCGAGTCCTCGATGCTCGTGCAGGGGCGATGGGCACCTGATGTTCACGCTGACGGATGCGAAGACCGGCCGCCTCGTCACCGACCTGCAGCCCTACCTCGGCGCCTTCGGACATGCGCTGCTGATCCTCAGCGAGGACATGCGGGACTACATCCATTCGCACCCCTTCGAGGCGGAGAGTGACGTCTCGAAAGGCGTGGACGGCCCGACGGTGACCTTTGAAGGCTACATGCCGAGAGCAGGGCGATACCGCGCCTGGAGCCAGTTCCAGCGTAACGGCGAAGTCGTGACTATCCCCTTCACATTGAACGTTTTGACCGTCGAGGAGGCCGTATCGGAATCCTGGTGCGCCGGCGGTAAACCTGCGCTAGACTGGCGCTGCTAGCAGCTTCGAAGGTCGAAGTGCGAAGGCTCGAGGTAACTTCGAACATCTTCACTGACTTCGAACTTCGACCTTCGAACTTCGCACTTCATCAGCCGGAGGCCCGTTATGACTTGTCCTCGGTTGCCCTGGTTACGCATCGCTCATACCAGTTTCGCCACGGTGCTCGCGGTCGTCGCGATGTCGGCGCTGGGCCACGCCGCGGATCCCGCGGGTCCAACCGCCCAGCCGGTGACGTTCGCGAAAGACGTTGCCCCCATCCTCCAGGAAAAGTGCCAGCAGTGCCATCAGCCGAATTCGATCGCGCCGATGTCGCTCGATCACGTATCGAGGATGCGCGGCCGTGGGCGCGGTCGATGAAGCAGCGCGTGATCACGCGCCAGATGCCGCCGTGGCATATCGACCCGAGCGTCGGCGTGCACGAGTTCAAGAACGACATGTCGCTGACCGACGCGCAGATCGACACGATCGTGCGCTGGGTCGATGGCGGCGCGCCTGAAGGCAACCCGAAGGACATGCCGCCGGCCAAGCCGCTCGTCACCGACAACGAGTGGCAGGCCGTGCGCGACGGCTTCGGTCCCCCGACCTGGTGATCAGGTCCTCCGAGTTCACGATGCCGGCGCAGCACCAGGATGTCTGGGCACCGGCCGATGAGCGACATCCCGCTCACCGAGCCGCGCTGGGCAAAGCTGGTCGAGATTCGTCCGACGCAGCTGAAGGGACGCAGGATCGTCCATCACTCGATTGCGTACCTGGTGCTGAACAACGATCCGGAAGCGGTGAACACCGGGACGGCAAACGGCTTTGCGACCGCGGCGGCCGATCCAACACCGGTCGATCTCGTCAACCGGCGTCCGCAGTTGATGGAGTGGGCGATCGGCAAGGGCTACGACCAGTTCCGCGAGGGGACGGGCAAGCTGATTCTTCCGGGCGAGAAGATCTCCTGGGATCAGCACCTCCACGCCGTCGGCGAAGAGATCACCTCGGGCCCGAGATCGGTATCTGGCTGCTATCCGAAGGGCCAGGAGCCGAAGAAGCGCAGCTATCTGATTGCGTTCACGGGCCTGCGGAAGCAGGAGTTCGTCGACATTCCGCCGAACTCGATCGCCTCGACCGATGGCTTCACGGTGCTCAAGGAGAACACGCTCATCACGAACTTCCAGCCGCACTTCCATCTGCGTGGCAAGGCGATGCAGGTTGAAGCGATCCTGCCCGACGGGACGAACCAGATCGTCAGCTACGTGGGCAAGTTCAACTTCAACTGGATGACGAACTACATCTACAAGGACGACGTGGCGCCGGTCTTCCCCAAGGGGACGGTGATCCACGTGAGCGCGTGGGCATGACAACACGCGGGCGAACCCGTTCAATCCGGATCCCGACCAGTGGGTCGGCTACGGCGACCGCACGGTCGACGAGATGGCGCACGCATGGATGAACGTCGTCTATCTGAACGACGACGAATACAAGGCGATGCTCGCCGAGCGCAAGGCGAAGGCTGGGCCCGACCGATCTAAACGGATCCGCAGCCTGGTCGTTGGGGTTCTTCTCGTGGGGCCGGCCTGAGCCGGCCCCTACAGTCGGCGCCACCCTCGACTTCGCTCCGGGCGAGCAACTGCCAAGCGAGCCGCAGCGGCAGTTCGGCACGAGCATCACCGGTGCGTTTGAAGGGTGGTTCCCCAATGCCGACGGGAGCCGTGTCTTTCTCGTCGGCTACCTGAATCGCAATAACAGCCAGGCGCTCGACGTGCCCATCGGGCCGAACAATCACATCGATCCGGGCGGCCCCGACATGGGGCAGCCCACGCACTTCCTCCCGGGCCGGCACTGGGGCATGTTCGCCGTCACGGTGCCAGCTGAATTCACGACGCCCGATCAGCGCCTGACGTGGACGATCGTCGCCAACGGGCAGCCGATGACCATTCCCCTCCGCCTGCATCCCGACTACAGCATCAGCCCGTTTACCGACGTCGCCGTCAAGAACACGCCGCCGATCGTGCGGTTCGCGGAACAGGGGCCGGGCGTGCAGGGTCCGCTCGCGATGCTGTCGAAGGCCGTGATACGCACGACATCCGTCTTGTCACCGCCTCGCACTCACCGTGTGGGCGGAAGACGATGGGAAGTTCGCGAGCGGCACGATGGCGCTGCCAAAGAACCCGCCGCCGCCGGTGCGATTGTACTGGACGATGTTCCGCGGACCCGCCGCCGTGATGTTCGAGAAGGACAACCCGCCGATGGACACGCTGGCGGGTGGCGCGGTGAACGTCCCCTTCCGGGGCAAGTCGACGACCACCGCGAAGTTCTCCCAGCCTGGAGATTACGTGCTCCAGGTCACCGCGAATGATTACTCGGGCGAAGGGGGCGGAGGCGAGGTCTGCTGCTGGACGACGTCGCTCGTGAAGGTCACCGTCACTCCGTAACTACCAACCACCGACTACCAACTACCAACTACCAACGCCCTCAGACCTCATCCTTCTGATGCGTATGCGTGTGCCGAAGTCCATGGTCATGGTCGTGGCCGTGATGATGGTCGTGCACGCCGTGGCCGTGATCGTGGTCGTGCATCAGCTCTTTCGGCACGTCGGGAACATCTCGCGCGAGGTGAGCGCCGCGGCCGCCGGCCCACTCGACGCCGCCCTTCTTGCTGGCCGCGGCGAGACAGATCGTCCCACGACAGCGTTCGACGGATCGCGCGCGCACCTCGAGACGCTGCGCGAGCGCGGCCAGCATCGAGCTTGCGGATGCGCCGGCCGTCCCATCCCTCGCACAGCGCCGCCAGCTCCGAGAGCCGCGCGGTGTCCTGCGCCAGCGGCAGCAGCGCCGGCCACTGCACGGCGAGCTCGCCGATGCGCGTGTCTCGAGGATGCGCGCGATCGTGTCGCGGTCCGGCAGCGCGAAGCGCATGACGAGGTCCGCCCGCGACAGGAACGCCTCGTCCACCGCCTCGATGAAGTTCGTCGTCGTCACGAAGAGCACCGACGGCAGGTTCTTCGCGATCTCGTCGATGCCGAGCAGCACCGCATCGGTCGCGCGGTGGACGTCGACCGGGTTGGCCTCGAAGGACGGCCGGACGAACGCCGCACGGCAAAGCTCTCGACCTCGTCGATCAGCACGCACGACGAACGGCCGGCGCGTTCGGCGATCTCCGGGATCGTCTCCGTCAGCAGCCGCGTGACGTTTCGCTGGCTCTCGCCGAGCATGTCGCTCGGGAACGCGTGCGGATTGATCTCGACGAGCGCCGTCGCCCCTGCCGCGCGAGCGCGAGCGCCGCGACCTGCGCAAGCCCGCGCGCCATCGTCGTCTTCCCTGTTCCAGGCGGACCCGCAAGGACGATGAGGCCGTGCGGCAGGCCCGACGAGCATCGACAGCTTGCGGCCATGCTGCAGCACGAGCAGCGCCTGCGCGAGCAGCCGCTCCTTCACCTCGCGCGGGACGATGATGGCGTCCCAGTCGCGGTCGTGGTGCTCCGCCGGCAGGACGTGCATGCGAAAGCACGCCCGGCGGCAGCGCCGAACGCGGGACGTCCATCACTCTTCCGGCCGCTTGTCGTCCGGCCACTGGATCTGCGAGAGCTCCTGCATCGACACGAGCGTGTCTTCCGCCTCTTCGAAGAGCACCATCGGGTCCATCAGCGTCCGCATCGTCTCGAGGATCGAGTCGAACATGTGGCACGCACGAGCCGGCACTGGTTGACGGGATCGTCGTTGAAGTGCTGATGCCACAGAAAAGTGATCGACGATGATGAGGTCGCCCTTCTTCCAGCGGTGGTGCTCGCCATTGTCAGGGGCGATCCCCATGAAGCTGTGGCCGTGACCTTCGACGACGTAGAGCCAGGCTTCGCCGGGATGGCGGTGAATCGACTGCGTCTTGCCGGGGCGAACTGGATCATCACCTGCGTCAGGCCCGACGCCTGGTTGCCGATCGAGCGGTCGTTGAGGAACTTCGTGCGCGTGCCGCGCGGCGTCGCGAGAATTTCCTGCTCGTCATACGGCGTGTGGATGCGTCCCGAGCGGCGTTTCTTCGTCTCCGTCTCGACGCGGCGGAGTCGGCGCGCGTAAGGATCGTTGCCGGGGATTCCGCCCGGACACCTGTGGACGCGGCGGGAGCGCGCCGAACGGCTCGTGACCTGCGTCCTCGAGGAGGCTCATGCCGAACGTCCATAGCGTCGGCTCCGACGAGTAACTCATGAACCGGCCCGGCTTGTCGCCGTCGTTGCCGTGGCGGTGCCAGCTCCACGCGGGCAGATGAATCGCATCCCACGCCTTCCAGTCGTAGCGGACGCCATCGACCTCGGTCCATCCGCTGCCCTCCGCCATGAAGAGGATCGCGTCCCACGAATGCCGATGAATGGTCGTCGTCGTGCCGGGATCGACCTCGTGAACGAGCGCGTCGAGGCAGCGCGTCGGACGGTCGCCGTCCCATCCCATGTAGACGCCCGTGCGAAGGCCGCGCGCGGTCGGCTCGAGCGCCACGTCTTCCTTGCGGATGACCGTCTGACGGTATTTGCGCCACTCGTCGATGAACTCGGCGCGGCGCTTCTTCTGAATGTGGTAATGCGTGGTGGTCGTCTGTGTTTTTGTGGACATGCGGTAGTGAGACGGTTAAACATACATCGCCGTGGCACACTCGCCAACGCGTTCGCCGTTCTGCTGGCGCTGTCCACTGCGCTCCTCGCGCAGACACCCGCGCTGGCTCGCGGACGCGAAGCGCGAAGGCACCCTGACGCTCTATACGTCGCTCGCGCCGACCGAGTCGCAGCCGCTCGCCGACGCCTTCGAAAAGAAGTACGGCGTCAAGGTCCAGCTCTGGCGGGGCTGTCCGCGGAAGTCGTCCAGCGGACGGTCACCGAGGCAAAGGGCCGGCGCTATCTCGGCTGACGTGATTGAAACGAACGGTCCCGAGATGGAGATGATCGCGCGCGAGCAGTTGCTCGCCGGCGCGTGGTCACCCGATCGCCTGAATCTCTTCGTCGTCGGCTACAACACGTCGAAGGTGAAGCGCGCCGAGATACCGGCCACCTACGAGGGCTTCACGGATCCGAAGTGGAAGGGCCGCATCGCGCTCGAAGCCACGGACTCGGAATGGATGGCCACGCTGATCAAGACGATCCCCGGCGGCAAGGGCACGGAGCTGATGCGCGGGCTCGCGGCCCTTCAGCCCTCGCTCCGCAAGGGTCACGTGCTGCTCGCGTCTCTCGTTGCCGCGGGCGACGTGCCCGTGGGGCTCGCGATGCTACAACAGCAACATCGAGACGCTGAAACGGAAGGGCGCGCCGATCGATTTCGTCCCGGTGCAGCCGGTCGTCGCGCGTCCGCAGGGCATCGGCGTGGCGAAGCACGCGCCGCATCCCAACGCCGCCCGGCTGTTCGAGGAGTACGTGCTCTCGCTCGAGGGCCAGAAGCTGTTCGAGTCCATGGGCCGGGTCCCGGCCAATACGTCCGTGAAGAGCAGCCTGAACAACTTCCCGTTCGTCGTCATCGATCCGGTCACGGTGCTCGACGAGTCTGAGAAGTGGGAAAAGGTCTGGAACGACCTGTTCCTCAGGCGCTGACAGCGCGACCCTTCCGATGTTCACGTTCTCGCCAATCGGCGTTATCCACACGCCGTTTACCGACACCGCCGCAATTCCCAAGGGCTGCGGCGCACACACGAGGTCGGAGGGGTCGCTCGACATCCTGCCGGAGTTCGAGCGCGGCCTTGACGACATCGACGGCTTCTCGCATCTGTACGTGCTCTGGGTCTTCGATCGCGCGAAGGGAGCGAGCCTGGTGGCGCATCCGCCGAGCGACGATCGGCCTCACGGCGTCTTCGCCACGCGCGCCGCCGCAGCGCCCGAACCCGATAGGCCTCACCGTCGTCCAACTCCTTCGCCGCGATGGACGGATACTGCACGTGCGCGGCGTGGACATGCTCGAAGGCACCCCGGTTCTCGACATCAAGCCGTATCTGTCGAATGTGCCGGAAGCGGCACTGAGACGCGGGTGGCTCGCGGAGGCGGAAGCGCGCAGGAAATAGGGCGCCGGGTCCGCGTTCGCCTGGCACCGGCGCTCCGCGGAACCCGGCCTACAAGCCCTACTGTGTAGGCCGGGTCCCGCGACTGCCATCGAATGCCACGCAGTCGCGGACCCGGCGACATTCAGTCCGTCCGCAGGAACTCCTCCGAGACAATCTCGCATCGAGCGGATGCGCGCGGCGTGTTCGTAAATCGCCGACGCGATGATCGCTTCGTCAACACGAGTGCGTCTCGATGAACTGCGTGAGGCCTTCACGCACCGTTGCGCGCGAGCCGACGAACGAACACGCGAGCCTCGCCGAGACCTCGGCCTTCTCCGGCGGTGTCCAGTAGCGCTCGATGTCGTCGATCGGCGGTGGCAACCGGCCCGCGCGTGCCGCGCAGCCGGTTGGTAATCTGCTGCTGCACGGATCGTGAAGAGGCGACGCGCTTCCGCGTCGGTCTCCGCCGCACAGACGTTGACGCCGGCCATCGCGCACGGGCGATCGAGCTGTGCCGAGGGCTTGAACGACGCGCGATACGTCTCGAGCGCCGGCATCAGCGCCCCCGGCATGAAGTGCGACGCGCATGAATACGCGGAGACCCAGCTCGGCGGCAAGCTGCGCGCCGAAGAGGCTCGACCCGAGGATCCAGATCGGGTACCTTCAGCCCCGAGCCCGGCACCGCCCGAAGCCACCTGGCCCTCGCGCACGGGTCCGAGCAGTGCCTGCAGTTCGAGCACGTCCTGGGGAAACGAGTCGGCGCTCATCGGCGAGCGCCGCAGCGCGAGCAGCGTCCGTTGATCCGTTCCCGGCGCGCGCCCGAGGCCGAGATCGATTCGCCCCGGGTAGAGCGATCTCGAGCGTGCCGAACTGCTCCGGCGATGACGAGCGGCGAGTGATTCGGCAGCATGATGCCGCCGGCGCCCACACGAATGGTCCGCGTGCCTCCGGCCACGTATCCGATCACCACCGCGGTCGCGGCGCTGGCGATACCGGTCATGTTGTGATGCTCGGCGACCCAGAAGCGGTGTAACCCCAGTCGTCCGCGCGCTGCGCGAGATCGAGCGTGTTCCGGCAGCGCGTCGGCCGGCGTTGATCCTTCCGCAACGGGTGCGAGATCGAGGATGGATATGCGCGGATCGTCCACCACGCTGATTGAACGCGATCGATGACCCGCTGAAAAGGTGCGGGTGGTATCGATATGCGCTTCAGGCTTGCTGGCTCGATGAAGTGCAGCGTATCGAACCCACCCGGACCCGACGGCCGCGCCCTATTCGCTCTGGCACGCCGCACACGTTCGCGTTGATCGGCGGAATCGTCGAGAGTACTCGTAGATCGCGCGCAGATCGTCATCCGTCATCGTCTGATAGACGGGCCACGGCATCACCTGAAGCAGCTGCCCGGGATGGTCGGGATCCTCGCCGGTGCGGATGACGTGGAGAACTGCCTGAACGACAGGCCCGCCGGCTTCCCGTTCTCCCACGGGGTAATGTCCCGCGAGACGAATGGACCGAACGCTGTGCCACCCGCGAGGTAGCACGGGACGTTGATTTGCTTCGGCGCTCCGAGGAACGCGCATGATCCTGGATGAACGGCGGCGCCGTGTGGCAATCATGGCTAACCGCCGACCGCGTTCACGAGATAGCTGCTGAGCCCGACAACCTCACGGTTCCTGCCCTTGAGGTTGAGGTGGATCCCTGATCGCGCGCTACGCGAGACCGACGCGCGCTCGCGAGTCTCCGTCGTTATCCCGCGTTGTCTTCACCGAGCACCGACATCGTGGCCGAAAGGATTAACAACGCTGTGAACGCACCTAGCGAATACATTGACTCTCATATACGCCTCCATCGGTAGCATCCTTCTCTACCGTCGACGACACAAGCCGCCGGTGCGAATCTCAGTGCAACTCGTCCCAGACGCGGCAGTATGATCCGCGGCCTCGCGGAGGTGCCACATGTCTCGACGAGACCTTGCTGCCTGCCGAACGGCTGTCCACGCCGACCGATCGTCCGCCGGCTGCTCACGCGTGCGATTGATGACGGACCCTACACGCCCTCGCCCGTGGACTGGCGCGACGAGGTGCGTACTTCCTGTTGCCGGACCGCTTCAGCGACGGCCTCGAGGACGCGCGGCCGCTGCTCGCGCGCGATCGCACCGTCGCGCTGCGCGCCGGGGCAGAGTCGGCCGGACATCAACTGGCATGAGTGGGCCGTGTCGGGGTCGCGCTGGCAAGGCGGCACGCTCGCGGGCATTCGTGGGCGGCTCGACTATCTCGGTGGGCTGGGCGTCACCGCGCTCTGGATCGCTCCGGTCTTCAAGCAGCGCGCGCGGCTCGACAGCTATCACGGCTACGGCATCCAGGATTTCCTCGAGGTCGATCCCCGCTTCGGCACGCGACGCGACCTGCGTCGACCTCGTCGAGGCGGCGCATGCACGCGGCATCCGCATCATCCTCGACATCATCCTCAACCACTCCGGCGACAACTGGGGGTACCTCCCGCCGAACAGTCCGCCGCAGGACGCGCGCAACGAGCCCGCGTTTCTCGAGTGGCCCGACTTCTACGGCAACCCGGCGACCCCGGCGTCGCAGGCTGGGGTTCGCGCTGCGCGACGAACTGCAGCGCGGCCTCGCCGGCGCGGTCGCCAGCGATGCACGAAGGCGTGTGCCGGCCGATTTCCAGAATCCGGCGGCGCTACACGCGCGCGGGGCTCGGCTCGCTTGGCGGCAGCGACATCGAAAACCCGCACGCCGAGCACAAGCGCACCGACTTCTTCGCGCTGAAGGATCATCGCGCTCGACACGCTCGACACGCTGTCGTGCCTGATCGACCGTTGCCAAGCTACTGGATCGCGATCTAGCGACTGCGACGGCTTCCGCATCGACACGGTGAAGCACATGTCGCTCGAGGAGACGCGGAACTTCTGCGGCGGCATTCGCGAGTTCGCCGATCGGCTCGGCAAGCGGAACTTCCTTCTCGTCGGCGAAATCGCCGGCGGTGACGCGTTCCAGGACTTTGTCCTCGACAACCTCGCCATGCTGCGGCGGAACCCGAGCGCCGCGCTCGACATCGGCAGCGCGCGGCTCGCGCTGCAGGGCGTGGCGAAGGGCCTGCAGCCCGCGGCCGACTACTTCAGGCTGTTCGACGAGGCGAGCAAGGGGTTTGAATCACACCGCGCGCTCGGCGATCGGCACGTCGTCGATCGTGGACGACCACGATCACGTCTTCGGCAGCAAGGTCCGTTTCTCGGCGGACATTCCCGACGGGTCGCCCGTCAAGGATCACGCAGATCGCGGTGGCGACCGCGTCTCAGCTGTTCTCGCTCGGCATCCCGTGCGTCTATTACGGCTCGGAGCAGGCTTCGCAGGTCCTGCGCACAGTCAGCTTCCCTTCCTCCTGGCGAGGGATGGAACGACGGCGGCAAGGGGGCGACCGCTTTCTGCGCGAAGCGATGTTCGGGCCTTCGCATCCACGAGCGACGCACGACGGCGACCTGCAGACGCAGATCGATCAGCAGGACGCATCGCTCCCGGGCTTTGGCGCGTTCGGGACGTCGGGCGCGCACGCGTTCGACGCGGCGAGTCCCGCCTACCGCCGCATCGCCGCGCTCTGCAGGGCGCGGGCGGCGCAGCCGGCGCTGCGCATCGGACGCGGCAATACCAGCGGCCCGTGCGCGTGTTCGGGGATTTCGTGCTCCCGGCCGCCGGCGAGCTCGTCGCGTGGTCGCGCCTGCTGGATACGTCCGAGGCGATCGTTCTCGTCAACCCGAATGGCAGCGCGAGCCGTGGCGGCGACGTGATCGTCTCGAGCGAGTTGTCCCTCCGGGAGCTGATTACGAGGTCGTCGTGAATACGGCTGAAGCGGCCGCGGCAGCCGGCACGTTCGGCGGTCCGCTGCCGGCAGGATCGCGGCTCACCGTTACGGGACGCCGCAGCCCGGGCGAGCCCGCGTTCCTGTCGATTCCGCCGCTGCCGCCGGCGGAAGTGGTCGTGCTCGTGAAGGCCGGATAGCGAACGGCGTCAAGCGGCGCCCGTTCTGCGGCCATCATGGTCTGATGGCGACGCTGGATATACCTGCTCCGGAATAATGCCGCGTGGGCCGAAGGTGTGCTGCAGCGCGATCCGACCTTCTTCACGCGTCTCCAGCAACAGCAGGCGCCCGATTACCTGTGGATAGGTTGCGTCCGACAGCCGCGTCCCGGCCAACGAGATCGTCGGCCTCGCCCCCGGGGAGCTCTTCGTCCATCGCAACGTCGCCAACGTCGTCGTGCACACCGATCTCAACTGCCTCTCGGTGCTGCAGTATGCCATTGACGTGCTCGGCGTGAAGCACGTGATCGTCACCGGGCATTACGGCTGCGGCGGCGTCCGCGCGGCGCACGACGCGCGCGGCTCGGGTTGATCGACAACTGGCTGCGCCACGTCGAGGACGTGAAGCGGCGGCACGAGACGACGCTATCGGGTCTCGATGCCGAGGCCGCCCTCGATCGCCTGTGCGAGCTGAACGTCATCGAACAGGCGCGTCACGTCTGCGAAACCACGGTGGTGCACGAGGCGTGGGAGCGCCGCCATGCCGTAGCCGTGCACGGCTGGATTTACGGCCTGGCCGACGGGCGGCTTCGTCAACTTGGATTCACCGCGACCTGCGCGGACGATGTCGAGCCCGCCTATCGCACGGCCCTGTCGCTGCTGGCGCGCGGCGCGTCACACGCGCCGTGCGCTCAACCCTGAGCGCCGCGAGCCGGCGGGTCGTCACGCTGTCCTGGCGGTCGTCAACAGACGACGCACGCGGCCATCCAAGAAGCGACAGTCCGCTCCAGAGCAGACCGCCGAGCAGCACGGGAACACCACCGGAAACCAGTCCGCGCCCACCCGGACCTGCGTGGCGATGGCTCCGCCGAGCTTACGCGGTGAGCAGAACCGCCGCGGCGACCCGGGTCGCCGGCACCAGGAACAGCGCGACGCAGACGATCCTCGATGACACCGAGCGGCACGGCCGCGGTAGCCGGATATCCCAGCTGCCGGAAGGCATCAACGACCGGCGCGATTTTTCAACAGGTGGATGACCCCGTCGAAGGTCATGAAGAGCAGCACGAGCGCGCTCAGCACCGGCCCGTCCGAACCTGAATCCTCATCATGACTCCCTCCTCTGATGACTGGTCGAACGGGCCCTGCCGAAATCGACAGGCCGTGAGGAATCAGACCCTGGCGGCGCGCATCTAACCGAAATGGCGGTAGAGCAACCGGCCGGCCGACACGAAGAGACGGTCGGGAAGCGACGTCGGCGATCACGCGCTGCGCCATCCGCGCGCCCCAACCCGCCTCAGACTTCGCGGGCGAACGACGACCCGCATACCGCAGGTATTGCAGCTCCGATCGTTCGGCGCCGAGGCGATCCTGAACGTCATCAACCCGGGGTTGTCGAGATCCGAGCGCCCCAGATCCAGCCGGCAGGCGCCATCGTGCCTGGCGTACTGAATGACGTTCCAGAAGAGGAACGGCATCCCACCAAGATTGTGGACGCTCGCATCGGAGGCGCCGTATGCACGACCGCGGTGTCCTCGTGGCGAAGGAGCACGACGGCGGCAATGGCCCGGCCGTCTTTCAACGCCAGGCAGATCTGCAGCCGGGCACCCATGCACGACACGAGATTTCGAAACCACTCAATTGGCTGCGGCGGCAGCCGATGGCGACGCCTCGTCAGCAGAAGGAGGCCGTAGAACTTCTGCAGGTGTGCCTCCGATGCTCCAGCATCGAATTCCAGGCCTTCTCGCGCCGAGCGGCGAATCTTTCGCTGGATCGAATCGCGATGGAATCGTCCAAACAGATCGTCGAGCGAAGGCCGGAGGTCCAGGCAATGAAAGCAGAACGAATCTGCCTGGCCCGCGCGGCCTGACTCGCCGAATCGCGACGTCAAAGGCCGGAGTTCGACGGAGCGCCAGCGCCGCGCTTTCACGGCGCGTTCGAGCTCGGCGCCGATCGCCGCGCGGTCGATCGGCTCGTCCACCAGCGGCTCACAATGATCGGCGAACGGGCATGGAGACCAGTTCCGCCCGGTCAGCCAGCTTCTGACCTCCGAGAAGACGATGGCGTTGTCGAGGCGTTCGCCGGGCGCGGACGTCGTGCACGCGACCGGCCTGTATCCGTAGGTGCGCTGCAACGCGTCGAGCCAGCCGCGCGTGTGAAACACCGACGATCGGGCGTGCCTGCGCACGAAGTCGGGCCACCTGCTGTCCGCGATCGGGTTGAACGTGTAGACGTTCACGTTGACCGCTCGGCGTAAGCCGTGTTTGCGGCTGTGACCGCAGCTGGTGACCGCGGCAAGGACCGCCGCACGTGAGCCGCCACGTCGCATGGCCGGGCGAACCATGCCTTGTCGCCGTAGCGATCGCGGATTTACGTGAGGAAGTCCTCGTAGAGCCCGGCTCGATACTCATTGGCGCCGGGCTTCTTCGAACGACATGTAATCGGGATGAACGATCAGCAGTGCCATCCCTCCGCGCGAGGCCACCCAATCGAGCTTCGTTTCCAGATGTCGTTGCTGGTCTCCCGCAGCACGAGAAACAGCGTGGAGTCCTGCGGCAGCGTGTAGGGCAGCTCGATGCGCGCTTCCATCGTCGCGATGAACCCAGAACGGGAAGATCGTGCCGGTGCCGTCCGGTTGCGGCTCGAACGGGTCGTACTCGAACGTCGACGCGTCGTAGTCCACGTCCAGATGCTGCAGCCAGCGAAGATTGTGACGCATGAACCCGGAACGGAAACCCGACGCGTTCCACGCCTTGAGATACCGGCTGATCGTGCCCGCACGTTTCTTGAACGACCTGAACGATCGGGCACAGCGTTCCGTCGTGATGCAGGTCGTGCACCGCCACCTCGAATCCCCTCTCCGTCAGCAACGATCGGAGGCTCGCCGGCGTCGCGCACTCCCTTCCGGAACGAAATTGAATGCGGAGCGGAAGCCGAGCCGCATCTCGAGCTGCGCGAGCGCGAGGCAGCGTGACAGTCCTTCTGCCGCCTCGACATCATGCGTGTGCACGAACGCGAACGATATTGCCGCCGGGCCAGCCTGGCCAGCCTGTCGGTGTAATGGCGGACGCGGCGCGGATCGGCCACGATCCCGCCGCCAACCACTTCAGCGGAAGCGCGTACCAATGACGCAGCAGGAAACGAATGCCTTCGGGAATCGCCGGCTTCAGGAAGTAATAGCATTCAAGGAGAGGAAGGCGAAAGAGATGCGCGAAATGCACGTGCAAGATGTCGGTCCCCTGCTCCGCGTGCACCCATCGACACGCGCGGACAATGCTATACGAAACCTCGTGCACCAGTCGAGTCAGCGCCCGATGGAAGAAACAGTGAAACACCGCCGGATCCTGCGGCGAATGTCTGCCGCGGCGGCGACTATTCCCGTCCTGGCGATCACATTCGGATGGGAGCGCTCAGCAACCCGTTGTCGCGGTCGGAGCACCTGCGCCGTCATGAACGATTGCCGCATGGCACAGCAGCTGCCACGGACGGCCGCGTCGATGAAATTCGCACCCAGCTGTGTCGTAGCGCACGTCGCGTGCGGTTTCACACACGAACTGCAAACATCATCCGAGATGGCTGGCCATGCACACCTCCCGACGTCTTCTTGTTCCGTTTCGTGCGCGAAGACAGATAGCGGAAGCGATTGCGATCACCGCGGTTATCGTGGCGCTGCCCGTGTCACGAGCGGAGGCGCAGCTTCGAACCGTCGCCGTTCCCGGTCAGAACGACACCTACAGCGTCCTGCTCGGCGAAAACTTCAGGGCGTTCACGGATCGCGTGCCTCGAACAGCCCATGGTCCGCGACAACATCGTCGCACAGCTGCGATTTTGTCTACGATGCCCGAACGCGAAAGACCTGGCATCCGCTCACTGGAACATCGTTGAAGTGGGGATCCCGGTGGACATCCGATTCTCGGCGGGTGCCGGGGCAGCATCCGAACAACCTGAACGCTTCGGACGACTCGCCAACTATGCGCCTCGTCGGCCAGGTCGGCGCCTCCGGCTACACTCTCCGAGGGACGCGCGACCGCATACGAAACCGTCCTTCAGTTCTTCACGCGCAACAACGGGACGGGTATACCGTGCCTGTCCGCCGCGACCGGCACCGTGACCGCCCGACGCAACGGCGGCGGCAGGCAGGCTGCCGCCGACGAAGCCATCTGTCACGTGATGCTTCTCTAGCAACGGGACACTCGTGATCGGCGCGGATACGGATCCGCTGCAACTGCCGCCGTATTCGCTGGTCGTCAGAGGAAACCTGGAGGTCGAGGGGTGTCTGCGCGTCGGCGACACCGTCTACGGCACTTCGCCTGCCGGCTGGACCTGTGGAGCATTAGAGCAGTCGCCTGGTGTCGCCTTCCTGGATCGTGCACGTCCGTGCACTGGCCCCACTGCTGCACAAGCCATCACCCGCACGCTGGCATGTCGCGCATCCACCACTCGTGCTTCTCGTGAATCTGTCACGGTCCGTGAAAACAGATCGACGGTCCCGGGGTCACCGTGTTCGTCGGCAATCTTTGCCGCACGCCGCATTTCCTTGATGACCACGAGCTGATGCCGATCGGCCTCCTCGACCATCTCGCGCATCGTCGAGTGCGGGCGGCGGCGCCTACGCTGGCGAGATCGGTCGCCTGGATCAGGTGAGCCGGCGGATCCTGTCCGATCATCCGGACGCGTTCGGCGAGCTCCGTCGAGCGTCGCCAGCACGTCAGTGGCGAGCCGATCGAAGAGCTTGTGCAGATCGCGAAACATCTGGCCCGCACGTCTGCCAGTGGTAGTGCTTGTAATTGGCGTAGAGGACGAAGCGTATTGGCGACCTGCCGCTGCAGTTCCCGGACGACGGGACTGTCCGGAGTGTTCTCGCGCGAGAGCTCGTGTGTGATCGACTGAGTCCTCGGCCGCGTTCACAGGCTTGTGTGTTGTAGCCATGGCGTGCGTCTCCTGTATGAGCATGCGACGAGTGCGCGCCGTTCCATCACGGATTGGAGCGAAGCACGCAAAGTCCCACGCCGAATGATGCGACTATCGCGTCGCCGGCCTGTCGGCCTCCGTGGAAAAAGGCGCCGACGATGACGGCGGCCAGGATACGACGGCAGCGGCGCACAGGAACACCACGCGAAACGCCCACACGAAGCTTTCCGCGATGACGTCATGAACGGCCGCCCGTTGGAGACGGCCCCAGCGAAGGCACCCGACCGAGGTCTGCGCCAGCCATTTTCGGAAGCTCGTGATCGATCGCGCTGCTCGCGCCGATTGCGGCAACGCGAGGTGGTCCAGCGATATCGTCGCCCGCGCGTCGAATGTCCGCACCAGCAGGACGCCGAAGACGGCAATCGCCAGAAGACCCGGCGACCCGTGCAACAGCGTTGTTGATGCCGGAGGCCACGCCGGCGTGTTGTCTCTCGACCGCTGCCATCACCGTCGTCGTCAGCGGCGCGACCGTAATCGCCATCCCGAATCCGAGCACGACCGCGGCTGGAAAGAATGTGGTCCACGCATGAACCGCCGATGCCCGGCCATGCGAACAACGCCACGCCGCAGGCGGCGATCGGCGGGACTGACGGTGAGCGGCAGGCGGCTGACGGCGCGCGACGAGACCACCCGACCATCGGGACAGCGCGAACATGATGAGGGGAAACGGCAGAAGGGCGGCCCCGGCCTCCGTGGCGGAGTAGCCCTGGACCTGGATCAGGTTCATGGGGACGAGGAAAAAGACGACCGCGAGCGGCGCGTACAGAAGCAGCGTGAGCACGTTCGCCAGCGTGAAGATGCGCGACCGGAAGAGAGCAAGCGGCAGCATAGGGTTACGTGCACTGCGCTCGACGAGCGCGAACAACAGGAGCGATATCGTCCCGAGCGTCAGCGCGCTGAGCACCACGGATGCCCGGCGCCGAGTGGCGGCCACTGGAGCAGGCCGAAGACGACGCCGCCCAGGCCGAGGACGGCGAGGCTCGCGCCGCGTCCAGTCGATGCGCGCTGTCCTGGAGGGCATCCCGGCTCTCGTCCATGAACCGGAGCGACAGCGCGAGGACGACCATCGCGATGGGGACGTTCAGGAAAAACACCGCGCGCCAGCTGACGTGTTCGATCAGCCAGCCGCCGATGACCGGACCGATCGCCGACGTGATCGCGCTGAATCCCGACCAGGTCCCGATCGCTCGACCGCGCTCCGCGTCGCCGAACGTCGCGCTGATGATCGCGAGGCTGCCCGGACGAGGAACGCCGCGCCGATTCCCTGCAGTGCGCGGCCGACGATCAGCGCCGATGTGGAGGTCGCAAGACCACAGAAGATCGACGCCACCGTGAAGAACGCGACGCCGCCGAGGAACACGCGCTTGCGCCCGAACTGGTCGCCCATCGAACCGCCGATGAGGATCAGCGCGCCCAGGAACAGGGCATAGGCCTCGATAACCCACTGGACCTCATTGATCGTCGCGTGGAGGTCCGCCTGGAGCGCAGGCAGCGCCACGTTGACGACGGTCGCGTCGATAAACGTCAGGCTCGAGCCGAGGATGGTCGCGGCGAGGACCCACCGGGGACGCGACGGCACTACACGCTCCTCAGCGGCGGCTGCGCATCGCCGCGGTCTTCTTCTTCGCCTTTGACGGCTGGCTCGAGCGACTCACCAGTCCTGCGAAGGCGGTCAGCGCGCGTCTGGTTGCCCTGGGGTCGCGAATGAATCGATACGACACGTGGTGGTTGAGATAGATCCCGCACAATTCCCAGACGAACTGATCGACATCGAGGTCCGGGCTCAAGTCGCCGGTCCTGACCGCGGCAGCCGTCAGTTCCGTCAGGAACGCGCGCCATTCGGCCTCCAGTGCGACGAGATGCCGCCGCACGGGATCCTGTGGATCCGCATCGTCGAGTTCGAAGAAGCCACCGGCGACCGGACACCCGCCCCGCAGGCCAGCCTTCTCCGTCCAGCCGAAGCCACCCTTCGAAGACCGCACGCAGGCGCGGCAGTCCTGAGGCGACTTTCATCGCCGGCTCGACGATCGTCGTCCTGCTGACTTCCGCGGCCTCCTCGAGCAGCCGGAGCTGCACCTCGGACTTCGAGCCGAAGTGAGCGAACAACCCGCTCTTCGACAGTCCCGTCTGCTGCGCGAGCACGCCGAGCGTGACGCCGCCGAACCCGCTCCTGACGAGGAGATCGAGGCCTTCGGTCACGATGCGCTGTTTCGTGTCCTTCATCGGTTCAACGATCATCGGGCCAATCGGCCGCGATCCTTTCAGGTTGACAATAGCACGACCGGTCGTGCTATTGTCTGGCCATCATGAACCCACCCGTCAGCGTGCTGGATTACATCGGCCCGGCAATGGGAGCCGGCGGTCTTCATCCTGATCATGGCGTTCGTGCGGGAACCCACCCGCCGGACCCTCAATGTCGTCCTGGCCGCCGGTGCGAGTGGCGTGTATTTGAACGGTGGGTTTGGTGCGTGGGAATTGCTGTATCCGGTGCTCGCGATGCCCATCGTATGCGCGGCCTTCGCTCGCCCGGTATATCGGCGCCGCGTGGCTGATGCATGCCGCGTGGGACCTCCCGCATCATCTGTGGGGCACTCCGATCTGGCCCTTCATGCCGACGTCGTCGTTCGGCTGTGCCGTGTTCGACACGCTGATCGCGCTGTGGTTTCTCGCCGGCGCGCCGTCCATCGTGCGCTTCGCCCGTCGCACGCCGCAGGTGGAATTCATCGCGGGCGGATAGCTCAGAGCATCTCGACGCTCCCCTTCTCATACGCCGGCACGCCGAGCAACAGCGGTGACGCTTCCGATTCAGTGACAGCGCGCGTCCCGCCGTGGAAAAATGTCGGCAGGCATGGCCGGCATCGTTGACACGCACACTCATGCGATCTCACCGACCAGGTCCGCTATCCGCTGGCGCCGGTCGGGGGACATCAGTCGGACTGGTCCGCTCACCGCCCTACCGACGACGAAGCGCTGCTGACGGCAATGGATGCGGCCGGCATCGCGCATGCGATGGTCGTGCAAGCCTCCACCGCCTACGGCAACGACAACCGATATGTAGCCGACGCCGTCCGCGCGCACCGGACCGTTTCGGCGGCGTGTTTTCCATCGACATGCTGGCCGACGACAACGTGAGTCAAGATGCAGCGCTGGATAGATGCCGGCCTGAGCGGACTGCGCATCTTCACGACCGGCACGACGATGCCGGGTCAGGCCGACTGGCTGGACGACGAACGAACGTTTCCGGTCTGGGAATACGCGCAGCGGCATCACATTTCGATCTGCGTCCAGATGACGGCCGCCGGCATTCCGAAACTGGTCCGCCTGCTGACGCGATTTCCGGACGTCCGCGTCCTCCTGGATCATCTCGCTCGCCCGGACCTCGCAGAGGGCCCGCCGTGCACGAATCGGCGGCACCGCTCTTCGGTCTCGCGAGTCATGCCGGTGTCTATCTCAAGCTGACCAACCGGACCGTTCGCGAGGCCGCGCGCGGCGCATCGACGCCGGACGCATTCTTTCCGCGCATCGTTGCCGCCTTCGGAGCTTCACGCATCGCGTGGGGCTCCAACTACCCCGCCGCTGAGGGAACGCTCGCGTCGCTGCTGGCTGAAGCCAGGAATGGTCTGTCGATGCTCTCCGATGCGGACCGCGCCTGGATCTTCGGCGACACGGCACGCACGATTTATCCCCTGCTCGCCGACGCGCAGGGCATCAGGCATGACGGCGTGAGCTCGGACACCGCGGTCCTGCACCTCAGGACCGTCCTGAAGCGCTATCCGCATACCGCCAGGCTGATCACGGGCGAGATCAGCGATCCGCACGTGCGGCTGGATCTGCGTCGAGGTCGAGCCGGATCTATCGCGCGTTCGCGCCGATGGCGCGCGCGCAGCGCATGACGTCAGTGAAATGGCGATCGTCACGTATCTGCAGGCCAGGGCCTACGACAAACCCTTGTTTCTCCTGCCCACGGTGGTCGCCGCGCGCCTTCAACAGAAGTGCATCGTCTACAACCGGGAAACGGCGCGTGATGACGCTGACGGATCTGATTGGCGCGAAGGTCGGCGTGCGCGCCTATTCGCAGACCACCGGCATGTGGGTGCGCGCCATTCTCGCGGGGACGTATGGCATTCCCACGGAACGGATCACATGGGTGACCTTCGAGGAAGGACATCTTGCCGAGTATCAGGATCCGTCGTTCGTGACCCGCATGCCGGCGGGCGCGGACATGCTGGCTATGTTGCGCGCCGGCGAGCTGGACGCGGCGATCTTTGGCAACGATCTCCCGCGCGAGGAGGGCATCGAGTCCCTGATTCCGAATCCGGCCGTGGCCGATGAAGGCGTGGCACGACATGCACCGGTTCGTTCCGATCAATCACGTCGTCGTGATGAGTCGCGCCATCGCCGATGCCCATCCCGAGAGCGTGGCGTCGGTGTCAACCTGCTGAAGCGGGGTAAGATCTCGGCGCGGACCGGCGACGGGTGACGTGCCGAACGCACTGCCCGACGGCATCGACGCCATGCGCCGCCCCTGGAAATGATTCTGCAGGCCTGCGACGAACAGCGACTGTTGCCACGCACCCTCACGGTGGACGAACTGTTCGCCGACTGCGTCTCCTTCCTGGGAGACGAGGCGCGCTGACGTAGGCGTACCCCGAGATTCCACGAGAGACACCCGGTGGCCCTGACGAGGACGACTGAGCTGCAGCGAAGCGCCCCTTCTACCAGGACCTGTCCTTCCAGGTCCTTGCGGGCATGGCGCTCGGAATCGCGGTCGGTCATTTTTCCGGAGTTCGGTGGGACGTTGCGGCCTCTCGGCGACGCATTCATCCGGCTGATCCAGATGGTCGTCGGACCTGTCATTTTCTGTTCCGTCGTCGCCGCGGCATTGCGAAGCGTCGGCGAGCATGAAGAAGGTGGGGCGCGTCGCCATCACGGCGCTGATCTACTTCGAGGTCGTCACGTCAGCTCGCTCTCGTGATTGGCCTCGTCACGATCAACCTGCTTCGGCCGGGCGCCGGCATGAACGTGGACGTGGCGACGCTCAATACGACCGAGGCCGCGTCAGTCATCACGAGCGCGCGTGAATTCGTCTCGACCAGCGAGTTCCTGTTGAACCTGCTCCCGAGGACGATCGTCTCGGGGTTTGCGGACGGCGACATCCTGCAAATCCTGGTCGTGTCGGTGTTGATCGGCTTCGGCCTGGCGGCGGCCGGCGAGCGGGCGCAACCGATGCTCAAGGTCATCGACAGCTTTGCGTCGGGCCTGTTCTGGATCATCGGCCTGGCCATGAAGATTGCCCCGATCGCCGCCTTTGGCGCCATCTGCGTTCACCGTGAGCCGGTTCGGCGTCGGATCGCTGGTCTCGCTCGGCAAGCTGATTGGCGGAGTTCTATTTCACGTGTGCGCTGTTTCTTCTGCTGGTCCTCTGGCCCATCGCACGGTATAGCGGCTTCAGCCTCTTCAAGCTGATGCGCTACATCCGCGCCGAGTTGCTGCTCGTGATCGGCACGAGTTCATCCGAAAGCGTGTTTCCTCAGCTGCTCACGAAACTGGAACGGTCTGGCTGCCGAGCGATCGGTCGTCGGCCTGGTCGCTTCCGGCTGGGCTATTCGTTCAACCACGACGGCACCTGCCGCAGTAGCTCGCCGCGGTGGTCGGTCTTCCTGGCGTGGCAGGCCACAAACACCGCGCTGGGATGGCCAACCAGCAGCTCGCGCTCCTGGCGGTGCTCCTGATTACCTCGAAGGGCGGCGCGGGCGTCGCGGGCTCGGCGATCGCCGTGCTCGCGGCCACGCTGGCCTCGACCAACGCGATTCCTGTCGCGTCGATCGCCTTGATTCTCGGCATCCATCGCCTGCTGTCGGGCGCGTTCGTCTTCGTCAACATCATCGGGAACGCGGTCGCCACGGTCGTCGTCGCGGGCTGGGAGAATGCTCTCGACCGTTCCATCATGATGACGGAGCTGAACCGCGGCTACGTCGCACTCGACACCGGCATCAGTGCGGGTGATACAGTCCTGCGTCCATCGAGTGCCGGCGTGATGGATGCGCGAATCCCATGATTATCGATTGTCACGGCCACTACACGACTGCCCCGCCTGCGCTCGAACAGTGGCGCAAGCGTCAGATCGCGGGCATCAACGACCCTTCGCTGATGCCGGCGCCTCCGACTTGAAGATCACCGACGATGAACTGCGCGCGTCGATCGAGGCGAACCAGCTCTGCCCTGATGAAGCAGCGTGGCATCGATCTCGTGATCTTTTCGCCGCGCGCCAGCTTCATGGCGCACCACATCGGCGACTTCGCGGTGTCGTCGGCCTGGGCGGCGATCTGCAACGAGCTCTGCTTCCGCGTCACGCAGCTCTTCCCGCGTCATTTCGCGGGCGCCGCGATGCTGCCGCAGCCACCTGGCGTCGACCCGCGAACGTGCATCCCGGAGCTGGACAAGTGCGTGAATGAGTACGGCTTCGTCGGGATCAACCTGAATCCCGATCCGTCAGGGGCCACTGGACGTCGCCGCCTCTGTCCGATCGTCACTGGTATCCCCTCTACGAGCGGATGGTCGAACACGGCATTCCAGCGATGATCCACGTGAGCACCAGCTGCAACGCGTGCTTCCACACGACCGGGGCGCACTACCTCAACGCCGATACGACCGCGTTCATGCAGTGCCTGACGTCGACGCTCTTCAAGGACTTCCCGACGCTGCGCTTCCTGATTCCGCATGGCGGCGGCGCGGTGCCGTATCACTGGGGGCGTTTCCGCGGCCTGGCGCAGGACATGAAGACGCCGCCCTTGACCGAGCATCTGCTGAAAAACATCTTCTTCGACACCTGCGTCTATCATCAGCCCGGCATCGACCTGCTGACGAGAGTCATGCCCGTCGAGAACATCCTGTTCGGCAGCGAGATGATTGGCGCCGTCCGCGGAATCGATCCGGAGACCGGATACGGCTACGACGACACGAAGCGCTATATCGAGCAGACGCCGCATTTGACGGCCGCAGGGCGTCAGATGGTGTAGCGAGACCAACGCGAGACGGGTCTTTCCCCGTCTCGATGCCGCGCTCAGCGCGAGAAGCCAGAACGCCATGCCGCCGCGGAAGAATAGCTGAAAAGTTCACCGGACCTTTACGTTGACGAGGATCGCCGCCGGGCCAGGTAGAGGATGCCGAGACCGCTGACCATCATCACGACGCCCCAGTACAGGTTCACGTTGATGCCCACCACCGTCGCGCGCACGATCGCGCCCTCGATCGCGAGGATCGCGCCGTAGATCGTCAGCAGCAGGCCAATCGGATATCGCAGGTCGAGGTGCATGCGTCACCAGAAAACAATGTTGAGTGCCAGCACGAGCGTCAGGACAACCGCGGCGAGGACGGCTGGACGCTGGTGCCACGGCATCTCGCCACTCGCAATACGCGGCGTGAGTCCGAAGACCAGACCGCGCAGATCGTTCTCGGCCTTCGGCGCCGTCATCAGGCTGATGACCGCGGTGACAGCGAAACACGTCGTCCACGCGACGATCGCGCCCCAGAAGTTCTGGGCCATGTCGGACGGGTACGCATGCAGCACCGCGATCTTGGGGAGCAACGATCCGGCCCCGGTGACGCCGGTCATCTCGTAGTGCAGCGCCGCGGCACCGGTTCCCGCGACAAGGCCCCAGAATGCGCCGTGCCCGGTCGTCCGCTTCCAGAACATCCCGAGCAGAAAAGTCGCAAACAGCGGTGCGTTCACGAACGAGAACACCAGCTGCAGCATGTCCATGATGTTGTTGAAGCGCATCGCCGCGAACGCCGTGGCCATGCTGACGAGCACGCCGAACACGGTCGCCATCCTCCCCATCCAGAGATAGTGGGCGTCGCTCTGGCGAGGCCGGATGTAGCTCTGATAGATATCGAACGTCCACACCGGTGTTGAACGCGGTGACGTTGCCGGCCATTCCCGACATGAAGCTCGCCAGTAGCGCGGTGAGGCCGAGGCCAAGCAGGCCCGCCGGATAGTACGCGCGACATCATGAGCGGCAGCGCCATGTTGTAGTCGTAGGTACCGTCGGCGAGCGTCGGAAGCAGCGGCGTCGTGCCCGGATTCGGATGAAGCGTGAGGCCCAGCGCGACGATGCCGGGCACGATCACCAGGAACGGAAACAGCATCTTGGGCACGGCGGCGATGAGCGGCGTCCGCCGGGCGGCATTCATCGAGTCGGCGGCCATGGCGCGCTGCACGACCAGGAAGTCGGTGCACCAGTACCTGAACGACAGCACGAACCCGAGACCCATCACCATCCCGAACCATTCGACGCCCATCGGATTCGCTGTCGGCCCGGCCAAGATACTGTCCACGAGTGCACGAACGTCTCGGGAACGCGCGCCGCGAGCCCCGACCATCCGCCGGCGTCGCGCAGGCCGAGATACGCAACCGGCGTGAAGCCGAAGACGATGAGGAAGAACTGCAGCACCTCGTTGTAGATCGCGCTCGTGAGGCCGCCGAGCGCGATGTAGACCAGCACGACCGCCGCCGACGCCGCGATGCACGCATGAATGTTCCACCCGAGCAGCAGTGCGAGCAGGTGCGCCCATCGCGCATATGCTGATGCCCGAGGAAAACACGGTCATCGACCGCGAACGTCAGCGGCATTGAAGCCGCGCGTCTTCTCGTCGAATCGCAGCTTCAGGTACTCGGGGACGCTGCGTGCCCGCGAGCCGTAGTAGAACGGCATCATGAACACGCCGACAAACGCCATCGCCGGAATCGCGCCCACCCAGTAGAAATGACTGGTGAGGATGCCGTATTTCGCGCCGCTGGCCGCCATTCCGATCATTTCCTGCGCGCCGAGATTGGCCGACAGGAACGCGAGGCCGGCCACCCACGCAGGCATGGAGCGACCGGCCATGAAGAACTCCGCTGCTCCCACCATCTGCCGCCGCAGACGGAAACCGATCGCCAGCACGAATGCGCAGTAGATGGCGATCAGGACGATGTCGATCCAGGCGAGTTTCATCAGGCTATTCGCGGAGCCGCCGTATCAGCGGCAACGAGCGGAGTCTTCGGTTAAAACCCGTGAGGCCGTATCCAGAAACTCTCTTCCCACGAGCCGCCGGGCTCGATTGATTGGAGCTCCTTGTAGAGGCCTTTCTGCGTGAGGTTCAACGCATTGGTAATCGCCGCCATCGGCTCGAACGCCACGGAGCCGCGCATCGGAACCGCAGGCGCGGGTTCGGGCCGGGCCCGCCGCCGCGAATGGGGTTGTTCGGAGGTGTTACTGAGCGCGGTCCTGAATTTCGGCCCGATGAGCACGTCAACCTGCTGTGCCTTGCCGATGAGCGAGAGCGTCGCGCGCCCGCGTTCATCGCGTTCGAGGTCGGTGAAGATGTCGTCCAACATGACATCCTTCACGAGCACGTGCTTCGGATCGGGCAGAAACTGTGTGATCGGTTCGGTTTCTCCGGTCGGCAGCTTGCTCGGCTCGAGCTTCCAATGCGTCTTCGCGCCGATCGCGATTCGCCAGTCCTCGCGAGGTGAGTCGGTGAGCTGGAAATGCGGATGGAAACCGATGGCAATCGGCATCCTCTCGTCGCTCAGGCTGTCGATGCGCGTGTGCACTTCGAGCGCGCCATCCTGCACCCGGTAGGTCATCGTCAGCGTGTGCGCGAAGGGAAACTGTTTCATGTAGCGCGGGATCCGGAAGAAGTCCAGCTTCATCGTCACCCACGCCGATCCCGCATCCGCTTTCGCGTCGACAACCTTCCACGCGTCGGCGCCTGTCACAAAACCATGGATGGGAATCGCGCCGCGGCCGGTGTTGCCCAGACCGGGATCGAATGAATATTTCTGTCCGTTCGCGTAAAACGCCTGCTCGTCCAGGCGATTCGCGTACGGCCAGAGCAGAGGCACGCCGTTCGAGTCCCAATTGGCCGCGAATGTCATCCAGCGTGTTCCACGTGCGTCGAATGACGTCCTCGCCTTTGACGGTCATCTGATAGGCGTTGCTGGCTGGCGTGAGCACGCGTGCGACGAGCGCCGTTCGGGTGTCGGAAAGGGTGACGACGTCTCCCATCCGGGAGACGCTCGTACTCGGATTGCGCGTCCGCAACCGGCGGATGTGACGACCAGGCCAGCCGCGAATACGGCGAGCGCGACGCGGAGCACGCTGGACATCAACTGAATCTGCCGTGCAGGCGCCGTGAATGCGCATTGCATGACTTCATCTCCCGCGCTAGCCTACCCGATCACACGGAGGCACATATGAAGCGGCCCGGATTGTTTGCGGCAGTCTTGCTGATGTCCATGGCCGGCGCGAGCGAGGCCGCCTCCACCTGGTGACGTGAAGGCGGATGCCGCGGCCGGCGGCGATGGAAGCCGGAGCCGCCCGTTCGCCACGCTCGAGCAAGTCGAGGCCGCGTCACAACCCGGAGACACCATCCGCGTGGTGCCGTCGATGCGTCCGCTCGACGGCGGAATCCAGCTGAAGGACGGCCAGCGCCTGACCGGGCTCGGCGATCCCGTCACGAGAGCGACCGCGAGCGGCGCGCGGCCGACGATCACCAACACGAGCGCGACGCGGTACAACGGCGATGCCGTTCGGCTCGCCAACAACAATCTCGTCGAGAACATTCATGTCGACGGCGCGTCGCGTTCCGGGATCTTCGGGGTGAACGCCGCACGTCCGGAGATTCGCGGCACCCTGATCACGAACAACATGATCCAGGAAACGATCTGCGACGCCTGGAGCGGCTCTGGCCGGACAGGTTCGTCCTCTACCAGTCGCAGGGAATCACTTCGGTGGCATTACGCTGCTGGCGTGCGGTCCCGGCGGGTCGAGCTATTGCGCGATGCATGCGCCCGAACGAGCGGCGGCGGCGAGCGTCGGCGCAGGCTGTCATCGCGGGCAACGTGATTCGCGACAGCAATCTCGAAGGCATCATGCTGCTGACAGACAGCGGCGCGTCCGCCACCTTCACGATCACCGACACTGTCGTCAGGGACCTATCACTAAACCTGCCGAGGCCGGAATCGCTCACGCCTCCAGTGGGCATCGTCCGATCGCGCGCGTTCACGCTCATCGCGCTGAACGGGTCTCAGGTGACCCTCACCATGAACCGGTTCCACGCCGAGAACCTGTCGCCTGCGGGCAACTATGCGACCGACGGCACGGTATTCCTCACGGAGGCAACGCTCCCGTCGTCAACGCCAGGTGTCGCAGTTGACGATCCTCAATCCGCACATGGTCGGCGAGGTGAACAACGGCGACTCGATCGAGATTCAGCATCGCGGGACGACCAACGGCGTCCTCAACATCGACATGACGCGCCTCGACCTGCGCGATCCGGCGAGCGCGAACATCAAGATTCTCGAGGCGGCCAATCCCACCAACGGCGTCTACAACCTGTCCATTTCCGATTCGGTGTTTTCCAACGCCAATCCTGCCGGCAGCCTCGACGGGCAGATCCGGTTGAGCGGTGCGAGCAACGGGACAAAGGCATTCACGCTGACGGTGAGGAATACGAAGTTCTCCGGTTTTGGCGGCGCCGTTGGCATCCTGAACGCGAACAACCTCGAAACGCTCAAGGTGCTCGTCGAGAACTCGTCGCTCTCGGACTTCACCGCGCCTGCCGGCGCGACGCCGATTGCGGCGGTCACGGTGACGCATCCGGCCGACAAGACGCTCGGCACCGGCCGTGATCGATCTCGGCGGCGGGCCGCTCGGCAGCCGCGGCCGCAATCGCTTCGTGAAGAATGCCGGACGCGCCGTGTCGGTGTCGAACGCCAACACCGGGACCGCTCCGATCCGGGTCGATGCCACGGGAGATTACTGGGGCGGCGGACCGGCCGACGTGTCGGTCAGCGGCAACGTCATGCTCACGCCGCCGACGCAGCTGACATCCGATCCGACACGTTGACCGGCCGGCATCTGTAACGGGCTAGTCCAGAAGTCGCGTCACTTCGGCTCGTCGTAGCGCTTGTTGCCCACGCTCGGCGGATGCGGATCGCCGCGATGACACGTGTAGCAGGTGACGACCTGCGTGCCGTTCGGGAATACTCCCGTGTCCGGGAAGTTTCTGTTGATCTGCCGCACGAGCAGGATCATGTTCCGTGCGATGTCCTTCCGCGGGTTCGCTTCGGATTCGAACGGTCGGCCGGCGCCATGGCAGTACGAGCAGTCGACGTTGAGCGAATTCCGGAACTCGTGCATCACGCCGCCGCCGTGCACCTGCGTGTCCGGAGGCAGCACCTTCAGATTCACGCCAGGCGTGATGCGGGAGGCGGCCCTCCAGCGATTCACCGCGGTTGTAGAACTCCTGAGGCGGTTTCGTCTCGGGCTTGACGCTTCCGCGATGGCACGTCGTGCAGTCCACCTCGTGGTAACCCGCCGGGAACACACCGGTGCTGCTCGGAAAGCTCCCATCGATCTGCCGCACCATGGCGATCATCCTGCGGGCGACGTCCTTCTTCGGATTGGTATCGCTCGCAAAGTCGCCCTGGACGTGGCAGTAGGTGCACTCCACTCCGAGCGCCTGATTGAAGATCTGCATGGCGAACGGCACGTCCGCATCCGGCGCAAGGACTTTCAGGTTCTTGAACGCGGGCGCCGGCGCGCCGCCAGCGCGTCCTGCGGGTTGCTGCGCCACGGACCGGGGCTGAAAGCAACAATACGAGAATCACGAATCGCATCGGTAGCATCCTCTCTCGTCAACACGCGTCAAGCAGCCGGGTTTTCATGATAAGAATTGGCGCGCATCGTCGATCACCGCGATGCGGACTCAAAGGGGCGTCGGCGTGCTCACTTTTCGAGGTTGCCCCATGAGACGAGTGCAATTCCTGTTTGTCGTGTGCCGTTTCGGTCGCCACCGTCGTGCCGAGCGCGTCTTTCGCTCAGAGCCATCCGGAATTCATTGCCCTGGGCCGTGTGAGCGCCGCCCTTTACAAGCCGGACAACGGGCCTGCGCCACACGTCGGCTTCGTGATCGGGCATCGCACGGCGAACTACTTGAACCACATCGCGTGCCGGGAGCTCACCAGTCGCGGCTTTCTCGCGCTGTGCTTCAACACGAGATTTCAGAACAACGAAAGCCAGGTCCGCTGGGAAGAAACGCCGCTCGACGTGAAAGCCGCGGTCGAATTCGTTCGCCGCCAGCCCGGGATCACGAAGGTTATCCTGTTTGGCCATAGCGGCGGCGGACCGCTCATGAGCTTCTATCAAGCCGTGGCGGAACACGGTCCGGCGTACTGTCAAAAGCCGGAGCGGCTGGTGAAATGCGGCGACGACGTGCGCGGGCTGCCGCCGGCGGATGCGATCGTGTTCGCCGACGCGCACGCGGGAAACCCCGTGCAGGCGTTGCGCAGTCTGAACCCGTCGGTGACCATCGACGGCGGCAAGCGCTGCTGTCGACCCTGCGCTCGATCCGTTCGACGAGAAGAACGGATACAACCCGAAGGGTCCGTCACATTACTCGAAGGCGTTTACCGACCGTTATTTCGCGGCTCAGGCGAAACGCATGAACGAACTGATCGATCGTGCGCGGGCGATCCAGGCGCGCATCAGCAAGGGCGATTATCCATATCCGGACGATGACATCGTGCTCGTCCCCTCCGGCGGCAATCCGGGGCCGGAGCCGGAGGTGACGCGAAGCTTGCGACGCTCGACCCGTCGATTGCCGATCTCCAGAGCACCGCGCGCCCCGAGAAGCTGCTGAGAAACGACGGCAGCATCGTCACGCAAATCGTGAAGAGTGTCGCGGTCGCGGAGCCTGGAATGGCCGTGACCAATCGCGGATTCGACACGGGGACGAAGATCTTCACCTTGAAATCGTTCCTCAGCGCCAATGCCACGCGAGCGACGAACGCGAACGGGGGAATCGATTATTGCTCCAGCAATAACTCCACAACCTGCGCGGTGCAGTCGATCTCGGTGCCCGATCATGATCGCGGCGATGGGCGCATACCAGTTCATCCGCGATGACGAGGTCATCTTTGACAAATCAGCGAGCCGGGATAAGGACTACTTCGTCCTGGAAGGTGCCGTACCTGGTTTCACCCGTGCACGGCGTGCGAAACGACTCGCGGTCAATACTCGAACAGCGTGAAGAATCTGTTCGACTACATCCGCGACTGGACGAACAAGCGCTTCTAGGGGGCCAGGCGGGGGCGCAAACGTGCCTCGGCTCGCCGTCCTTCCGTCAGACCCTAAGTCGGTCGACGTTTCTTCGGGACGACATGACGGCCGATGAGCGAAAGGGCATGCGCTTCCCCTTCAGCATCAGACGCCGGCTCCTGCTCCAGCAGACGAGGTCGTCCGTCTCCAGCGTGCTGCGGCCGGAGAAAACCATCTTCACCGGCACGCTGGCCTATTCGGGATTGCCCTCAGAGGCAAGCCGGCTCGCCTGGTTCGATCGCGCAGGGAGCCCGCTGGGTACGGTAGGCGCACCGGCCGCTGAACGACGGCCGATCGTACCCGATCACGGTCGTCTTCAACGCAACAAAGGCGTTCAAGCAGTAGTTGGACCGCGGGCCGCGGGCCGGGTATGATCCTCAGCGTCGAGCATCCCTGAAGCGGCGGCGCGCAGAGAGCACACGAGGCCGGAGCATGATCGAGAAATATTTCCGAACCGGAATCAGGTTCAAGTGGACCAAGCCCAGGGATGCGATCGGTCCGCTCGACGGCACAATCATCGACAGTGCGCAGACGGCGACGCCCCTGATCTACGACGGCCTGGATGGCCAGCTGAAAGACCCGCATCTCATGCAGGTGAACGTGAGCACGCTGGGACTGACGATGCGCATGCCCATCCAGTATGCGTGGCTGGACTACGCGCCAGGCCGCACCGCGGGTGCCGATCGGCCCCTACGACGTCCTCACGGGCTATATGAGCGGCTGCATCATTGCCTATTGGTCGTCAAAGGGCGTCCGTTTCGCGGGGCACGTCGGCACGATCGACGCGCGACCCGATGTAAACCGCCCGCTGAAGCGAACGTTCGCCTTCGCCATGTCGCCGGATGCGAAAGGCTTCAATCCGCTCGCCGCCTGGCCGGAAGGCCAGATCAGGTCGCTGGCCCAGCAGGTCAAGCCATGCTCCGCAGTCGAACATTTTTGGCCTGGTGACGGCGAACGGCGCCTTCTACTCGATTCTGATGCTGTCGCTGTCGAACAACGAGTGGATCGTCGGCGGCATCAAAGAGCGTTCCGCCGATCAGTCACGATCAGCTGAAAATGATGATGGTGCGGGACGACTGACATCGCATGAGCAACTCGCCTCTCAATTCACAACATGGGCGGGCGCGCCGGCCCTGAAGGCCAGGACATTGTCGATGGCCATCGCCAGCCCTGCTTCGGTGGCTTCGCGCGTGATGCCCGCCGCGTGAGGCGTCAGCACGACGTTCGGCAGCAGCCGCAGAGGCGAATCTGCAGGCAGCGGCTCGGTCTCGAACACATCGAGCCCCGCTCCAGCGATGCGCGCGTTTCGCAGCGCGTCGACGAGGTCGCGCTCGACGACGATGCGGCCGCGTGCGGTATTGATGAAGATGGCGCCTGGCTTCATCATCGCGAAATGTTCGGCCCGAATCATGCCGATCGTCTCCGGCGACTGCCGCACGTGCACGCTGACGACGTCGGCACGGCGGAATAGATCCTCCAGGGTCACCCACGTATGGTCGCCGCGCCGGTTGAAGGACCAGGCGATGACGTGCATGCCGATTCCAGCGCCGAGGCGGGCGACCTCGCGGCCTATGGCGCCGGTGCCGATCACGCCCAGCGTCTTGCCGTGAAGCTGCTGCACCATCGCCCGCGGCCATTCGCCACGCCTGACGGCCGCATCGATATTCACGGTCTGCCTCGCCACCGCGAACATGAGCGAGACGGCGTGTTCGGCGACGGCGACCGCGGACACCGCGGGCGTGTTGGCGACCGCGATGCCGCGCGCCTTTGCCGCGCCGAGGTCGACATGATCGGTCCCCGTGCCCCAGATCGAGATCAACCGGAGACGGGGAGATTCGGCGAGCACATCGGCCGTGAATCGCGTCGACGCGCGGATATTGATCACCGCGTCGGCGTCGCCGATTCGCGCCATAAGATCCGGGAATCCGCCGGCAGTGTCGTGTAGAGACGATGCTCGCAGTCGCGCAGCTGCCGAACGGCGTCGCTCAGCGACATGACAGGCGGCGCATCATCCGGAATGACGATGAGTGACATCGGAACGGGCCCTGGTTACCTGGCGATTTGTTGTTCGCTCGACGAAACACCCGTGATAATAACGTCGCGCGCCGTTCCGATATCGCCACGCCACATCACTCGACAAATATGCCTTCTCCATATCTGAATTTCATCGGTGGCCGATGGCTGCCAGCCCGCACCGGGAAAACGTTCCCCAATGTGAACCCCGCGAACACGGACGATGTCGTCGGCGTCTTCCAGGCGTCAGGCCCGGAGGACGTGGCCGCGCGCGTTTGCGGCGGCGGAAGGCGCGCAGCCGGCGTGGGCCGCGCTGCCGGCACCGCGGCGCGGTGAGTAGCTGTTCAAGGCCGCGGAGATTCTCGAGGGCCAGCTGGCGTCGGCGGCCGGCGACATGACGCGCGAGGAAGGCAAGACGCTGCCCGAAGCGACGGGCGAAGTGAAACGCGCCATCAACATCCTGCGCTACTTCGGCGGCGAAGGCTCGCGGCTGTTCAGTTACCAGATTCCCTCGGAGCGCGACAACGTCTTCTGCTTCACGATCCGCAAGCCCCTCGGCGTCGTCGCGCTCATCACCCGTGGAACTTTCCGAGCGCGATTCCCGCATGGAAGCTGGCGCCGGCGCTGGTCGCGGGCAATACCGTCGTCATCAAGCCGGCGTCGCTGGCGCCGCTGAGCGCGCTTCGCCTGATCGAGGCACTGGAGCGGGCGGGACTTCCTGCCGGTGTGGTCAACTTCGTGACCGGCAGCGGTGGGGCGATCGGCGACGCCATTCTCGAGCACACGTCGCTGAAGGCCATTTCGTTCACGGGTTCGTGCGACGTCGGCAACAGGCTGTACGAGAAGGCCACGCGCCGCCGACTGCGCGTCCAGCTTGAAATGGGCGGCAAGAACCCGACCATTGTGCTCGCGGACGCGAATCCGGACTTCGCCGCGGCGACACTCGTCAACGCCGCGTTCTTCTCGACAGGTCAGAAGTGCACGGCCTGCAGCCGCGCCATTGTCGAGCGGTCGGTGTACGAGCCGCTGGTCGAGAGACTGATCGCCAGAACGCGGGCTCTGAAGATCGGCAACGGCGCCGAGGCCGGGATCGACATCGGCCCGGCGGTCGATGCATCACAGCTCGACACCGACCTCGAGTATATCGGGATCGCGCAGCGCGAGGGGCGCGCAACTGCTGTGCGGCGGCACACGGCTGACCGGCGGAGCCTACGACAAGGGCTTCTTCATCGAGCCGACCATCTTCGGCGGGGTCACGCCGGCGATGCGCATCGCGCAGGAGGAAGTCTTCGGGCCCGTGCTGGCGCTGATGGTGGCCGATGACTTCGAGGACGCCATGCGCCTGGCCAACGGCGTGCGGTTCGGTCTCTCGGCGGCCATCATTTCCAATGACTCTCGCGCGTGCATCAGTTCGTCAATCGCATCGAGGCGGGACTCATCACGGTCAACCTGCCCACGGCGGGAGTCGAGTATCAGCTCCCCTTCGGAGGCACGAAGGAATCGAGCTTCGGCATGCGCGAGCAGGGGCCGCTCGCGCTCGACTTCTACACCGAGAGCCGGACGGTGTATTTGAAGCACACGGTGTAAGCGGTCAATGCAAAATTAAAAATGCAAAATGCAAACACGATGTGTTGGCCGCAACGGGATGAAATGCGCAACGCCTTCTCCCCTCTCTTCGTGTACGACGTAGGGTTTGCATTTTGAATCTTGAATTTTGCATTTTGAATTACCGGCGCAGGACAGGACTGTGATGTCGGACAGCCCCGGAAGCCGCAACGGCGGACGCATCCTCGTCGATGCGCTCCGCGTGCACGGCGTGGATCGCCTGTTCTGTGTCCCGGGAGAAAGTTATCTCGAGGTGCTCGACGCGCTGTGCGACACGCCGCAGATCGCGGTGGTGGTCGCCAAACACGAGGGCGCGGCGGCCAACATGGCAGAGGCCGATGGCAAGCTGACCGGCCGTCCCGGCATCTGCTTCGTCACGCGGGGTCCGGGTGCAAGCCACGCCAGCATCGGCGTGCACACCGCGTATCACGACTCGACGCCGATGATCCTCTTCATCGGGCAGGTGCAGCGCGACGTGCGGGGACGCGAAGCGTTTCAGGAGGTCGAGTTCCGCCAGATGTTTGCGCCGCTGGCGAAGTGGGTCGCCGAGATCGAATCAGCCGATCGCATCCCCGAGTGCGTGCTTCGCGCGTTCCAGGTGGCGACCTCCGGCAGGCCAGGTCCGGTCGTGCTCTCCCTGCCCGAAGACGTGCTCGCCGAGCAGTCGGCCGCGTGTGACACCAGGCCGTACCAGGCGGCCCAGGCGGCACCGCACGATCGTGATCTCGCGGCGGTCCGCGACGAGCTGCAGAACGCGTCGAAGCCTCTGCTCATCGTCGGCGGCTCCTCGTGGTCGGACGCGGGCTGCGCCGCGCTCGCGCGCTTCGCGGAAGCGAATGCCCTTCCGGTGCTTGCCTCGTTCCGGCGGCAGGATCTGATCGACAACAGGCACCCCTGCTATGCGGGACATCTCAGCCTGGGGTTGCCGCCATTCCTGCAGCAGCGTGTCAAAACAGCGGATCTGATCATCGCGCTCGGCTCACGCCTCGGCGACGTGACGACGATGACGTATTCGGTGCTGAAGCCCCCGCGTATTGCAGCGCGGCTCGTTCACGTTCATCCTGACGCCAACGAGCTCAATCGTGTCTTTCAGGCCGATCTCCCGATCGTCGCCGCGCCCTCGACTGCGGCCGTCCGCCTCGCGGAGATCCCGCCGGTCGAATCGCCACGGTGGCGGGACTGGACCAGCGACGCGCGGCGCGAATACGAGAAGTTCATCGCGATACCGGAGAAAGGTCCGCGCCAGGGTGTAGACATGGCGGTCGTCATCCGGCATCTGGCCGCACAGCTGCCGCCGAATGCGATCGTCGCCAACGGCGCCGGCAACTTCACGGTGTGGGTCCACCGGTTTTCACCTACAAGGCGCCGCACACGGAGCTCGCACCGACCAGCGGCGCGATGGGCTACGGATTTCCGGCCGCCATCGCGGCGGCATTCCGCTACCCCGATCGACTGACGGTCTGCGTCGCCGGCGACGGCGATTTCCTGATGTATCCGCAGGAACTGGCCACCGCGGCGCAATACGGCGCGCGTGTGCTCGTGCTCATCGTCAACAACGGGATGTACGGCACGATTCGGATGCACCAGGAACGGCGTTTTCCAGGCCGCGTGTCGGCAACCGATCTCGCATCTCCAGACTTCGTGGGATTGGCGCAATCGTTCGGCGCCTATGCCGAGCGCGTCGAGACGACAGATGCCTTCGCGCCCGCCCTCGAGCGCGCGCTCGGCGCACGGGGATCGGCCGTACTGGAGTTACGCGTTGACCCGAATCAGATCACGCCTGACCGACGGATAGATTAGTAGTTGGTCGTTGGTAGTTGGTCGTTGCTAGTTGTCGTTGGTCGTTCGAGGTTCGTCGTTCGTGGGCGCAGCTACCCACCACGAACCACCAACTACTAACGACCAACTACCAACGATCTACCTGGGAACGGGCTGCGGGCTGTAAGCAGCCGTGAGAGTCCCGCGCGTTTCTGGCGCCACCGTGCTTTCAAGCTCGCGGCCCCGGGTTTCCGGCAACAGGGCCACTGCGAGCGAGCACGAACGCGTATGAGCACGCGGCGCAGATGCCCATCGCTTCGCCAAGGCCCCATGCTCGGAGCAGCAACACCAACGACCGTCGGGCACGAACGAGCCGACGGCGCGACCGGTGTTATAGGAGAAGCCCTGCCCGGTCGCGCGAACGCGCGTCGGGAAGAGCTCCGCGAAGGTCGCCCCCATCCCCGCAATGATGCCGGACTGGAAGAATCCCAGCGGGAATCCAAGCAGCAGCACCGCGGTATCGCCCAGCGGAGCAGCGTGTAGCACGCGACCGTGACCGCGGCGGCGCACGCCATCAGCACGAACGTCTTCCGCCGTCCGAGCCAGTCGCTCAAATGCGCGCTGATGACGTAGCCGAAGAACGAACCGACAGATGTTGATGCCCAGGTAGCCGCCGGTGCCGAGCACTGACAGATGGCGAACCGTCCTCAGATAGGTCGCCAGCCATGTCAGCGCCACGTAGTTGCCTCCGAGGCCGCCAGCAGCGAGCAGCGACGCGAGGAACGTACGGCGGCGAAGCGCAGGTCCGAAGATTTCCACGAACTGAAGTCGGGTGCCCCTGGGAGGTGGTCGCCTTCATGGCCGTGAAGACTGCCGGCTCTTCCACGTAGCGGCGAATCCAGAGGACGAGCAGCGCGGGAATCAAGCCGAGGATGAACAGATACCGCCACGCGACTTCAGGCCGCGCCACGCTGAAGACGATCGTGAACAGCAGAACGGCGGCACCGTAGCCGACCGACCAGCCGCTCTGCAACGGTGCCGACGGCGCGGCCGCGAATGCGCTTGTCGATCACCTCGCTCATCAGCACGGCGCCGGCGGCCCACTCGCCGCCGAAGCCCAGCCCCTGGAGACTGCGCGTGAGCAGCAGCTGTTCATGCATGACTGCGTGAAGCCCGACAGGAACGTGAACGAACGCGAACCAGAGGATCGTCAGCTCGCAGGACCGCGGCGCGACCGTGCAACGATCCGCGAGGATGCCGGCCATCCAGCCGCCCAGCCGACGAAAACAGCAACGCCGCGGTTGCCAGCGTTCCCGCCTGCGCCTGCGACATGGCCCACAGGCCGATCAGCGTCGGCATCACGACGGCGTAGAGCTGCACGTCCATCGCGTCGAGCGCCCAGCCGGTAAAGCACGCCCAGAATGTCCGCCGCTCGCGGACATTCATGCTGGTGAACCAGTTCGCCACGCGGTCCTCCGGGGCGGTATTGGAACACACGTGCACGGCACGCTTTCAACGACTCAAAGGGCGTGAACACGCCGTGCTTAGCATGCGCGCTGGATGAAAAGACCTCCGCCTTCGTCTCGCAGGCGGCGCGTGCTGGAAGGCGGCGCGACGCTGTTGGCTGCTGCCGCGCTCCCCGCCGGTCTCGAGGCGGCACCGCCACAGGCACTAGTGGCGCCACGGCGGCCACCGCGGCTGCGACGGATCTGACCGGACGCGTGGCGCGACATGGGCCGCGGCACGCCAGCAGGCGCTGCCGCCCGATGTCTGCGGGATACCGAGCACCGCGTCCTCGACACGATTGCGGCCATGGTCTCCGGCGCGCGGCTCCAAGCCGGGCGAGATGGCGATCCGGTTCGCGCGGCGCAGGGCGGCACGCCGGAATCGTCGATTCTCACGACCGACCTCCGGACGTCCGCGATCAACGCCGCGCTCGTCAACGCGCATGTTCGCGCACGCGGACGAGACCGACGACTTCGAGCCCGTCACGACAAGCGCACCCCGGCTGTGCCGTCGTGCCCGGCCGCGCTCGCGGTCGGCGAGCGGGAGAATCGGTCGGGTGTCGAGTTCATTCGCGCCGGTCGCACTCGGGCTGCGACCTGTGCTGCCGCTGGCTGCTCGCGCTCGGTCCCAATCACGTGCGCGCGACGCATCGCAGCGCCGAAGGCGTGAGCGCCACGATGGCGCGCCGCCGCCGCGGCCGCGTCGATGGCTGCGCCTCGATGAGAAGGGCATGCGCTACGTCCTGTCGTATGCCGTGCCAGCAGGTCTCGGGCGTGTGGAGCTGGGAACGCGATCTCGAGCACGTCGAGAAGGCCTTCGACTTTGCCGGCATGGGCGCGCGCAACGGAGTGACCGCGGCGATGATGGCGCAGGCCGGATTCAGCGGCGTGCCCGACGTGCTCGAGGGCGAGCACAACGGCCTCGAAGCGCACTCGACGCAGCCGCGCCCGGAAGAAATGGCCAGCGGCCTCGGCAGCCGGTTCTACGTGACCGAAACGGCCATCAAGACGTTCTCGGTCGGCGTATCCGATCCAGTCCGCGCTCGACGCGCTGCTGACGCTTCGACGCGAGCACGGCCTGACGCCGGCAACCGTCGATCGCGTGATCGCGCCGCCTTCCGGAAGACGGCGCGCGGATCGTCAACAACAGCGCGATGCCCGACGTGAACCTGCAGTATCTGATGGCGGTGGCGCTGATCGACGGCACCGTGTCGTTCGACGCGAGCCACTCGCTACGATCGCATGAAGGACGCGCAGGTGCTGGCCGTGAAGCAGCGGGTGCAGATTGGTTGGCGATCGCGCGCTGATGGATCCCGCGGCGCCGCGGAGCGCGAACGTGGAGGTCCGCCTGCGTGACGGCCGCACGGTCACCACTTCACCCGTTACGCACCGGGCACGAAGGAAAATCCGCTCGATACCGCGGCGGTCGCCGCGAAGGCGCGGAGCCTCATCGCACCCAGTGCTCGGCGACGAACGGTGCGAGGCAGTAGATCCAGCGAGTCAACGCGCTCGAGACGCTCCCGAGCGTCCGCGACCTTGTCACCGTTTTGACGGGTGCGGGCGCCGCGCGCTGACTCAGGCATCCGGGGCTCGATCCCCGCCAACGAATTAGTCACAGACGCGACACTCAGCCGACACAGATCTCCGCGTCCAATCAAATGAATGCGGATTGCTGGAGGCTGGATGACGCTACGCAGACATTCCTCGACGTGACAGCGGATGTGCCGGAGGCGATGCTACGGCCAGCCATGGTGGCCGCGCTCTCCGCCGAGCCCGCGCGGACACCGGAGGCGTGCTGGCGTTTCCTATGACCGCGTGGTGCGCGGAGTTGAGCCTCGAGCCGCTCCTCAACACGAGTCCGGCAGCGCCAGTAGCTCCTCGCTTCGCCGAGGCATGAGCCGCGGCCGTCGATCGCGGCATGACGGTCATGGCACGCACGGCTATTGAAGGTGTGCGCCCGCGATCCATCCGCGCCTGATGCTCCTGCAGTAGCTCTGGCGAACGTCTGCAGCGGCACGAGAATTCCTCCGCTCTCCTGCTGCCGGCACCAGCGCCCATGCAGATCCGCCGCCGTCGTCGCCGGCCCCGGCATCGAGGTATCCGGCGTGAGGACGCTGGCTGGATTCTCGCGCGTACCCGACAGGGGACGCATAACGACGGATGATCGAACGGCGCGCGCTCATGCGCACGCGATCGTCGGTCAACGCCTTCAAAAACTCTACGATCTGGGCGCGCTCCTGCTGATTCAGCCGGATGTTCCCGATGCCGGGCCTGAGATTTGCCGCCAGCCGGCGCGTCGCCGTTTCTCGCGTAGAACTCCATCACCTGTTCGAGCGTCGCACTGCCGCCGGTGTGGAGTACTGGACCCGTGAGCTCCACATTACGGAGATCAGGTGACTTGAACGCGCCGCTGGCACGGCCGCCGGGCGCGGCGGGAAATAACGGGGACCCGAACGCGTCCAGCCCCGCGGCGCCGAGGTCGTCCTCCATTGCGCTGACGCCGGTGCGGAAGAAACCGAGCGCGCGGGATCCGCCTGGTTGGCACGTGCCGCGGTGGTGACGCCCGCCGCGGAGAGCTCCGGTCCCTGGTGGCATTGCGTGCACTGCGACCCGCCGTTCCGGAACTCGTTGAGGCGCTCTGCTGCTGGACGGCGCTGAGCGCGGCGCCGTCACCGGCAAGGAAACGATCAGCAGGCGTGTCGTCACCACGAGGCGTGGCTTCGCACGCCCATACGGCCATGCCGAAGAACAGCCCGAAGTTGCACGCCATCTGGGAGAACTCGCCGGGGCGAGTGGCTCACCCACGGCTGCGATCGACACGGCGCATCCCCGTCGAACAACTGCGGGACTGCTCCAGATGCCGGCTGGAACGAGACGCGAATCATCGCATCGTAGGTTGACGCCCTGCCCGAGACCTGTTCCGCCGGCATTCGCTACGGGGGCCGCAGCACGCTGTCGTTGACGGCCACCGCCTGCCATGCGAGCGGCGGGAGCGACAGCATCTTGCGCCCGAGGTGTGCCCAGGCGCAGCCATCGAACGACATCTCGAGCGAATTGAGCGGCGGTCCCACGGCCTGCGACGCCAGGCCTGATGCGATCCACACGCACGCTCCAGTCGGAGTCCGCCGGCCGCCACGGCAAGCACATTCGCGCGCGCATCGGCGACCCCGAACGGCGTGGCGGCGTTGAACGTGCCGCTCGCGCGCCCGTCCCAGAAGTTTCTGAGGTTGAACACCGCGTTGATGACGCGTTGGAGTGTTGCGGGCCGTCACCTGCCGGACGTTGAGCCCGGCCGAGGAGAACGCGCCGGACTGCCGGTGTCGGCACCGACGCTGGCGGTGCGCCACCATCCGTCACGTCGACGAACCTTCGCTTCACGACGCCCGCGGAGACCCACGACTCTCACGGCGATCCCGGAATCGCTTGCGACGCGTTGTCGTTCGGATTCGCGAAACGCGTGAAACGGAAGTCGCCGATCGTCAGCGGTCGTGTTCGGTCGCACGGCAGCCGTGGACGTCGCGGGGCCGGCAATCTGATTCGTGACGCCGACGATCCGCTCCTGCATGAAAGTGGCAGGACGCGATGCAGTCCGGCCGTCGCTGCCGACTTGCGCGTCCCAGAAGAGCGCCTTTTCCGAGGACGACGCCGAGCGCCTGCGGGTCGGCCATAACGTCCCAGTGTCCGCGGGCTGCGGCACGGCGACGCCCTTCAGGGACGCGATGGGATTGTACCCCGCTGCGCGGCCCCCACCGCGGAGAGCAGGAGCATGGCGATGCCGATCACCAGAACGAGCGGCGGCGTGAACCGCTTCGTTCTGCCACGTGCCTTACTTCTTGTTGCTCTTTCATGTCGAGGAGTTTCGAGCTCGTCGACGCTTCTCGTTCTGAGTGCAGAAGTTCTCGGCCGATCTTCGTGGCCGAGCGAGAGAGCGTGATCCACGCCGACGTCCACGGCTTGGTCAACACCTTCCGGATCCTCGATCGTGAACTGGTATTCGAGGTAGTTCAACGACGGGCGTCGAAGGCGCTCGATGACGTGCAGTTGATCGCTGTGGAACCAGCCGTCGCGGATCCAGGTGCGTCATGCTCGATGGAGATGGAGTCGATGACGAGCGTCTCACTCCTTCCCAACGCGCGGTCTCATCGCCGCTGAACAGCGGCTCCAGATCTTCCGGCTTCTTGTAGTGCGCCGTCCGTCGGCATGCACGACCCGCCACCTGTTGTTGTTCTCGATCAGGTGGATCAACATTCCCGGCTTCATGTCCATCTGATGCACGGCGCGTTGTCCGTGAACATGCTAGGCGTGCTCGACGGGTGTGTGCAATTCACGTCTGGCGCTCCTAACTCGAGCTCCACCCTGCTGAAGCTCTGTCGCTGACCGCTTCAGCCCACGGCTGAAACGGGATGGGTCTTCCTTGGCTCGCTGTTCCGGCAGGACACTCCACGCGTTCGCCTTCCCCGTCGGTCCCGGGAACCACACGCCTGATGAGATCGATGTGGCCGTCGGACATCCGCGGCGGCGGTCCGCCCGGCGGCAGCCGCACCTGGAACGACGCTGCCTCGGGCCTGCACGAACGGTTTCTTGTCGTCCTGGGCGGCGACGACGACCGGCAGCGCGCACAAGGCGGCAAGCGTGACGGCGGCGCATCTTCATGGTCATCTCCAGAGCTTGGTGCCGAAGATGCCTCTCGACATCCCGTCCCACGCGTTGAATGGTGCCGTCCGCGAGCTTGATGAACGACGCCGCGTAGCGATGGTCGGTGCCGTTCCTCGACAGGCATCCCCGTGATCGTCACTTCCTTGGTGACGCTCCCGTTCAGCGCCGCCGAACGTGGCGCCGCCCCGTTTGAGGTTCGACGTGGACGAGCTGGAACGTCATCAGCACCACTTCGCCGGCTGCCAGCGTTCTTCGAGTCGACGGTAAGATATAGGCGTGGGGATCTCGTAGCGCCACCTTCGTCAGCATGCCCGTGATGTCGGAGCACGCTGGTCGCGTCGAACTCGACGGCAAAGGCGTGGTGAGCCCACGCCGGGTGAGGAGGTGAGCAGGAGCAGGAGACTCGAAGGTGATGCCAGCTGTCGCTTTCATGTGCGCTCCTCCATGGGAAGGCGGGGTCCGCCTAGAAATCATGCTTTGATCCCGAACTGCATGATGCGGGGCATCCCGGCTGCGTCGTGATGCGGCCGAAGGTCCCGGCATTAAAGTTCAGCACACGGGTCGCCCCAGTTGAAGTGGTTGAGCAGGTTGGAACGACTCCAGCCGGAGTTCGAGCCGCCGGGTCCCGCCGACGGCGATCAGCTTGACACCGCGAGGTCGACGTTCCAGAAATTCGGACCGACAACGGCATTGACGCGGAAGGTCTGCCCAGGTGCCAGCCGCCGGCTGCGCGAAACGCCGCCAGGTTGAAGTAGCTCGGCTGACGAATGGGCGTAGAAGTCGTCGCTGATCTGTGTTGGGCGCGCTGATTCAGGATGCCGGTGAACGCGTTGTCGATCCCGCTGAGCACGTCCAGGCGATTCCCGAGCGCGCGTTCAGGATCCCCGAGAACCGCCAGTGCGACGCCAACACGCGAAGCGCCGCGCCCCCGACGTCCGGAATTTCATATCCGACCGTCGCCGTCGCCAGGTGCCGTCGGTCCTGGTCGCAATAGCCTGCGTCGAACGAAGGATCGTCCGGCTTCAGATAGCCGCCGCTCGATTGATTGAACCGTGGACTCGGTGGCGTGCCCGTGCACCGTGACAGCGTGTAGTTGGCGTTGAGGCTCACACTCGTCTCGCGGCGCGTCGCTGCACCGCCAGCTTCACGCCGGCGTAGTTCTGGTAACCAATATCGGTGTTGAGATCGAGCGCATCCGAGGAATGCCCGCCTCGCGCGGGTTCTGTTGATAGAGCGCACGCCGCTGGTTCCGGTTCGACTGGGTCGAGCACACGGGATAGGACACGCCGTTGATCGCGCAGGAGCCAGGCCCATGCAGACGCCCGGCTGCAACGCAACCTGCGCCCAGAGGCGATCGGAACGGCTGCCGAGGCACGCGACGCTGACGCCCCACTGCGTGCCGAGTTGCCGTTCCGACGGTGGCATTCCGCGACTTGCACCCGCGGAGAGCTGATGCTGGATCCATCGTGCCGAGCGATCCGAACGCCACGCGGCGTCTCGGTCCGGTCACGATGGGATGGGGATCGCCGCCGACCCTCTATACGGGTCGTCCAACAGCCCGTCGGATCCTGGATGACTTCGAGCGGTTGCCAAATGGCGGGGCCCCGGCGTTGATGTTGTGTTAGTGCCGATGCGCGGGCAGTCATACCCCATCGATAGCGACGAACGTCAGCGAGCCGGCCATCGCCGCGCACGTCCTACGCCACGCCGCCGCGCGTGGTGAACGGTTCCACCACGCTTGTTCAACCCGGTCTGCCTCGCTCCGGGAACCCGGGATCTCGGCAGGTCAGACCTGCCGGCGCGTTATGGAACACGGTGCTCTTGATCCCCTTCTGAAAGTTTCTCCATCCTGAAGATCGTGACCGCGTTAGCCTCGACGTTCTGGCCGAGCGTACGGCTCCCACCGCATGCCGTAGTTGACCGTCACCCGGCTCGACAGGCGCCACGAATCCGCGCGTACGCGCCGATGTACCAGTTGTTGATGAGCGAGCAGGTTCTTGCCGCCATGCTCGAGGGTCGTCACACGGCCGACGAGGATCCGCGAGGCTGAGTCTGCTAGCGGAGCCATTGATGATCCAGCTGCCGTTGGCGCGCGACGTGGACGTGAGTGTCCTCCAGAACTGCGTGTTGCCGCCGACGCTGGGCTGGGTGGTTCCCGCGCACGACGGTCGGGTCTTCGGCAAGCTGGTACGTGTCGTTGTCGAAGGCGGCCCTTGCTCTGGTTGACTGGGTACACTAGCGAGAACGCGGCGAGGCGTCTCAGCACCATGTATCCCGGGTCGTAGCTAGACGTTCGCGCCGATGTATCTCGGGCGAAAAGAACGATGTCTGGTAGTTATCGACAGTGGCCTTGCGTCTGTCGCGAAATGCAGCGAGTTGACGATAGACGAGGTGATCACGGTTGTCGCGCCGAGAGCGTGGAGCGAGCGGGACCAGCCGTCCGTCCCCTGGTTGACCGTTTTCAGGACGTTGTCCGAGCCGCCGGCGTGGAACCGGACGGCTGCGGTGAAACGGGTCAGAGCTACCGCCCGAACAGGGAGCAGCCGCGTCAATTCAGAAGCGCCACGGCAAAGCGGCTCGGCTTCGCCGTATCGACTGATGCGTGTCATGATCTGGGCTGGCGGATCGGTGGTCGTGACGCCGCGCGATTGAGCGCCGTGGGACTGAAATATTTGACGATCCCGGGTTGTTTATATGCTGGTGAGGCTAATGCCTGGACGCCGCCAGTGCTGTGGCGCCACTGGCGACGGAAGTCCCCTGAAATTTGCCCGGGCGGAGTGCACCAGCCGGGCATGCACAAACGCGATGTTCGATGGCGCTGGTTGCGGTTGCGCCCAGAAGCCGCCAAGAAGAAGTAGGCGGTCCCCTCGCTGATCGGCTTCAATCATAATCCCGCCAACTGACAGCTTCCAGGCCGTCACTGGGGTGTTTTCAAGCATTGGCCTATAGCTACATCTGAATCGGCGATAAC